>OHXB01000054.1_pt1 | contig 32193 bp, 29 predicted proteins | sample 1579811 | NCBI WGS metagenome assembly OHXB01 (sample SAMEA3882533, study PRJEB24775) | human gut metagenome | biome: human-associated habitat; feature: intestine environment; material: feces | place: Netherlands | collected 2009/2010 | reverse complement strand
TCGTTGCTGCCGATGACGGCATCATGCCCCAGACCATCGAGTCCATCAACCACGCTAAGGCTGCCAACGTCAAGCTGATCGTTGCCATCAACAAGATGGATAAGCCGACCGCTAACCCGGAGCGCGTGAAGGAACAGCTGACCAAGTACGAGATTGTGCCCGAAGACTGGGGCGGCGAAACTGCCTGCATCCCCGTGTCTGCCGCTACGGGCGCAGGCATCCAGGACCTGCTGGAACGCATTGTTCTGGAAGCAGAGGTCATGGAGCTGAAAGCCAACCCCAACCGCCGCGCCAAGGGTGCCGTTGTGGAAGCCCGCCTGGATAAGGGCCAGGGCACCATTGCCACCCTGCTGGTTCAGAACGGCACCCTGCACAAGGGCGACTGTCTGATTGCCGGTACCGCCGTTGGCCGTGTGCGTACCATGCGCAACGATAAGGGCGTTGAGATCGAATCCGCCGGTCCTTCCACCCCTGTGGAGATCACCGGCCTAACTGAAGTGCCCACCGCCGGCGATATCTTCGAGGCTGTTGAGGATGAACGCCTGGCCCGTGAACTGGCTGACAAGCGTACCACCGAAGCCAAGGAAAAGCAGTTTGCTGCTTACACCAAGGTCACCCTGGATAACCTGTTTGACCAGATGGCCCAGAACGATATGAAGGAACTGCCCATTGTTGTCAAGGCTGACGTTCAGGGCAGCGCCGAAGCTGTGAAACAGAGCCTGGAAAAGCTCAGCAACGATGAAGTGCGCGTGCGCGTCATCCATGCCGGTGTTGGTGCAATTTCCAAGTCCGATGTTTCTCTGGCCGATGCTTCCAACGCCATCATCATCGGCTTCAATGTCCGCCCCGACAACGTGGCCAAGGAAGAAGCCGCTGCCACCAAGGTCGAGATGCGGATGTACCGCGTCATCTACGATGCCATCAACGATGTCACCGACGCTATGAAGGGTATGCTGGCACCCAAGTTCCGCGAAGTCTCGCTGGGCGAGCTGCAGGTCCGTCAGGTCTACAAGATCAGCAATGTCGGCACCGTTGCAGGCTGCCGCGTCACCAGCGGCAAGATCACCCGCGACAGCAAGGTGCGTGTCGTCCGTGACGGCATCGTCATCACCGAGGACGAGATCGCATCCCTGAAGCGCTTCAAGGACGACGCCAAGGAAGTGGCCGAGGGCTACGAGTGCGGCGTTACGCTGGCAAAGTTTGCGGACGTCAAGGAAGGCGACGTGTACGAGGCCTTCAAGATGGAAGAGTACCGCGACTAAATCATCCGAAAAACCCTCTCCGTCCTTGCTTCGCAATGCCACCTCTCCCGAAGGGCGAGGTTTGCTGCGAAACTGGAAAAAGTCTGCATAAAAGCTCCCCCATCGGGGGAGCTGGCGAGCGTAAGCGAGACTGAGAGGGTCGTTGATTTTAGAGGAGAAACCGAATGTCTCAGAAAAATATGGGGCGTCTTGCCCAGGATATGAAGCGTGAGCTCATCGCCATCATCGGGCGGCTGAAGGACCCGCGCCTGGAGGGCGGTCTGCTGACCGTCACCCGTCTGGATGTGACGCCCGACCTGGATGTCGCCAAGGTCTATGTGAGCGTGATGGGCCGTGCTGACGGCCCCAAGCCCGCCATCGAGGCGCTGAACCGCGCTTCCGGCCATGTGCGCACCGAAGTGAGCAAGAAGATGCACATCCGCAAAGCTCCGCGCTTCATCTTCGTGGAGGATGACGGCGCAGCCTATGCAGCCCACATCAATGAGCTGCTCCGTGAGCTGAACGTCAACGGCGACAGCGAACAGCCGTCGCAGACCGAGGAATAAACAGCCTGCGGAAAGGATGGATCATGGGATGACAGAACAGTTGAATGTGCAGCAGATGGCCGAAAAGCTCCTGACTGCGGACGACATTTTGATTCTGTGCCACAAAAACCCGGATGGGGATACCGTTGGCTGCGGCAGCGCCCTGTACTACGCGCTCAGTGCGCTGGACAAAACAGCGGCGGTGCTCTGCTCCGACCCCATTCCCAGCCGGTATGCGTTTACCCACCCGCGTCTGTACAAAGGCGAGTTCGAACCCCAGATCGTCGTGGCCGTGGACGTGGCAAGTCTCCAGCTCTTCGGCGAGAACAACGGGATGCCGCAGTTCAGCCGCCACGTCGATCTCTGCATCGACCACCATGCGGGCAACAGCGGCTATGCCGAGTTCACCCTGCTGGACGGCACGGCAGCGGCAGCGGCAGAGCTGCTGTACGAGGTGCTTTGCGCCATGGGCGTAGACCTGACCCCGCACATCGCCAACTGCCTCTATACCGGTCTGTCCACGGACACCGGCTGCTTCCGGTTCTCTTCCACCACGGCCCGCACCCACATCGTGGCGGCCAAACTGATGGAAGCAGGGGCGCGGGTAGAAGAGCTGAACACGCTGCTCTTCGACACCAAGCCCCGCGAGCGGATGGAGGCGGAGCGGATCGCGCGCAACCATCTGGAATATCATCTGGACGGCCGCTGCGCCCTCATCTACCTCACCCGCGATGAGATCGAGCAGAGCGGCGTAGACCCCGCCGACCTCGAAGAGCTGACCAGCCTGCCCATCAGCATCGAGGGCGTTAAGGTCGGCCTGACCCTGCGTCAGCAGCCCGGCGGAAGCTACCGCATCAGTGTGCGCACCGCCAAGGGCGTGGACGCCTGCGCCATCGCGCGGCGACTGGGCGGCGGCGGCCACACCCGCGCTGCGGGCTGTGAGCTGCTGGGCAACTTGGACAACGCCAAGAGTGCGATCCTGGCTGAGGTGGAAGCCGTGCTGGACGCAGAAAAACAGCCGCAGGAGGGCGAATAAATGCAGGGCATCCTCATCGTTGACAAGCCCACCGACTGGACCAGCTTTGACGTCATCGCAAAGCTGCGGGGCATCCTTGGAACCCGGAAGCTGGGCCACAGCGGTACGCTGGACCCCATGGCCACTGGGGTGCTGCCGGTGTTCTGCGGCGGGGCCAGCAAGGCCGTAGACCTGCAGCTGGACCACACCAAGGCCTACCGCGCCGTGCTGCGGCTGGGGGCCCGCACCGACACCGGCGACAGCACCGGCACGGTGCTGGAAACGGCCCCGGTCACGGCAGGGGAGAAGGAGCTGCTGGACGTGCTCCCGCAGTTCATCGGCCCCCAGATGCAGACGCCGCCCATGTACTCGGCCGTCAAGATCAACGGCCAGCCGCTCTATAAAATGGCGCGGCAGGGCATTGAGGTGGAGCGGAAGGCCCGCCCCATCGAGATCCTGCACATCGAGTACGAGGGCAGCCCGGCAGAGAACGAATACACCCTGACGGTGCGCTGCTCCAAGGGCACGTATATCCGCGTTCTGCTGGAGGACATCGCCGCCGCCATGGGCCAGAAGGGCACCATGAGCGCCCTGCGTCGGGTGGCCGCCGGTGTTTACACCGAGGCCGACGCCCACACGCTGGAGGAGATCCAGGCGGCAAAGGACGCAGGCCCTGCGGCGCTGGAAGCGCTGATGCTGCCGGTGGAGAGCGTCTTTGCCTCGCTGCCGCTGCTGACGGTGGCCCCCAGGGTGGAACAGCACCTCTACAACGGCTGCCCCACCAGTCGCTACCCCGCCGCCGACGGGCGCTACCGCGTCCGGAACGAGGCCGGGCAGTTTCTGGGCCTTGCCACCATCGTGGGCGGAGTGCTCCGAGTCGAAAAGCTCTTTGTGGAGCGAAACTAACACAAAAAGGAACAAAATTTGATGCAGATCTTATCCTCTCTTTCGCCGCTGGCGCTGGAACACGAGGGCGGCACTGCCGTCGCCATGGGCTTTTTTGACGGCATCCACATCGGCCACCGTGCCGTGATCAACGGGGCCGTCCAGTGGGCCAGAGAACACGGTGCGGCCCCGGCGGTGTTCACTTTCCGGCTGCCGGCCGACAATAAGATGAAGGGCAAGCGCCTGCTCTCCACCGAGGACAAGCACGCCCTGATCGAAAGCCTTGGGGTGGAATATTACCTCTGCCCGGACTTTGAAGAGATCCGCGCGATGACGCCGGAACAGTTCGTGTACGGCATCGTGCAGGACTGCCATGCAAGGGCACTGTTCTGCGGCGAGAACTTCACCTTCGGGGCAAAGGCAGCAGGCGACCCGGATCTGCTGCGCAGGCTCTGCGCCCCGCTGGGCGTGGAGGTCGTGGTGGTGCCGATGGCCCAGTTTGAGGAAAAGCCGGTGTCCTCCACCCGCATCCGCACGGCGCTGGAGGGCGGCGACATCCCGGCGGCCAACGCCATGCTGGGGATGCCCTACGCCATCCGCTTTGCGGTGCAGCATGGGGCGGGCCTCGGCCATACGCTGGGGGTGCCCACCATCAACCAACTCTACCCGCAGGGCTTCCAGCTGCCGCGCTTCGGCATCTACATCACCCGCACAAAGATCGGTGATGTCTGGTATCCCTCGGCCACCGGGCTTGGCACCCGGCCTACCGTCAACGATGACCCCGCCAAGGTGACCTGTGAGACCTTCATTCCCGGCTTTTCCGGCGACCTTTACGGCACCGACCCGGTGGTGGAGTTCCACGCGTACCTCAGCCCCAGCAAAAAATTCGATACGCTGGATGAGCTGAAAGCCTGCATCAACCATGCAGCCGAGCGGGCGCAGGCGTATTTCCGGGCAGAGGCCTGAGCGTGAGCCGGAAAAGAAAGCACAGAATGGAGAATTTTTTCTTGCTTTTTACGTTGGTTTCTGTTATACTAGCCTTGTTACCGCAGCACGGGGCTGGGAGTATGCCCATTTTTGGGAGTACCGTTTTTCCCGCATTCTGTGCCGACGGCAAATAAAATTTTATAAAGAGGTACTGTTACTATGAACAAGCAGGAAGTTATGGCCAAAGTCGCTCTGACCGAGAAGGACACTGGCTCCCCCGAAGTTCAGGTCGCTCTGCTGACCGCTCACATCAATGAGCTGAACGAGCATCTGAAGAAGAACCCGAACGATCACCACAGCCGCCGTGGTCTGATGAAGATGGTTGGCCGCCGCCGCAATCTGCTGGCCTACCTCCAGAAGAAGGACATCGAGCGTTACCGTGCTCTGATCGCAACCCTGGGTCTGCGTAAGTAATAGAAAACAGAGGGCAGGTACCGCAGCTGTGGTGCCTGCCCTTTGCTTTTTTGTGGAACAAACGGCCGCTGCTGCGTGTTGCAGCAGTAAATCGAACGCCTGTGCCCGCCCTTTGGGGCGGTCTGCACGGGCGCTGGATTTATTGCTATGATGCGCGGCGGGCAGCCTTTTGGAAGATAAAAACCGCTAAAAGGACAAAGGAGGCAAACCAAATGGCAATCGAATTTGGTTCCCGCAAAGAGACCTTTGAGAACTTCAAGGTCTACGAGACGACGCTGGCTGGCCGGCCCTTCAAGGTCGAGATGGGCAAGATGTGCGGCCTGTCCAACGCAAGCGCCCTCATCCGCTACGGCGAGACCTGCGTGATGTGCAACGTGGTCATGAGCCCCAAGCCCCGCGAAGGTGTGGATTTCTTCCCCCTGAATGTCGAGTATGAGGAGAAGCTCTACGCCGCAGGCCGCATCCCCGGCAGCTTCATGCGCCGCGAGGGCCGCCCCGGTGAGCGCGCCATCCTCACCAGCCGTGTTGTGGACCGCCCCATGCGCCCGCTGTTCCCCAAGGAGATGCGCAACGATGTCTGCATCACCATGACCGTCATGAGCCTGGACCCGGACTGCAGCCCGGAGATCGCTGGTATGATCGGCGCATCCCTCGTCACTGCCGTGTCGGAGATCCCCTGGAACGGCCCCATCGGCGGCGTTCAGGTCGGTCTGGTGGACGGCGAGATCGTCCTGAACCCGACCCAGGAGCAGCGCAAAAAGAGCGACCTGGCCCTGACCGTGGCTGCCACCATGGACAAGATCGTCATGATCGAAGCCGGTGCCAACGAGGTCGATGAGGACACCATGCTGAACGCCATCAAGGCGGCGCATGTGGAGATCAAGAAGACCATCGCGTTCATCAACGAGATCGTGGCTGAGCGCGGCAAGCCGAAGATCGACTTCCAGGTCGTGGGCCTGGATATGGACGTCTTCCATGCCATCAAGGAGAAGTATCTGGATGACTTCAAGGCTGCGATGGACACCGACGACAAGAACGTCCGCGATGCCGCGCTGCTGCCCATCCTGGACAAGATCGCCGCAGAGTACCCCGACCTGAGCGATGCAGACCTTGACCTCGTCAGTTACAAGATGCAGAAGTACGTCGTCCGCCGCTGGCTGCTCGATGAGGGCAAGCGCGTGGATGGCCGCGGCATCAACGAGATCCGCCCGCTGGCCGCAGAAGTGGGCATCCTGCCCCGCGTCCATGGCTCCGGCATGTTCACCCGCGGCCAGACCCAGGTGCTGACCACCTGCACCCTGGGCGGCACCAAGGACAACCAGCTCATGGATGACCTGACCGATGAGCAGACCAAGCGCTACATCCACCACTACAACTTCCCGCCGTACTCGGTCGGCGAGGCCCGCGCACCCCGCAGCCCCGGCCGCCGCGAGATCGGCCACGGCGCACTGGCCGAGCGCGCCCTTGTGCCGGTGCTGCCTTCTCTGGAAGAGTTCCCCTACACTATCCGCTGCGTGTCCGAAGTCCTGAGCTCCAACGGCTCCACCTCGCAGGCTTCCATCTGCGGTTCCACGCTGGCGCTGATGGACGCCGGTGTGCCCATCAAGGCTCCGGTCGCTGGCATCTCCTGCGGCCTCATCACTGAGGGCGACCGCTGGATGACCATGCTGGACATTCAGGGCGTCGAGGACTTCCACGGCGACATGGACTTCAAGGTCGGCGGCACCCGCAAGGGCATTACCGCCATCCAGATGGACATCAAGATCGACGGCCTGACCTATGATATTATCGCCGAGGCCTTTGAAAAGTGCCGCAAGGGCCGTCTGTACATCCTGGACGAGATCATCAAGCCCGTCATCGCTGAGCCGCGCCACGAGCTGAGCCGCTGGGCACCCAAGATGTTCAGCATGATGATCCCCACCGATAAGATCAAGGACGTCATCGGCAAGGGCGGCAAGGTCATTCAGGACATCTGCGCGACCTGCAACTGCAAGATTGATGTGCAGGAGGACGGCCACGTTTTCGTCTCTGCGGTCGATCAGGAGGACGCAAAGCGCGCCATCTTCACCATCAAGACCATCGTGGAGGACCCGGAGATCGGTGCCATCTACAAGGGCAAAGTCACCCGCCTGATGAACTTCGGCGCCTTCGTCGAAATCGCACCGGGCAAGGAAGGCCTCGTCCACATCTCCAAGCTGGACACCAAGCGTGTCGAGCGGGTGGAAGATGTGGTGGCCGTGGGCGACGCCATCGTGGTCAAGGTCACGGACATCGACCAGCAGGGCCGCATCAACCTGAGCCGCCGCGACGCCATCCTGGCTCTGGAAGCCAAGCGCGCCGCACAGGAGCAGGGCTGATTCGCGCTGAATCGTAAAGAACCAAAGCCCCCGAAGGGAATCGAACGCAAAAGCGTTCGGCCTCTTCGGGGGCTTTTTTGCGTTTTGAATGAAGAAAATGCAGAAAACCCCTTGACAAAAAACCGAAATCGTATATTATTGTATTAAGCGCTTAACACAGTGACACAAGGAGAGAAGACCATGAGCGAACAGTTTGATTCCAGCCGGCCGATCTATGCCCAGCTGGTGGAACGGCTCAAAGCCAGGATTCTGGCGGGCACCTACCAGCCCGGCGGGCACCTCGACTCGGTGCGGGACCTTGCCGCAGCGGCAGGGGTCAACCCCAACACGATGCAGCGGGCGCTGGCCCAGCTGGAAGCCGAGGGCCTTGTCCGCACCGAGCGGACGAGCGGCCGGTTTGTAACGGAGGATACCGATTTGATCGAACAACTGCGGGCGTCTGCGGCCCGGAACATCGCAGCAGATTTTTTGGAAAAAATGCGCAGCATCGGCTATACGCCCCAACAGGCGGCAGAGCTGCTGCGCAGCTGGAACGAAACGGAGGGAAAACAGCATGAGTAAGATCCTGACTTGTGAACATCTGACCAAGGCCTATGGGAAAGAGAAGACCGCCCTGAACGGCATCGACCTGAACCTTGATTTTGGCCGCATCGTCGGCCTGCTGGGCCCGAACGGCAGCGGCAAGACCACGCTGCTCAAACTGGCAAACGGTCTGCTGCAGCCCACCGAGGGCGTGGTGAAGATCGCGGGCATGCTCCCCGGCCCGGAGACGAAGGAAATCGTCTCCTACCTGCCGGATGCCGATTGGCTCCCCGACTGGATGCGGGTGGAAGAGCTGGTGAACATGTTCCGGGATTTCTACGGGACGCCCTGCGAAGCCAAAGCGTACATCGGGTTCGATGCCGCCAAAGCCAACGAGATGCTGGCCCGGCTGAACATCGACCCCAAGGCCCGGCTCAAGACGCTTTCCAAGGGCACCAAGGAAAAAGTTCAGCTGGTGCTGGCTATGAGCCGCGCCGCCAAGCTCTACCTGCTGGATGAGCCTATCGGCGGTGTAGACCCCGCCGCGCGGGACTATATCCTGAACACGATCATTTCCAACTACAGCAAGGACGCAACGGTCGTCATCTCCACCCATCTCATCGAGGACATCGAGCCGGTGCTGGACGAGGCCGTGTTCCTGAAGGACGGCAAAATCTTCGCCCACCGCGCGGTGGACGACATCCGCGAGACTGAGGGCAAGAGTGTCGATGCGTATTTCCGGGAGGTATTCAAATGCTGAAGCAATTGTTAAAATATGAGTTCAAGGCCACCAAAAGCCTGTACTTCGGGCTGTATCTGGCGCTGGCGCTGCTGAGCGTGGTGCTGGGCGTTTCGTTCCGGCAGGAAAATGCATGGGCCGACAATACGAATTTCGGGCGGCTCGAAGTCATTCTGATGGTCCTCTATCTCTCCGTCATCTTCGCCATTGCGGTGCTCTGTTTTGTCAGCACGGTCCAGCGCTTTTATAAAAATCTGCTGGGGCGTGAAGGCTACCTGATGCACACCCTGCCCGTGACCGAGACCCAGCTCATCCTCTCCAAGCTCATCACCAGCATGGTCTGGGTGCTGTGCAGCGGCCTGGTGGGCATCGTCTGCATCACGGTCATGGTTGCTGTCGGCGTGTTCGACCCGGAGACCTTCGGCATGGTGGACTGGGAAAGCTGGAAGCAGCTGTGGGGGATGCTGTATGGGGAACTGGGCGCGAGGTTCTGGCTGGTGACGTTCTGGACCATCCTCATCAATCTGGCCCGGCTGGCCGACCTCATCCTCTGCGTTTACGCTGCCTGCATGATCGCCCATCCATTCCGGAAGTATGGGATGGTCTCCGGCATCCTCGCCTTTATCGGCCTGAACGTTGTGGAGAACCAGATCGACAAGCTGCTGGGCACGAACCACGTGAACCTGTTCATGGACATTACCTATCGGGTGGCCGATGTGAACGTGACCGGTGTGACCTATGGAATGACCCCGATGCAGACCATGACCACAGCGTTCGGGGCCGACTCCGGCTACCTGTTCTGCTTTGTTGTGACCTCGGCCTTCGCGGCAGCCTACTTCTGCCTGACCCGCTGGCTGATGAAGCATAAACTGAATCTCGAATAAGAAAAGAAGCTGAACAACAGAAAAAAGGCTTCCGGCAGTTGCCGGAAGCCTTTTTTGTCAGGTGTTAAAGATCAGCGGGCGTCGCGGTTGGCCTCATACTCCTCCATGGAGATGTAGTGGTCCAGCATGTGGATGCCCTTCAGGCGCTTGTTGGAGAAGCCGGTGGAAGCGTACTGGCCCTCCCAGTAGTTCAGGCGGGTGGCCAGATAGGCGGGCACGCTCATGCCGCGCGGGATGACCAGCGCGTTGTTGATGAGCAGGGCCTCGGCATCGGCGAAGGCCTTGTAGCGGGCTTCGATGTCATCGGTGATCTGCTTGGCAGCCTCGATGGCAGTCATGTACTGCATGATGGCGTCCGCAGTGTCGCCGGTGATGAAGCCGTCTTCCACGCCGGTGCGCAGATACGCATAGCGCATTCCGCGGGAATCCTCGGCCTGATAGAACGGGTCGGTCTCGGTCTCCGGGTCAGAGTAGTCGGCACCCCAGTTGCAGAGCAGGAACTCGAATTTGCCGTTGCGGCGGACGGCGGACAGGAAGCTGTCCGCAGGGCCTTCGGTGATGATGACATCAATGAAGTCGAAGCCATCGTTCAGCACACCCTCCAGCTGCTGTTTGAAGACCTGGCACTGCTTGTCCCAGTCGGTGGAAGAGGGATTGTAGGGCAGCTGCACCTTGATGGGGAAGGTGGCACCGGCAGCGGTCAGCTCCTCGATGGCAGCATCGCGGAACTCCTTGGCCTTGGCCTCATCGAAGAACTCGGTGATGTTGGCCAGGTCGCCGCACTGGGTGTAGTCCACACCGGCAGTGGTGGCGCAGAAGTTCGGGGGCGTGATGGTGTTCAGCTTGTAGCCGTCGTAGCCTTCCGGGGCAGAAACAGCCAGCGTGACGGCGTTGTTGATGCCGTACAGGAAGGCCTTGCGGAAGTTGGTGTTGTTGATGGCCTTGGCCCAGTTGTCCGGCTCATACTCGGCGTCCACGCCCTCGACGCTCCAGTTGGAGAACTCGTGGGCGTAGGGCATGAAGTTGAACATGTAGAAGTAGGTGTAGTTGGTGTTGGGGCGGTCCATGGAGACCATGCTCTTGGTGGTGTCGTCGCTCAGCCAGCTGTCCAGAATGTCGGAGCCGATGGTGGCTTCGTCGATCTCGCCGCGCTTGATCATCTCCGGGCCGTTGACGGCGGCTTCGGCGTTGTAGATGCGGCTGATGGTCTCGATGAAGACGTTGTCGGCGTCGTAGTTCTCCGGGTTCTTCTTCATGATCCAGGTCTCCAGAGACTCGTAGTCCGCCAGATAGAACGCACCGCAGCTGTACATGGTCTCGGCAGAGGTGGCGTACTGGTCGCCCAGCTCGTCCAGCAGGGGGCCGTAGGCAGGCTCATAGGGCAGGTAGCACAGCAGGCTCAGGAAGCCGGGGAAATCGTAGGTCAGGGTGTAGGTCAGGGTGTGGTCATCCACGGCCGTGACGCCCACGGTGTCGAAGTCCAGCGGCTCATAGGTGCTGGTGGTGCCGTCCGGAGCGGTCACGGTGACCAGACCGCTGGCGTCGGCAGTGTAGGTGGTGCCGTCGTCGTCCACAACGCCGGTGTTGGCGTTGTTCAGGTAGACGTAGTAGTTGTAGTAGTCATCGGCACCGGCGATGTAGGCGGTGACCAGACCGACGTTGGAGGAGGCGTAATCCGGGGTCAGAACATACTTCAGGGCGTCCACAAAGTCCTGCGCGGTGACGGGGGCCACGACTTCGCCGTTGTTGTCCACCCAGTTCTCCTCCCGCAGATGGAAGGTCCAGGTCAGGGTGTCCGCATCCCAGTCCCAGCTGGTGGCCAGACCTTCGCGCATGACGCCCTTGTTGTCGTACTCGACCAGCGTATCCACGCAGTTGGCACCCACGACCATTTCCAGATCGGTGGCGGTGGTCAGGTAGTTCAGGGTGGCGGGCTGGCTGGAGTACAGGATGGTGTACTTGGAGGTGTCCACCGTGCCAGAAGCCGCGCTGCCGGTGCTGCCGGCAGAGGAACTGCCGCCGCAGCTGGTCAGCAGACCGGCTGCACATGCGCCTGCGGCTGCCAGACCGCTGGCTTTGAGGAACTGGCGGCGAGAAATCGAATGATCCATGATAAAATCCCTCTTTCTTCGTATTTCGTGTTTTTGTGTGCGCCAGCGGCTGGGGTGCGCTGTTTCCCATCAGCGGGGAATTGCAAAAAAGGCGCAACGGAATCCTTCCGTTACGCCTTTGTAACAGTCCCTCCCGACCACAGCCGTGTGGTTACAAAAAGTATAGCATCCTTTCGGGCGGACGTCAATTCTTTAATTCATTTTGGTTTCGGCAGCGGGCACTTCCGGCACAACGGCGGCGGGGGCCGTTTCTGCGGCTGTGGCAGCCGACTCGGCCTGGACTTCTGCCGCCAGTGCCTTGGCGGCTTCCTCGGCGGCGCGCTTGGCCTCGCGCTCGGCCTGGCGCTCCTTGGCCTTGGCCACGGCTTCTTCCTGCCGCTTTTTGGTGCGGATCTTGATGCGGCAGACCGAGCAGATGCCGTCCTTGCAGGTGGGGGCGATGGGCTTGCCGCACTCCTTGCAGAGGCTCTTGGTGCATTTGTAAACGCTCACCGGGCCCAGTGTGGTCAGCTGGCGGAGATTCAGCCCGTCCAGACCGCCGTTGGAGCAGGTGGCAACGCAGACGCCGCATTCACTGCACTTCCACGGCGTGATGACCGCGCGGGTCTGGCCGTCGGGCAGATCCTCGAAGCGGATGGCCCCGGCGCGGCAGGCCTTTTCGCACCGGCCGCAGGCAAAGCACTTCTGGGTGAAATTGGGCAGGTGGTAGCCGTATTTGAGGGGCGTTTCGCTGGCGGCTTTCAGTTGCTTGGTGCGCTGGTGCAGCAACAGGCGGAAGTCCACCGCGCTCTGGTCATCGTCCCGCAGGCCGGGCAGCATCCGGAGCAGCTGCTTCGTGCCCGCCTTGGAGCCGGCCGTCACCTGCTCCATCATCTCGCGGCGGGAGTATTCCTTGCTGTGGAAGGGGGCCGCATCCTGCTCGTAGGCCAGGGTGAACCGGGCCTCGAAGAGGGGCTGGCCGAAAAATTCCACCAGACGGGTAAGCTCGTTGCGCAGATGTTCGGCGCAGACGTCGTTCTCGCACTCGCCGCAGGGGGTCAGGTCCAGCACGACCTTTTTGTTCAGGGCCAGGTAGGCCAGCGCCTCCCACGAGAGGGCCGACACGCAGGCCCGGACGAGGGTGTTCTTGCGGGTGCTTTTCTCGCAGCCGATCCAGACGGTGTCGTTGTCGCTGTCAGCGGGGGCTGTATCCCGCTGGACCTGCTCCGGCGAGGGGGCGATGCAGCCGCTGCGGCAGGCAGAAACGCAGAGGCCGCAGTCGGTGCAGGGGTCCCAGTCCTTGACGAGATTCGGGCGGGTGAAGATCGCATCCCCAAAGGGGCAGATGTCCTTGCAGGCCGTGCAGGGGGTGCGGTGCGGGTGCAGGTTCCAGCACTGTCTGCGGTTGATCTCCGGGTGGGTGGTCTTCATCAGCGCATCCATGGCGTAGCGCGTAAAGAAACTCATCGAATCACTCCTTATCCGGGTCCATGACCGAAGTCACGACGGCATTGTCCAGCAAAAAGCGCTGGACCTTCTGGGCAGCCAGAGCAGCGGCCACGGTCTCCGGGGCCAGCACACGGCGGATGTCGGCTTCGGGGGTGTCCTGCTGCACGGAGAGGCGGCGGTATTCGGCGTTGACCTCTTCGGGCCGGACGGTGATGTTCTCGGCCTCTGCGATGGCGCGGGCCGCGTACATGGTGCGGATCTTCCGCTCGGCGTCGGCGCGGTAGCCTGCCCGCAGAGCCTCGGCGGTGGTGCGGCTGTTCTTGCAGTGCTGCTCCATGCTGATGCCGCTGCGGCTCAGGCGCTGGCTCAGCAGCTTCATCTCGTTGTCGGCGGTGCGGTCGAGCACGGCCTCCGGCACGGTGACGGTCAGGTTGGCACCGGCCATCTCCAGCAGCTTCTGCCCGGCAGCGCGGTCGGCACCGTCTTCGTGGATCTTCTGCTTCTTGGCGCGGACGGCCTCCCGCATGGCGGCGAGGGACGCATAACCGGCAGACTGTGCGAACTCCTCGGTCAGCTCCGGGGTGGTCTTCTCGGCCACGGAGTGGAGCGTGATCTCGAACTGCGCCGTCTTGCCGGAAAGCTCCGGCACACGGAACGCGGCCGGATAGGTGAAGTCGAACCGGAAGGTCTCACCGGCCTTGTGGCCATAGATGGCCTGCTCAGCGGCGGGCATCAGCTTGCCGTCGCCCAGCACGACCATGACCTTCTCCATCCGGCTGTCGGGGATCTCCTGGCCGTCCATGAAACCGGCGAAATCCAGCAGCACCCGGCTGCCGCGCTTCGCGGCCTCGGTGGAGTTGTGGTAGGTGGCGCGCATCCGGGTCTGGTGGACCATCTCGATGTCCAGCGTCTTCTCGGAAATGCCGCGCACATGGCGGGTGACGGCCAGTCCTTTATACTGTCCGAGCTTTACTTCAGGGAAATTATTCTGCTGATTTTCCATTTTGCAATACTCCTTCTGACGATAGAACGTTTATTCAAAAAATGGGAGGGTGCGGTGTTATAACCCGTGGGCGGCAAGCCAGCTCTCGGCGACCTGCGAGAACATTTCGGGGTACTGGGCATTTTCGGCGTCGAAGACGTGGAGGTAGGTCTCCACTTCGGCACGGGTGGGGGCGGCGACCCGCTCCCAGATGGTGAAGGTGTAGCCGTTGCCCATATCAAATGTGGCGGCAAGGGTGTGGGTGCCGTCCCGCAGCTCGGCGAATTTGGCGTTCAGCTTGTGGCCCAGCTCCGTGTCCGATGCGTAGGACAGGGGGTAGGGGTCAACGGTGACGACATACTTTGCCTCAAAGAAGCTCATGGGGAAGTTGTGGGTGCCCGGCACCGAGAAGCTGTCCGGCAGTTTGCCGTCCAGCGGCTGCTCCGGCAGCAGGCAGTTGCGCAGATGGCCGGGGTTGTAGAGCATGTCGTCGGTGATCATGTACGCGGTCTCGCCGTCGCCGAGGTGGACGCTGAGCCACTCGGTCACAGCCTGCAGCTGGCTCAGGTCCCTGCGGTCGCAGGTCAGGCCGTCGAGCCGGACAAATTCTGCGGTGCTCTTGAGCGGGAAGTGGTCGATGAGAAAATCGGGCAGGGCCACCACCGTCAGCGGCGAGCAGCGCACCGACACGGCAAACACCAGCGTGAACGCCCAGTAGCCCAGCTTGAGGGCCTTGCGGCGCTCGATGCCCTCCGCCAGCGCCGCAGCGCCTGCCAGAAAGAGCAGGAAGTAGGCGGGGAGGAAGAGGAGCATCTGGTGGGAGCCGGTGTTCTGCACCCGCGTGAAGAGCACGAGGCTGGCCGCCAACTCACAGGCACCCAGCGCGGGCAGGGCGAACCGCTTGCGGCGGAAGGCATCTGCGACGCCCAGCCCGATGAGGATGAAGTTCAGCAGGCCGATGCGGAGGATGTGGTAGTAAAGCTCGGTGGCCATGCCGCCGACGTTGTAATAAGAATAGCGGTCGGAGTAATCAAAGGCGAGGATCTTGCGGACCATGGGCCAGAGCAGGGCGACCATCGCGACCAGGGCGCAGAGGCCGAAGGCGATGAGGTTGCGCACCCGGCGGACGGCCAGCGCCTTGTCGGTCCTGGCGAGTTTTGCGCTGCTGACCAGAAGCAGCAGTGCGTAGGAAAAGTAGTAGCCGACCACGAAGTAGAGATACCACCGGCGGGTCAGAATGACCGCTGCCGTGGCCAGAAAGAGGAGGGCGAACCGGCCCGGCTCCAGCTGTTCAAAGCGGTAGTCCAGCGTCAGCACCAGAATGGCGAAGGCAAAGATGAGGCCGAACCAGTCCGGCTGGGCCAGCATCGCGCTCATCCGCAGAAACGGGAAGGTGAGCAGCCACGAAAAGCCGATGAGGAAGTAATAGAACCGGTTCTTCACCCGGAGCATCTGCCCCACTTTGATGACCACGCCCGCCAGCAGCACCATCAGGCTGGGCAGGACGCAGAACACCTGACTGAACGCATAGCTGTCGCCGGTGCGGGCCGTCAGGCAGAAGGGAAACTCGGTGAACAGGGTGATGAAATTGGTGTAGTCCTCTGTGAAGGAGCCGAAGATGTACGCGAAGCCCGCCGCCGGGCCGGCAGCAAAGGCCGCCTCGGCGCTGTACTGCTTGACGAGGTAGTTGGCGTAGTCCCAGGCGTAGACGAAATCGCGCCGCCCCAGCGCCCAGTAGAAATAGAGCACCGCCGCCGCCCAGCAGCCCACAAGGACGGCCCGGTGGAAGAAGTCCAGCGTAACGCCGGACACCCGCAACACCCACAGCACCCCGTAGAACAGCGCACAGCTGCACCACAGGCTCACCAGCGGGAAGAATGCCGCCCCGGTGGGGAAGAGCAGCCCGACGGCTGCCAGGACCAGTACCCCGATGCCGAGCGCGGCCCCCGCTTTGCCCCAGGGGGTGAGGCCGCGTTTCAGCAGGGTCGAACGTGTTTGTTCCATAACGCAAAACCTTTCACAAAACCTGATATTTCATGTTACAGTATAACGGTTCTGCCCGGCGCTGGCAAGGCCGCAGCGGCGGCAAAACGCAAAATATCCCGCTGCATTTTCAGCAAACGGGATACTTTGAATAAAAAATTACTTTTTGGAATGGATGGCGGGCTTTGCAGCGGCCTTGCGCCGGGCAGCAGCAGCCTTCCGGGCCGAAGCCTGTGCGGCCTCGGCATGGGGAGCCTCCGGCGTCAGACGGAGCAGTCGGCTGCCCATGGCGGGCAGGTCGAGGGTCAGGGTGTAGTCCCGCCCATAGACGCCGCCGTCCGTGGTGTGGAAGCTCCGGGTCCGGCTCTTGTCGGCACCGTTCCAGCGGGAAGCCTCGCTGTTGAGCAGCTCTTCGGCCCCGCAGGGGAACTTGAGGTAGAGCGGGAACTTTTTGTGGGCGGTGTTCTGGGTGTTCATCACACAGAGCAGAGTCTGGCCCGCGCCCTTGCGCAGCCAGGCGTACACGCCCTCGTCCCGGCTCTCGCTGGCCACCCACTCAAAGCAGCCGGGGTTGTATTCGCCGTCGTAGAGGGCGGGCTCGGTGGCGTAGAGGCGGCCGAGTTCGGCGAAGTATTTCTGGAAGCTGTCGTGGAAGGGGTATTTCATCAGGCCCCAGTCCAGCTCTTTCTTCTCGTCCCACTCGCGGAAATGCCCCAGCTCGTTGCCCATGAAGTTCAGCTTCTTGCCGGGGTGGGTGTACATGTAAAAGTACAGGGTGCGCAGCTGGGCACACTTTTCCTCGTAGGTGCCCCAGAGCTTGTCGATGATGGTCTTTTTGCCGTGGACGACCTCGTCGTGGCTCAGCGCCAGCAGATACAGCTCATTGTAGAAATACTGCATACTGAAGGTGAGCTTGTTGTAGGCATCCGGGCGCTCACCGAAGGGGGTGGCGAAATAGTCCAGCGTGTCGTGCATCCAGCCCATGTCCCACTTGTAGTCGAAGCCGATGCCGTCGTAGCGGGTGGGGGCCGTGACCTTGAGGAAGTTGGTGGAGTCCTCGGCCGTGTAGATGCCGGTGGGGAACCGCGTGTTCAGGCCGTGGTTCAGATTCCGCAGGAAGGTGACTGCGCCCTCGTTCACGCCGCGGTTGGGGTCGCCCTGCCAGTAGAGCGCACGGGAGATGGCGTCCATCCGGATGCCGTCGCAGTGGTAGACGTCCATCCACAGGGCGGCGGCGCTGTTCAGGAAGCTGCACACCTCCCGGCGGTAGTAGTTGAAGTTGCAGGTGCCCCACTCGCTGTGGCCCACATCGCTGTCGTACTCGTACAGATGGGTGCCGTCAAAGTTGGCCAGCGCGTCGCCGTTGGCGGCAAAGTGGACCGGAACAAAGTCCATGATGACGCCGATGCCCATCCGGTGGCAGGCGTTGACGAAGGCTGCAAAATCGGCCGGGGAGCCGTAGCGGCTGGTCACGGAGAAATAGCCGGTGGTCTGGTAGCCCCAGCTGCCGTCGAAGGGATGCTCGGCCAGAGGCAGCAGCTCCACATGGGTGAAGCGGTGGTCCAGCAGCCAGGGAATCAGCTCCCGCGCCAGCTCGCGGTAGTTGTACCAGCCGTCCGAGCCGTCCTCGCAGGTGGCGTTGGGCTTGTGCTTCCAGCTGCCCGCGTGGAGCTCGTAGATGTTCAGGGGCAGGTTGCGGCACTTGTCCCGCCGCTCCATCCAGGTGTGGTCGTCGAACGGGAAGTCCAGCTTGGTCAGGATGCTGGCCGTGCCGGGGCGCAGCTCGGTGGCAAAGGCGTAGGGGTCGGCCCGCATCACGGTGCTGCCGTCCCGCCCGTGGATGCGGAACTTGTACATCTCGCCTTCCTGCAGACCGGGGACGAAGCCGTTCCAGATGCCGGTCTCGGCCCGCTGCATGGGCACACCGGGGCCCCAGCCGTCAAAGCCGCCGCAGATCTCCACGGCCACGGCGCTGGGGGCCCACACCGCGAACCGCCAGCCGTCCCGGAAGGGATGCGCACCCAGCGTACGGTAGGCGTCAAAGCAGTCGCCCAGAAAGAACGAACGATCGATCGAAGGAAATTCCATGCCAAAAACTCCTTTTCTATTCACAGCCCTGCCCCCTCCGCCATTGCTTCGCAATGCTGCCTCCCCAAAGTGGGAGGGTTTGGCAGTCCATGCAGACGCGAAGCGGCCTGAGAGGGCGAGGCACCTTTCCTTTTGTCATTGTTACTAAGAAAACCAAATCGAAATCGTCAAACCTGCTGATTTTACAGGAGACTTTGTATGAAAATTAGCAAAGTTCCACACTTTGGTCCGGAACTATGCTATACTATCCCTGTCGCCCGTATGCGGCGGGCGCAGGAAAAACTGCTAGAATGGGAGAGACTGTAACGATGGCTTGGTATGACAACGCTGTATTTTATCACATCTATCCGCTGGGGCTGTGCGGCTGCGCACATGAGAACGATGGCCAGCCCACACCCGGTGCCTTTGCAAAACTGAACGCCTGGGCCGAACACGCTTATGAGGACCTTGGCTGCACGGCCATTTATATCGGCCCGCTGTTTGAGAGCAGCTCCCACGGCTACGATACCATCGACTACCGCCGGGTGGACCGCCGCCTGGGCACGAATGAAGAGTTCCGGGAGTTTGTGGCCAACTGCCACGCCCGCGGCCAGAAGGTCATCGTGGACGGCGTGTTCAACCATGTGGGCCGCGACTTCTTCGCCTTCCAGAACCTGAAAACGGACCGCGAGAACGCCCGGTATAAGGACTGGTTCTGCGATGTGAATTTCTGGGGCAACAACGAGTACAACGACGGCTTCTCCTACGGCAACTGGGGCGGCTTCAACCTGCTGGTCAAACTGAACCAGCGCAACCCGGAGGTCCAGAACTACCACTACGATACGATCCGCTTCTGGGTCCGCGAGTTCGACATCGACGGCATCCGTCTGGATGCAGCCGACGTGCTGGACTTCGAGTTCATGAAGGGCCTGCGCCGCCTGGCCAACGAGGTCAAGCCGGAGTTCTGGCTGATGGGCGAGGTCATCCACGGCGATTACAGCCGGTGGGCCAACCCCGAAATGCTCCACTCGGTGACCAACTACGAGCTGCACAAGGGCCTGTGGAGCGGCCACAACGACCACAACTATTTCGAGATCGCGCACACCATGCGCCGTTTGCAGGGCCTGTGCCACGACACCCGGCTCTATCTCTTCTCGGACAACCACGATGTGGAGCGCCTGCCCAACAAGCTGCGCAACCGGGCCCACATCCGCCATATTGCTCTTCTAGTATATACGCTTTGGGGCATTCCGTCCATCTATTATGGCTCGGAATTTGCAATTGAGGGCAAAAAAGAGTGGGGGAGCGACTGGCCGCTCCGCCCCTGCCTGGAATTGGATGACTTCAAGGATGCGCTGACCACCAACCCGGTCACCAGCGTATACGCAGCGCTGGGCCGACTGAAGGCCGCGTGCCCGGAGCTGACCTGGGGCGAGGTGAAAGAGTTGCAGCTGACCACCCAGTGCTATGCGTTCGCCCGTGTGCTGGACGGCAAGGCCGTCGTGGCCGTCTTCAACAACGGTGACAGCCCCGCGCAGCTGGAGTTCCAGCTGCCGGTGGAGGCCACCGGTGCCGAAGACCTGCTGGCCGACTGCGTGGGCAGCCAGCCGATCCTGACGGAGATCGAGTGGGGCCGGATGAAGGTGCAGCTGCCTTCCAATTACGCCACGCTCCTCCGCCTGAAATAAACTTGCACATTCCTGGGGGGTCTGTTATTATAAGGTAAAATCAGAAAACAGGGGGGCATTCGGATGAATGCTGTACAGCGCAGAGAAGTGATATTGGAGCGGCTGAGCAACGCCGACGCACCGGTCAGCGCCAGTGTGATGGCGGCGGAGCTGGGCGTCTCCCGCCAGATCGTGGTGGGCGATGTAGCCCTGCTGCGGGCCGGCGGTGCGGCCATCGAAGCCACGCCGCGGGGATATCAGTTCCACCCGGCCCCCGGCGGCTACACCGGCATCCTGGCCTGCGTCCACCGCACGGCGGAGGAGATGCGCACCGAACTGTATGCGGTGGTGGACCAGGGCGGAACCGTGGTGGACGTGGCCGTGGAGAACCCGCTGTACGGCGAGCTGCGCGGCAACTTGAATCTGTCCAGCCGGTATGACGTGGACAACTTCATCCAGCAGGCGGCGGATACCCCCGAATGCCTGCTCAGCCGGATGACCGGCGGGGTGCATCTGCATACCCTCCGCTGCCCGGACGAGAAAACATTCCACCGCATTGAGGCAGCGTTGGAAAACGCGGGCGTCCTGTATAAAAAAGAGTAACAAAACCCGCAGATTCTGTCTATCAACAAAATCCGAAAAGGGTTGGGTATCCGACAAAATACCGAAAGAGGTGGATTATTTTTGGACATCCGCATCGAAAAGACCGATCGCGCCATCGAAAAAGCGTTTCTGGAACTGCGCAGCAAAATGCCGCTGGAAAAGATCAAGATCAAAGACCTGTGCGCACTGGCCTGCGTGAACAAATCGACGTTCTATGCCCATTATGAGGATATCTATGCACTGTCCAGCCGGTTGGAGGACAAGCTCATTGCCGACATTCTGGCCAGTGTTTCGGCGGTGGAGCTGCACCCGGTCCGGACGGAGGCGCTGACCCGCGAGCTGTTCCGGGCCTTTGTCCAGAACAAAACGGCGGTGAACATCCTCTTCGCCGATTCCCGTCAGGGCATCTTTGCCAACCGCATCGAAAAGGGCCTGCGGGAGCGCCTGACCGCGCAGGACCCCACCTTCGCCAACGACCCCAAGCGCGGCATCCTGCTGTCGTTCTGTGTGCAGGGCTGTTTCTATGCCTTTACCAACAACAGCAGCCGGATGGACGAGAGACACCTCGTGGACCTTCTGGCTGAGATCGCCAGAGCGGCGCAGAAAATCAAGATGTGAACACAAAAAAGAGCTTCCGGCATCCGATATGTAGGGGCTGTTGCACAAGTCCCTACAAAAAGACCAGAGTTATTCAGCCAAAAGGCTTTACAACTCTGGTCTTTTGCTTTTTAACGGCAGTCCTCCCGGTAGACATTCCTATGGGTCTAGGAACCGCGGGCTAAGCAACAAGCCCACTGGGGCTTTTGTTAGCCCGCCTGCGGCAGGGCCGTGTTGTTCAAGTCCTCTTATCCGCATAGCAGAGCGTTTCCAAAAGGACGGACGCAAAAGAAAAACGACAGCCTTTTTGAAAGCTGTCGCTTGAGAGTGCAGGAATGCAATCCAAATCCGAACCATTTCCCTCGGATGCGACTTCTGTCGCTTCTCCAAAAGTCACGGTCTGTGTTCCTTTTTTATAGTTGAAGGTACGGTGTCAAAATCCTCCACTGCATAGCCGCCGTCGTTGTGGGGATGGGGCATCTGCAGCAGGTGCATCAGGTGCATCAGGTGCAGATAGGTCAGCTTCTGCTCCTTGAGATAGGGCAGTTTCTTTGCCAGTTCTTTCAGATTTCCGGCAAAGAGGTCGGTGTACATGGTCATGCCGAACATATTGCCCCGCTTGTACCACTCCGGGTCGGCAGAGTGTGCCTTGTCCAGTGCTTTCAGCTCGGCGCTCCGGGCATTGTAGGCTTCTGCCATCTCCCGCTCCAGAACTTCCAGCCCTTCCCGGTTGTGGTACAGTTCCATGAACAACCATTCCAGTTCATCTTTATGTTTGGCGAACCGGAATGCAAAATTATCTTGACTTGTCATCTTTCTTTATCCTTTTCGTGTAAGATGAAGCTGCACGCTGGGGTAATCGCCAAACAGCTGCGGCAGGACAAGTCCCGCATACAGCAGGGTGCTGCCGCTGAACCGCATCCCCTTGTGAATGCCGTCCTCTACGTCGTGGGCATACCGGGAGCCGAAATAGTCGATGCCATCCAGCTCATACACAGCATCTTCTTCCAGCCCACGGAAGCACAGGTGGATGGGCAAGGGATTCGCCTGCGGATGGGTCACCACCAGATTCAGCAGTGCCTCGCTGCCGTCCTCTGCGGCAAACTGCCATGCCGTGAAATATGCGTTTTCTGCCGGGTCGGTCAGACGGTAATAATCGCCGGTACGGATCAGGTCGTTCAGCCGTTTGAACCGCTTGATCTGGTTTTTCACTGCAGTGCACTCGGCGCGCTTCAATTTGCCCAGATCCAGCTCGTAGCCAAAGGTGCCGCTCATCGCCACCACAGCACGGGTGTCGATTGGCGTAGTGCGGCCGGTCTGGTGGTTGGGGCAGGCAGAAACATGAGCACCCATGGTGCAGACCGGATAGCCAAAGGAGGTGCCGTGCTGGATCGTCAGCCGCTCAATGGCATCGGTATTATCACTGCACCAGATCTGGGGATAGTAGCACAGCATTCCGGCATCAAAGCGTCCGCCGCCGCCTGCGCAGCCCGCGAACAGCACCTCCGGGAAGCCCTGCGTCAGCCGCTCTGCCAGCGCATAAACGCCCAGCATATAGCGGTGCATGATCTCACCCTGCTGCTCGGCAGGGAAAGCACGGCTGTACACATCGCTCATGCTGCGGTTCATATCCCACTTGATATACTCAATGTGATGCTCCCGCAGCAGCTTGCTGATAACCCCTGCCAGATAGTCCACCACCTCCGGGCGGGAAAGATCCAGCACCAGCTGGTTGCGCCCCATGGCGGGCTTGCGTCCGGGCAGGGTCAGCGCCCAGTCCGGATGGGTGCGGTACAGCTGGGAGTTCTCGTTGACCATTTCCGGCTCGATCCACAGGCCGAATTTCATGCCCAGCGCATTGATCTGCTCGATCAGTGGGTCCAGTCCGCAGGGCAGCTTTTCGCAGTTCACGATCCAGTCGCCCAGACCCTGATTGTCGTCATTCCGGGTGCCGAACCAGCCATCGTCCAGCACCATCATCTCCACGCCGAGAGAGGCCGCTTTTTCAGCGATCTTTACGATCTTTTCGGTGTTGAAATCAAAATAGGTGGCCTCCCAGTTGTTGATCAGCACTGGGCGGCGTTTGTCCTTCCACGGGCCGCGGCAGATGTTGCGCCGCAGAAAGCGGTGGTACTGCTGGGAAAGCGGGGTCAGACCCTCTGCCGCAAAGGAGAGGATCACCTCCGGGGTGTCAAAGGTCTCGCCCGGCTTCAGGTTCCACGCAAAACGTTCCTCCTGAATGCCGCTCACTACCCGGACAAGCCCGGTCTGAGAGCGCTCCACGTCCATCTGGTAGCTGCCGGAATAGACCATCATCACCCCGTAACAGGAACCGCTGGTTTCCGTTGCATCCTGCTGGCAGAGGATCAGGAAGGGATTATTGTGGTGGCTGGAGCTGCCCCGCACCGAAGAAATGGTCTGGATATTGGTGCCCACAGCTTCCCGCTCCAGCTGCCGTTCCATAGCATGTCTGCCATGGAAATGCAGCAGATCCCATCTGCCAAAGGGCAGATCCAGACAGGCAGATGCCGCCTTGTCCAGCCGCAGCGGGGTATCTCCGTGGTTTGTCAGCCGCGCCGCACGGGTGATGACATCCTGCTGTGCAAACACGCCGTACAGCAGCTCCAGCGTCAGACCGGTGGCCTCGTCCTGCATTCGGACGATCAGGGTCTCGGCATCGTTTTCCTCTGCGTGGGCACAGGGCAGACCAGTCAGCTGATATTTGCCCGCCTCCACCGTGTGGCTCACATAGGTAAAGTCTGCGCCAAAGGCACCACGGCTGTCGGCCACCGTCAGGCAGGAGAGACGGAAATCGCCCACGTTGCAGCCGGTATACTCCTGCGGGAGCAGATCCGGGGAAACGCCCCGGTGGGTGCGGTAAGCGTAGTAATCCGGCGAGAATCCCCGGTCTGTGCGGGGATACAGCTGCATCAGGTCCCCGGTGCCGATGGTTTTGCCGTAGTACAGATGCAGCAGGTGCCCCAGCGCATCCACCTTCATGTGGTAGCTGGTATGGGCAGTCTCCAATACAAAAATGCGGGCCTCGGAATCAAATCGAATACTCATGGATTCTATACCTCAACGAGATTATTTTTAATAGAAATGCCGACAGACAGGCGGTCGTGTCGGAACGGCTACCCGCCTGTCGGCTATGATGAAGGAGAAATGTGAATTGCTTATTTAGGGGATCTTCGTATTGTGTCGCACCGGCCGGGTCGATTTTCTTGCTTTTGTCAGCTCTTACAAAAGCAGCAAGAAAATTTTGTGCATCATTACATTGCACAGTTTCTTTTCTCTTGTTGTGTCGTTATTATACTATCTGCCAGTAGTTTCGTAAATGCAAAAATGCGACTTGTTATATCTCAATTTGAAGGAATACCGCGAATTATGTTGAAGTCATAACGCATTTTGGTATATAATAAGAAAAAGCGGACCGGAGGCATCTTGTATGCAAGAATGCACAAAAAGAAACGTATCAACGGAAACAAAATTAAAGTTTCATGTGTTTCAGGATGAGCGATTCGTCGATCTCAACTTATACCAATATGGCTGGGAGCAGACAGAGCCTCTGCACTCCTATGGTCCCTATGCCCGCAACCACTATCTGTTCCACTATGTCATCTCCGGCAAAGGGCTTCTGTTTGCAAACGAGCAGGAATACGCCATCGAGGGCGGGCAGGGTTTTCTGATCGCTCCCGGTCAGGTCACCACCTACCGTGCCGATGAACAGGAGCCGTGGGAATACACATGGATCGAGTTTGACGGTCTGCGTGCCCACGAAGCCATGAACCTTGCAGGCATCAGCGGACAGAACCCGGTGTACTCGCCTGCGAGCACCAAAGCCGGACAGCTGCTGCAAGAGCAGATGCTCTTCCTGGTAAATCACAGTCAGGACAGCCCCATGCGTCAGATCGGCTACGGCTTTCTGTTTCTGGATCAACTTGTACAGTCCTCTGCCTCCCATCAGGCACAAAGTCCCCGCCGTCTGCGGGACTTCTATATGAAGGAGGCTCTGTCCTTCATAGAGCAGCATTACAGCGAAGATATTTCCATCGAGGACATCTCCTCCTTCTGCGGACTGAACCGTAGCTATTTCAGCAAGGTGTTCCGAGATACCATGGGCGAAAGCCCACAGGGGTTCCTGCTGCACTACCGCATGGCACGGGCGGCACAGCTGCTGACCGAAAGCCGCCTACCCATCAGCACCATCAGCACCATGGTCAGCTATCCCAATCAGCTCCACTTTTCCCGTGCGTTCAAAAATGTATATGGCATCAGCCCACGGGACTATCGTGCAAAGCATTTTGCACTATAAAAATTGGTCTCATTCTCCACTGTACGCCTTTCGTTTTTCCGACATATAAAAACACCCCATTTGTCAGACCGAATACCGTCGGACAAATGGGGTGCTGTTCATTCAGGGGCGCACCCTGTTTTTTTACTATGCTTCATCGTTTTCTGCGCGCAGCATCCGGTATCCGACACCAACATGGGTCTGAATCAGATGCGGCGCATCCGGGTATCGTTCCAATTTTTTGCGCAGGGACGCCATATAAACACGCAAAGAGGCAATGTCATTTTCCTGCGTACTGCCCCATACTTTCTGCGTGAGGGAGGTATGCGTCAGCACTTTGCCCACATTATGCGCCAGCACACACAGCAGTTTGTACTCGATGGGGGTCAAATGCAATTCATTCTCGCTCAGCCAGACGCAGCCTGCCGAGAAGTCGATCTTCAAAGGACCATTGACAAAAACCGGACTGTTTATACCGTCAGAAGCCAGCAGATTCAATCGGCGCTGCGTTACACGCAGTCTTGCCAGCAGCTCATCCACGGAAAACGGCTTTGTCAGATAATCGTCTGCGCCGTTGTCCAGTGCCTCGATCTTATCAGAATCTTCGCTCCGGGCACTCAGGACGATGATGGGCAGGTTCGACCATGTGCGGACGCTGCGGATGACCTCGATGCCGTCTATATCGGGCAGCCCAAGATCCAGCAGCATGATGTCCGGATTGTGGCTGGTAGTCATCATGATCGCCGTTTCCCCATTGGAAGCAGTCAGATATTTATAGCCGTGGGTTTTCAGGGTCGTTGTGATCAGACACCGTACAGGAACATCGTCCTCTACGACCAGAATGGACGGCTTATTCATGAATGTTCACCTCGCTTTGCGGCAGTGCAAAGGAAAAGACACTGCCATTGGGAATGTTGTCACGCAGGGTCAATGTTCCGCCGTGAGCCGTCAAGATTGCACGGCAGAGGGGCAAGCCCAGTCCAAGGCTGCGGTGGCTGTCTGCGATGCGGCTCTGCCCGGTATAAAACATCTCGAACACCTGTGCTTTTGCGCGATCCGGAATGCCGGGACCGTTATCTGCAACGTCCACTACGACCTGATGGTCTTTCCGGTAAGCCGAAATCTGAATGACCGAGCCCACAGGGGTGTATTTGATGGCGTTATCCACCAGATTGACAACGACCTGCATGATCAGCCGTGCATCCACATTGACCAGGAGGATCTCGTCCCCATACTGTGTTGTGATGGTGTGTTCGCAGCTTTTCCGGTTGACATGATGCAGTGCTTCTTCGATCATTTCGTCCATCAGCTGCGGTGAGATCTGCAGATTCATCCGCCCATCTTCAATGCGGGTGATGGAAAGCAGATTTTCCACCAGACCGATCAGCCATTGCGCATCGTCAAAAATATCGGTGCAGATCTTGTTCCGGGTCTCTGTATCCAGCGTTTCTCCGTTGGAAAGCAGATTGCTGGCATTGCCGGAAATGGAGGTCAGCGGGGTGCGCAGGTCATGGGAGATCGTGCGCAGCAGGTTTGCCCGCAGCTCTTCATTCCTTGCCTGCAATGCAGCTTGCTCTTTTTCCAGCGCGTTTCTGCGGTTTTCGATGGCCAGCGCACCTTCGCCCAGAATGGAAAGCAGCACACTGTTTTCAAAGGCATCCAGCGGTTTTTCGGACAGATCAATCCCGATCACTCCAAACACGCCGCCTCCGGTCCGAAGCGCAAGATAAAGCCCCTTTGCATCCGGGTAGCTATCCGTGCCTGCGCCGGAACGCTTTTTGTTGGCAAACGTCCAGTTTGCTGCATCCCGTTCTTCCGGTGCAGAAAAGACGTTGCGCGGCATTTCCCCATCCATCTCAAAAACCTGTTCTGACCCAAGATCTCCGTTTTGTTCCGGGTAAACGATCAGGCTCCGGTTCAGCAGCTTCATCAACTGGGACGCTGTCTGAGAGAGGATTTCTTCCTCGCTTTTTGCTCTCTGTAAAAGCTGATTTGTGTCAAACAGTATTTTTGTACGGAACGCTGCCTGCGCAGACATTTTTGCATGATCCTTCAACCGCGTTGTCAGGGTGCAGGTAATGATTGCAGAGGTCAGCATCAGGGCAAATGTAACCTGATAACCGGGATCATACGCATGGAATGTCAGGCGCGGTTCCGTCAAGAAAAAATTGTACAGCGCAACACTGGCAATGGAGCCCAGCACACCGCAGGTGTAACCGCTGGTACACAATGCGGTGAACAGCACCCCCAGCATATAGAACGTAATAATGTTATAGCGTGCAAAGTCCAATTGTAAAAAAAGAAAGCCGATGAGCGTGATGCAGCTCAAAATGCCTGCGGTGACCAGTAAATCGCGGACAGAAGGCAGAAACGGACGGATGAACAGCTTCCGTCCTGAACCGTAGCCGTTCTCTGCAGAAGCATCCGGGATGATGTAAATATCCAGATTAGGTGCAGTCAGCGTCAATTTTTCAGTCAGTGACGGTCCACTCCAGAAATGGCGGCGATGTACGCTGGAGCGCCCCAGTACGATTTTTGTAATGCCGGAGATGCGGGCAAACTCTGCGATCTGCTGCGGAATGTCATCCCCGTAGATCGTAGAAATGTCGGCACCTGCCTGCTCTGCCATACGAATGTGCTGCTGCAAGCGCCGACAGTCTTCTTTTCCCATCTGATCCGAATCCGGAGTCCGGACATACAGAGCTGTAAAGGTCCCGCCGAACGCCTTTGCCATCGTTGCCGCCGTCCGCACAATCTTTGCATTGGAGGGAGAGGACGACAGACACGCCAGAATATGTTCAGTGGGTGGGTCGTTCTGATTCATAAAGATCACCTGCCTTGCCCACAGTATAGCACAATTTGATGGTCACGACCACCAGCCACGTCTTTTTCCTTCTTGTCGAATGATCTCCTTCCGCATGTGATCCAGCGCATCTGCTGCCCGGAAACCACTCAACATGACTCCAAGAACCATCAACAACAAAACGACATCCATACGATCCGTCCTATCTTTTTAGAGCCGGAAACACTTCTGGATCGATGCGTATTTTCCCAAAACCAGCATACTTTCATCCCGGCACAGCTGCGTATCCGGCGTGATGTTCATATCGAGCTTTCCGTCTTTTTTCAGTGCAAGAATGTTGATGTTATACTTTTTTCGGATATTGATCTCACCGATCGTGCGATCCATCCATTCCGGCGGAATGGTCACTTCCATGATGGCGTGGTCGTCCTGCAGCTCGATATAATCCAGAATGTGTTCGGAGCTGTATCGGATCGCTGCCCACTTTGCCAGCTGCTTTTCCGGGTAGACCACTTCATCCGCACCGTTGCGCAGCAGGAACTTGGCTTGTACATCCCGCTCTGCACGCGAGACCACAAGCTTTGCGCCCAGTTCCTTGAGCAGTGATGTTGTTTCCAGTGAACTTTGAAAATTGCCGCCGATGGTTACGATACACACATCAAAATTGCCAACGCCAAGGGAACGCAGAAAGTATTCGCTGGTGCTGTCACCGATCTGTGCATTCGTCACATAGGAAAGCACAGCGTTCACACGGTCCTCATTGCTGTCGATTGCCATGACCTGATGACCCAGCTCATTCAGTTCCTGCGCAATATGGCGGCCAAAACGGCCAAGCCCAATCAAAAGAATCGACTTCATACTTGTCTCCTTTATCCGATTGCGATTTTCTCCTGCGGCAGACGAGAGTGGGCAGGGCTGCTGCCAAATGCCGCATAGATCAACGTCAATCCGCCAACACGTCCCAAAAACATTAGTGCGATCAGCACCCCCTGCGAAAGGATGCCCAGTTGCGGTGTGATGCCCAATGTCAGACCTACCGTTGCCACAGCCGAAGCAGTCTCATACAAACAGACCGACATCGGCAGCTGCTCAGCCGCAGCAATGACAAAGGCTCCGAGGAAGAACAGCGTCAAATACATCCCTGCGATCGTGGCAGCATTCTTGACCGCAGAACTATCTATGCGCCGCCCGAAAAATTCCGCATCTTCTCTGCGGCGGAAGGTCGCCCACATATTGGCAAGCAGAACGGCAAATGTTGTGGTTTTCATGCCGCCTGCCGTGGAGCCGGGCGAACCGCCCAACAGCATCAGAACCACCATCAATGCCTGTGAAGTGCTGCCCATCGCAGCAAGATCGGCGGTGTTAAAGCCGGCAGTACGGGGGGTAACGGATTGGAACATCGACAATAAAATGCGCTGCCGGGCAGAGCCTGATGTGAACTCGAAGCAATAAAAGTACAGCGACGGCAATACCAGAAGAAATGCCGTTGTGACAAGGATTACCTTGCTCTGCATCCGATAACGGTGAAAATCAAGGCGATAGGTACAAATGTCCTCCCATGTCAGAAAGCCAAGGCCGCCAAAGACGATCAAGGCCGCGATTACTGTGGTAAGCAATGGGTCACCTGCATACCGTGTCAGCGAAACAAATTTTGCACCCTCTGTTCCCAGCAGGTCAAAGCCGGCATTGCAGAACGCCGAAATGGAATGAAACAGTGCATACCAGATCCCGCGCAAACCATAATCGGCGCAAAATGTCGGCAGTAGCAGTGCAGCACCGGCCAATTCAAACAGAGCGGTGATCCGCAGAATAAAGCCTGTCAGCCGCACGATGCCGCCCATCTGTGGGGCAGCGGTGGCTTCCTGCATCGTGCTGCGCTGCTTGAGGGAGATCTTTCGCCCGGAAAGCAGCGCAAAGGCAGCACCCACCGTAATGACGCCCAATCCTCCGATCTGGATCAGAAGAAGGATCACACTCTGCCCGAATGCCGACCAGTAGCTGCCGGTATCCTGTACCACAAGTCCGGTCACGCAAAGGGCAGAAGTGGAGGTAAACAGTGCCTCATGGAACGGTGTGACGCACCGCTGTTGTGTAGCAATCGGGAGCATCAGAAGCAATGCGCCCACCAGACCAACTGCCGCAAACCCTGCAATAATAACCTGAAAAGAAGAAAAACGGTGCTGCCTGTAACGAGGATATTGAATCATAAAAGCTCCTTTACCTATCCGTGTGCATAAAGATTAGCATGGAATAGATAAAGGAGCCGTAAAGAAAATTGTAGAAGTATAAAGATTCCATTAAAATTGATCGGGCAACACCAAATAACAAATGCTGGACATCACCAGCGCAAAAAACGGTAATGTCCAGCATTCATTTAGATTTCTAGTCCATGGCTTCCAGCTTTTAACGGCAGTCCTCCCGGTAGACGTTCCTACGGGTCTAGGAACCGCGCACTAACAAAAGCCCCGCTGGGGCTTTTGTTGCCCCGCCTGCGGCAGGGCCGTGCGGGTTGCGTTTGCTGATTTTTCCGCAGCCCCTTGACGGGGCTTTGAAAAAGCAGAACGCGGCCCCAACAACTCCTCCCTGTTTCTGCCGCAGGCAGCGGTCGTCGTTGTTGCTGTTCAAGTCCTCTTATCCGCAGAGAAGCGCGTTTCCAAAAGGATGGACGCAAAAGAAAAACGACAGCCTTTTTGAAAGCTGTCGTTTGAGAGTGCGGATAAGAGGACTTGAACCTCCACCGAGTTGCCCCGATTAGAACCTGAATCTAACGCGTCTGCCAATTCCGCCATATCCGCATATTTTGTTTTCGTTCGTGAGCTGTGTCGCTCGGAACGATAGTAATTATACCATGGAAACCGGAAATGTCAAGCGCTTTTTTCGAATTTTTCTGACAAAAATTCCGGATGAAATTTTGGCACCGGAATGAGGACGATGGGGCGAAATTTTCGGTGAAATATGATACAATAAGACCTGAGCTGTCCGGGGCCGGGGGCCCTGCGGCAAAATACGATGGAATGAGGGAACCACACATGTTCAACTTTCTGATCTTTATCATCGGGGCGGCGCTCATGCTCGGCATGGGGGTGCGCAGTGTGCTTGCGCGGCGGCGTTTGCAGACAAAAGGCGAAAAGGTCACCGCCCGCGTTGCGGGCACCGCGCAGGGCCGGAACGGTCAGGCCTATGTGCTGGAATTTGAGACGGCAGGCGGCAGCCACCGCCTCCATTACCCGAAGGCGGCCAAGGGCAAGGGCTTTGCGGCCGGGGAGACCGTTACCTTATATTATGACCCGGAAGATCCGGAGAAGATGTATGTGGAAGGCGACCGCGCCGTGCTGGGGGCCGAAGTGCTGTACTTTGCTCTGGCGGTGGTGCTGGTGCTGCTGATGGCCGGATTTGTGCGGTGAGGAGGAAATGCCATGAAATTGGAACATTTTGGGATGCCGGAACCGGGCGACTGCCGGGTGGTCTTTTCGGCCAGTGCCGAGGAGCTGGAAGCAGCGGTGCAGGCCGCCCGCGACCGGGCGCAGCCCGGCGACGTGGTGACGCTGTCGCCCGCCTGCGCCGCCTTCGACTGCTACGCGAACTTTATGGAGCGCGGCAGGGTCTACAAGGAAATGGTGAAAAAGCTCGGCGAATAGGGAAAAGCCGTGGGCGCATAGATTCTCCCGAAAGGGGGAACGCCCATGCGCCGCTATATGCGCCGCGGCATGACGGGACGGGAGAAACGCCGGCTGCTGCTTTTCCTTGTCTGCGCCGCGCTCATCGCGCTCGCCGTCACCGCGATGACGCAGCTTCGGCCCATTCTCACGAGCCTTGCCACCGCGCGCGTCTCGAACGCCGTCACGCGCGTCGTGAACACCTCGGTGAACGAAACACTCTACGACGCCGGTGTGGACTACGACCGCCTGATCTCGCTGGAAAAGGACAACGAGGGACACATCACGGCGGTCAAGAGCAACATGGCGGAGTTCAACCGATTGCAGTCCGCCGTGCTCGCGGACGTGCTGCAAAGGCTCTCGGAGGTCTCCACGCGCGAGCTGGCCATCCCGCTCGGGAGCCTGACCGGCTC
>OHXB01000047.1_pt1 | contig 34347 bp, 34 predicted proteins | sample 1579811 | NCBI WGS metagenome assembly OHXB01 (sample SAMEA3882533, study PRJEB24775) | human gut metagenome | biome: human-associated habitat; feature: intestine environment; material: feces | place: Netherlands | collected 2009/2010 | reverse complement strand
GAAACACCTACTATTACTACAAGTGCGGCAACGCCAAACGCCACGGCAAGGCGCACTGTGACCTGAAAGCCATCCGCAAGGAGCCTCTGGAGCGGTTCGTGGTGGACACCGCCATTAAGGTGATTTTTAACGATGAAATCATCGAACAGCTGATAGATTTGGTCATGGAAGCCCAGCAGAAAGAGAACACCCGGCTGCCTGTCCTGAAAGACCAGCTCAGGGACACGGAGAAGCGGCTGGCAAACCTTCTGGAAGCCATTGAACAGGGCATCCTGACCTCGACCACCAAGCAGCGGCTAGACGAATTGGAAGCCCGGAAAGAAGCCCTGAACACCAGCATTCTGGAAGAAGAACTGAAAAAGCCCGTTCTGACCCGTGAGTGGATTCGGTTCTGGCTTGAGAAATTCCGCAAGGGTGACGTGGGCAGCACGGAACACCAGCGGCAGATCATTGATACCTTTGTCAACTCGGTCTACGTCTTTGATGACCGGGTCGTACTCAATTTCAACTTCACGGATGATGCCAAAACGGTCACCCGTGAGGAAGTGTTGGGTTCGAGTGCCGTGGACAATGCTCCACCAAAAAAGCACGAAGGTTTCGGCCTTCGTGCTTCTTTTTTTGCTCATTCGTACAGTTCCTTGCTCATCTGGCTGCGAATCTCTTTGCGCTGCTTGTCATAGACCTGCGTGTAGATTGCAAGGGTCGTACTGGGCTGTGCGTGTCCAGCTTCTGCGGCCCCCATTGCGGCAGATCCTGCTCTCTGCCGCAAATTGCATCAGATTCCGCCGTTTGCTCAATGAGTATTTCCCGCCGTCCCGTTATACTGGGAGGGAAATGGAATGAAACGATGGAGGAACAGACCATGAAATACGGTGTCATCGATGTGGGTGGCGGCCTGCGGGGCATTTACGGCGCTGGCGTGCTGGACCGCTGCCTGGAGGAGGACCTCCGCTTCGATCTCTGCATCGGCGTTTCGGCGGGCAGCGCCAATATGGCGTCCTATCTGGCAGGCCAGCATGGGCGGAACAAGCCCTTTTACGATGAATACGCCTTCCGCAGGGAGTACATGAGCGTACACAACCTCATCCGCAAGCACTCCTATCTCGATCTGGGCTATGTCTACGGCACCCTCAGCAATGCAGGCGGCGAGAATCCGCTGGATTACGCGGCGCTTGCCCGCAGCCCGGCAGAGCTCTGCGTGGTGGCCGCTAATGCACAGAACGGCGAGGCGCAGTATTTCACCAAGGCAGACCTCCACCCGGACGACTACCGCGTCCTCATGGCGTCCTGCTGCATCCCGGTCATCGACCAGCCCTGCGTCATCGACGGCGTGCCTTATTTTGATGGCGGCCTGGCCGACCCCGTCCCGCTGGAATGGGCCTTTGCCCACGGCTGCGACCGGGTGGCTCTCATCCTGACCAAGCCCATCGGGCTGGTGAGCAGTGATGCCCGGGACAAACATCTGGCGCACCTGCTGCAGTCGCATTACCCCGCTGCAGCCGAGGGGCTGCGCCGCCGGGCATGGCGGTACAACACGGCTGTCCAGCGGGCGCGGGAGCTGGAGCGACAGGGCCTTGTCTGCATCATCGCCCCGGACAGCACCGAGGGAATGTCCACCCTGACCAAGAACCGCGCCTGCCTTGAAAAAATGTACGCCAAAGGCAAACAGGACGCCGAAGCGCTGGTGCGGTGGATGCAATACACCAAACAAGATGAATCGGTGGGCACCTAGAGATGAAACCTGTTCACTTTCCTTGACAATATCCGCCCCGGACATTACAATGTGATATGTATGTACAGACAAAGGAGCCTGGAGCGGTATCGCTCTGGGCTTTTTTGCATTTTGTTGTTCTGCTGCGGACAGATAGAGGGGGTCCGCAGCAGAGGATAGGAAACATCAGTCGGCCCGCCGCAGCGGAAACGTGTCCGCCGGGCAGGGCAAAAATGGAAAAGAGGCGTTTCAGAATGTACGATCGGAAATGTGATGTGGATATCCGCCTGCTGGGCTGCGCTTTGGTGCTGCTGGTAATGGCACTGCTCACCATCCATACCGGCCTTGCCAAAAAGTCTGTGACCGCAGCGGCCGATCCTGCGCCTGCCGCCGTCGTCAGCACGCAGGACACCCGTCTGTCCGAGGATGCGGGCAGCGTTCGGTATGGGTGTATTCATGTGGAAAACCTCCTTCCCGTTTCTGCAATAGAAAAAGCTCACCTTCAATTTTAGAAAGTGAGCCATGTAAATCCAAAATAGTAACAGTAAGTGTCGAGAAGTGTCGAGTTTCGTACCCAAAAATTCTTGGGTACGGTTCTGGGTACAAAGAGCCGTTTTAGAGACAAAAAGACACCTCGCCATGAGGTGTCTTTTTTCATCTTCCGAACACCCATCCCGATCCCACGGCAATGCCGCTCAGGGAAGGTGCCGTTCCACAAAATCGCCAATGTCGGCAAAGACTTCGGCCCGGTTCGTCTCCACCAGAAGCTCGTGCCGGGCACCGGGGTAGAACTTGACCTGCACGTCCCGCATCCCGGCATCCTTCATGCTCTGCACGGCCCGCCGGACGCCCGCACTGCGCTCGCCCACCGGGTCGGCATCACCGGCCAGGAAGAGCACCGGCAGGTCTTTCGGCATCCGGGCCAGAAAGGCAGGGTCGTACAGCCGCAGGATGCCAGTGAACATGCTGTAATAGGCATTCAGCGTAAACGTGAAGGTGCACCGCTCATCGGCGAGGTACTTGTCCACCTCGGTAGGGTCGCGGTTGAGCCAGTCGTGGGTGGTGCGGCCCTCCAGCCCCTTGTTGTAGCCCAGGAACGAAAGCTCCGCCACCAGTCGGCTGCGATGCTGCCAGCCGAAAAAGACCGCCAGCACCCGGCAGACCGTGCGGGCAAACGCGACCAGCGCTTTCGGCTGGAAACCGGTCCCCAGGATGATGGCACCGTCCAGCTCACTGCCCCACTCGCACAGATACTGCCGTGCATAGAACGAGCCCATGCTGTGGCCCAGCAGGAAATACGGCACGCCGGGGTAGAGCTGTTTCGTCAAGACGGTCATGGCGTGGAGGTCATCCAGCACTGCCCGGTTACCGTCCGGCTCGGCAAAATAGCCGTAGTCGGCCCTGGTCCGGATGGACCCGCCATGGCCCAGATGGTCGTTTCCGGTCACGAGGATGCCCCGTGCAGCGAGGTACTCGGCCAGCGGCTTGTAGCGGTCGATAAACTCCACCATCCCGTGCGAGAGCTGCACGATGGCGCACACTTCGCCCTCCGGCACACAGCGGAACGCATGAAGCATCCGCCCCGGTGCGCTCGACGGCAGCGTAAAATCGATCATCTGGCTCATAGCGTCTTCTCCTTTTTGCGGCCCGTGCTCAGAGGGCGCCGATCTTCTTCCGGCAGGCGGAGCAGATGCAGTAGCCTGCAAACTGCGCGGCCTGCTCATCGACGGTCCCGCAGAAGTCACAGCTTCCCTTCGGGCGGTACTTTTTGAGGACGATGGCGTCTCCGTCAACGAAGATTTCGAGCTTTGCATCCGTTTCCAGCTTCATGCTGGTGCGCAGCTCCTTGGGCAGAACGATCCGCCCCAACGCATCGATCCCGCGAACGATTCCTGTACTTTTCATTTTGTGCTTCTCCTTTGCCTAATTCGCACTGCTTCTCGTATTTTCCTCATTTTTCCGGGCCACGCTGCCCGGCCACAAATCCGGTGATAGGAAAATTGTTCCAGTGCTTCATTAGTATACAAAATAGTTCCTGCTTCGTCAACGCCTGCGGTCCGTTTCGACAAAAACTTCCCGGATGTTTTTGGAATGGGCACAAAAACGCCCGAAGGCAGTCCGCCTCCGGGCGAAAAGTTCCGGTTTTTGGGATTTTTTTAAGATTTTTTGCTGCTCGTCCCACGCTTCGAGCCGTTTCGTCCCGGCACCAGAAACAGGGCATCCTCGTCCGGGATGGGGCACGTTTTGCCGCCGCAGCAGGCAGAGAGCGACACGGCGACCAGGGACACCTTCTCCGTATCCGACAGGTGCCCGTAGACCCAGATCTCCGCCGAGGCCCCCGGCTTCAGCACGGTGCTCCGGGCCGACGTGACGACATAACATGGATATTCGTCCGTCTGCGCTCCGTTCGTCAGATAACAGAGCGAACCGATCCAGCGGCTCTTTGTGCCGTTCTGGTAAAGCCGGTCTTCCCGGAACGTCCCATCCGCAGCGTCCGTAAACTGTGCGGCGGTATTTTCCAGGTCCAGCGTCTCCTTTGTGTGGTTCTTCACCCGGAAGTGCACACAGAAACCGGACGGTGCCAGGGTCTGCCCCAGCACGGTAAACTCCGGGAACGCCGCAGACGTATCCGGCTCCTGCACTTCCGACGAAGCAGGCGTCCCGGACGCTGCCGGTGTTTCCGGGGCCGACGGTGCGCTGGACGCAGGCGGCGAGGCCGGTGGCTCGGATGCAGCGGGGTGTTCGGACCCAGCTGACGTCTCCGGCTGCGAGGACGATTCGGACCCGGCCGGGCTGCCCGGCGATGCCGTGGGCTGCGAAGCTGCGGGCGGCTCCGAGACGGCAGGGCGCTCAGAGCTGGCCGGCGGCTCCGGCTTTGCGGACGGTGCCGAAGCGGCGGTACTGCCCGACGGCGCAGCCGACTCCGCAGGGGCCTGCGGCTTTTTCTTCGGCGTCAGGCTGCCGATGGCCTGCTCCTTCCACAGAAAATCCGCCCGTGTCCAGCTGCCTTCGCTGGCCGGGAGGAATACATACCCATACGCCACCGCGCTCTGCCCCGGCTGCAGGGCTTCGGCTGCGCTTTCAAGGGCTGCAACGACCGGCTTTTTCACCACGGTCTCCTGCGTCGTCCGGAGCACCACCGTCAGATGTTCTGCAGCCTTGCCCGCAGCGACCCGGTCCGCAGACATGCCGTCCACTGCGTTGTCCACCGTCACGTTCCCAAGCGATGCGCTGGTGTTGAACGCATGGACGACCTGTTCCGTCGTATTTTCCACGCGGACTTTGACCACGATGAGGGTGCCCTCCTGCCCGGAGCAGACCGCCGATACGCTGGTGTAGTCCATCGGCTCACAGCGGAGAAAGTCTTCCACCTCCGGTTCCTGTGGCGATTGAGCTTCCGACTCAGACGCGGCTGTCGAACTGGACACCGATGCTGATTCTGAGGGCGCGGGTGCCGCCGGAGAAGAAGAGGTATCTTCGCCGGGCGTGTCCGTTCTGCCCGCCGCCGGAGCAGACGCGGGCGGTTCCGGTGCAGCTGCCCCGCCTCCGCCGCAGCCGGTCAGCAGCAGAACGGCCAGACAGAGCAGCACCGCAAGCGCCCTGCTCTTTTGCCGCACTGCATCGAACGATTTTTGTTTCATTGCCTCTACCTCCGCCCGAATGTGTTGAAATGTGTCGTTTTTATTTGACCGTTTTTCGCGCCGTTTGTCAATCGTTTCGGCAGCGTTTCGCTCCAAAGTTTTTCTCCGAAAATTGGGCAGATTCGACGATTTTGATCGTTTCCGGGAGAGAACGCCCCCTTCCGGCCGTTCTTCGCGTCTCCTCGTTGACAAAATCGCGCTGAACAGTTAAACTAAAGGGTAGCAATTCACAAATTTATTTGCCGATATAGATAAGGAGCGTTTTTTATGCCGAGCAATAAAGTCCGCACCCGTTTTGCCCCCTCGCCCACCGGCTATATGCACGTTGGCAACCTGCGCACCGCGCTGTACACCTACCTGATGGCCAAGCACGAGGACGGCACCTTCATCCTCCGCATCGAGGACACAGACCAGGGCCGCTATGTGGAAGGCGCGGTGGACGTCATTTACAACACCCTGCGCGAGGCCGGGCTGAACTGGGACGAAGGCCCGGACATCGGCGGCCCGGTCGGCCCCTATGTCCAGAGCGAGCGGATGGGGATGTTCAAACAGTATGCCGAACAGCTGGTCGCTGAGGGCAAGGCATATTACTGCTTCTGCACCGAGGAGCGCCTGGAAGCGCTGCACGCCGAGCAGCGCGCCAACGGCGAGATGACCCACTACGACGGCTGCTGCCGCGACCTGCCCGAAGAAGAGGTCCAGAAGCGTCTGGCCGCCGGAGAGCCTTATGTCATCCGCCAGAAGATCCCCCGCACCGGCATCACTGGCTTCGACGATGTGGTCTACGGCCACATCGAGGTCGAGAACAGCGAGATGGATGACCAGATCCTCATCAAGACCGACGGAATGCCCACCTACAACTTCGCCAACGTCGTGGACGACCACCTGATGGGCATCACCCATGTCATCCGCGGCAGCGAGTACCTGTCTTCCACCCCCAAATACAACCTGCTGTATCAGGCATTCGGCTGGGAGATCCCCACCTATATCCACTGCCCGCCGGTCATGAAGGACGCCCAGAACAAGCTGTCCAAGCGCAACGGCGATGCAAGCTATCAGGATCTGCGCGCCAAGGGCTACCTGAGCGCTGCCATCCTGAACTATATCTGCCTGCTGGGCTGGAGCCCCAGAGGCGAATACGCCGAGCAGGAGATCTTCTCCCTTGACGAGCTGCGCAAGGTCTGGAGCCCGGACGGCATCTCCAAGTCTCCGGCCATCTTCGACCCGCTCAAGCTGCGGGCCATCAACGCGGAGTATATCCGCCGCCTGAGCCCGGACGCATTCCTGGCTGCGGCGGAGCCCTGGATCGACCAGGCCGTCCACACCCCCATTGACAAGAAGCTGCTCTGCGCCAACCTGCAGCCCCGCTGCGAGGTACTGGGCGAGATCCCCGCGCAGCTGGACTTCTTCGATGCGATGCCGGAGTACGACGTGAGCCTGTACACCAACAAGAAGCAGAAGACCACCCCGGAGTCCGCAAAGGAAGCGCTGGAAGCACTGCTGCCCGTGCTGAGTGATGCAGCTCTGGACTTCTCCGACCGCGACGCCGTCTTTGATGCCTGCAAGGCCAAGGCCGAGGAACTGGGCAAGAAGAACGGCTGGCTGCTCTACCCGCTGGGCATCGCCCTGTCCGGCAGACAGCGCACCCCCGGCGGCGGCACCGACCTCGCCTGCATGATGGGCCGCGAGACGACCCTTGCCCGCGTGAAGGCCGCCATCGAGAAGCTGAACGGCTGATCGTTCCGACCATTGAAAAACCGTTTCGGGAGGGATTTATATGATGTATCCGTTTATGACGCTGGACGATGACACCGAGATCGTCCACTCCGAAATGCTTCCGGACGGCCGCGTCAAGGTCTACATTGAAAAGCCGGATGCGAAGGATTGCTTTCACTCCGCCGTCTGCTATCTGCCGGACTATACCTGGGAGCAGATCAGCGGCTTTTCCCCTGCCGAGATCGACCGATACCAGAAATTTCTGGAAACCACGGCACATCAACAATTCCGGCATCCCGCCCCGCATTTTGCGGAACATTATGGCGATCATCGAAGCCCGAAGTGAAGAAGTCCTTGCAAAATGGAAGAATTTCTTCGGTGAGGTGCGGTATTTCTGCTGATTTAACGTACTTCTCCGCACCCTCCCAAAAACCGCCCGGCGGCCGCGCTACAGTATATGCACAAGGCGCGGGAAACAGAACAACACAAACGATCCCCGCCGGAAAGCGGGGATTTTTTTATGCACGATCTTCTCAGGCAGGATGCCCTCCATCCCTTTGCGGCGGCGCTGCTGCCGCGCGCAGCCGTCCGCCCGGCTCTGCGGCAGGGTTCGGCTTTTCTGGCCGGGCTGCTCGGCGGCTGGGCGGTGCTGTATGGGGCGCTCATCCCCTTCGGGCTGGGGCTGACGCTCGGCTTTGCGGAGGACTGCTTCGCCGCCTGTGCGGCCGGGGCAGTGCTGGGGCTGCTGCTCCATGGGTTCGGGGCGCTGTCGCTGGACAGCATCTGTCTGCTCTGCGCCATCGGGGCCGCCGTAGCGGCACGGTGGCTCTGGCCGGGCCGGTTCCGGCCCGCCCTGCTGGCGGGCTGCGGAGCCCTGGGGCTGGGGGCCGTCTGCTTTGCCTTCGGCCCCACCGGCGGCGGGGTAGACCTGCTGCTCACCTGCGGGGCGGACGCCCTGCTGGCGGGAGCGCTGGGCTTTGCCCTGCGGCGGTTCCCGCCCGAAACGCCCGGTGCGGGGATGCTGCTTGTCGGGGCCGCTGCCGCTGCGGCCCTGGGCGGGGTCACGCTGGGGCCGGTCTGCCTTGGCGTCGTGTTCTGCGCGGCGCTGGAAGCCGCCCTCTGCTGCCGGGGCCAGGGGAAAGCCGCCCTTGCCTGCTGTGCCGTGCTGGGTGCGGCCCTCTGCGGGGCGGATGCCTCCCTCGGCCCGGCGGCGGCCGGTCTCTCCTGCGCCAGTGCAGCGGCTGCTCTGCTGGCCCCCGGACGCCGGGTGGAAGCCTTTGCCGCCTATGCGGGCGGCTGTGTGACGGGGGTGCTCTGCGTCCAGCCGCCCGGCAGTGCCTTTGGCTTTGCCTTCAGCGCCGGGGCTGGGCTGGGGCTGGCTGCGCTGCTGCCCGGCGGCTGGCTGGCCCCGGTGCCCGCAGACGAACCGGACGCACCGGAGGATCGGCCCCGTTTTTCGGCGGCGGCCACCCGGCTGGAAGCGGTGGCCGAAAGCCTGTCCTCCCTCGCGGAGACCGTCAACGAGGTCTACGACGCCCTGCCCCACCGGTGCGAGACCTTCCGCTGGGTCATCGACAACGCCCATGATGCGCTCTGCTTCAACTGCGGGCGGCGGGAGAGCTGCTGGAAGCAGGAATACACCGCGACGCTGGACGGCATGAACGCCCTGCGGCCCATTCTGGAACGGAACGGCCATCTGGAGACCGGCGACCTTCCGGCCCAGCTGGGACGCTGCATCCACCCGGCGGCGCTCTGCGCAGCGGTGAACAAATCCTTCGCGCTCTACCGCAGCCGGAAGGAGACCCGCGTCCACGCCGAAGCCATGCGCACAGCCCTGACCGAGCAGTACAGCGCCGTGGCCGATGCGCTGGGGGTGCTGAGCGAACAGCTGGGCCGCCCCGGCACACCGGAGCCTTATAAATCCGGGCGGGTGGCCGACTTTTTTGCCAGCCTCGGCACGCCGCCGCTGGAATCTGCCGTCACGCTGGACGACCTGGGCCGGACGCGGGCCGCTGTCACCCTGCCCCGCACCCGGTTCTCTGCCCCGGAGCTGGCCGCACTGGCACAGGAGGTCGGGCGGCTCTGCCGCCGCACCTTCGACCCGCCCCAGGTGCTCTCCTGCAAGGGGATGACGACCCTGCTCTTCTGCGAAAAGCCCGCTCTGCGGGCCGTCTTCGGGTCCGCCGGGAGCGCCGCGCGGGGCAGCATCTCCGGCGATGCGGTCCAGCAGTTCTGCAGCCCCACCGCCGCGCAGATGATCCTCTGCGACGGCATGGGCACCGGACGCCCGGCCGCTGTGGACGGCAACCTGGCCGCAGAATTGACGGCCCGTCTGCTCAAGGCAGGCTTCACCGCCGAGCTGGCCGCACGGCTGGTCAATGTGGCGCTGGCCCTCAAGAGCGATGAGGAGAGCGGCGCGACCCTCGACCTCATCAGCGTGGACCTCTATACCGGCACGGCCCGGCTGTTCAAGGCCGGGGCCGCACCGGGTTTTCTGGTCCACGGCGGGCGGGCACGGCCTGTGGGGGATGCCAGCCTGCCCATCGGCATCCTGGGCGGGGTGAACGGACAGAGCCGGGTGGTGCATCTGGCGGCGGGCGATTACGCCGTGCTGGTGTCGGACGGCCTGCTCGTGGACGGCACCGGCTGGGTGCTCAAGCAGCTGGAGCTCTCTGCTGCCGCAGCCGACCCGCCCGAAGTGCTGGCCAAAACGCTGGTGGAAACGGCCCGCGCCCGCGCCGAGGCGACCGGCCGACCCGACGATATCACCGCAGCCGTGCTCCGGCTGGAAGCCTGCGGGCGTTGATTTATTCACAAATAGGGACTATAATAACACTATCTTTTTTGTAGGAGGTCCCTTTCTATGTTGCACCTTACCGTTGCGCAGGACGGAAGCGGCGATTACGCTTCGGTGTCCGAGGCTGTGCTGGCCGTACCTTATGAACTGGAAGCCGAGATCGTCATCGGGCCCGGCGTCTACCGGGAAAAGCTGGTCTGCGAAAAACGCTGCATCACCCTGCGGGGTGCCGGTGCCGACCAGACCATCCTCGTCTGGGCCGACGGCGGCAAACTGCCCCACCCGGACGGACGTCCCACCCACACCTTCCGCAGCTACACGGCCTTCTTCAGCGGGGAGAGCCTCACCGTGGAAGACCTGACCATCGCCAACGATGCCGGGCCGGGCAGTCTGGTGGGGCAGGCCATCGCAGCCTATGTGGATAGCGCGCGGGCCGTGTTCCGCCGGGTGAAGCTGCTGGGCAATCAGGACACCCTGTTCTGCGCCCCGCTGCCCGAAAAGGAGCGGGAGAAGGACGGTTTCCTCGGCCCCCGCACCTTTGCGCCCCGGCGGGCCTCCGCGCAATATTACCAGAACTGTGAGATCGCGGGCGACATCGACTTCATCTTCGGCGGGGCAGACGCCCTGTTCGAGCAGTGCACTCTGCGCACCGTGAACAACCACATCCCCCGCAGCTTCGTCACGGCACCGTCCGGCCCGGCGGACGGGCTGGGCTTTGTCTTCTGGGATTGCGATCTCGTCTCGGACTGCCCGGCCGGGACGGTTTATCTGGGCCGGCCCTGGCGTCCCACCGGCAAGACCACCGTGCTGGACTGCCGCCTCGGTGCCCACATTGCCCCCGACGGCTTCTCGCCCTGGAACGACCGCACCGACACCGGCCTTGCCTCCTTTGCGGAGAAGGGCAGTTCCGGCGCAGGGGCTGCGCCCCGCCCGGCCTGGGTGAACGAGCCTTCCGCTGCCGATGCGGCCGCGCTGCTGGCCCGTGCCCGGAAGCGCTGCCGCCCGGAAGTTTAAGAAAAAGGAACGTCACGATGAAAAAGCTCCCCAACGCCGTCAAATGGCTCATCATTCTGGCCGTGCTGGCCCTCATGGGCTGGATGCTGGTCCAGGTCAACGACCGCGCCTCCCGTGTCAAGATGCCCGACCCGGACAACAGCCTGGGCATCTACCGTTCCGCCGACTCGTAACAAAAAAATCCTGCGCTTTTGCGCAGGATTTTTTTGTTATTCTGAAGTCATGATGAACCAGAACGTCGTTCCTTTGCCCACGGTGCTCTGCACACCGAAGCGGAAGCCGTGCTGCTGGAAAATGGCTTTTGTGATGGACAGGCCCAGGCCCGTGCCCTGCTTGCCCGCATCGGAGCGGGAGCGGTAGTAGCGGTCAAAGATATAGGGCAGGTCCTCGGCGGCGATGCCGGGGCCGTGATCCTCGACCTCGACCCGGACGCCCTCGGCAGATGGTGCGGCCCGCAGCACGAAGATGCCGTCCGCTCCCATGTGGTGCATCGCGTTGCCCAGCAGGTTGTGCAGCGCCCGCTGCATCATGTTGGGGTCTGCGTAGACGGGCAGTTCCTCGTCCGGCAGTTCCAGTTTCAGCTGCCAGCCGTTCTGGGCACAGACGGCATCGTACCGTTCGCTGACCTCGTCGCAGAGCTGGCCCATATCGAAATGGACTTTCTCGCATTTTTCCGCGCCGCTCGTCACCTTGCTCAGTTCCATGACGCTGGAGACCAGAGCCGTCAGCCGGTCGGCCTCGTCCACGATGATGTTCATCTGCTCGTCGCGGTGGGCCTTGTCGTCGCCGGTGATGTCGCGCACCGTCTCGGCGTAGCCCTTGATGAGGGTGAGCGGAGTGCGCAGGTCGTGGGAGACATTGGCCAGCAGGTCCCGCTGCATCTGGGAAGCCCGCTGGACTTCCTTCGCCATGTGGTTGAAATCCTCGGCCAGGTCGCCAAGTTCATCGTTCCGGCCCGTTTCCACATGGACGGCATAATCGCCCTGGGCCACCTGCCGCGCCGCACCGGAGAGCTGACGCAGCGGCTTTGTGAACCACTCGCTGAACATCCACGCCGCGCTCATCGAGAAGGCAAAGATGAGCGCCGCCGCCAGCGGCAGCACGGTGCTCATCACCTCGCCCGCCTCGGACACGTGCATCAGGGTGGTGCTCACCAGCACCGTATAGGCCCCATCGGCGGTCATCCGGCCCACGACCAGCTGATTGTAGGCCGACGGCTTGGCCGCCGGGAGCACACGGGCGAAGGCCCCGTTCTCGCGGCAGTACTGCCGCACCTGCCGGGCGGTGGAATAAGCGATGTCATCATCCAGCGTATCGGGGAACGACTTCTGGTGCAGGCTGCAATAGGAGAGGTTCTCGTATTTTTTGATGGTGCGGAGCGTTGCGTCCGAAATGTCCACGCAAAAACTGCTCAGTTCCCCGTTGGAATAGATGTCGCTGCCCAGCTGGCTGAAGAAGTCGTCGTTCGTCACCTTGATGCCGCCGAACGCCCAGTACGAGAGGATCTCCCCCTTTGCGATGGCGTCATCCATCTCGGCCACGATCATCTCGGCCTCTGCCGTCAGCTGCTTCTGGATGTGCTTGGTGTACAGCGGCTCCAGCAGCTGGGTGCTCAGGAACCAGAACAACCCCAGCAGCAGCAGGCAGATCAGGCACAAGAACCACATCATCTGCCCGCGGATGCCGATGGAACGCCGCTTTTTTCCCAGTTGCCGCATCAACTGCGCTCCTCCGTTTTATCGTGCCGCATCGGGGTCGAACTTGTAGCCGATGCCCCAGACCGTGGCGATGTAGCCCCGGCACTTGCCCAGGTGGCCGCGCAGCATCTTGACGTGGGTGTCCACGGTGCGGTCCTCGCCGAAGTAATCGTAGTTCCACACCTTCTGCAAGATCTTTTCGCGGCTGAGGGCGATGCCCTTGTTCGATGCCAGGAAGACCAGCAGGTCGAACTCCTTGGGCGTCAGGCTCACTTCCTCGCCCGCCACGCGGACGGTGTGGCTGGCCGTGTCGATGGTCAGGTCGCCGAAGGTCATGGTACCGTCGGAAGCCTCGCTCCGGGGCATGGTGCGGTTGAGCACGGCCCGGACACGGGCCACCAGCTCGCGCGGGGAGAACGGCTTGACCACATAGTCGTCCGCGCCGCCCTCCAGGCCCGCCAGTTTATCGTATTCCTCGCCGCGTGCGGTCAGGATGATGACCGGCGTGTTGATGTGGCGGGTGCGCATCTCCCGCAGGCAGGTCATGCCGTCCATGAACGGCATCATCACATCCAGGATCACCAGATCGTATCCGCCGCCGCTCAGCAGCGAAAGCGCCGCCGAGCCGTCGCCTGCCTCCTCGCAGACATAGCCCGCATATTGCAGATGCTCCCGGATCAGTTCCCGGATGCGGGGTTCATCATCAACGATCAGAATTTTTGCCATCTATGGCTCCCTCCTCACTCAAAAGTGTCTGGTATTCTGAGGTTATCATACCGCGAAGTTTGGAAATTTCTGTGAAGTTTGGGTGAATGCTTTGGAAAACCCGAACACATTCAGTATACCACACCTGACCGGTGCAATCCAAACGAATTTCCGTCCCTGCCGCGAAAACGCGCAGATCGTTCGTTTTTTCGTCCGGATTTCTTGACAAGGCGGGCCGCACCCTTTATAGTAAAAAATAGAATGAAAAATGTATGCCTTCCCGGAGGCGTTGGAGTTTCTATGAAATTCAAGAACCTTTCCCGCGTGGAGCGGAACATGCTCACCGGCCTGTTCTGCCAGTTTGTGACCATCCTGCTGGGCTTTCTCATGCCCCGGCTCTATCTGACCTATTATGGTTCCGGCGTCAACGGCGAGCTGAACACCATCAAGCAGCTGTTCGCCTACCTCTACCTGCTCGAAGCGGGAGTCGGTCTGGCCACCACCCAGGCGCTCTACCGCCCGGTGGCGATGGAAGAGCACCAGACTGTGAGCGAGATCCTGGCCGCCACCGACCACTATTACCGCCGCACCGGCACACTGTATGCCCTCATCGTGGTGGCCATCGGCATCGTGTACCCCATGGTGGTGCACTTCACCCTGCCGCGCGGCGTCGTTTTACTGTACACCATCCTGTACGGCCTGCCCTCTGTCACCAGCTTTTTTGTGCAGGGCAAGTACCGGCTGCTGATGGATGTGGACGGCCGCCGCTATGTGCTCAGCAACCTGGAGACCGCCACCAACCTGATCTCTGGCATCGGCAAGGTGCTGGTGCTGATGCTCACCCAGAACATTCTGGCCATGCAGCTGCTGTACTGCCTGTGCTCCATGCTGCCCATCCCGGTCATCCTGTGGTACACCCACAAGAACTACCCCTGGATCGACCATCACGCCAAACCGGATTACTCCGCCGTCGCCCAGAAGAACTCGGTGCTGATGCACCAGCTGTCCGGCGTTATCTTCAACAACACGGACATGGTGCTGCTGTCCTACTTCTGCAATTTCCAGCTCGTCAGCGTCTACAGCATCTACAACATGTTCTTCGTCCAGATCGTCTTCGTGATGAACCTGTTCCTCAACAGCATCTCGTTCCGGATGGGCCAGATCTTCCACACCGACCGGGAGCGGTTCCTTGGCCTGTTCGACCTGTGCGAGACGCTGTATCTGGCCTTTGTCGCGTTCTGCTACACCATGACGGCGGCTTTCCTGCTGCCGGTCATCCGCATCTACACCAGCGGCATTCAGGACACCAACTACATCGACGCCTTCCTGCTGCTGCTCTTCGCCCTCAAGGCCGTGCTGGAGAGCGGCAAAAGCATCTACCACCAGGCCGTCCAGTTCGAAGGCGCGTTCCAGCAGACCCGCTGGCATGCTCTGGTCGAAATGGCCATCAATCTGACCGTCACCCTCTTTGGCATCCAGTTCTTCGGCATCTACGGCTGCCTGTTCGGCACCCTGGCCGCGCTGCTCTGCCGCCTGGTGCTCATCTTCCGCTACACCTACCGGAACATCCTGCACCAGAGCATGGCCCGCCCGGCGCTGAAATGGGGCTGTGATCTGGGCCTGATGGCCCTCATCCTGCGCATCGTGGGCATCCAGAGCCGCCCGGAGCTCAGCCTGCCGGGCGTCATCGGCGTAGCCCTGCTGCATATGATCTGGATCGGCGCTGCCTTCGCGGGCGCTGCCTTCCTGTTTGACCACGACCTGCTGCGCAAGCTCCGAACGCTGCGCAGCAGCATCCGATCCTGAGCCGGAGGTTTTGTTTATGAGCATCCCGAAAGTTCTCCACTACTGCTGGTTTGGCGGCGCGCCAAAACCCAAAAACATCCAGAATTGCATCCGCAGCTGGAAAAAATACTGCCCGGACTATGAGATCATCGAGTGGAACGAGCAGAACTTCGACGTTTCCCAGTCACTTTACACCCGGCAGGCCTACGACGCCCGCCGCTGGGCCTTTGTGGCCGACTATGCCCGCCTGAAGATCCTGTACGAGCAGGGCGGCATCTACATGGACACCGACGTCGAGCTGCTCCGCCCGCTGGACGATCTGCTGGCGTATCCGGCCTTCTTCGGCTTCCAACACAACAACGAGGTCGCCACCGGCCTTGGCTTCGGGGCCGAGGCCCGCAGCCCGGTGGTGAAAGCCCTGCTGGACGATTACGACGGCCTGCCCTTCCTGCTGCCGGACGGCAGCTGCGACCTGACCCCCTGCCCGAAACGAAACCTTCCCGTCTTTGACCGGTTCGGCATCCGGGCCGACGGCACCCGCCAATCCACCCCGGAGATGGAAGTCTTTCCGGTGGAGTATTTCTGCCCGGTGGCCTATGCCGGTTCCACCTGCGACATCACCCCCAATACCTACTCCATCCACCATTACCATGCCAGCTGGAAGGAGAAGAGCCGGGCCATGCGGTTCGACGAAGAGGTGATGGAGCCGCTCCTCGGCGCAAAGTTCTATTACCGGTACTACCGTCCGTTCCGCCGCGCTCTGGGTGCGCGGCGGAAAAAATGGCGCACCTGAACCCTCCCGCAAGCGGCTCTGTTCCGGGCTGCTTGCTTTTTGTTTGCCCCGCCGGGGCGCGCTTGCACTTTCCGGCACAGTTGTGCTATACTGAAACGATACGAATACCCATCTGTTTTTGACCAGAGGAAGGGAGTCCTCCATGCGGATCGGACTTGTTGAATTGCTGCTCATCCTGCTCATCGCATCGCTGACCATCGGCCCCAGTGCGGCGCTCTGGGTGGACCGCTGGATGCGCCGCGCCCAGAAGACCAGCGCCGCAGCGGCCCGCCGCCGGGCAGCGCAGGAGGCCCAGCGCGCAGCCGAGCGGGAAGAGGTGCTGCAGCGGTTCCAGAAGCTGAGCATCGTCTTTGTGCTCTGCGCTGCGGTGGCCCTCATCTGGGGGCTGGTGCTGCGGCCCATCGAGGCCGCGCCCACGCCCTACACCGCCCCGGACGTCCGACAGGAGACCGGGGCGCAGCCCGCCGCCGAAGGCGGCGTTCTGGAACTGGCCCCCTACACGGAGATCTCCGCCCTGCGAGAGAACAACGGCTGGCTCTACGCCGCCGCCAAATCCGGCAAGAATGGCTGCCTGCTGCGGATGCAGCCGGACGGCACCGGCCGGACCGAAGTGCTGACGACGGCAGGCGAGATCACCGATTTCGCCTTTGCACCGGACGGCACCATCTGGATGACGACGCTGGAATCGGAGGGCGGGCGGCTCTACCGGGTGAACAGCGACCAGTGGGGCGTGACGGTGGAGCTCATCGTGAGCCAGATCGACGGCCGCGCCCTCTCCTGCCCCACGGCAGTGGCCGTAGCATCGGACGGCGTGGTCTACTTCACCGACCTTGCCGCCGCCCGCGCCCGGCACGGCGTGGAGAGCGCCCTGCGCACCGAACTGACTGCCCACACCGGCACCGGAAACGTCTACGTCTACGACCCCTCCGCCCGCACGGTGGAGACTGTCCTAACCGGCATCGCTGGGGCCTCCGGCCTTGCGCTGGATGAGGCAGCGGAGACGCTCTACGTCTCCGACCTGGGGAGCCGCTGCGTCTGGGCGGTGGACACCGCCGCCCGCGACCGGACGGCCGGGGGCAAAGGCTGCTCGACCCATCTGTACGGCCTGCCCGGCTACCCCGGTGCCCTGTCGCTGGACGCGGACGGCACGCTCTACATCAGCTACCGCTGGGCCCAGTCCGGCTGGCTGGAAGACCACGCCGGGCGCACTCTGCTGCGGGGCATGGCCCTGCGGCTGAGCCAGACGATGCAGGAGGGGCTGTTCTCCCTCTCGGCCAGCGACATCCGCGCCGAGGCGGTCGCACCCTCCAGCGGCAGCTGGCAGCGGACGATCCCCGGCGGCAGCTCCGGCAGCACCACGGCGCTCTGCCCGGTGGGCAGCCGGGTCTATCTGGCCATTTCCGGGGAAACAAAACTGCACTGGGTCAGGGTGTAAACCCTCTCCGTCCCGCTTTGCGGGCCGGGCCGGTCTTTTACAAAACGCGCAGGCCCACCATGTCAAGAGGCGGCGGGCCCTGCGCGCAAGGGTAGATATGAGGTGAATCCATAATGACGGAAGCATTCAAACAGCAGATCGAAACCGAGGCACGGCAGGCCGTGACCGAACTTCTGGCGCAGGCCGGACTGCGCAAAGGCGATGTCTTTGTCGTGGGCTGCTCGTCCAGCGAGATCGTCGGCGGGCACATCGGCAAGGACAGCAGCCTGGAAGCCGCGCAGGCCGTCTATGCCGGCATCGCGCCGGTGCTGGCCGAAAACGGCATCTGGCTGGCCGCGCAGTGCTGCGAGCACCTGAACCGCGCCCTCATCATCGAGCGGGAAGCCGCCGAGAAATACGGCTGGGAGGAAGTCTGCGTCGTGCCCCGCCCCCACGCGGGCGGCAGCTGGGCCACCACCTGCTGGAAGCAGTTCCAGGACCCCATCGCAGTGGAGGAGATCCGCGCCCATGCGGGCATCGACATCGGCGGCACCCTCATCGGGATGCACCTGCGCCGGGTGGCTGTGCCGGTGCGGCTGAACCTTTCCCGGATCGGCGAAGCGAACATTCTCTGCGCCCGCACCCGCCCGAAGCTCATCGGCGGTGAGCGCGCCAGATATACGGAGGAGGACTGAGTTGTATGGCTGAAAAAACGCTGGAAGAGATGCGGGAGGCCGTTGCTGCCATCCGGGAGACCATGGCCGCTGCGGCCCGCGAGGCCGGGCGCGACCCCGCCGAGGTGCAGCTCTGCGCTGCCTGCAAGACCCGCACAGCGGAAACCGTGGCGGCCAGTGCCGCCCTGCCCATTGACGTGTTTGGCGAAAACCATGTGCAGGAGCTTTGCGCAAACTTTGACGCCGGGGCCTACTGCGGCAAACCGAGCCACTTCATCGGCCATTTGCAGACCAATAAGATCAAAAAAGTGCTGGGCCGCGCCAGCCTCATCCAGAGCGTGGACAGTGAGCATCTGCTTGCCGCCATTGAGAAGGAAGCCGCCAGGGCGGGCCTTGTCCAGAACGTGCTGCTGGAAGTGAACATCGGCGGCGAAGCATCGAAGTCCGGCGTTTCACCGGAACAGCTCTGGCCCCTGCTGGACACTGCCGCCGCACAGGAGCACATCCGGGTCTGCGGCCTGATGGCCATTCCGCCCGTCAACGATGACGACGCCCGGAACCGCGCTTATTTAGCAGCGGTGCACAAGCTGTTCGTGCAGGCCGGAGAGCGCGGCTATGCCAACGTGAAGATGGAGACCCTCTCCATGGGCATGAGCGGCGACTACGAGAACGCCATCCGCGAGGGTGCCACCCTTGTCCGCATCGGCACCGCCATTTACGGCGAGCGGGATTATCGTAAAAAGTAACGTTACGACCCTCTCCGTCAGCGCTGGCGCGCTGCCTGAGAGGGTCAAAAATAGGAGAAACCATGCCAAAAACACCGATTCGATCCACCCAGGACCCCGCCGCACACCACACCAGCAGCCGCGCCCTCATCCGGCGCTTTCTGCCGTATCTGGCCAAGTACAAGGGCGTCCTCTTTTTTGACCTGTTCTGCGCAGCGCTGACCACCCTGTGCGACATCATCCTGCCCAAGATCATGAGCGCCATCACCAACTCGGCCATGGGGGTGGGTATCACCCTGACGGCCGGCATCGTGCTCAAGCTGGCGGGCATCTACTTCGTGCTCCGCATCATTGATGGAGCGGCGCAGTATTTCATGTCCAGCATCGGCCACATCATGGGCGTCCACATCGAGACCGACATGCGCCGCGATGCCTTCGACCACCTGCTGCTGCTCGACCACACCTATTACAACAACACCAAGGTCGGCACCATCATGGGCCGCATCACCAACGACCTGTTCGATGTGACCGAGTTCGCCCACCACTGCCCGGAGGAATTTTTCATCGCCTTCATCAAGATCCTGGCGTCCTTCATCATCCTCTGCCGGGCCAGCATCCCGCTGACGCTGGCGGTCTTCGCCTGTGTGCCGCTGATGGGGGTCGTCTCGGTCAAGCTGAACCAGAAGCTCCGCGCCCGGTTCCGCCAGCAGCGCGTCCAGATTGGCGAGCTGAATGCCACCATCGAGGACAGCCTGCTGGGGCAGGGCGTCGTCAAGGCCTTTGCCGCCGAGGACCAGGAGCGCGAGAAATTTGCGCAGGGCAACAAGGACTTTGAGCAGATCAAGACCCTTGGCTACTACGCCATGGCTGCGTTCAACACCTCCACTCGCCTGTTCGACGGCCTGATGTATCTGGTGGTCATTCTGGCAGGCGGTCTGTCGCTGGTCAACGGCAGGATCACCGCCGGTGACCTTGTGGCCTATATGCTCTACGTCACCACCCTCATCGCCACCATCCGCCGCATCGTCGAGTTCGCCGAGCAGTTCCAGCGCGGCATGACCGGCATCGAGCGCTTTGCCGAGATCATGGACACCCCGGTGCCCATCCACGACGCCCCCGACGCCAAGCCCCTTCAGCCTGGCCCCGGTGCCATCCGGTTCGAGGATGTCAGCTTCGAATACCCGGACGACCACAACAAGGTCCTGCACCACGTCAGCCTCGACATCAAAGCCGGTGAGCGACTGGCGCTGGTCGGCCCCTCCGGCGGCGGCAAGACGACCCTGTGCAACCTTATCCCCCGCTTCTACGATGTGACCGGCGGCCGCATCCTCATCGACGGGCAGGACATCCAGCACGTCACCCTCAAGAGCCTGCGTGAGGACATCGGCATCGTCCAGCAGGACGTGTATCTATTCAGCGGCTCGGTGGCGGACAACATCGCCTACGGCAAGCCCGGCGCCACCCGCGAGGAGATCATCGAAGCGGCCCGTCTGGCCGGTGCCGAGCGGTTCATCCTCGCCCTGAAGAACGGCTTCGACACCTACGTCGGTGAGCGCGGCGTCAAGCTCTCCGGCGGCCAGAAGCAGCGCATCGCCATCGCCCGCGTCTTCCTGAAGAACCCGCCCATCCTGATCCTGGACGAGGCCACCAGCGCCCTGGACAATGAGAGCGAGATCCTGGTGGGCCAGAGCCTTGAAAAGCTGGCCCACGGCCGCACCACGCTGACCATCGCCCACCGCCTGACCACCATCAAGAACTACGACCGCATCCTCGTCCTCGGTTCCGACGGCATCGAGGAATCCGGCACCCACGATGAGCTGCTCGCACAGCACGGCGTCTACTACCGCCTGTGGAACCAGCTGCCGGGAGAAGATACGCTGTAACCCGAAATCTCTGTACGAAAAAAGCGAAGCCGCTGAGCATTCAACGGCTTCGCTTTTTGTTGTGGAGAAGTTCGGCTGCTTATTCGCCCACGATGAGACGGACGGCACCATAGATGCCGGCGTCATTGCCGAGGCTTGCGGCCTTGATGGGGGTCTCGCGGCAGGAACGGAAGGCGTATTCCTTGAAGTGCTTGACCAGCGGGTCGAACAGGACATCGCCTGCGCGGGCCACGCCGCCGCCGACGAGGAACATTTCGGGGTCGGTGGTGGAGGCGATGCTGGCCAGTGCCATGCCCAGCGTGTTGGACATATCCTCGACCTCGCGGGAGGCCAGCGCATCGCCATTGCGGGCGGCATCAAAGACGTCCTTGGCGGCAAAATCGGTGCCGCGCAGGACGCACTCCACCTCCGGGTTCTCGTCCAGCAGCTTCTTCATGCAGCGGACGACGCCGGTGGCGCTGGAGTACTGCTCCAGACAGCCGCGCTTGCCGCAGCCGCAGACGGCCGTCTCGTGCGGATCGACCGTGATGTGGCCGATCTCGCCGCCCGCGCCGTGGGCACCATCAATGACCTTGCCGTTGACGATGACGCCGCCGCCGACACCAGTGCCCAGCGTGACCATGACTGCGCTGCGGCAGCCCTTGGCGGTGCCCATCCAGATCTCGCCCAGGGCGGCGACGTTGGCGTCGTTGCCGACAAGAACCTTCAGGCCATCCAGCAGGCCGGACAGCTGGGCGGAAACGTTCCGCTCGCCCCAGCCGCCGAGGTTGGCACAGACGATGGGCACGACGCTGGAGTTCAGAACCGGGCCGGGCACACCGATGCCCACGCCCTCGACCTGCTCTGCGGTGATCTCCTTCTCGGTCATCTTGCCGTGAATGGCGTCGGCCAGATTTTCGAGGATGTGCTCACCGGCGTTGGAGGTGTCGGTGGGCACCTCCCACTTTTCCAGCAGTGCGCCGGATGTGGTGAACAGACCGACCTTTGCGGTAGTGCCGCCCAGATCAATGCCAAATGCGTATTCTTTCATGATTCATTTACCCCTTTTCCACAGCGGTCGCCCGCTGATCATTTTACCTTGTTGCCATTATAACATATTCTGCCGCAGATGGGGAGCCATTTTTTCGGATTTTTCCAGTCTCGTGCGCGGCGCGGCTGTGTTCTGTGGGCCGCAGGGCACAAAAAACGCGCCCGCCGCAAGGCAGAGCGCGTTTTCGTTGCAATGAAAGGCCAGAAGGCTTATTCCTCGTCGGGTTCGTCCTCTTCCTCGTCGTCCTCATCATCGTCCGTTCTGGGCTTGTAGAAGATGCCGCTCAGGAAGATGCTGACGAAGTACAGCAGGCACATGGGCACTGCCACGAAGCACTGGGACACGATGTCCGGCGGGGTGATGATGGCTGCGACCAGGAAGATGAGCACAATGGCAACGCCGCGGCCCTTCTTCATGATCTCCGGGTTTGCGATGCCCATCTTGGCCAGAATGATGGTGACCAGCGGCATCTCAAAGACGCAGCCGAAGATGATGAACATCGTCAGGCAGAGGTTGATGTAGCTCTCGATGCTGATGGACGCCGTGATGTAATCGGTGCCTTCCAGAGTGACCAGGAAGTTCAGCATAAAGGGCAGGGTGACCTTATAGGCGAACAGGATGCCGATGCAGAACAGCATCAGGCCGAGCAGCAGCACCAGCTTGAAGAAGAAGCTCTCGCTCCGCTTCAGGCCCGGCTTTGCAAAGGCGTAGATCTGATACAGCGCCACCGGCACGGTGATGACCACCGCCGCGATCAGCGAGACGCGGAAGTACTGCATCAGCTTCTCCTGCGGGGCCAGGAAGACGAAGGTATAGTTCGCATTCCGGGCCATGGCCGTCAGCAGATCGATCAGTTTGTCCGAAACTGCCAGAAAACCGATCACACCCACCACAAACACGACTGCGCAGATGATCAGCCGGTTCCGCAGCTCTTTCAGGTGGCCGGTCAGCGTCATGCTGCCGTCCTCCGACATGACTTCGGCTTTCTTTTTGCGCTTAACGTTTGTAGCCACGAATTACTCCTCGTCCTTCTTCTCAGCCTTGTCCTCAGACTGGGTCTCGGTCTTCTTGACTTCGCCGTTGTCATCGACGTCGTCCATGCCTTCCTTGAAGTTCTTCATGGTCTTGCCGAACATCTTGCCCAGCTTCGGCAGGTTCTTGGGTCCAAAGATGACCAGAACGATGATCAGAACGATGATAAACTCCTGAGGTCCGATTCTCATAATAAAATCTCCTTTTTACTCTTGCCGCGCCGTGCGGGCGGGCTGATTTACAATGTATCGTACAACCGCGGGCGCGGGTGCATCCAAATAGGGACGGTCAGGCCTTGGCCTCTTCCGCCGGGGCCGCGGCTTCGGCTTCGTGGGCGGGGGCAGCTTCCGCAGCCGGGGCGGGCGCTTCCGTTTCGGCGGGCTTTTCTGCGGCCTTCACAGGTTCCGCAGCCTCAGCCGGTGCTTCCTCCGCCTTCGCCGGCTCTTCTGCGGGAGCAGCCTCGGCCTTGGCAGGCTCTTCGGGCAGCTCCTCCACGGCATCTTCCAGCTCGGTGACCTCTTCGGCCTCCTCGGCCTTCTTGGCCTCTTCCTTGCTGGTCTTGCCGATGTTGGTGAAGCTCTTGGTCACATCCTTCATGCTGTCGTCGATGTCCTTCTTGAGGTCCGTCAGGGGGGCGACCGCCTCCTTGATGGGAGCCTGGATCTCGTTCAGCGGCTCGACGACGTTCTTCTGGATCTCCTCGGAGGCTGCGCCGGTGTACTTCTTCAGCTCACGCAGCATCTTGCCGAGCTTGCGTGCGTACTCCGGCAGCTTATCCGGGCCGATGACCACGAACGCAACGATCACGACAAGGATCAGCTCTGTAAAACCAATTTTCATAGCGTTCCAATTCCTTTCCTCAAACACAGGCCGTTCTTTTGGGGGTCTGCATTGCTGTACGGTTCTGGGGTTTGGCGCAGCGGTGCGCCTTTCGTTGCCCTATGTATACCGAATGTCAATGAACTGTATATGAATTTATTTTGAACAGTTTATGAACAAGACAAGTTTGCCCCTCTTTTTCTAAACAAAGTCAAAATTTCAGTGATTATATTACAGTTCGGAAATCAAAAACAGCCCCGGCGTCATGTCCGGGGCCGTCGTTCTCACCGTTCAACGGACTGGGTTCGTCAGGGTGCCGATGCCGTCGATCTCGCACCGCACGACATCGCCGGGGACGAGGAACTGCGGCGGGTCCATCCCCATGCCGACGCCCGCCGGGGTACCGGTGGCGATGAGGGTGCCCGCCTTCAGGGTCATCCCCTGCGAAAGCTCCGCGATGACGTGGTCGATGTCAAAGATCTGCAGACCGGTGTTGGAGTCCTGCCGCTTCTCGCCATTGACGAAGCTGCGGATCCCCAGTCTGGGCGGGTAGGTCTCGAACTCGTCCACCGTGACGATGCAAGGCCCGATGGGTGTGAAGCCGTCCAGACTCTTGCCGAAATACCACTGTTTATGGGCCGTCTGGACATCGCGGGCCGAGACGTCGTTCAGGATGGTGTAGCCGAAGACGACGTCCTTCGTCTGCCCGGCAGGCACATCTTTGGCATCCATGCCCAGCACCACAGCCAGCTCGCATTCGTAGTCCAGCTTCTTCACAAGGTCGGTGTGGGCCTCGATGAAGCCGCCGTCCGGCACCGCCCGCGTGACCCGCTTGGAAAAGTAGATGGCATCCTGATGCCGGGTCGCAAAGGCGTCGGCGGAATACTTTTCTGCCTCGTCCGAGTGGGCCATGTAGTTGATGCCCAGGCAGATGACGTCCTGCGCCGGGGCCGGGATGGGGCTTTCCAGCGTGACGGCCTCGATGGGCAGGGCCGGGATGCCCGCAATGGCCAGCGACAGCCCCGCCCGCACCTGCGGGGTCAGGAACGGGATGGCGTCGGACAGCGTCTCATAGCGCAGGCCCAGCCAGCTCAGCGGCCAGACCTGACGGCCATCTGCCGACAGGATGGCCGGGTCTTCGATGCCGTCCGGCAGACGGCAGGTGACAAAGCGCATGGGGGAAGCCTCCTCTCAGTGCCGATAGGCGATGGCGTTTTGGATGCGGTCGGCTTCCGCCGGGCCGACCAGCTGGCGGACCAGCTCCAGCGCAAAGGGGATGGCGCCGCCGAGACCGTAGCTGGTGGTGATGCTGCCATCCACCACGACCTCTTCGTCGTGGACGACGGCACCGGCCAGCTTGTCCTGGAACCCGGCGTGGGCGGTGGCGTTCCGACCCTCCAGCAGGCCCAGCGAAGCCAGGATGCTGGGGGCCGCGCAGATGGCCGCCACCTTCCGGCCTGCCCTGGCAAAGGCGGTGCAGGTATCGGTCACGGTCTTGTTGGCGGCAAGGTTCGGGGTGCCGGGGATGCCGCCGGGCAGGACGACCATGTCCACGTCGGAATAATCCACCTCTTCGGCCAGAGCGTCGGCGGTCAGGTGGATGTTATGGCTGCTGACCAGCTCCCTGCGGCCCATGGCAGACGCCACGATGACCTCAACTTTGGCGCGGCGGAGAAGGTCCACCACCAGCAATGCCTCGCACTCCTCGGTGCCATCGGCGAAAAAGACAACTGCTTTGCTCATTGTATCTGCTCCTTCCTGCGGCCCTGCTGTGCGCTGTGCGCAGCAGGGGATAAAAAAGCGCACCGCGGGCGGAGTGCTCCCCTGCCCCGCCGTGCGCGGTCCTGCATTATTCCTCGGTGGGTGCCTCGGCCTTTTTTTCCAACAGGCGGCGCAGCACACTGTCCTCCCTGCTGATGACCCGGCTGACCCGGCTGATGATGGCGCTGGACGCGCCGATGTTGCCCATGATGCTGGTGTAGCTCTGCTTGCTGACCAGCTTTTCTGCGATGTTGTAGCGCTGCTCCATTGCACTCAGCTCGGCGTAGCTGCACACATCCTGCAAAAAGCGATAGCATTCTTCCGGCGTTTTCAGTTCCAGCAGTGCCGAATACAGGCCGGACTCTCCGGTGGGATGATCTTTTGCCATAGCTCGTTTCCTCCCTTGTCGTTTTGGTGGGGGTCTGGCCCGCGATGGGCACTTCATTGCACTACATTAGTGTAGTACAAACGCAGGAAAATTGCAATGGGAAATTTCAGAGCATCTTTTCCATTTCGGTCAGCTGCATGGAGATGCCGCCCACCGCGTTCTCCACGGGCTTGAGCAGCCGGTAGCCCCGCGCCTTGAAGAACTGCTGCACCGGCAGGCACTTGGTGTGCACCTCGCAGCAGACGCGGCCCCGGCCCTCGCCGCGGGCCAGCCGCTCGCAGGAGGCCACGATGTCGCGGCCGATGGCCTTGCCCCGGTACTCCGGCTTCAGATAGAGGTGGAGCAGGTGCAGGGCGGTGTTCTCCATCTTCCAGGCAAAGTAGCCGATGAGCTTGTCGCCCAGAAAGACGAGGAAGTAGTTCACATCACGGTCGATGTCCTCTTCGATGGCGTCGGCGCTCTGCAGCGTCTCCACCAGCGCGTCCAGCTGCTTCGCCGGGTAATAGCGCTTGTAGACCTCGTGCCAGAGCTCGCTGGCAAGGTCGGCGGTCATGTGGATATATTTGGCCTTTGCGACCAGCTTGTAATCGGGTTTCATAGTTCTCCTATTCGTTGTTCAGGGTGAGCCCGCCGGGCGGGGTTTTTCTTATTGTACCATACGCCGCGCCAAAGTGCAAAACAAAAAGGCGGCTGCGCCTTCCAAAAAAGCGCAGCCGCCTGATTGTCGTTTTACCTGGGAACGAGATGTTTTACAGCGCGGTCTTGATGTTGTGATGAGTGGAGCTGTAACGAACAACTGCTTCCATCAGGGCGAGAGGCCACAGAATGACCTTGCCCAGGATCTCGGCCGGCTTGACACATACCGTGTCCATGCTGTTGATGCCGAACAGGATCAGACATGCGATACCACAGCCCAGAATGTAATAGTACATAATCAAACCTCCTATATCTTTCTACGGGTCTTGGACCCGAAGTTCAGTACACAGCGGGGCGTTTTCCGCTCTCCGCATCCTTACTATACCGCAATTTCAATCTAAAGTCAATATCCGAAATCATGAAACAATTGAAAGCTTTTGTTGAAATTCGTTTTACTCATCGAAGTAAAGTGCAAAAGTTCGCTTTGCTTTATAAATGTGAAGTCAGTGTTCTGAATTGGCCGCGAGCCGGAAACAATTTGTTCATATTTGGGGTCAAAACGCCTCGGAAACCGGCGTTTTGTTTTCCTTGCAAGTACAGAAAATGCTGCACAAAAGTCCTGCTTGAAGTTTGTGCAGAATGCCGTGCAATAACAGCTGTCCCTCCCTCGTTTACAAGTTAAGGAAAGTCGTGTCGGAATTTTTGTTTTCGAAAGCCGGAGGGCCCCATCATGAAAGAAAAACTCTGCAAAAAAATCTTGGGTTTTCTACTCGCCTCCCTGCTCCTGCTGACCGTTTCGCCGCCTGCCTTCGCGGATATGGGGCCGAAACCGTCGGTTACGCTCAGGCTCTACATCTACAACGACCAGAATTACGCCGTGACTCTGCTGGGCAATACAGAATCCACCGGCCCATGGAGCGCCCCCAGCACATACGGGGACTGGATGGGTTCCCGCGAAGTGTGGGAAGCCTTTCAGGCTTACGATGCGCCGGAGGGGTACTACTTCCTCGGCTACTTCGAGGAATACTTCGGCGACACCGAACAGACCTTCACCTGGGGGTACTACCCGCCCCAGAAATTCTATGTGCTCCTTTATAATATGGACACCGGGGTCTTTTCCATTAGCAAAGAGCCGGTCCAGCGGTATGCGTTCGACAGCGAATGGCAGGTGCTGTTCGACCCGGAGGACGGCTGGATGCACGTCTACACCAACCGGACCGACAGCGACCAGATTTCCCTGTTCACCTCCCGGTTACTCATCACGCTGATTCTGGAGCTAGCGCTGGGTGCCCTGGTGTTCGGCCTGCGCGAAAAAGCCCAGCAGAACCTCATCGGCGGGATCAATCTGGCCACGCAGCTTGCACTGAACCTTGTTCTCCACTACGGGCTGTTTTATCTCGGCCCCTGGGCGGGCTTTGCGCTCTACGCCGGAATGGAAGTGCTGGTCTTCGCGGTGGAAGCCTCCGCCTACTGCCGCTGGCTGCCCTGGCCGGAGGGCAAAACGCCCCACCCGGTGCTCTACGCTCTGACGGCCAACCTGCTCTCGTTCGGCGTCGGCTGGCTTTTGAACGAGCACCTGACGAACGCCCAGATCCGGTGGCTCAGCCTTGCGGCCCTGTTCCTGTGGTACACGGTGCCCAAGTTGGCGGGAAAAACGTGTCTTTTTAAGCAAAACGCACAAGAAAACGACAAAAGATTGTGATTTCCCATCCTTGTTGCCAGAGAAGAAATGCGTTATAATAGAACCATCAAATCGGCGGATACCGGAAAGGAGAACATGCTCTATGGCAAAAGCATCGCAGGTCGTTTTAATGGAAAATGAATTTTACCTAATCAAAGCCCCGAATGGGAAGGTGTTGGAGGTAAAGAACTTCAATACCGAGAACGGCGCTGCGATCGGGTTGTGGGATTACGCAGGCCATCCGTGGCAGCAGTGGCAGTTCGTGGACGCCGGTGAGGGCCGCTGGCGCATCCAGAACCGGTTCACAGGCAAGTTCATCGACCTGGCGCTCGGTGGCGTGATCGAGGGCACCTGGCTGCACCAGTGGAGCCGCAGCAGCGGGCTGAGCCAGTGCTGGGCGCTGGAACCCACCCGCAGCGGCCGCACCCGCATCCGGAACGTGCTGGCCGACAAGTACATCGACCTCGTGGGCATGAACACCGCGAACGGTGCCCAGGCCCAGATCTGGAACTACGTCTCCGGCGGCAATCAAGAGTGGAACCTTGTCCGCGTGGACCCCGCTTCCACCCAGATCAACGCGCGCGGCAACGAGGCGCACGACCCGGAACCCACCCCCTCGCAGCGCAAGCACCAGAACGATCTGGTCCGCAAGCTGAACAACGCCGGCAAGGGCCGCGCTGCACGGAAATAAAAAAAGAACGAAAAGACCCTCTCAGTCTCGCATCCGTTCGCCAGCTCCCCCGTCGGGGGGCTTTGATGCTGACAGAACTCAACATCAAAACCTCGCCCTTCGGGAGAGGCGGCATTGCGGAGCAATGACGGAGAGGGTCTCTTTTATTATCAGAAGGAGAACGCTTCATGAACCCTGAATTTCCCATGCGGAACACGACGCTGTGCTATCTGGAGCAGGACGGCAAGTGGCTGATGCTCCACCGCGTCACCAAGAAAAACGACATGAACCACGACAAATGGATCGGCGTGGGCGGCAAGTTCGAGCCGTTCGAAAGCCCGGAAGACTGCCTGCTGCGCGAGGTGCGGGAAGAGACCGGCCTTCAGCTGACCCGCTTCCGCTGCCGGGGCATCGTGACCTTCATTCTGGGCCGTCTGACCGAGTACATGCACCTTTACACCGCAGATGGCTGGACCGGTGAACTGATCCGGGACCCCGCCCGCAACGAAGGGGTGCTGGAATGGGTGCCGACGGACACCGTCGAAACGCTGCCCATCTGGGAGGGCGACAAGATTTTCTTCCGCCTGCTCAAAGAGGACCGCCCGTTCTTCTCCCTCAAGCTGACCTATGAGGGCGACACGCTGACGCAGGCCGTGTTGGACGGGAAGGAACTCCCTTCGGCATCCTGCGGATGCCACCTCCCTCAGTGAGGGAGGCTTTGCAGCAATACCGTTACGTCAAGGCCCCCTCCCAGAGGGGGCTGGCACAGCGAAGCTGTGACGGAGGGAGTTCTGCCTTTTAGTTCAGTTTCAGGTCTCCCTCTTTGATCCAGCCCAGCTTGCGCTCGATCTCGCAGAAGACGACGCTCAGTACGGCGGGCAGGACGAAGCAGATCAGCAGCATGGCCGCCCAGTCCATCGGGGTGATGGCAGCCTTGGTGCCTGCCGCGATGTCGTTGACCCAGCCGGTGTAGACGCCGATCTGACCCACCAGACCGCAGGTGCCCATGCCGGAGGAGACCGCTGCGCCGTTCATCTCAAAGTGGAACAGGCAGGTGGCCAGCGGGCCGGTGATGGCCGAAGCCAGCGTGGGAGCGATCCAGATGCGGGGGTTCTTGATGATGTTGCCCATCTGGAGCATACTGGTGCCCAGACCCTGACTGACCAGACCGCCGACGCCGTTTTCCTTGTAGCTCATGACCGCAAAGCCCACCATCTGGGCGCAGCAGCCCGCTACAGCGGCACCGCCGGCCAGACCGGTCAGGCCCAGTGCCGCACAGATGGCAGCGGAGGAGATGGGCAGCGTCAGCGCCACGCCCACGATGACCGACACGAGGATGCCCATGACCAGCGGGGCCTGCTCGGTGGCCCACATGATGAGGGTGCCCACCTGGCTTGCCGCTGCGCCGATGGGCGCTGCGATGAGCATGGACAGGCCGACGCCTGCAAAGATCGTGACCAGCGGGGTGGCGAGGATGTCGATCTTCGTCTCCTTGCTCACGGCCTTGCCCAGCTCCGCCGCGACGATGGCGATGATGAGGACGGCCAGCGGGCCGCCGGCCCCGCCCAGTGCATTGGCCGAGTAGCCCACCGTGATGAGGCTGAACAGCACCAGCGGCGGGCAGTGCAGCGCCCAGCCGATGGCGCAGGCCATGGCCGGGCCGCTCATGGCCGTGGCATAGCCGCCCAGGTCCACCAGCACGTCCAGACCGGTCTGCTGGCCCAGCGTCTTGATGATGGTGCCGATGAGCAGGCTGGCGAACAGGCCCTGTGCCATCGCGCCCAGCGCCTCGATGAGGTAGCGCTGCGGGGTGATGACGATATCTTTTCGTTTCAAAAACTCCTTGAAGCTTGCCATAGAATTTTCCTCTTTTCTTCTCCGGTCATTTCTGCAACCGGACTGCATGTCCATCATCATACCATACACCTGTCAAGACAGCAAGAGAAAAACGCTTTTTTCGTGAAAAGAAACAAATTTTGAAGCGCTGGATGCAATTTTTCCGCAGGCTGAACCGTATTGCCTGTGGAGCGATTTTTCTCTTTTCCGTTCGCTGTTTTTCCTTCGCACCGCCGCAAAGAAGATTGACGGATACCGGGGTTGGGTGTATACTGGAAGAGTGAAATCAGGATTTCTGGATCGGTCCCGATTCTACCGGGCTTTGCGGGCCGCACGGCGGCTGCACGTCCGATCTTATTTGGAGGCAAAAGCAAACGGCATGAAACACAAATTTCCATCGGTTCCGGATCGTACATCCGATCAAAACGCCCGCCGCAATGCGGGGCAGGCCATTGCCGCCTTTGTCATGGCGCTGGCTCTGACCGTGGGCGGCGCGAGCACCACCATCCTGCTGGCTACCCAGCCTGCGGGTCTGACCGTCGCGCCTGCGGCGGTGGAGTGGGAGGCCCCCGCCATCAGCCTTCAGCCGGAGAAGAACGCCTCCACGGAGGCTGCTTCGGAGAGCACGGCGGAAGCATCTGCTTCCAACGCCGCCGCGGAGGAGACCGCACCGGCACAGACCCCTGCTTCCTCTGCCGCGGTGCCTGTGACCCCGACGGAGACTGAGGTGCCTGCTTCCAGCACCGAACCTGCGGCGGAAGCCCCCGTTGAAGAAGCCCCCGCCGCTGTGCCGGACGAGACCCCTGCGGAGCCGTCCGCTGAGACTCCCGCCGCCGACCCGATGGCCGGTCCTGCCGAGGAGAACGACCACGAAAACGCCCTCTTCCCCCACTTCGTGCAGGAGACTGCGGAACTGGCCGCAGAAGACCCGCTGAGCGCCCCGGTGGAAACGCTGGAAGCGGAGGCCGCCGAGACCCCCGCCGCCTCTGAGAACGGCGAGGCGGTCGCTTCTGCCGGGATCTCCGATACCAACGGCACCATCCTGCTGACGCCGGAAGAGATCCGCGCCGCGCTGGACGCCGGAACGCTGGACGAAAGCAGCGTCTCCGCCCAGTGCCTTGACAGCGAGAACGGCTTCCTGAAATGGCTGTGGAACCTGCTGTTCGGCAAACAGGAGGAAGACAAGCCCACCACACCTGCACCGCGCCCCACCTACTCCGGCTGGCGGACCGTGAACGGCAAGACCTATTATTATGAGCAAAACACCACCGACCCCGTCACCGGCATCCGCTCCATCGACAACAAGCTCTATTACTTTGATGCCAATGGCGTCCAGCAGAACGCCACCTTCGGCATCGACGTCTCCAAATACCAGTCCAGCATCAACTTTGAGCAGGCCAAGCAGGCCGGTGTCGAGTTCGTCATCATCCGCATCGGCTACCGCGGCTACGGTTCCGGCACGCTGGTGCAGGACCCCAAGTTCGAAGAGCATTTCACCAATGCCCGGAACGCCGGTCTGCGGGTGGGCGTCTACTGCTTCACTCAGGCCGTCAATGAGAACGAAGCCCGCGAGGAAGCGCAGGCCTGCGTGTATGTGCTGAACGGCCGCCAGCTGGACTACCCCATCTACTTTGACACCGAGGCTTCCGGTTCCGGCTCCGGCCGTGCCGATGGTCTGGGCGTGGAGGACCGCACCAAGTGCGCGGTCGCCTTCTGCGAAGAGGTCAAGGCTCTGGGCTATCAGCCCGGCGTCTACGCCTCCACCACCTGGTTCCGCAAACGCCTGGACATGAGCAGGCTGACCCAGTACAACATCTGGAATGCCCACTACAACGTCGCCAGCAGTCCCATCGCCTGCAACATGTGGCAGGGCAGCTGCACCGCCCGCATCCCCGGCTACGGCGGCCAGATCGACGTGAACATCAGCTACATGGGCTGAGTGCAGAAGACACAAAAGACCCTCCCGGAACATTTCCGGGAGGGTCTTTCTGTTTCTGGTGATCAGTTGAACAGGTCTTTCAGCTTTTTGAAGAAGCCCTTGCGCTTTTCGTAGTTTTCTTCTTTCAGGGTGCCCTCGAATTTCTTCAGGGCGTCGCGCTGGGCCTTGTTCAGCTTCTTGGGGATCTCGACCTCGCACTTGACGTACATGTCGCCCCGGCCACGGCCGTTCAGATACTGGATGCCCTTCCCGCGCAGGCGGAAGGTGGTCCCGCTCTGGGTGCCTTCAGGGACGGTGTACTCCACCTTGCCGTCGATGGACGGCACGGTGATCTCGTCGCCGAGAACGGCCTGGCTGTAGGTGATGGGCACCGTGACCCAGACGTCGTAACCATCGCGCTGGAACACCTCGCTGGGCCGCACCGTGACCATCACGATGACGTCGCCTGCGGGGCCGCCGTTGGCACCGGCATCACCCATGCCGCGCAGTGCAAAGCTCTGATCGTCGTCGATGCCCATGGGGATGGACACCTCCAGCGTCTTCCGGGTGGCCGTCTTGCCGGAGCCGTGGCAGACCTTGCAGGGGTTCTTGACCAGCTTGCCCTTGCCGCCGCAGCGGGAGCAGGGCTGCTGGGTCTGCATCACGCCAAAGGGTGTGCGCTGCTGGCGGATGACATAGCCGCGGCCGCCGCAGTCGGGGCAGGTCTCCGGGCTGGAGCCTGCCGCACAGCCGGAGCCATGGCACTCCGTGCACTCCTGCTGGCGGGTGATGGTGATGTTCTTCTTGCAGCCGTGGACGGCCTCGTCAAACGACAGGGTGATCCGGACGCGGATGTCCTGGCCCTTGCGGGGGGCGTTGGGGTTGGCCTGGCGGGACGATGCACCGCCAAAGCCGCCGAACCCGCCGCCGAAGATATCGCCGAAGATGTCGCCCAGATCGACGCCATCGCCGCCGAACCCGCCAAAGCCGCCTGCACCGCCGCCGTTCTGGGCTGCGTAGCTGGGGTCAACGCCTGCAAAACCATACTGGTCGTACATCTGGCGTTTCTTCGGGTCCGAAAGCACCTCGTTGGCTTCGTTGACTTCCTTGAATTTTTCCTCGGCGTCCTTGTCGCCGGGGTTGTAGTCCGGGTGGTACTTCATTGCCAGCTTGCGGTAGGCCTTTTTGATCTCCGCATCCGTGGCCGATTTGGATACCCCCAGCACTTCGTAGTAATCACGCTTTTCCTGTGCCATATCCACTCACCTCTCGTATCGTAGCAACCTCCCCCTGACAGCAGCGCGCTCCCGTTTCCCACAGCGGGAAACATCCAGCAATCTGCGCAATGCTGGCCGACCTGCCAAGGGCTCCCCGGCTGGGGAGCTGGCGAGTGTCAGCGAGACTGAGAGGTTTAACCCACAAAGGCCGCTCCGGCAAAACCGGAGCGGCTTTTGCTTATATCTCAGCGCACATCCGCCGGTTTGGCCGGACATGTGCTGCCTGTATCAAAACTTAGACTTCCTTGAAGTCTGCATCGACGACGCCGTCGTCATTGGGCTTCTGCTGGTTGGCTGCACTGGCATCGGGGCCCGGCTGTGCGCCTGCGGCCTGCTGTGCGGCAGCAGCTGCCTGATACATCTTCTCGAAGACGTGGCTCAGAGCGTCCTGCTTTGCCTTGATGTCGTCGATGGAGCCGGACTGCACAGCGGTCTTCAGGTCGGCCAGCTTTGCCTCGGCCTCGCTCTTAACGTCTGCGGGCATCTTGTCGCCGTTCTCCTTCAGCATCTTCTCGGTCTGGAAGACCATCTGGTCGGCACCGTTGCGGATATCGACCTCTTCGCGCTTCTTCTTATCGTCTGCTGCGAACTGCTCTGCTTCCTTGACGGCCTTGTCGATGTCGTCCTTGGACATGTTGGTGGAAGCCGTGATGGTGATGTTCTGCTCCTTGCCGGTGCCCAGGTCCTTTGCGCTGACCTTCACGATGCCGTTTGCATCGATATCGAAGGTGACTTCGATCTGAG
>OHXB01000042.1_pt1 | contig 35152 bp, 20 predicted proteins | sample 1579811 | NCBI WGS metagenome assembly OHXB01 (sample SAMEA3882533, study PRJEB24775) | human gut metagenome | biome: human-associated habitat; feature: intestine environment; material: feces | place: Netherlands | collected 2009/2010 | reverse complement strand
GCATCCTGGGGCTGTATTCGGTCCCAAGGGTTTGGCTGTTCGCCAATTAAAGCGGTACGCGAGCTGGGTTCAGAACGTCGTGAGACAGTTCGGTCCCTATCTGTCGTGGGCGCAGGATATTTGATGGGAGCTGTCCCTAGTACGAGAGGACCGGGACGGACGTACCTCTGGCGCACCAGTTGTTCCGCCAGGAGCATAGCTGGGCAACTACGTACGGATCGGATAAACGCTGAAAGCATCTAAGCGTGAAGCCGACCCAAAGATAAGATATCCCACTGATTTGATCAGGTAAGATCCCTTGAAGACTACAAGGTTGATAGGCACGATGTGTAAGTGGAGTGATCCATTCAGCAAGTGTGTACTAATAGATCGAGGGCTTGACCACAATTCGCTTGAGACTCAAAGAGTCAACGAAAAAATGTTAGCAGTGATTATTCAGTTTTGAAGGCACGTCCTTCTAAAAAACACTGGACACAGTAAAACGATTGTGTTATACTGATTCAGTCATATGGTCGGTGACGATGACGGTGAGGTCCCACCTGTTCCCATTCCGAACACAGTAGTTAAGCTCACTCGTGCCCAAGATAGTTAGCTGGAAACGGCTTGTGAAAATAGGTAGTCGCCGACTTGATCGAAACGCTCTAAGAGAAATCTTAGGGCGTTTTTGTTGCAGAGAGAAGGAGAGAAACATGAGAACAACGCATGTCGTCGTTTTGCCCTATGATCCCAAATGGAACGAGGATTTTTCTGCGATCCGGGCGGAGCTGGAAGCCGCGATGGGGGAGCTGGCTCTGCGCATCGAGCATGTGGGGAGCACCTCCGTGGAAGGAATATCGGCAAAGCCCTGCATTGATGTGGACGTGGTCATCCCGGACAGGACATGCCTGAAGGCGGCCATTGAGCGGCTTGCATCCATTGGATACGTCCACGAGGGAAACCTTGGCATTGAAGGGCGGGAAGCCTTTTGCTATACTGGCAAACCGCATTTGCAGCTGCATCATCTGTATGTCTGCCCGGCAGATTCCGAAGAACTGCGCCGTCATATCACGTTCCGGGAATTTCTACGCCAGAATCCGGACGCTGTGAAGTGGTACAGCAGCGTAAAAGAACAGGCTGCACAGCGTTTCCCCGATGACATCGAACGGTATCTGGAATATAAATCTCCGTGCATTGCGGAGCTTTACCGGATGTGCGGTCTGGAAGAGTGAAACAAAAACGCCCCACCGCTGGGAGTGAATCAGAACGGAAGGATATGTAAATACGACCGACGTTAAAAATGAAACCTTGAATCTCGAAATTGATAATGTCCTCTGCCCACTGGCATGCTATCCGCTCACCGGCTGCCCTACTTCAACCTGGAACTCATGCGGGAAGAAAGTGCAGAGCGTCAGCGTGTCAGCCACAAGCTGCAGCTTTGCCCAGAAGAATACTTAAAGGCTCTTTTGCGCAAATTCAAAGCAAGGACGCTGGATGCTCTTCCAAATGCGATTCAGAACGCTTTTCACTCTGTTACTGTCTCTGATTGCTCCGGCTGGTTCCGCTTCTGCGAATATGCGCTTTAATTTTGAAAATTGCTATAATAGGTGAAAGGGAGAGATGATAACTGAGCAATCTGGGAATGTACCAGATGATTGCAGTGTGGTCTAAAAAATTCGGAGGGCCAATAAATCTTCTGATTCATAGAGAAAACCACAAGCAATGCAGACGTATATACATCTGCTTATTTTGCGTTGCAAAACGCTTGTTGGGGAGCACCCAAACCTTTGAACTACATCCCGTGGATGCAGGCTGTTTTAAACAAATAAAAAGGAAAACTGTTTTACTTCTTGCGGAATTCCCCATACAGCCACTCTGCCAGAGCTGACATAATAGCCTTGTACTTGCTGGTGTCCTCAAACAGAGAAGAGAAGGTGTCCTGCGCTTCGAGATAGCTGTCCTGTGCGGCAGTATCAAAAGCTTTGGGGAAGATGCTCTCGGTGAAGATCTGCGGGTCGGAGCTGCGCGCCAGCTTTGCCAGTTTCGGGTCGGCCAGCAGACGGTCATGCAGGGCAGTAAGCAGCACCCGGTCGGCATTGGTGAACTCACCCTTGAACTTCTCGTTGATCTTCAAAATGATCTCGTCCAGCGGCTCCTTGGGGTCGTGCCCCAGAGCACCTTTCTGGGTGACCGGCTCGTAGACGCCCTTGGCGTGTTCCAGCTCGATGGCACCGGCAAAGGTCTTTTGCAGCTTGTAATACTCCAGCTGCAATTTGCCCTCCAGATCCAGCGGAGAGACCTCGTCCGGCGGCAGCAGCTTGAGCAGGTAAGCGCAGAATACGTTCTCCTTGTGCAGCTCTTCATCGAACATCCGCGCCACCTGCGAAACGTAGCCGTACCACTTGACAAGGTTGCGCAGCAGGCGGCGGAACTGGTACCGCTCGGCCTGCGTTTTCTGGTTGTAGCGGTCTGCCACCGGCTTCAAGACGCTGCTCATGCGGCCCACGGCGTTTTTATCCTGCTTGGTGCTGCGGAAATACTCCTTGGCAAAGGCTTCCACGTCTGCATCGGAATAGACCGCAAAACTCCGCAACTCCTTCTGGGTCTTGTAAATGAGGTCGGTGTTGACCTCCTGCTCCAGAAAGGTTTCCTGATAAAACGGCTGGAAGGCCTCCCGGATGTCCTCTGCCTTGTTCACAAAATCCAGCACAAAGGTGTCGGTTTTGCCGGGACAGGTACGGTTCAGACGGGAGAGGGTCTGCACCGCCTTGACGCCCTTCAGCTTTTTGTCCACGATCATGGTGTGGAGCAGCGGTTCGTCAAAACCGGTCTGGTATTTTTCTGCCACGATGAGCACATTGAAGTTGTTGTGGAACTCCTTTTTGGTCTGGCTCTCTGCAATGTGGCTGCCATCGGCGCGGACGTTCAGGGACGGCTCTGTGTACTCCACGCCGCCGTCCGGTACGGCACCGGAAAATGCCGCTAAGATCTGCACATCATCATAGCCCTGCTCGGCAATGTAGCGCTTGACCTCGTGGAAGTATCGCACCGCTGCCAATCGGGAGGAGGTGACTACCATCATCTTGCCCCGCCCGCCGATCTTGTGGCTGGTGGTCTCCCGGAAGGTCTCTACAATGATCTTTGCCTTCTGGCTGATGTTGTAGGGGTGCAGCTCTTCATACTTGCGGATGAGTTTTGCCGCCCGGCTGGCAGGCAGGTCGGGGTTGTCCGGGATGGTCTTGGCGATCTTGAAGCAGGTGGAATAGGTCATGTAGTTTTGCAGCACATCCAGAATGAACCCTTCCTCGATGGCTTGCCGCATACTGTAAATGTGGAAAGGGTGGTGGCTGCCGTCCGGGTACTCGGTGCCGAACAGTTCCAGCGTGGCGGCTTTTGGGGTGGCGGTAAAGGCAAAGAAGGACAGATTCTTGTGCCGCCCGTGGGAGGTCAGTTCCTTCACCAGCGCATCCTCCGGGTCGATCTCGTCCTCCGCTTTGCCTTCCAGCTCGGCATATTCCCGCAGCGCATCCTCGGTGTCGGCTAGGGCTGCTTTCAGCTTCAAAGCGGAGGTGCCGGTCTGGGAGGAGTGCGCTTCGTCGATGATAACGGCATAGTTTTTCCCGGCGGTCTTGTTCACCTCAGTGTAGATGACCGGGAACTTTTGCAGCGTGGTGATGATGATGCGTGCGCCGTTGTTGATGGCATCCCGCAGGTCGCCGGAGTTTTTATCCTCGCCGATGGCCTCCACTGCACCCAACGTATGGTCGAAGCCGGAGATGGTCTCCTGCAGCTGTGCGTCCAGCACGGTGCGGTCAGTCACCACGATGACGCTGGCAAACACCGGCTTGTTCTCGGTGTTGAACAGGGAAGCCAGCCGGTACGCCGTCCAAGCAATGGAGTTGGACTTGCCCGACCCGGCGCTGTGCTGGATGAGATAGTGCTGCCCGGCACCCTTCTGCCGCACATCTGCCACCAGCTTGCGCACCACGTCCAGCTGATGGTACCGGGGAAAAATGAGGGTCTTGCCGTCCTGCAGGCTCATGAACTTTTGCAGGATGTCCATCATGCTGTCCTTCTGGAACACTTCTTCCCAGAGGTAGGCGGTAAGATAGCCGTTGGGGTTGGGCGGGTTGCCAGCGCCGCCGTCCCGCCCGGCACCGTTGGAGCCCTGATTGAAGGGCAGAAAGCGGGTGTCCTTGCCTGCCAGCCGGGTGGCCATCCACACCTCGGTCAGGTCTACGCAAAAGTAGCCCAGAATGCGCTTGTTGAACTGGAAACACACCTCCCGCGGGTCCCGGTCGTGCATCCACTGCTGCTTGGCGTTCTCCACGGTCTGCCCGGTGAACTGGTTCTTTAGCTCAAAGGCGAACACCGGGATGCCGTTTACCGCCAGCACCATGTCCACCGAGTTGTGGGTGGTGTCGGAGTAGAACCACTGCCGGTTGCAGGTGATCTCGTTTTGGGCGTAGCGCTGGGCGTCCTTCTGGTTCAGCGCGGACTCCGGCTGAAAATAGCACACCCGGAACCGCCGTCCCCGATGCTTGAACCCATACCGCAGCACCGAAAGCAGCCCGTCCGCATCGCAGGCATTGTTAAAGGCAGTACAGAATTTCCGCACCGGGTTTACCGGGTTCTGCTTTTCAAAAAATGCCCACTCGTTGGGCTGGGTCTTTTGCACAAAGCGGATCAGGGTATCCACAAACAGCCCCAGCTTGGGGTCGTAGCAATCCCCATTGCGGGTGTAGCCCCCGGCAGGGGAGAGCAGCGCCGCCGCAATGTCCGATTCAAACTGCTTTTCAGTGGTGTTGAGGGGCATGGTTAGACCTCCTTTTTAGTTGAAACAAGATAATCAAAAAGAAAAACCAGATTGTAAACTAATAAAAATAGTTTTGCGCAGTCATAGTATGTTATTTTTCGATTGCTCATTCCGTGCATCATAAAGTGACGATTGACTTTATTTGGCTCATTTTGAAAGCCATTACTATTTTCATATACAGAGGACAGACAACTTAATGAGTTGAAAAGATATAAAAGTTCTGGAGTATATCGTTTGAGATAATCATGGTCGAGGCTATTGTTTATCATTTTTACTGCTATGCCACTATAGGCGTGACTTGCAGAATTGATTTGTTTTACAGATAAAATCAAAAGTCTCTCTATGAAAGAAAGCAACATATATGCACAAGGTTTATAGTGTTTTTTTCTGAAACAGAATAATGCTTCGTCGAGGTCACATTCGCTTAAGACTTCATGATTTTTTATTTCTTCTACCAAATTGAATAGATTTTCTTTAGTGCATAAAGGAATCATGGTTTTGTCGGCAAATTCTTTACTTTCCGGAAAGGTTTGAAAATCCTGAATAGACATAAATGGAAAAGCAGTCCAACCGTAACTTCCCCATTGTTTATAGGAACTTACGTATTGTTCTAGTTCTTCAGTAGAAGGGATAAAATTTAGAGAATATGACTTGACAGTCTCGGAAAGGGTCTTGATAAGCGTGTTAGCAAGACTATCGGAAAAATAAGATATAGACTTCATAGCTGTTCTATGAATTTCTTTAAGTGATTCCGTTAGCTGATTTTGAAAAGAGTCTATACAAATTTTGAGATTTTGAAGTAATTCTTTTTCATAATCGTTGTGAGCAAGAAATAGCCTTTTGTAGATGTTAGGCTCGTCAGGATGCAAATCGTATTTTTGGGAGAGTTCCTTATTATTTCTCAATAGATCAATGATATAAGGTACAAGTAGATCATCACTAGAATTATAAATGGTATCAGAGGACAGCTTTTCTCCATTATTTCCAGTAAGTTTATTAGAAGCAATATCAGACCAAAGTCTTTTGTAATCGTTGAAGTTGCGTTTAGAGAAGGTTTCAATTAGTTCTTCATCCTTTACTGAGAGTGAATACAAAGGGCTTGGAGCATCAATTACAATACAGTTACTTTCTTGGCTTGGCTCATTCATAATTTTACACCTCTCTCTTTCCCGTTACAACCTCATAAATCAAACTTTTCTTATAGCTTTCCAGTTCTTTTACCAGTTGCTCTTTCTTTGCAATCAACCCGTCAATCTCAGCGCACTTGGCGTCAAGGTAGGCGACAATTTCTTTTTGCTCTTTCAATGGCGCATAAGGAATAGGTGTGTTGCGGATAGCGTCAGCACTCATGCCCTCACGATTTCCGCCAGTTTGATACAGGTCAATAGCTAAATGTCCCAAAGTGGAAACCCAAAAATACTGCATATACTTTGGAAGAAAGATAAGAGGGTTTGTACGGATAATACAGACATGCTGATTAACGTTAGCTAAGCCGAGTGTTTTGGGAACAATGCTACACCGGCCAATAGAACCGCCGGTGATATTTAATAGAACATCGTCAGGCAAAACACGGGTCGATTTCATGGTGGCATCAACCTCAGGTGAAATATAAGTAGGAGATTCGAGATTTAATGTGCAATCATAAACGTTTTGACTACGAAGAAAAATTACACCAGAATCAGTATATGTCTCAGCACCACCCGAAGGCGTTTTGCCACTACCGATTTTTGTCACACCCGACTTGATTTTTGTAATGCTCCACTCTGCTGGAATCTCCCCAATCCACTCAACCCCGCTATCCTTTATCTCCCGCTCACCACGTATGCCTTTGGTAACAGCCTGCGTAATAACTGCCTGCTTGAGCTTTTTGTACTCCTCAATGCTGGCACGAATATGGAAAAGCATTTCATTGATTTTGTCGCATTGGATATTTAAGTGGTTGGCGATAAGTAGCTGCTCATCGTAGGATGGAAATGGGATACGACAGTCGTATAATTTTTGATTGTTAATACATGGGATGGTTCCCGCATTGTCAAACCATGTCATGTCGATACAAGTGAAGAGATAATATGAAAACTCAGAAGAGATATTCTTGGGTACAAGACCTTGACAGTTATTATCGACACAACAATCAAGCGAGCAAAGAGAACGATTATTCTTTCGCATAGCTTCACCAATTTTGGCAAAGAGAATGCTACCTTTTGGGATGATTGAAAAGTGCTGTGATTTAACAATGTCCGATGAAATATAATTGGCTGAAGTATGAAGATAGTGCCCGGAACTGCTAATGTCGCTCGCTTTGCAAACTGGAAAGTCGCCAGTGGATTGACCTTGCAATTCGGGTTTGAAACCGCTGCCAGAGATAATGGAGAAATGCGTTTTGATGCGATGAATCTCCCACCCCTCCGGAATCTCCCCAATCCATTCAATGCCGCTGTCTTGCATTTTCCGTGCCATGGTCAGCCCTCCTTATGGAACAGCTCTGCCAGCCCGGCGGAGATATCCTGTTCCAGTGCGGTGATGCGCGCCACAATATCCTCCACGGCTTCCGGTGCCTGATACTCGTAGAAATAGCGGGTCATGGGGATCTCGTAGCCCACCTTGGTCTTGCTGTGGTCGATCCAGGCATCGGGCGCGTAGGGCAGAACTTCGCGGGCAAAGTAGGCGTCGATATCCTGCACCAGCGGCACGTTTTCGGTGTCCCGCAGGCTGGTGTCCGGCACAGGCTTGCCGCGTTTCAGGAGGATGTTGCCTGCCTCGTCCCGCTGGGGGCGCTCCACCACGATCTTGTTGTAGCCGAACTCCACGCTCTCGAACACCTTGCTCTCGCAGTAGATACCGTTTTTGTCGCCGTACACCTTGCCGTTGGCAAACTCGCCGTAGGCGGTGACGATCAGTTCCCGGCAGGCATCGGTGATGTCGTTGCGCTTGGTGCCGATGCTCTTGCGGCGTGGCTCGAAGCAGTGGCTGGCGTCAATGAGCTGTACCTTGCCTGCACGGTGGGCGGGCTTATCCTTGCTGAGCACCCAGATGTAGGTGGAGATGCCGGTGTTCATGAACATATCGGTGGAAAGCTGGATGATGCAGTCCAGCCAGTCGTTTTCCAGAATATACTGCCGGATGTTGCTGGGTCCGCTGCCGGCATCGCCGCTGAACAGGGGAGAGCCGTTCTGGATAATGGCCATCTTGCCTTTGTTTGCCAGCTTGGCAAGGCCGTTCAGTACAAAAAGCTGCTGACCATCGCTGATCTTGGGCAGACCGGGCGCAAAACGCCCCATCTCGCCGCGGGCAGCCTCGGCTTCCACCGCTTTCTGCTCCCGCTTCCAGTCAATGCCGAAGGGCGGGTTGGAGATGATGTACTGGAAGGTGAATCCGGGGAACTGATCCTCCGACAAAGTATCACCGAACCGCATATTGTTGGGGTCGCCGCCCCGGATCATCATGTCCGCCTTGGCGATGGCAAAGGTGGAGGGGTTGAACTCCTGCCCGAAGCAGGTCACCTCAATGTCGCTGTTCAGCTCGTGGATGCGCTCTTCCATGCAGCTGAGCATCTGGCTGGTGCCCATCGCCATATCGTAAACGGTCATGCTGCTGGTGTCGAGGTCGGCTTCGGACAGCAGCAGGTCGGTCATCAGATAGATGATATCCCGGCTGGTGAAGTGCGCTCCGGCTTCCTCGCCAAAGCTCTCGGAGAACCGCCGCACCAGGTCCTCAAAAATGTAGCCGCAGTCCACGGCGCTGATCTTGTCAGGGCCAAGATAGCCCTTCTCAGAGCCGAACTCCTTGATAACGAGGTAGAGGGTGTTGCTCTCTACCATCCGCTTGATGATGTTGTCAAAGTCGAACTTTGCCAGCACATCCTGTGCGTTGGCAGAGAAGCCGGACAGGTAATCCCGGAAGTTGGACTCAATGTTGTCCGGGTCTGCCAGCAGGGTCTCAAAGGTAAAGCGGCTGGTGTTATAGAACTGGTAGCCGGAGGCTTTCTGCAAAAAGCCGTCGATGACCTGCAGTTTTTTCACCTTCTCGTAGGTGTCCAGCACCGCCTGATGGGTGGGCAGCAGGCAGTCGTGGAACCGCTTCACCACGGTCATGGGCAGAATGACCAGACCGTACTCGTGGGGCTTGAACGGCCCACGCAGCATATCGGCCACGTTCCAGATCATGGCGGCTTTTTCGGCAATGTTGGCACCTACGGCGGTGATCTTATCGTTTGGCATACGTTGCTCCTTATTTTTTGTGATAGGTGGACATCCTGATTTTACAACAATGGGTGTCCTATAAATCGGATGGCAGGACGTTTTTCCAGAAAAAATGATTCTTGCATCTATTGTACCACGATAAAAGTGGAAACACCATATTCCGGCAAAAGAAAATGCCCGCCTGAAAATCAGACGGGCATACAGTAAATCAAATCATCTGAAAATGCTTCAAAGCCTCCACAATCGCATCCTCTTTCTCCTTCGGACACTGAGGCTGCTTTGTATTTTCGGACTTCGCCTTGTGGTGGTCCTCTCGTACCTCCAGACCGCATTTCTGCTTGACCTGCGAGATATACAGGGAAGAAACCTTCAGCCCAGTCTGTTCCAACATACGGGCCTTGATTTCAGAATAGGTCGCACCCTTTTGCAATCCTGAAGTGTCCATGCCCTCCAAAGAGAACTCTACACGGACTTTTTTGGAGTCGATCTCACCCTTGGAAAGTGCAATGACACATTCGGTATGACTTTCGTTGTCCAAACGCAGATCGATGTCGTTTTCGACGATAGGCAGTCTGAATTTGATGGATTTGAGCCACTGACCGTTGGGCTGACGCTCCGGGTAGATCTGAATTTCAGAAATCAGATGTTCCATCAGCTTTTTGCGTTCAAGGGGATTCATCACATTGTAGAGCCTTTTAAAGCAGATGAGAACTTTGTAAATGTTATCGCCCGTGATTTTATCCGCTTCGATAGCCTGCTTCTTTGCCCGGGCATCCATCAGGTTGTTTTCGGCTTCCTCGATTTTATCGTACATCCTGTAAAGCCGCTCGTCAAGGTCAGATTTGCGGATGATGTAGTGGCGGTCATCCGGATCAAGTGTGTCGATTTCCTCCATGATTTTGGACTTGATGGAATAATACTGCCGCAACTGCTTTTCAGCGGCAGCAATTTCCTGTTCAATGGCAATGGTGTCTACTTTGCTGTTGATCTTCTCCTGCATCATGGCGGCAAACTTTGGATTGCTGACCAGTTTGATGATAACCTCCACCACGGCGTTGTCCAGAACTTCTTCCTGAATTTGCTTGTTGAAATCGCATTTTTGCCCACGTTGCATCTTGCGGTGCTTGCAACTGTAATAAGAGAAAGATTTATAGGGTGTGCCATCTTTCTTTCGTTTGGTGCATTTGTTGCTGTACATTCCAGCACCGCAAATGGGGCACTTGACAAGGGCGGATAATAAATGCGCCTGTTCCGTCTTGCTGCGGTTGACTGGTTCGTATCGTTTGGACTGCGCCAACAGCTTGACCTGTGCGGCGTTCCACAATTCTTCCGATACGATGCCCTCGTGCAGGCCGTCCACCAGTAAATAATTCTCCTGTGGAACCTGATGATATTCGTTCCGGGTGCCGTGAATCTTTTCGAGTTTGCGGCGACCAAAGGCGATTTTTCCGCAGTAGACGGGGTTCTTCAGGATGGCACGAATCAACGTTGCGCTGAAAAGGGGAGAGGTGCCATTTTGACGAGCAAGTTTCTGAAAGCCGTGGGTCTCCAGATATTTGGAAAGACCATTTGCACCTGTGTCCGTGTTTACATATTGCTCAAAAATCGTGCGAATGGCAGGGGCTTCATCCTCATTGATTTGCAGCACACCGTCAACCAAACGATAGCCATAAGGCGCAAAACCGCCGTTCCAGCGACCTTCCCTTGCTTTCTGGATACGACCTTCCATGGTTTGGACACGGATGTTCTCACGCTCGATCTCAGCGACAGCAGACAAAACGGAAATCATCAGCTTGCCAGCGTCTTTAGAAGAATCAATGCCGTCCTCCACGCAAATCAGGTTCACACCAAAATCCTGCATTACCTGCAAGGTAGACAGTACATCGGCGGCATTGCGGCCGAACCGAGACAGTTTGAACACCAAAACGTAGGAAACACCATCTTTTCCTGATTTGATGTCCTCCATCATTCGGCAAAAAGAGGCACGGCCTTCGATGGATTTGCCCGATTTACCGGCATCCTCATACTCGCCAACAATCTGGTAATCGTTGAAGTCAGCGTATGCTTTCATCCGGGCTTTCTGGGCATCCAGCGAGTATCCATCAATCTGCATGGTCGTGGAAACACGGGTATAAATGTAAACCTTTGTCTTTTCTTGTGACATAAAAACCTCACAAAACAGTTATTTCTTGTCTGCTTTCTGCTCCAGAAACTTAATGGAATCCAGATAATCCTGCTCCACATCGCTGAGGGTTTTAGCCTTATATTTCCGATATTCGGTAGTAGCTTTGTCCACTGCCTGCTTGTGGGTCACACTGCCATTGCCAACAAGCAGCTGCTCACCGCTCATGGTTAAAATGCGGTCAAGGTGGTTTGCCCAATCCTGCATGGTCATGGGCTGTTCACGTTCTGCCTGACGTTCTGCGAAATCCAGATAACCGGAAACCAACTGCCCCATAGCACGAAGCTCTTTCTCGTTCAGATAGTTTTTGGCAATAGTAGCTTCTCGTAAAGTGGGCTGGTTTCCTGCAAAAGTGGTCAGACCCATAAATTCCTTTTCGGCATCTGCACGGTTGTAAATGACCTCGGCGGCAGTCTGACCGTGGATGGCATAATGAATTTTATTCTGGACTTTTTTGAAGAACTGGACGGAGATTTCTGCTTTTGGGTCGTAGTCAATGCTGGTTGCATAGATTTCCAGAACCTGACGATAAAACACTTTTTCGGAAGCACGGATGTCACGGATGCGTTCTAACAGCTCTTTGAAATATCCACCGCCGCCCAGATTTTTCAGGCGTTCGTCATCCAGCGCAAATCCCTTGCGCATATATTCCTTCAGGATGCCAGTTGCCCAGATACGGAACTGTGTGCCTCGTTTGGATTTGACGCGGTAACCGACGGAAATGATAACGTCAAGATTATAGTAATCCACGTCGTATGTCTTTCCATCAGCGGCAGTGTAGGCAAATTTTGCCCACACTGATTCCTTTTGGAGCTCGCCTTCTTTGAAAATGTTTCGAATGTGTTTTCCGATAACGCTGCGGTCACGTTGGAACAAATCGGCCATCTGGTCAATGGAAAGCCAGACAGTGTCACCGTCAAAGGTGGTATCGATTTTGGTCAGACCGTCTTCCGTGGTGTAAATGAGGATGGAATTTTTAGGAGAGTCATCTGGACGATTCATTTTAAGCACCTCGTTCCGTGTATGTAATACAGTGGAAGGGGAGACCTTACCACTGTGTTGGGACAAATATTACAAGAATATTATATCATGCTGCAAGAGCGGTATCAACAGTATCTTGTCGATTTTCGTTGTTGGTTGAGGATACGGCGTTGTCTATTTCCAAGACCGATGCGTACTTCTCGATCACATCGGCTAGAAAGGTTGCGAATGCGCTCCATTCATCGAGTGTGGGCGTAGAGCATTCCGAAGGGGTGGGATTGTTTTCTATACGATGAAAATTATTCAATAGGCAACTCCATTTCCTTGTAGCAGAACTTAGGACGTCCTGCGGATTCCTTCAGAAATGTTTCTGATCTATCCGATTAAAATTTTTAAGCGTTCCAGCTTTTCCTGTGCGTTCTCCTTCCGGAAGCTGACCCCAATGCAGGAAATCGGAACGCACATTTCCAGCAGGCGGTCATAGATGCGGGCATGAGCGGTATCTTGTGGGTGTCGTATCTCGTCTAGCGTCAGATTTGTGGTAACGATCAGCGGCTTCCGGCTGCGGTATCGGCTGTCCACGATGTTGTAGATCTGCTCCAGTGCGTACTCGGTGCCTCTTTCCATGCCGAAATCGTCAATGACGAGCAGGGGATAGCGGCAGAGCTTGTCCACAATATCATTGCGCCCGGAAAAGCTGTTGTTCAGCTCGTTCAGGATCCGGGCAAAGTTCGTCATACGCACAGGCACCTCCTGCTCCATCAGAGCGTTTGCAATGCACCCGGCAAGAAAACTTTTGCCGGTGCCCACACCGCCCCAGAGAAGCAATCCAAGGTTTTCTGAACGCATGGTTTGCCACTGCTCCACATAGCGATGTGCATGGTGCATCTGCGGGCTGCGGCCATTGTCGTTTTCAAAGGTCCAGTTGAGCATTGCCGGGTCAGAAAACCCCTCTGCTTTCAGCCGCCGCACAAGGTCGTTGTGCTTTTGCTGGCTGATAAGGGTTTCTTGTTTTTCTCGTTCCGTGCGCTGGCAGCTGCATTCAATGGGGTGCTTGTTCTTGCCCATCAGAGCGATGCCCTTTGCAAAGAATGCTTCCTTTGGGGTGTGACATTTTCCGCAATAAAGCAGACCGTCCTTGCCATAATAATCTTCGGGATTTTCGGGAATACTGGAAACGGACTGTTCAAAAATTTTTTCAATCGTCTTTATAGGCTTTCTCCTTCCGTGAATGTGTAGTCCGGGATACCCGGTGTCGATTTTCGTTCTGTTTTCTGCCGTTTCGCCCAGATGCGCAGGGTGGCAGCATGGTCGGCGTACTTCTTACCGGTGGACTGGATATAAGCTGAAAGCTGTTCGATCAGGCTGTCCATCCCGAAGAAATCGGCTTTGAGGTGCTTGTACTCTTTTTCCGTCAGAAAGACATTGTGATATTCTCCAAAGGTTAAAGGAGCGGCTGTTATTTTTATCAGGTGGCTATCTTTCAGGTTGTTCTTATAACGTTGGTTAGTGGAACACTTTTGTTCCATGGAAGATATCATTTCTGTTCCATCGGATGGAACAAAATCGTTCCATGCAGGGGAACATTTTTGCATTTGCACTGTCGGAACTTTTACAAAGATGCTGTTGGGCACAGTAATGCGACCTCTTCTGCGCTCAATCAAATCGGCATCTTCCAGTGAACGCAACGCACGTTTAATACTCATGGTGCTGCATCGTAGAGCATCGCTCAATGATGAAAGAGGGAAAATCACATAGACGAAGCCGCGCTCATCCATCCAGTTGTTCTTTTGGGAAAGTGTTGCCCGGTCCAGCAGCAGGGTGTAGAGCAATTTTGCTGTGTGGTTCAGGTCTGTATCCAGTAGAAAGCGAGCATAGGGCAGATATTGCGGCAAAGGTGTAGTGACAGTCAGGTAGTCGGAAATAAAATTCACCTCCAGTGTTTTTTCATCAAACAAATTTTTGGAAAGCATTTTACTGGCTGTTGGTAGTCTCCAGAAGATGCTGCCGATGCTGTTCTTTCAGATGCATAATATAGCTTTCTGCCTTTTGCAAAGCAGCAATAACTTTTGCTTCAATCTCTACATTTGTCAGAAAGTCGGGATACAGAGCAAAGCATTGTTCGAGACGGAAAATAAAGCTATCAGAGGCACTGTTGATTTCACTGAACATTCCTTCGGCATCGGCGACATGATCAACCGTTGCCATCTTTTCTCCTAGCTCACGAATGGTCTGGAGTTCGGTGCTGCGCTTACCCGATGAAATAAAAGGTCGATTCTCCGAGAGCGGATCAGCCGTTTGGATCTTCGATGTGGCAGCAGTAGAAAAATTGTTTTCGGTGACCTTGGAAAGTAATTCTAAATTCTCATAGGTGTCTGCACTATCGTCTGGTTTACCGTTCAGCTTTTCCTCTCGCCATGTTGATACCACGGTGGGCAATGCTTCCGTGGGAGTTCCACGGATAATGGTAGCCTCTCGCTGGGATAGCTTAAGTTTGCCGGATAAGATTTCTTCCTGAATGCCGGGGCAGTATTTTTCCATCAGCTCAACGGTTTTCATGAACTGCTCGGCACGAATTACAAAAGAGGGACTTACATTATTTTCTTTGGCGATTCGTTCAGTTGTGTTTTCTACAGGTGGCAAATTGTCAATTTGACAGTTTGCCACCTGTGTGTACTGATTGCCATGATTTCCCCCACGAGTGGATTTTTCAGAATGATACTGTTTTCCAATCAGGAACTTTTTCTGTTCAGGCGTCAGATTCCGACGACCCAGCTGATGTTTGCAGATCCATGCCAGAACATCTTCACGGGTTTCGCAGGTGCAGGAAATCGAGCGGGTGGTATAAGGGATTTCTGGGTGCTGCTGGAGAATCTTATAGCGATTGTGGCCATCAACAAGAATGTTGCCCCAGACAATCAGGGGAGACAGGACTTCACCCTCTGAAAGGATGTTTTCTTTCAGTTGCTGAAATTCTTCATCGGTCAATGCAGGAATTTGAGATTGAAATTCGGAGTCGATGATAAATTCAAACTTGTTTTTCTTCATAGGCAAAATCTCCTTTCAAAAATCTATTGGTACTTCAGCCGTTCTCCCTGCATGGCTTTCCTACCCCCTTTCAGCGGCGTTTTCCGGCTCGCTCTTGCGAGGTCATCGCCGAGTATCTCATGCAGACGGTCATGCGGTTCTCAAGGTCCAATGATAGATTTGAAACTAGGTTAACACATTCATGGGAGATTTTTTAGGACACATTACGTCCGGTTTTTACGAAAGTTGATTTGAATGTCTACTAAAAATCGGACATTTTTTGTCGGAACTTGCGAAAAAACAATGAAGAATGTGCTTCTGTGGGCTTAGTGTATCACATCGTAAATTTTGTTTTTAGGAACTGGTAGTTCCGGTTTTTAAGGGATATGAAATGAATTTCAAGGCAAAATCGGAACTACTGGTTCTGGTTTTTCGTATCAACGTGATTTCAAATTTTGGGTGCCGTTCTCTCTGCACGGACTTCCTACCCCCTTCCAGCGGCGTTTTCCGGCTCTCCCTTGCGGGGTCATGGCCGGGTATCCCATGCAGACGGTCATTCGGTTCTCAAGGTTCGATGAAGGCTTGTAGAAAGCATATCACAATCATACAAGCGTTTTTAGGACGTATCAGGTCCGGTTTTGAGGGAGAAAACCGGACTTGGGAGGTCCGGTTCTTGTGAACAGCTCTGGATAGAGCATATCATAATAACACTCAAATTTTTAGGAGGTGATACTTCCGCTTTTTGCCTTCAAAACCGGAAGCAATAGTTCCGGTTTTGTGTGATATTAAATGTATCAACGACGATTTTCATAAAACAAATTTTTCTTCAAGAAATTTGCTTATTCAGCGGTCGTTAAGGTGCGAAACTAGCGCATTCTTGTGCTGAACATCGGGTTTGGGCGAAGCCAAACAAGTGTTTTTGAAGTCGGATTTGTAAAATCAGATTCAAAAATTGCGAGTTTGTACCAACTCGCCCTGCTTGCTGTGGACGCAAACGCAAAAAAATCCTGAGCAAAAAAATAACCGTCCGCTTCAAGTTGAACTTGAAAAACGGACGGTCTGATTTGCAAAATGATTTTCAAATTTTGGAAAGCACGTTGAGAGGCTTCATAGTACCTGCAAGCAATGCAGACGTATATACATCTGCTTATTTTGCTCTGCAAAATACTTGTTGGGAATTCCCAAACCCTTGAACTGCATCGTGCCGATGCAGGCTGATAAAGGGGCAAAACAGACAAATATACAGCGGATGCTTTGGTGAAACTGCGATGGTTTTGAATTTCTATTTCATTGATTAGCGATTAGTGGTAGAATTATGTTATGACTGAAGTGAAACTGTAGATGAGGGACTATTATGGCATCATTAACTCATGTGTGCGTATGGTCGAAAAACGGTTGGAAGCGTATAACGCCAGAAGAAGTTGCAAGGGAACATTCTCGTGGTGGGGTTTCGGCCCGCAGCGGTATTTTCATGTGCTCGTTGTGTGGTCAATATGTTACATTTTTCAACGGAAGAGTACAAGCTCCGCATTTTCGCCATAGTTCAGCAGAAGCGGATAAGAGCTGTCCGGAACGTATGTATGTCCACGGATACGACTATACATATGCGGCAGGCGAGCATGAACTTCCAATTCGGATAGTCAATGTTACAGACTATGGGTTTGAATTTGAGCTGGGCCTACTTGCTGTTCCAAGGATAGTTCTGAACCAGCAAGAAAAAAAGAACGTCACGGTCATTCCATCTGATAAAGCAATGACACCGTTCGTATACTCGTTTGAACGCTTGAATGCGGAATCTATCACCTATGTTTCGATAGGAGAGTACCCTTGTGAAAGTTATACTGTTATATCGTCTGATGAAATAGAGAAAACCTATTGGCCCCGAGTAGTGGAAGGTATAAAAAGAAGTGGTTCGCTCTTTAGCGGAGAAACAGGACGGATGCTTACAGATGATGCGGATGTTGTAGTCGGAAAATGCTACTATTTGCTTTCCACAAGACGCCTGTATGATATTTACAATGGAATATCAATAAAGACTGTTCTGAAGAAGAGTGCCTCATGGACAACATGGTATCTATCGGAAGTTTCGGTGATAGATTTTACGGAGTCGGCAGCAAAGTTTTTCCTAAACTACCATTGTCGTCTCACAAGTGATCCGATTTCAATTCAACCGATTTGGCCGGTCTACGTGCAGTCGCCGTATATTATCCAAAACTCAGGGGAAACAACGTGGTTTCATATTCGAGGACAAGGCGTTCAGAGTCAAGGAGAGATTGTTACAAAAACCTATCCAGCAGCACCAATGCTGTATTATACTTCGGATGAAGGTAAGGTGTGTTCGATTGAAATCAATGAGCGACAGCAATTGATTTCAACAGGCCGAGCAAAGGTGCTGGAGTACACATATCTTTGGAAGAAGGAGCTAAAAGAACGCTCAGGTAGACCGATAGTGACTATCACTGATGTCAAAGGGAATGCTTTGAAGTCCGGTTTGGAAAATGAGCTTCCGGTAAATCACATCATACGTATACTTGCTCCATTTGATGGTGTGGTTCAAATCAAGAGTAATGGATATGTTATTGAAAAGATTCTTCTGAAGGCGGAAACAGCCATCGAATATAGTAATGTGCAGTATGGCATGAAAATCAGCGTCCTTCAAGGACTTGATATTATTTGGAACATAGAATATCAGCGTTTGAGTAGAACTGGTAGTTCTTCAGATGACTTACATGTTGTACATGAGCTGATGAGTGCTCGTGGGGCAAAAGTGCCGGTTTCACATACATTGGGCGCAACATTGTCCCTGCTGAAGAATTATCCGGAAACAAAAAAATGGATTTCTCAAAAAATACGAAGTGGCCACATAGAAGAAAATGCACTTGTATACTATAAGCATTTCATTAGATCGTTGAAAACGAAAGGGAAGGAAAAAAGATGAACTATCTTGAAAGACTATCATCAGGTGACGTAAAAACAATTTGTGAATTGATTGGACCGAGAGAACTAAAACAGAATTTTCGAGCAAATTCAAATGGATTTAATACTATAAAACCGGGCTTTCGGCCTAATTCTCTTTCGGATGAAATGGCTGTTAGCCTTACAGCGCAAAATGTGACGATGCGTTTTATATCTAAATTTCTGAATGAAAAAATTCAGTCCATGATGGATAAAATCGCTAGTGAACAGGATAAATTGATTTTACAAGGGGTTCCATCGGATGGAGCAAGAGTAGTAGCTCTGGCAAACAGCTTATTTTCTAATAATATGGAGCTTTATTTTCGTTTGGAGCAACCAGTGCGGTCTTCAGAGGAAATAGGTGCGTTGAAAATCGCTGTGCGTCTTGTGAAAGGAATGTGCCAAAACGAATCCAATAGCGTGCATGCTTCTAAAGCGGCGGATAATTTGGAGGAAGATGCTTTACGGAAAGAACTTGAAGCGCAAAAGGAATATGCACAGAAAAAGATTCAACAACTCCAAGGACTTCTGAAAGATGTGCAGGCCGATGTGAATGAAAAACAGGACAATATTATCCAGCTGCAAGCAGAAAAGAAAAAACTTGAAGGAGAACTAAATGCTGGACAAAGTGAACTTGCAAAATACCATAAATTGGAGAAATATTCTGTTAATCAGAGTGATGTACAAGAACAAAGTATGTACCCATATTGTTCGCTTTGTCGGGTCTATTGGTATGATGGGAAAATGCGGTTAAAGCGGCTATCGGACATCGAGAACAATGAAGTCCTTGATAAATACTGCGAAATCTTTCCATATCAGAAAGAACTGTTTACAAATCAAAAAACAAACGGATTTCCGGAAAACTATGTTGGTGTTTGGAACTGGCGTACAATTCCAAATATAAATGATCCGAGTCGTGATTACATCGAATCTGAATACAATGCATTTTATCAGCCAACACAGGTCATCATTCTTAGAGAATGCACTTCTATTGAACAGATCGTCAAGAAACTAGTGATGGGCATTTCTGAAAAAATGTACTGTAATGGCGCCCTTTTTGCATATTGGAACGGCCAAAAGTATGAGGGTGTACGTTGCAGGGAACAAGACCTTGATATTGGGGCAGATAGGCTTGCATTAAGAGAAAATACCCTTGAATTACCTGTTTTTGAAATCTTCCCTTCAATGCTTTATCAAGCGGGAGAATGTCAAATTTGCAGCGTGCTAAGCCTTGGTATGCCTTGTAGAGTTGTAAAAGTTAAAGAAGCTGTGGAGATTCTGAAAACTCTGCTGCGAAATCGACTGACATGGGCTACTTCTAAACAGAAGGGCATTACGAAGGCGACTCATCAGCAGATCGTAGCGTATTTACAGGAACTTCCGGACAAAGACTTTGTGCAAGAACTCTCTGAACAGTGCAATTGTACCGAGGTCGATGCGCAGAAACTAATTCAAGAGTTCGTACAGGAGGCCGATGCTTATCTCTCAGCATCGGACGTCGAAGACGAAACGTTACGTCAGATTATTCTGAGAAAACCGGACTTGGAAAAACGTTGCAAAGAGCTGCTTACAAGGGAATGGGCGGAAGATAATGATGAAAAACTCCGTGAAGCGGAGAACTTTTTGCAGCAAAAAAAGGATGAAGCAGAGAAGGCAAAAACACGATTCGATCAACTTAACTCAGACTATGTGACGCTGGAACAGAAGCTGAAAGAATCGAATAATGAATTAGAAAAACGAGAGCAATTAGCAGCAGAAGTCGAACAACGTGTGGCGGACAGAATTGCAAAAGCTCAAAAGGATGCAGCAGATTTTATCGCATCACAAGCATTTTTGCCACAGAGCAAAAATGTAAACAATCAAAAAGTGAGTGAAACCGCTGCGTTTGTATCTGGAGAAACACAGGGAGAAAACCTTGTGGTGCTTAAAACCCTAGATGATGTAATGGAGGAGCTTGCGTATAACCTGAGGGATGCAGGTGTTCAGGAAAAATACGCAAAAGCGTTAGCTGCATATCTTTGTTCGGCGTATTGGCATCATATCCCGGTATTGCTTGCAGGTCCGAATGGATTGGGAATTGTACAGGCATTTTCAATGACATTGTTTGGAAAATCTGCTGCTATTTTATCCTGCATGGGTGAGTATTCTGAAGATATTTACGACGCATGTGAAGAATCAGATGATGAAGTGGTAGCAATCTTAAACCCATTCTGTGTGGGCTGGACGCAAAGGTTGCCGCTTTTCGTGGGAGAAATCTCTAAGTTTTGTTTTCTGATCACTCCCTATGCAGAGGATTTACAGGTGGAACCACTGGGGATGCTGAACTATCTTCTTCCATTGGCAACAGAGTTTTTTGTTGATAATAGACCGACTGGTACATGTTCTCCGACTAAAATCAGCGTGGATTTTAGCGAAATCTCAGTGCAAGAAGTGCGTCAATTCGGTAAAACATTCTTGTTGAAATATGGTTCGCTTGCAAAGAGAAATCTCTGGGAAATCTTTGCAGACATGGAGTATATACTGAAAGATGATTCAACAAAAGAAACAGCCAATAGATATTTGTTTGGACTTCTCCCATTTGCGTGTTTTGCAGGAAAATTTGATACGCTTCTAGAACAACTTGAAAAAGATGTGAACAAGCTACCTAAGGACTTCTATAAGATGCTTCATGATTATCTTGGTGAGGATGAATGAATAGACAAAACGATTTAATTTCCATTATGGCAGGAAGATACCAAATTGAAAGGGGTACAACCGAACCTGTTGAACAATGGCAGATGCGTGTGATTTATAGCGTGCTGGGACAAATGGCGGATGCTTCTCTTTGGGATAAATCGGAAGATGACCAGCCGATTTCAGTGGTTCATTTCAAATCTCGCATGAAGGATCTTCTGGAAAGCTACTGTGGAATATTCAACAGTCTTAGAAAGCTGTTTGGGTATGACTATGAAAAGCTTCTGGAAGAAATCTATAACGTGCAACTTGAAGGCGGAAAGATATATCATTCAGCGTATAGATTGACTCCAGCGAGTTATTCTGCTGCAGTGGTAGACGATGTTCTTTTTGCCAGAGGTATGGCACCCGATGAACAGCAGTTTGTCAGTGGACAGGGAACATATTTACTTTCATCCAATAATAAAGAATCAGTTCCTTTGCCAGAGATGTTCCAACTGCCAGATCAAACATTAACTGAAACATGGCGGTATTTAGTTAAAATGGCAAAATGGAATCAATTTCACCCAAATGACACTACGGAATTTTTGCGGACAGACCCGCCGTTCAAATATGGATATTGGCAACGGGAAAAGCCTGTGGCACAAGAAGTAACGCTTATCAGAATGGGGATGAATGGAAATAGATTCTATTATCTGTATCAAGAAAAAGAAGGACAGGCATTTGTTAGCCAACTTCCAGTATGGATGACCGAAGATCATTTTTATCGCAGAGTATCGAATGCACTGCTTTCCGCAAAACAATCTTTACCGGCGGCAACATACCATGAGGACGGGGCAATTGTGATGTTGAGTTTACAGTATTTGCCAGCGGCAGAAGAACTAAATTTGATAAAGCTTTATAGTTGGCCGACATCCTGTATTGAATTGCCCCATGATTTCAATCGTATTTTTGCAAAAGATGTATTTTATGCTATAAAAAAGACACTTGAGGCTATTGGGTATCAATTTGTAAAGGAATGATAAAATGTCGAACGGCGCAAATTCAATTCATAAAAAGCTTCGTCATGATTTGGAAGACTACATAAAGGCACAGTACTTTGGAAAATCTCCACTTCTGCTTTCGGCGGTAGGACAACACCTAGATGATGAGGGCTTATTATATCAAAAGCCATTTATTGAGTCGTCCCCGGCGTACAAAAGCGTTAAGGATGGTATCCAAAAGGCTAAAATTCCGGACTGGATGAAAAAGTATTTTTCTGATCTTTCAGATGCAGGTGTTGGTGTGTACCCTACACCGTTTGTTCATCAGGTTCAGGCCCTTGAAAATGCCGTTCAAGGGCGAGACTTGTTCGTTTCCACAGGTACTGGTTCTGGTAAAACAGAGTGTTTTATGTGGCCGTTGATGGCAAAATTGGCGACAGAGGCAAAGGATAATTCGGATACATGGAAAATGCGGGGTGTTCGCACGATTGTTATGTATCCGATGAATGCGCTTGTTTCGGATCAGGTGAGCCGGTTGAGGAGATTGATTGGCGATCCAGAAGGAAAATTTCTAAATGTCTTTCGCTCGACCTGTGGTGAAACTGTGCGTCGGCCACAATTTGGTATGTATACTGGTCGAACGCCATATCCCGGAAACGAACCTGTAACCAGTGAGGATAGAAAACTGGAAAAAACGTTGGCACGAATGTCTTTTCCGCAGACAGATTCTGAAAAAAGCTTTTTTGAGGCACTTCGCCACGAAGGTAAAATTCCGGCAAAGATGGATATGAAAACCTTTTTAGAGGGGTTGCATAATGGCCGTCATATTCCTGATGCGGAAGATGCAGAGCTGATTACTCGATTTGAAATGCAGAAATTCTGCCCGGATATTCTGATTACGAACTATTCTATGCTGGAGTATATGCTTCTACGTCCAAGGGAAGCGAAAATCTGGCAGGATACAAAAGAGTGGCTTGAAGAAAATCCGTCGAATAAGTTGTTATTCGTGATAGATGAAGCCCATATGTACCGGGGGTCATCTGGCGGCGAGGTGGCACTTTTAATTCGAAGACTGTTTCATAAATTGGGAATTACAAGAGATCGGGTACAGTTTATTCTTACAACAGCCAGTATGCCAGATCGAGATCAGGAAGATAAAAATGCTGTTTATAAATTTGCACAAGAATTGACTGCGGCAGATACCACGGTGGAGTTTTGTTATTTGACGGGCGAAAAAGAACAGGCTGATACAGTTGAGCTTCGTTCGATACCATTGCAAAGTTTTCAGAGCGCAGATGCTTCTGTGTTTGAAGAAAATGAACGGGTATGTTTCCAAGCACTTAATCAGTTTTGGAGTGGAGTCGAAGGCTCTACTGCACCTTTTACAGATATGGCATCGGCGTGCCAGTGGATGTACGATAATTTAATTGCTTATCGTCCATTTCATACGCTGATTTCAAAATGTCGGGGCAATGCGGTATCGTTGGCTGAACTTGCGGCAGAAGCGTTCCCAGATGTCGGAGAGGAGGAAGCACTGAATTATGTCAGTATTCTACTGGCAATCGCACCGCTTGCCAAGAATGAAAAGGGGGCAGTTCTATTCCCGGCACGAATGCACATGCTGTTCAAGGGTATTAAGGGAGTCTATGCCTGTGCCAATGAAAACTGTCCACACTCACATACAGATGGAGCCCTTACATTGGGAGAAATCTTCTGGGCGGACGGTCATTTGACTTGTCCTCACTGTAATAGCGTTGTATATGAATTGTACAATGATCGTCGCTGTGGGGCGTTGTTTTATAAGGGGTATGTGTTAGGAAATGCACTTGAAACGCATCAGAGAACGTATCTATGGCATTATTCTGGTCAGGTTCTGGATTCGCAGATGAAGGAAGTGCATCTTTATCTGCCACCGGAGGATTATAAGATTCCAGATAAGCAGGGAAAGAACGTAATCCGGCCGTGTTACCTTGACATAAAGAATGGATTTATCAATTTCCGAGATGATTCAGATGACGGAAAACCGAATATCCGGAAATTATACTATTGTAATTTTGCACAAAAAAATCGGCCACAGATTTTAACGTTTCCAACTTGTCCGCATTGCAGGCATCAATTATCGTCCTCGCAAATCACATCTTTTAGCACAAGGGGCAATCAGTCCTTCTATAACTTGATAAAAGCGCAGTTTGAGCAGCAACCTGCTGTTAGCGGAAAAGATAACGATCCGGAACGGCTCCCCAATGAAGGACGAAAAGTGCTTCTTTTCTCAGATAGTCGTCAACGAGCGGCCAAACTTGCTCGTGATATGTCAGACTCTTCTGACATTATGGCAGCGCGCCAGCTTTTTGCACTGGCAATTCATGACATGGAGCAGTCTGTGACGGAACGCTCCATGAATGAGCTTTACGATTATTTCTGCTTGGCTGCTGGACGAAACCACGTTCAAATTTTCCATGAACCGGAACGAGAGAAGTTTCGACAGGATTGCGAAGTGGCATTAAGCAACTTTGAGCGGAGTTCTCGTCGGCATAGAGAGTATACGCCGCGATTTTCGATTGTAAATGCGCCGGATCAGATGAAAAAAGATCTGCTACGCTTATTTGCAGGCGGGTATAATACGCTTTATGATTCCGCAACCAGTTGGATTGAACCAACCGATATGGCTTTAGTCGATAGTACAGACGAGCTTGATGAAAATGGCATTACGGTAACAGAGGATGAATTTCTTGAGGTATTTAACGCATGGATGACCTCGGTTTGCGATGATGCGATTGCCTTGGGGCATACAATCTCAGATGAAATTCGATTGGAAGTTCGTCGTAGTTTTGACTTTTATGGGTTGGCAAAAGAGTGGAACTTTTCAAAGGCTGTTCAGGGAATTATGGGATGGAAAGATTCTTCTCAGGAGATGGCTGTATGGAAACGAGTGCTGAAAAACAATTTTTTGGATACGGCACAGCCAGACAACGGAAGACTGTATGTTGATCTCTCGCGAGTAAGGCCGCGTTTTGATGTATCACATGCTTGGTATCGGTGCGAGCAGTGTTCGGAGATAACACCGTATCTGTTGCGTGGAAAATGCCCTAGTTGTGGCTTTACAGGTGTTCATGTTTTGAGCGATACGGAATATCAATCTCTTGATTTTTGGCGTAAACCTGTATCGGATGCACTGAGCGGAGACCGTATTCGTGTAATTGATACGGAAGAACATACGGCGCAACTTTCTCATAAAGATCAGAGAATGGATTTATGGAGCCAGACAGAACATTATGAGCTTCGCTTCCAAGACTTGATTCAGGAAGGGGAAAATCCAATCGATATTTTGAGTAGTACAACCACAATGGAAGTGGGCATTGATATTGGCTCACTAGTTGCCGTTGGCCTGCGCAATGTTCCCCCAATGAGAGAAAACTATCAACAGCGTGCTGGTCGAGCGGGTCGTCGGGGTGCCAGTTTGTCTACGATTGTTACATTCTGCGAAGATGGTCCGCATGATACGCTTTATTTCAATAATCCGGTGCCTATGTTCCGTGGAGATCCAAGACGCCCGTGGATAGACATTCAGAGTGAGAAACTGTTACAACGACATTTAAATATGATTGTGCTACAGGAGTTTCTTGCGAAGAAGTATTCCAGCCTCGATCAAATGACCGCAGTACTTTTTCTGGATGAAGCATTAGATGAGTTTATAGAATATCTGCCGACCGTTGCAATCTCACAGGGAGATTTGCTTGTGCCGGCGGGAATAACAGTAGATATGGAGGATTTTCGTAAAGAATTGATAACAAGCCTGAAGTTACTGCAGGAAAAGAGAAATACACATCCAGAACAATTCGGTGCATTGCCAAATGTTCCGCCTGATAAGCAAAAAACACTGCTTGATGCTCTTTATGAGGAAGGTATCATACCGACTTATTCTTTCCCGAAGAATGTTGTTAGTACCTATATTACAGACATGAGCGGAAAGTTGCGCTATGAGGTGGACCGGGGTCTGGACGTTGCGATCAGTGAGTATGCACCGGGACGCTCCATAGTTGTTGATAAGCAAACCTATCAAATCGGTGGACTCTTCAGCCCTGGAAGTGACCGTGTGTATGGTCAGGCGACTACTCCTGCACGGGCGTATATGGACGATGCAAATTATCTGAAGCCTATCCTGACCTGCCCAGAGTGTGGGTGGTTTGGGCTTGCAGATGAACGTCCAGATGTTTGTCCTTTCTGTGGAAATCGTGCATTAGAGGAAGGACGACAAATGCTTCGGCCATGGGGATTTGCACCTAAAAATGCAGAAGCAGTTCCGGATGCTCAGCTGGACGAGGAATATTCATCTGTTCAGCCTCCGCTTTATTCAACGCTGCCAGACGCGGAGGACATTCAAGCAATTCCCGGTTGCCAAAACATCCGAATGGCATCTCGCACGAATCAACGAATTATTATGGTGAATCAAGGAACGAACAATAAGGGCTTTATGGTATGTCCTGATTGCGGTGCGGCGATGCCTGGGGATGATGGGAAGGTACTGAATGGAGTGCAGCGTCCATACAAGTCGAAATATGCAAGAGCGAAATGCAATCATAGTAACGCTAGAAATGTCAATATTGGCTATGATTTTATTACGGATATGCTGGTTTTGGAAATCAAACTTGATGAGCAGAAAATGGATATTCATCGAACAGACAATCCATGGCTGACAAGGGCTGCACAATCACTGGCTGAAGCCTTCCGTTTGGCGGCAAGCAAGGAACTTGATGTTGAGTTCACGGAACTTGTAACGGGATATCGAATCCGTACAAATGCTGCAGGAGCATTTGTCGATGTTTATCTGTACGATAGCTTGTCCAGTGGTGCCGGATACGCAGTCAGTGTGGCGGATAATATTGAAAAATTGCTGAAACAGATTCGGGAACTGCTTGTCTCTTGTGACTGCGGAAGCGCTTGTCATAAGTGCCTTAAGCACTATCGAAATCAATATGTTCACGGTCTGCTTGACAGATTTGCAGCACTGGAACTCCTTGAATGGGGGACTTCAGGAAAGCTGGCAGAATCATTGAGCGTTGAAGAACAACACCGGCTCCTGCTCCCGCTGGAGTCGATTTTGAGAGTGTCTGGATGTACGCTTGTTGCTTTAGACGATGGCATATTAGTAAAACGTAAAGGAAAAGAGAGAAAACTCGTAGTCTATCCTGCCATGTGGAAAGAGCCGCAGCAAGAAGATACAGTATATGTGAGCAACGCATATATAAAGTATGCAAAGCCATATGCTGTGCAGAAAATTCTGAATTTCTAATGGAAAAGCTAGCTACACTTCACTGAACTGTTTAGAATGGAAGCAAAATGTGACTCTTTTATAATTAATATAAAATCTGATTTCAGTACTTTTGAAAATAAATCTTTGTGCCTAGTAAATTGCAGATAGAGTTAAAAGATTATATTCGAGTGGGACAAGAAAAAACACATATGGTCTTGTATGTTTCAGAATGAAAGGATGTTGTAGAGAAAGGAGATACTATATAAAAATGCAGTAAATTAATTTCAGAACCATTTAGGTATGGAAATGACTTATATCGATTTGACTTCTGAAAAAGAAGAAAAGACCAATGGAAAGTCTTAAAAAAGTATAGATAAAACATATTGTTTTTATGATTTATAAGATTGGTTATGAGATATACAGACGAATAAGTGTGGCGCGGGAGGAGAATAAATATGAAACAAAATGATGTAAGTAATTGGAAATATGATGAAAGTATGAATTGTCTGCTGTTATTTGCCCAACGTATAAATGAGATTTTATTCTATTATACAATGAACGTATATAAGGCACCTCTTTTGTCGTTGAGGGGATTGGCAGAAGAATTTTGCGAAACCTATTATGACACTGTAAAAGGAATAATTAATCAGAAAAGCTTAAATCATATTATTGATGAGTTTAATGATCGGTTTCAAAAAGATGAAATTGCTAAAGGTATTTTGACTGATGAATACGCTAAGCAATTTAGAGATAATTATGGATCGTGGAGTATGAAGACACGATTTGAAAATATGTATTATATAAAGAAAAGATTGGAAAGAGGCAACTATTATTATCGGATTACGGAAAGATTGAAAAAACTTATTGTTGAAAATCACGAAAAGAAAGAAATAGAACGGCTGACAGCTGTATGGGTTAGAGAGGTAATGGACTGCGGGTACGATGAGAACTACATTTATAAATTATGCAAAGAAATGTTTTTCACAGATAAAGTTGAAACATTAGGAAAATTAGATGAATTTATCAACACATTTGATTTTAAAACACATGAATATACGGTTTACATTGGTTTCTCTAGAGATGTCTCAGCAATAGGACCGTTATTTGCTAAGTTGCATTTTAGCGGAAAGACAAAGGCTAGGGTTCTCACCACAGAAGAGGTGCCTGAAGGAATCAAAATAAAAAGGCAAAAGACTATTTTGGAATTCTCTGCGCTAAAAGCCTGTGATGCATTCTCGGCATATAAAATTGCATACAAAATTGCAACAGGAATTTCAGACTCATATGAATTCTATCGTCACAAAAATGCATCGATATTAGTAAAAGGTCAAGTTGTATGTGAGAATAAAAAAGTAATATTGGTAGAAAGAAATCGATTGTTACAAAGCCGCGTGGCAAGCTTTTCACAGAATGATGCGCAAAGTCAAGCAGATAGATTGCTAGAAGCTCAATTTTCTATGATGAAGAATAGAACGGATGTAGGAAAAATTATAAAGGTACACAATGAGGCGATACGTTCAAGAAACACGAATGAATCGTTACTTTCATTGTGGTCATTACTGGAATTTTTAAGCCAAAATGTTTTTGGTAAAACAGTAAATGGTGAACAGGAAAATGAAAAAAGCAATATTGGCAATGTGATAGACATTGTTGTGCCGTTTTTAAAGTGTGCATATATTGTGAAGCTCGTAAATGGATGCAAAGAGGATATAGAACGATGGAATGCTGAATTCTATAAAGATTATATTATAAATAATGGCTTTGGAAATACAGAACTGGAACATACCTTTGCTTTTTTAGCATTTGAAGCTACGCAGTCGGACAGAAATGAGCTGTATACTCTAACTGAAAATTACCCATTATTAAGGTGCAGAGTGGCAACATTGGCAGATAAAATGAAAGATAAAAAGAGCATTGGTCAGCTGATTGGAGAATATGAAAAGAGTGTTAGATGGAATTTGTACAGAACTTATCGGATTAGAAATTATATAGTTCATGATGCGGAAGAAAAGGAGGAACTAACATACGAATTGTTATGTGAGCTACATCAATATGTAGATATAATAACAGACAAAATAATCGAACTAATCAATGAAACGCCTGGAGGAGAGTCTGTGGCCGGGGCAATTGATTACTGCAAACTTGAGACAAATATATTTGATGAACAGATGAAATCTCAGAAAAATGAACTTGTTTGTGAGGAAAATGCAAATAAATATCTATATCATAGGCTGACTTAATATAATGCAATAAATATTTTTGGCGCGGGTTGACAAAAAATTAAATGCTTTTAGGGGGTGATTTTACAGGTAAAAATAAAAACGGCAATAAGATAATGCTCAGTGCCGAGGTAATGCTTATAAAAAGAAGCCTTGCACATATTTTGTATCCCATTTTACCAAAATATGTGCAAGGCTTTATATGTGAGTTTTAATGAGGTGAGTCTAAATCATCTGAAAATGCTTCAATGCTTCCACAATCGCATCCTCTTTTTCCTTCGGACACTTGGGCTGCTTCGCATTTTCGTTTTTTGCTTTATAGTAAAGTACAGTTTACAAGGGACTACACAGGGTAGGTATCTGACGGGAGGTGTGCCGCCCGTCAGATTTTCCATGTGATGTTCAAGCTGTCGCTTGTGGCGGCTATGGTGGTAATCATCAAATCCACCACCCGCCGCTTGTCGTCAAAGGATACATTCTCCCAAGTATCGAGGTAGCCGGAAATCTGGCTGACCTGTTCCGGGCTGATTGCTTCCACCGTCAACTCGGCTATCTGCTTCACAAGTTCCTGTTTGCGCCCATCCAGTTCCGCTATCTTTACATTCACATAGGAGAGCAGAACATTGTTTGCACCCGTCAGACTGTCCACCAGCTTTTCAATCTCGCTGTCCACATGGGCAAGCTCCACTTGCAGGGCGGCAATTTTCGGGTTTGCCTTTGCCGCTTTCTTTCTGCCTGTCAGCGTCTTGTAGCTTGCCAGTTTCTTTACCATCTGCTGATAAACAACCACTTCCAGTTCCGAAGTAATGATTTTCCCGCACCCCGGACAACTCTTGTTATCCAGCCGTTTCGTACAGCGAAGGTATTGCTTGCCGGAGGGATTGAAGATGCTCATAAGGGCATACCCGCAGTTCCCGCATTTGATTTTTCCCGCCAGCCATGTATGGGTGGCTTTCCGGGCAGATTGGATTTTCATGTTGTTCATCAGCTTCTTACGGCAGGTCAGCCAGATGTCGGAGGGGACAATGCCCTCATGGGGAGCCAGCACCAGCATTTGGTCTTTCAAGTCGTTCTTTTTGCTGGGCTTCACATCCCGCCCTTGATACAGATAGCAGCCGTTCATGCCAGTAAAATCGGCAGCGTCATTGACAATGACCGTCCCTTGACTTTTGAAAAATTCGTACACATCAAGGTCTGCCTGCACATAGACAGGATTGCGTAACATCTGCGCCAGCGTGGGGCGTATCAGCTCTTTGCCATGGAACAAAATCCCCCGTTCCGCAAAGTACCGGGTAATGTCCCCATAGGAGGTAGTGGGCTGGGCGTACATCTCAAACATCAGCCGGATATTTGCCGCTTCATCTGGATTTACCACCAGCTTCTTTGTGTTGATACCATCCATCTTGATTGGTTCGGTGTGGAAGCCGTAAGGGGCTTTCCCCCCCATCTTGAAACCTCGCTGGCTGCGGGAATAGTAAGCGTCCGTTACCCGCTTCTGTATGGTTTCCCTCTCAAGCTGGGCGAACACAATACAAATATTCAGCATCGCCCGCCCCATCGGGGTGGAGGTATCAAACTTTTCCGTAGAGGACACAAACTCTACATTGTACTGTTGGAACAGCTCCATCATGTTGGCAAAGTCCAGAATGGAACGGCTGATACGGTCGAGCTTGTAAACCACGACTTTTGCAATTAAGCCCCGCTTGATGTCCCGCACCAGTTCTTGAAACTTTGGACGGTCTGTGTTCTTGCCGCTGTACCCTTTATCTGTGTATTCCTTGCAGTTACCGCCTTTCAACTCATATTTGCAAAATTCAATCTGGCTTTCAATGGAAATGCTGTCCTTTTTGTCTACCGATTGTCTTGCATAGATTGCGTCTATTCGATTGTTCATATTGTCGCTCCTTTTCTTAAAAAAGAAACGGAGCTGCTGACAGTTTTATTATACCGCCAGCAGCCCCGCAAATCAACGATGGCTTCGGAAAACCTTATGCCCCGGCTTCCTCACTCTGCCGTTTGTCGGCATACTTGCGGAACACCTCATAAAGCTGCTGTTCCAGCTCCCGGCGTTTTGCCGCTTCCTGCTCCGGCGTGAATACCGGGGAGAGATTTTCCAGCGTGATTTCCTTTCCCTGAAAAGTCACGACTTCGGTTTCTTTCTTGTATCTGATATGCTCCATAGTACCTCCGTATTTAATTTTCAAAGTGCAGTGCCGCCATGCTGCGGCGTGAAATGTTTTCTGCCATCAATCACCGTTCCTTTGTGTGCCGCTGCTGTCGTTTCAGTTCTGCCAGCACCTCCGGCGGGATACGGTCAACCAGCCGCTGAATGTCTTTCAATTCGCTTTCCAGCTTTGCCCGTTCCATCGTATCTTTCATCTTGCCTTTTTCGCTGGCTTTGGCTCTGGCTTCCAACTGTTCATTTTCTGCCAAAAGGTTGTTTATCGTGACCTTGTATTTTTTGAGCTGACCGGAGAAATTCTCCATCTGCGGAAACCACTTTTTCAGCAGGGAGAGGGCTTCCTCTTTCTTCTTTCCGGCATTGAACGGGGTAATACCGTCCAGCGTGGCTTCAATGGCTCTTGCCTGTTTGGAGAGATTGACCGCCTGCTTGAACAGACGGGTGGGGATATGCTTCCTGCCTGTCTTGCTGGCACTTTCCCCACGCTCCAAGTCAGGATATTTCTCCACCATATAGGCGTGAAAATCGTCCTGCCATTTTGTGAGGCTGGCTCTGTTCCCGATAATCTCCTTTGCACACAGGCGGTTGTCCTCTGTCAGCGGGACAAAGACCAAATGCAGGTGGGGCGTTTTCTCGTCCATGTGTACCACCGCCGACACGATATTTTCTTTCCCTACCCGCCCGATTAAGAAATCAGCCGCCCTCTGGAAAAACGCCTGTATCTCCTTTGGGGATTTCTTCTTGAAAAACTCCGGGCTGGCGGTTATGAGCGTATCTACAAAACGGGTGCTGTCCCTGCGGGTACGGCAGCCTGCCTGTTCAATACGGTTCTGTATAAAGTGGTAGTACCTGCCCGACCGCTTGACGATATGGAAATTGTACTTGCTCCGGCTGGCGTCAATGTCGGGATTGCTGGCGTACTGTTCCTTTTGCCGTTCGTGATGGGCTTCCAGCGGTCTTGCCGGATTGCCCTTGTGTTTTTCAAATCGCAAAATTGCGTGTTGTGCCATGAAACTCCTTTCCCCATTCCGTTCCTTTCCGGGACTTTTCCACAGGAAAATCCCGCAGAAAATATCTCGGATAGGATAGGAATGGATAAGATATAAATAAAATCGTTTTAATCTCTGTATTTCTATATACCGTCCGGTTTTCGTACTTCAAGAGGATTGATTATCGTACTCTATGAGTGCAGTTTTCAGTCCTCTGGCGTTCCATAACCGGATTTCTTGAAGTCGGTGTTTGGAACCGCTTCGTAGGATTTTGGGTAAATGCGGTTGGGTTTTCCACAGCCCTGCTTCTGGATCTCCACCAGTCCGGCATATTGCAGCTCCCGCAGGGTATTGACCGCCTTCTGCCGCCCGCAGTGGAGCAGCTCCACTACCTCGTTAATGGGATAGTAGAGGTAAATGCGCCCGTATTCGTCCGCCCACCCGTTTTTTCGGGATAGGTCTGTCCGGCGCAGGATAAAGGCATACAGTACCTTTGCTTCGTTGGACAGTGGCGTGAATGTGGGGGCTTCAAAAAGGAAATTCGGAAGCCGGGTAAAGCTGACCGCCTTTTCCGGCTGATGGATATAAATGGTGTTTGTCATATCGTGTTTTGTGGACGGTTAGAAGCCCGTTTTCGGGGGTAGACGGTAGTTTCTATTGCCTGCCCCTGTTCTGTGCTTGCAAAGCCTTGTAAATCAAGGACTTTTCAGCCCCTAACTGTCCACAGTAGACCTCCTTTTCCGTTCACTTTCTGTTTTCTGTCGCCTGTGAACTCTGGCGGCACAGCCGGGACAGTATTTCGCTCGGTTGGACTTTGGGACGAACACTCTGCCGCAGACCGCACAGCGTTTTAGCTCCTTATCCCGGAAAATCTCCGCTTCCAGCGTCCCGATTTGCGGCAAGACCGACCAGCGGAACCACTTACAGCAGACCGAGAAAGAAATGGTCTGGGGGCAGGTGTGGGTATCCCCATCGTCAAGGAGCATACAGTTCCCGTCCTCATAACAGCAGCACTCCCGGCGGATCAGGGCGTTTGCCTGTTTCCTCTGTGCCGGTGTCATGCGGTAAAGGGAACCGTCCGGCTTGCGCTCTATGGGCGGCAGTCGTTTATATGGGTTCTCTCTCATGTGTTCCCTCCATTTTGCTTTCCGTTGCCGTTCTCCCCGAAAAGGCTTCCTGCCCCATTCCTGCGGCGTGTTCCGGCGTTGGCACGCTCCCCGGACTTCGGGACATTTTGTCCCGAAGTGGCTCGTTGCGGTGCTTCCCCTGCCGGGGTATCCCTTTCGGACGGTCATTCTGTTTTCAAGGTGCAGCTCATCGATGAACTACCTCAAGTGTATACTTTTTTGACCGCCTGTGCCGTATGTCCATAAGGTCGGAAATTAGCCCGGAAAACTCTCTATTTCCACGCTCTCGGAATTGTGGTAAAATAAAGATAGTAGAGCGATAAATAGGAGATTGGAGAGCTTTTATGAATGAATATTTGAAAAGATACATTGAATTGAAAAAGCAGTTTGTTGCAACCAATAACAGTCCAGACAGCGTCCGTTCTCTTTATGCTTTTAAGGAAGAATTGGAATATATGGAGGAGGAGCAGGCAAAGGAAGTATTGGTGGATGTATATGACCTACTGGACTTTAAGAAGGATGCCTACGACCTGCTCTGTCAAATCGGAAATCGCTCCGATAAAAAAACACTCAAGCGGTTGGGTACGCTGAAAGACTATGCGGAAAATTGGGGAAACCATTATGCTATCCCGAAACCCAAAACGCCAAAAGAAAAGCAGAGCGAGAAAGAACAGCGGCTCCAACTGGGTCTGCCTACCTTTCGGTATCACCCAGACCCTTTGGATACTGGGGCTTTTGATGAGTCCAAAGAGGGTGTTGTCTGCGACTGTTGCGGTAAGACCACCCATATCTTTTATACCAATCCGTTCTTCTCCATTGAGGATATTGCGTATCTGTGTCCAGAGTGTATCGCTAGTGGTGCAGCAGCCCGGAAGTATAACGGTAGCTTTCAAGATGATTTGTCTTTGGATGATGGTGTAGATAATCCAGAGAAGTTGGACGAACTTATTCACCGCACTCCTGGTTACTCCGGTTGGCAGCAGGAATACTGGCGTGCCCACTGTGGTGACTATTGCGCCTTTTTAGGCTATGTAGGCGCCAGAGAATTGCGGGCATTGGGTGTGCTGGAAGAAGTGCTGGATGACTCTATGTGGGATGAGGAAGAGAAAGAAATGATACGGGAATCCGTCAATGGAGGTCATTTACAATGTTATCTGTTCCAATGCTTACACTGTGGAAAGCACTTGCTTTGGATGGATTTTGATTAAGGGGCAATACCCAAATTATTAAGCAGACAAGGAGGGAGAGCATGGAACTATCCATACAAGAACGATTGAAAGACCTGCGTGTGGAGCGTGGGCTGACGCTGGAACAGCTTGAAGAACAGGTAAATCTCTCCAAGTCTGCACTGGGCAGCTATGAAGCAAAGGACTTCAAGGACATCAGCCACTATGCCATTATCAAGCTGGCGAAGTTTTACGAGGTAACAACTGACTATATATTGGGGCGGTCTAAAAACAGAAATCACCCAAACGCCGATCTTGCAGAACTGCGTTTGAGTGATGAAATGATAGAACTGTTGAAAAGCGGGCTGATTGATAATTCCCTCTTGTGTGAACTGGCGGTACACCCGGATTTTCCCCGGCTGATGG
>OHXB01000031.1_pt1 | contig 42891 bp, 37 predicted proteins | sample 1579811 | NCBI WGS metagenome assembly OHXB01 (sample SAMEA3882533, study PRJEB24775) | human gut metagenome | biome: human-associated habitat; feature: intestine environment; material: feces | place: Netherlands | collected 2009/2010 | reverse complement strand
TAAGCTGGACCCAGCCAGCGCTTGTAAGTATTACTTCATTTTTAATATTGCTTTCAATATATTATGGGATGCACCAGCTCCTTTTCGGGAAAAATTTTTATTTGAAACTGGAAATCAAGCAGGAAGACATAGATAAATTGCGAAATTCAATTTATGATTTTCTGAAAAAAGGCGAAATTGACCCCGAAAAATTGCAGCAACACTTGAAGTGTTTGATAATTGCTGAAGTTGTTTTGTGGGGTGGATTCATCGTTTACTTATTTATATCAAAGGGCTACTAATTTTCAATTCTAATAATGGGGTAAAGTGGTACGAATGAAAAAGATACAGAACTTTTTCTCGACGATTTTGCAAAAGCTGTGGAAAAGTTCGATAACTATCGTTTAGCATTAAAAACTACGGAAGCTTTACGCTGAAAGCTGTAACTTTAAGCAGACCGGAAAGCTTATAATGAGGGTAGAACAGAAATATGACCAACGAAGATACCACTGATTTTGACGAGCACTTCGCTAAAATTTCGTCCTATATTGTAGACACATTGCACGGCGTTCCACTTGAGATGACCGAGGATGAAAAAGAACAATTTCGCATACAGGTTATTTCAAATCAGTATGCAGAACGGTTGCTAAGTGAAGCCGAAAAGACAGAAACGTATAGAGGTTTATCAAAAATTGATATTCTCCATACAGTTTCTATCCCTCAACTGGCTAGAACAATCCCACTTAAAGGTTTGAATCTCAGTTTAGAAAAATACAGAATGCCGGATGGTGTAATAATAGAGGTTGAGAGTTCGTCACATTATTTGGGGTCATTTAGTGAGAAAAATGATTCTTCCACAAATTGGATAGAAAAGATCATGGAGGGTGTCGGTATTCACTAGATGGATTCTCAAGAAGCATATGCACGAAAGTTCTGCATGCGATAAGTATCTTGCCTTTATGAAGCCCTACCTTCTGATGTGGCACAGTAGCAGTTGAAAACAGCTCAGGTTACCTATTGCAATTCTGACTATTTGGAATATACTTGTAAGTATCAAATTATTTCACTGTATGGGAGGAAATTATTATGGCAAGACCCAAGGGAAGCAAGAATAAGACCCGTATTGTAAATGCCAACGTTGATTATGCAGCCGTCGTTGCAGAAAAGACCGCCGAAAAGGAAAAAATCGAATCTGAGGTTGCTGCGCTGACTGCAAATCTCGATGATCTGAAGACGCAGCTGAAAGCCAAGAAAGCAGAATTGAAAGCCGCCACCAAGGAACTTACTAAAGCCGAAAACAAAAAAGCTGCCGCCGAAGCAAAGGCAATGGAAGAAGCAAAGAAAGGCGAAGCAGAAGATGTGCTGAAGAAGCTGCTGGCCAGCGGTATGACGGCTGAGGAAATCCTTGCAAAACTCCAGTAATGCAATATGAGGGGCAAGTAAACATATCTGCCCAAACTGCGGGCGCAAGATGAAACAGCAGTTCACAGGGCTGTTCCATTGCAAGTGTGGGACAAGCTGGCGGCGTGATATAGGATTTTTTGAACGCACTCCAGATATGGTTTTTGCACTTGATCACAAAAAGGTTGGCTGCAAGATAAAGCAACTGCCTGTAATACGGTACAAGTAAGAGAATGCCCACCGGCTTGAAGCTGGTGGGCATTTTTGCTGTTATTTCTAACTACTTGACGATAGTCTTTAGAAGGAGAACAGCTCGCTGGACTGCCCATAGAAGTAATCAAGGTCTGCGGTTCTTGTCGGCTTTTTTTCGGGCATAGAGAATATCCCATTTTTCAGGTGTGGAACGGAATACATTGACCTGCTTCTTATAAGGGCAGTGGGCATACAGGCAGGTGCGGAACTTGAAATCGGGTCGATAGTACGGGCACAGCTTGCAACTGTCCGGGGCACGGTCGGAACCTTCGCCAGCGGCGATCACATGGTGCATGGAGTGCTGAACATGGCGCAGAGCTTCGTTTCGCTTGTGGCTCACTTGGCATCACCTCGTTTCTCCAGCGGTGCCATCAGGTCTTTGTAGCAGGGAACCAGCACACAGGGCTTTGCCCGCTTGTAGGGGCACCCTTCGCACTTGCTGGGGCCTTTGGGCGGCTCGATCAGATAGTAGCAGTTCTCTTTGCCGAGAACGCAGCCCTTCTTTCGGTTCTTCCAGAAGAAGCAGTGCTGGCAATCTGCCGGGCGGGAAGCATGGTAGCGGATACCGTCCATCGTGACGGTCAGAACTTTTTTCATTGGTAAACCCTCCTTTGATGGATTCGGGAAGTTCAGCCCGAAAATAAAAAAGCGCGTTCCTCTTTCTGTTCCGAGAGAACAGCGAGTGAACGCGCTATGTATGGAGAAAAGTGTTTTACACGGTTTTGGGTAGGAATGTGGAAAATAGATTTACACAAATTATTTTGTATTTACATGGATTTACAGGAAAGCGGCTACCAATTTTAGCAGAGAGCCGGAAAACGGAGTTCAAAAGGTGCTTTATGGGGCTTCATTAGCTGGAAGCCTGATTTTATTAGCTGAAACCGAAAATTCTGCTAATGGCATTAGCTGGCTAATTTTGGTGATAGGTTCAAAATGAAAAATGCGAAGATCGTCTTTCACATGGAAAAATGACCTTCGCATTTTCTTAAAGGGATACCCCAGACAGGATTCGAACCTGCGGTCTCCTCCTTAGGAGGGAGGCGCTTTATCCAGCTAAGCTACTGAGGCATATTATGTATTATCGTTGATTTTTTGAAATTCAACGCACTTGGAAACAAATGTGTGGAATGCTTTTCACACCGAAGTGACCGACTGCATTGCAACCGGGACGATGGTAAAGTTGTTGCATCAAAATTTGTTTGGAAAATCTCGATCCCCAGCCTTGCTTTTGATTAGAGCAATCACTTCCGCACCCAAGGTATCAAGTTGACCGAATTCTTAGGAGGCGAACCCTCTATCCAGCTGAGGTATAGAGACAGAACCATACCTCATTATAATACCGCAAGTTGGAGAGAAAATCAAGTTGAACGAAAAAGAAAAAAGGTGTATCCTATAAGGGAGATGCCGACCCCGGAACGGGGGAGGCAAGAACGATGCTGCATCGGGAGCGCAGTGACTGCCGGTGCGGGAGAAGGAGCACTTCATGGGAAAAACCAGAAAAAAGAAGAACCACCCCAAAGGTTGGCTGGTGGGCAGCAACGCGACACAGATCATCTGCGGGAGCTTTGTGCTGGTGATCGCGCTGGGGACGCTGCTGCTGACGTTGCCGATCGCCAGCCGCAGCGGGCGGCTGGGTGTGGTGGATGCGATGTTCACCGCAACGAGCGCGACCTGCGTGACGGGTCTCGTCGTGCGGGATACGTGGACGCAGTTCACGATGTTCGGGCAGGTGGTGATCCTGCTGCTCATCCAGGTCGGCGGCCTGGGCCTGGTCACGCTGACCAGCTTTTTTGCACTGGCGGCCAAGCGGCGGATGGGCTTCCGGGACCTGCGGCTGCTGGGCGAGAGCGTTTCGGCCAGCGGCTATTCGCAGGCGACCGAGGTGCTGAAGATCGTCATCCGGCTGGCATTCCTGTTCGAGGCCATTGGCATTGTGCTGCTGGCGTGTGCCTTTGTGCCGCAGTTCGGGTTGGAAGGGGTCTGGATCAGCATCTTCACGGCCATTTCGGCGTTCTGCAATGCGGGCTTTGACCTGTTTGGCCGGTTCGGGCCGTATTCGTCGCTGGCGCCGTATGTGAACAACTATTACGTGCAGGCCGTTGTCATGTTCCTCATCATGGCAGGCGGTCTGGGCTTCATGGTCTGGGTGGAGCTGGGCGAATTTCACAAAAAACGCCGCCTGTCCCTCCACGCGAAGGTCGTGCTGGCGTTCTCGGCCATTCTATGGGTCGGCGGCGCGGCGCTCATTTGTCTGATGGAGTGGTCGAACCCGGCCACCATGGGCGGGCTGTCAGTTCCGGGCAAGGTGATGGCGTCGCTCTTCCAGTCGGTCTCGACCCGTACGGCGGGCATGAACACCATCGACCTGGCGGCCTGCGGGCCGGTCACCAAGCTCCTGATGAGCGTGTTGCAGTTCATCGGTGCGGCACCGGGTTCGACGGGCGGCGGCGTCAAGGTGACGACCTTTGCTGTGCTGATCCTGACCATCCGCAGCGTGGCGGAGGGCCGCGACGACTGTGTGATCGCCGAGCACCACATCGAGTCCAAGACCGTTTACCGCGCATTGACCATCATCATGCTGGGCATCGTGGCATCGCTGGGCTCGGCGGTGGTGGTCTACTACAACACCTCGGATGCCGTGTCTGTTATCGACGCCATCTTTGAGTCCTGCTCGGCATTCGGCACGGTGGGCCTGTCGGTGGGCGTTACCAGCCAGCTGAATGTCGGGGCCAAGCTGCTGTATATGCTGGTCATGTTCATGGGCCGCGTGGGCCCGGTCTCGCTGGCCATCAGCCTGACGGTCAAGCCCGGTGACAACAAGCGCAAGATCCTGCCGGTGGGGCATATCAACGTGGGTTGACAAACAAAAAAGGAAGAGCGGCGGTGTCGCTCTTCCTTTTTTGCTGTCTCTGTATTTACTTGCCGTAGATCTCCACGATATTCAGCAGGACTTCGGCCGCCTTGTCCATCCGCTCGACGGTGGTGCACTCGCACACGCCGTGGAAGTTGAAGCCGCCGGTGCCCAGATTCGGGCAGGGGAGGCCCTTCCAGCTCAGGACGGCACCGTCGGTGCCGCCGCGGACGGGGACTTCCTCCGGGGTCAGACCGGCCTTTTCGATGGCCTTGCGGGCGTTCTCGACCAGGTGGAAGTGCGGCTTGATCTTCTCGATCATGTTGCGGTAGCTGTCCTTGATCTCCACTTCCACGGTGCCGTCGCCGTACTTGCCGTTCAGGTAGCAGGCAATGTGCAGAAGGTTGTCCTTCTTGAACTGGAGCTTGCCTGCGTCGTGGTCACGCAGGATGTAGCCGAGCTTGGCCTCGGTCACATCGCCGTACATCTGGCACAGGTGGTAGAAGCCCTGACGGCCCTCGGTGGTCTCCGGGCGGGCCATGACGGGCAGGGCCTGGTGGAACTCCATGGCCACGTTGGAGGCGTTGATCATCGCGTCCTTCGCGGAGCCGGGGTGGACCGAGAAGCCGTGGACCGTGACGGTGGCGCTGGCGGCGTTGAAGTTCTCGTACTCGATGCCGCCCACATCGCCGCCATCGACGGTATAGGCAAAGTCGGCCCCAAAGCCGGGGATGTCGAACAGGGAAGCGCCCTCGCCGATCTCCTCATCGGGGGTAAAGGCGATGCAGAGCTTGCCGTGGGGACGGCCCTCGGCGATGAGGGTCTCGGCGGCGGTCAGGATCTCCGCCACACCGGCCTTGTCGTCGGCACCCAGCAGCGTGGTGCCGTCGGTGGTGATGAGGGTCTCGCCCTTCAGGTCTTTCAGGAAGGGGAAGGTGGAGACCTTCATGACCATGCCGGTGGCGGGCAGGGTGACGTCGCGGCCATCGTAGTTCTCGTGCAGGATGGGGTTCACGTTCTCACCGGAAGCGTCCGGTGCGGTGTCCATGTGGGCGATGAGGCCCAGCGCGGGCTTGTCCTCACAGCCGGGGGTGGCGGGGAGGGTGCCGTAGACGTAGCAGTGCTCATCTACAAAGGCATCCTCGATGCCGATGGCCTTCATATCCTCCACAAGGATATGGGCCAGGTCGAATTCCCGTTCGGCAGAGGGGTGGGTGCCGGAATTGAGGTCAGAGGTGGTGTAAACGCGGGCATATTTTAACAGTCGCTCATAAGCACGCATAGGTTGATGCTCCTTTGTTTTTTATTTGGTTCTATCATAACCGTTTTGGCCGGATTTTACAAGAGGGAAAGCAGCTGCAGCCTGCTTCTTATCACAAGATCTGGAATTGTCAAGAGGGAAGAAGCCCCGAAGTTCCGTCCTGTTTTTTGTGGAAACAGCGAATAGCGCCCGGCGGCGGGAAGTGCTACAATAGAACGCAGTGTGTGCACGGCACACCAAAAATCAAACAAAGGAGAGCTGCGGCTTTATGGAACAACTTTATCTGATGCCCGGACAGGAACGCTGTGAAAAATTCCGAGATCCCAATGGGGTGCCCAAAGTCCGCTACTCCTACTGCTCGCTCCACGGTGCATTGTTCCACTGTGTCAGCCGCAGCGTGGAGGAGGCCCAGCGCCTGTGTGAGGACTGGCTCGTCGGGCAGGACCGCTGCTACCGCAACTGAAGAGCAAAAACGGACGCCCGGAGCGCACGATCTGCACTCCGGGCGTTCTTCTGCGTTCAGCCGATGATCTCGTACTGGAAGTATTCGCACTTGATCTTGCTGCCGACCTCGATCTCCGGCGGCAGGAGCGCCAGCGCAACGGGGTTCAGCTCGTCGCTGGCGATGTCGGTGCGGCGCAGGTTGACATAGTCGCCGTCAAAGCTGACGACCTCATAATACCAGGGGCCCATAGACCATCCCCCTTTCGTTTTTCTTTTATCATAAGGGACCGGGCCGGTTTTGTCAACGATGTTTTTGCTTGACAAATGGGGAACATTCTACTATACTTATACTCACGACAATGCGCCATCGCCAAGCGGTAAGGCAGGGGACTTTGACTCCCCCACCGCGTGTTCGACTCACGCTGGCGCAACTGAAGACCGTCTGCTGAAGGAAACGTTCGGCAGGCGGTCTTTGTGTTTGCAGCTGCCTCCGGGGCGGCGGAACATTTCGCAGGCGGAGGCGCTGTGCTGCGGAAAAACCGGGCATTGCGGGAGGGCTGCGCTCGGTGTTTGTGCGGTGTTTCGTTTTGAGGATGCCCGAAGCTATGCCGGAAGTTGGTTGGGATGACCAAAAAATAATGGAAAAAATATCGTATTTTTTATCCGAAATCTTCTTTTTTGCCGGGAATGCTTGACAAGAAAGTGCTTTTTGCCATAATAGATTTATAAGAAAAATTCTTTGCAAGAAGATCGATCCTGGAGGTAGAAAAACGATGCCGATCAGTTTGAACAAGGTCAACGCGGAGGCATATGCAAAGGTTGCCGCTGCGTTGGAACAAAACGGAAAAGCGGCGGTGGAACATGCCACCGGCACGGGCAAGAGCTGCATTGCATGGCAGCTCATCGCGGACCATCCGCAGGCGTCGTTCATCTGGCTGGTGTACGGTGCGGCGCGGCTGACCCTGCGCAGGGAGGATGTCCGCCGCTACAACGACGGTGTGCTGCCGGAGAACCTCATCTTCTGCGACTGCGGTGTGCTGGCCGAGGCGTCGGCCGAGGAGTGGGTCCGGCTGGCCTCACGCAAGCCGGATTACCTGATCTTCGACTGCTACCATGAAGTGACGGCGGCCTGCTGGGCAAAATCGGCCCAGCGGCTGCTCCGTCTGTGCCCGGAGGCAAAGCTGCTGGGCCTGACAGTGCCCAACAGCACCGACCAGAAATGCCAGGCGGCTGCGGAACTCTTCGAGGGGACGGTCGTCTCCCGGATGACGGTCGGCGAGGGAATGGCGCTGGGCACCCTGCCGGTGCCGTCGAACTACGCCGCGATGCTCTGGCCGCAGGAAGGGCAGATGAACCTGCTCCGCGCCCGGATCAAGAACCTGCACCTGCCCGCGCAGACCAACGCGCTGAGCGCACAATACGATGAGATCAACTGGTCGGTGCGGCAGGCCGAGAACCCCATCGCCCTGATGCCCCGCGTCCTGACCGACACCCAGGGCCGCTATCTGGCCATCTTTGAGTCGGAGGACTACCTCGACGAGGTGCAGGAACAGCTGGAAGAGTTCCTCCGCACCGTGGATCCGAATGCCCATTTCTACCGTGCCGAGTGCGATTGCCTGCGCGACGCCGAGGCGGTAAAACAGTTCTGCACCTCCACCGAAACGGGGCCGAAGGTGCTGTTCTGCGTCAACTCGCCGGGCGTCCAGCAGCCCATTGAGGGGCTGGCGGGTGCCATTCTGGTCCGCGAGACCGGCGAGACAGGCCGGTTCCGCCAGATGCTCTGCCGGGCGTTGGTGGCCTGCGGCCGCAAGCCCATCCCGGTGTTCGACCTGACCGCCCGGTTCGACGGTCTGGGCAATGGCCGTGTGCTGCAAAAGGAATGCACCACCGCTATGCTCCGCGCAGGCAGCGAACACCCCGGTTTCCAGCAGCAGAAGCCCATGCGCCAGAGCTATCACCTGTACTGCCGCCTGAAAAAGGAACTGGAAGCCCGGTGGGAGGCTTTTTATGCAGCGGCGGCGGCTGTGGCTGCAGAGCGGGGCGATTTACAACTGCCCTATAACTATCTGACCGAGGACGGCCTGCCCTTGGGCCGCTGGCTGGAAACGCAGCGCCAGGTCCGGGCCGGGCAGAAGCCGGGCCGTCTGGATGCAGACCGCATCGCCCGGCTGGACAAGCTGAACATCGGTTGGAAGCAGCGCTCGGAGCTGGCCTGGGAAAAGGCCTTTGCCTCGGCGCAGAAGTACCGCGACGACCACGGCGACCTGCTGGTGCCGGTGCGCTACCGCGACCGCAGCGGCTTTGCCCTGGGCGAGTGGATCGTCTATAACCGCCAGCGCTACGTCAGCGGCAACCTGAGCCGCGCCCGCATCGAGCGGCTGGAGAGCATCGGCATGGTGTGGAACGCTTCCACCGACCTGTGGGAGCAGAGCTACGCCGCAGCCGCCCGCTATTATCTCGAACACAAAGACCTCGAAGCGCCCATCAAGTACGTTACGCCGGATGGCTTCGCGCTGGGCGTCTGGCTCAGCAGCCAGCGCAGCGCCTATAAGAACGGCGAGCTGACCCTGGAGCAGGTCGAGCGGCTGGAAGCCATCGGCATCAACTGGGTCAACCGGAATGTCCGCAAGTGGCAGGAGAACTTCGAGGCCGCTAAGCGGTACGCCGAGCAGTTCGGGGATCTGGAAGTGCCCTCCAATTATGTCACACCGGACGGCATCCTGCTGGGCAAATGGATCGCCCGCCAGCGCTATGCCTGGCAGAACCCGGACAATTCCAGCGCCCGCGTCACGCCGGAACGCAAGGCCCAGCTGGACGAGATCGGGATGGTCTGGGACAAATACGACCCCTGGCGGGAGCGCTTCGAGCTGGCCCAGAAGTATCGGGCAGAGCACGGAGATCTGGAGATCCCGCTGAATTATAAGACCGAGAACGGCATCTGGCTGGGCAGCTGGCTCTACCGTCAGCGTCAGTACCGCCGCACCGGCGACCCGCGCCTGGGTGAGGTGCACCGCCGCGAGCTGGACGAGCTGCTCAAGGACGAAAAGCCCCACAAGCAGAGTGCGGCACCCTCCGGCAAGGAGAGCCTGCGGGAGAAGAACTGGGAGCACAACTTTGAGGAAGCCGCCCGCTATGCCGAAGAGCACGGCAACCTGCTGGTGCCCTCCAATTACGTCACGGCCGGTGGGTTCCGGCTGGGCGTCTGGATGTCGAACCTCCGCGCTGCCCGCAAGACCCGGCCCGACTCCTTCCAGGTGACGCCGGAGCATGTGAAACGGCTGGACGGCATCGGCATGGAGTGGGACGCCCGCATAGCCAAGTGGGACCTGGCCTATGAACACGCAGCGGCCTATGCCAAGGCCAACGGCGACCTGCTGCCGTCGGCCACCTACCGCAGCGAAGATGGCTTCGGTCTGGGCGACTGGGTCCGCCGGATGCGCACGGCCCGCGCGGAAAATGACCCGAAGCTGACCGAGGACCGCATCCGCCGTCTGGATGCCATCGGCATGAAGTGGTAAACCATAAAAGCAAAAATACCGTGTCCCCACGCCGGGGACACGGTATTTTTTGCTTGCAGGAAGATCAAAGTGCATCCAGTTCCGTTTGCAGCTGGGCCAGCGCAGTGCGGATGGGCAGGTGCTGGGGGCAGGCGGCCTCGCACTTGCCGCAGCGGACGCAGTGGCTGGCCTTTTCGGCATCCGGGAATTGGGCGGTCCACTGGTGCCGGACGGCGTCCGGCTGGCCGAACATCCCCAGCCGGTTCCAGATGCTGAAGTTGTCCGGGATGTCCACGCCCATGGGGCAGGGCATACAGTACCGGCAGCCCGTGCAGCCGATCTTGATGCGGCTGTGCAGGATGCGGGCCGTCTCGGCCACAGCCGCATCTTCCGCTGCGTTCAGGGGGCGGAAGGGCGCAAAGGTGGAAAGGTTGTCGGCCAGCTGTTCCTCGGCGCTCATGCCGGAGAGGATCAGGTGGACGTTTTTGTGGCTGCCCACCCAGCGCAGCGCCCAGGAAGCCGCACTGGCGGCGAGGTCGAGGGCGGTCAGCGGCGCCGCAGCGTCCGGCGGAAGGTTGGCCAGTGTGCCGCCCTTGATGGGCTCCATGATGATGAGCGGGATGCCCAGCTCTTCGGTCAGCGCATAGCCGCGGTCGCCCGCGATCTCCTCGGCGCGGTCGTCGGTGTCAAGGTAGTTGTATTGCAGCTGGCAGAAATCCCAGGGCTGGTCCCGCAGGATGTGTTCCAGCCCGTCCGCGTTGTCGTGGCAGGAGAAGCCGAAGTTCCGGATGCGCCCGGCCTTCTTCTCCTCCCAGAGCCAGTCCACGATGCCCAGCGCCTTGGCCTTGTCGTACCGTGCCCGGTGCAGGGAGTGGAGCAGGTAGAAATCAATGGTGTCCACACCCAGCCGCTCGAACTGACTGCGGTAGATCTGCTGGGCTTTTTCCAGCGAATCGCACAGCCACAGGGGCAGTTTGGTGGCCAGATAAAAGCTCTCGCGGGGCCATTTTGCGATGACCCGCCCCACGAACGGCTCGCTCTCGCCGCCGTGGTAGGGGTAGGCGGTGTCAAAGTAGTTGACGCCCGCGTCCCGCGCGGTATTCAGCAGGGCTTCGGCCCGCACTTCGTCGATGCGGCCGTCCGGCAGGGTGGGCAGGCGCATGCAGCCGTAGCCCAGCAGGGAGGTGGTGATGCCGGCTTTCTTCCAATGACGCTGTTCCATAGAACGCTCTCCTTTTCTTCAGTGCTTCCGCTTTTTCCGATCGTCCCAGGCAAAATATCTGGTGTAGGATACGAAGACCACGAGCGAAAGCAGCGTGACAGGCTTGCCCAGCCGGATGCCGTCCGGCTGGTAGACAAAATCAAGGGTGCTTTCCCCGGCGGGGCAGAGCACCGCCATCAGGCCCTCGTCCACCCGCAGGATGTCGGTCTCTTTGCCGTTGACCGTGGCCGTGAAGCCGTCGTCGTAAGGCACCGAGAAGAAGACGAGGTTCGGAGCGTCCAGCGTGATCTCGGCGTGGAAGCCGGAATTGGTCATCCGGAACACCGAACAGGCCGAGGCTCGGCGGTCGGCGCAATCCTGCACGTAGCGGTCGTAGGTCAGGTCGTTCAGCTCAGCGGCGGGCAGCGGCTGCAGATACTGGCCGTATGCGGCGGCATCCGCATCGGAGAGCACCAGCGCCCGCATCAGCAGATTGGAGCGGGTGACCGTCACGGTGGACTCGTAATCGTCCTCGGTGAGATAGTAGTCGTAGGTGAAGCCCATGGGGACGTAGTTGGTGTTCTCATAGAGGGTGTAGCCATCCAGCGTGTCGTAATAGGCCCAGCCCTCACCGGCCTCTTCGAGGAAGTCGGCCTGCCGGTCGGGCTTGGTGATGAGGTACTTCACGCTCAGCAGGCCCCGCAGCGCATAGTTGGAAAGCTCCGGCTGGCTGCGGACGTCCCGCTTGACGTCCAGCGCCGGGTAAAAGCTGAGGATGCTGGGGGCGGCGGTGCTGCCGAAGTATTGCAGGCAGCTCTTGTCCAGCCAGAGGCCGAGGTTGTCGTGGGTCTTGTAGGTGTCGATGCGCCAGTCGCCCTCCGGCAGGTCTTCCTTCAGGGCCAGGGCGCTGGTGTACTCTTCCACCAGGTCGCTGTCGGTGTTCCACTGGCCGAACTTGCCGATGCCGATGTGGGTGATGCCGAACAGGCAGCTGAACGCCAGCACCGCCGCCAGCATCCGCTGGGGCAGGCGCTTGTCCTGCCGCCATCGCTGTGCGACCCAGCGGTAGACCAGCAGCCCGATGAGGGCAAAGCCGAACACGGCGGCGTACTGGCCGGGATTTTGCAGGACGCCCAGCGACCATTCCTTGGTGCTGGCATCCTGTACCGGCACCAGCGCAAAGGCCAGCGTGGCAATGACGAGCCCGCTGATGTTCCGGGCCGGGCGGTCCAGCTCGACGGCGGGGTCTTCCAGTGCGTTGATGGTCATGGCGGCTAGGATGAGCACCGGCATATAGAACCACCGGGCGTAGTAGCTGGAATTGAGGGCGTAGAAGGCGCTGTTCAGCACCGGCACCAGCGCAAAGACGGCGCAGGTGGCAACGATCCGTTTTTTGCTGTCGCCCTGCCGGGCGCGCCAGTAAGCCAGAGCACCGGCCAAACTGCACAGGGGCAGATAGGCGGTCATGCTCGTCCACTTGATGACGCCCTCGGACCAGATGGAGGTCATATAGGGTGAGTCGGGCGGCAAGATCCAGCTCAGCAGGATGGCAAGGTACTGCTGGGGTTTCGCGTAGGTCAGAAAGCCCCAGCCGGAGGACAGGTCGATGGTGCGGGGGTTCTGCAACAGCGAGAGGACGGCGGGCCAGAGGATGACGGCCCCCAGCCCCACACCGAGGAGGCTTTCAAAGGCCAGATGGACGAACAGCCGGGGTGTGAGCTTGAAATCCCCCGCGCTGACTTTACAGATGAAGTAGAGGAGCAGGAAGAGCACCTGCCCCACAAAGAAGAAGTAGTTGTTCAGCAGGTTGACGCCGACCCAGAACGCGAACAGCCCGTGCCGCCCATGATAGACGGCCTCGTCCAGGGCCCAGAGCATCCACGGGAAGAGGGCCAGCACATCAATGAAGTGGTTGAAGAAGATGTTGTAGAGCCCCCAGCCGGAAAAGGCATAGAGCACCGCGCCCAGCACGGCATAGTTTTGGTCTTTCACGTAGCGGCGCAGATACAGATACGCGCCGCCGCCCGCCACGGCGAACTTGAGCACCAGCAGCGGGACCATGAGATAGGGGAGCCACCGCTGGGGGAAGAGCAGCGAGAACCAGAAGAACGGCGAGCCGTACAGGTAGAAGGAATAGGCGTTCAGCGCCCCGCTGCCCAGGTCGGTGGCCCAGGAGAAGGTGTTGTGGACACTGCCTGCGCCGTCCGGGTAGCCCAGCCCCTTGAGGAAGCCGTTCATGTAGCGGTAAAAACTGATCTGCTGGCTGTTGAAATCACCGGCGTAGTGGAAAAAGCCGCCGTCCAGAAGGTAGAACGGCAGGAAGATCAGCGCCGCCGTCAGCGCACACAGGCAGACCGTGAGCAGGAATTTGTTCTGTTTTTGCCCCAGAAGCCGGGGGCTGTGAGATGAAGTCATGGCAGAGAACCTCTTGTTTCAAAAAAAGTCCGGATCGTCCGGGAAGATTAGGGGAACGGGACCTCGCGCTCGTCGTCCGGGTCAAGCCCCGCTTTGCGCTGCTGGTCGAACACTGCCTCAATGAGGCGGTCGATGTCTTCCAGATGAGTCAGCTCGCAGCAGTACCGCCGCAGGGAGGCCGCTCCCTTCAGCCCTTTCATGTAGTGCATGGTCTGGGCGCGGGCCTGGGGCATAGCGACGAATTCGCCCTTCTGCTCCACCATCTCCTCCACCTGACGGCGGAGGGCGTTCATCCGGGCCTGCAGATTCGGCTCTTTGGGGGCCGGGGTGCCCTCCAGCGCGGCGTTCACACGCTCGAACAGCCACGGGTCGCCCAGGGCTGCGCGGGCGATCATCACACCGTCGCAGCCGGTCTCTTTGACCAGAGCGACGGCGTCTTCAGCCGAATGGATGTCGCCGTTGCCCAGCACCGGCACATGCACGGCAGATTTTACGCGGGCGATGATCTCCGGGTCGATGCCGGGGGTGTACATCTGCTCCCGCGTCCGGGCGTGTACTGCGATGAGGGCCGCACCGGCCTGTTCGCAGGCCTTGGCGCACTCGACTGCGGTGACGTGGTCGGCGTCCCAGCCTTTGCGCATCTTGACCGTGACGGGCCGGGAGGTGTGCGCCACTACCTGCTCGACGATCCTGCCGCAGAGGTCGGGGTCCAGCATCAGTTTGCTGCCGGCACCGCCGGAGACGATCTTCGGGGCCGGGCAGCCCATGTTGATGTCCAAAAAATCGAAATCGTATTCCTCGATGGCAGCGGCTGCTTCGCCCATGATCTGGGGCACTTCGCCGAAGATCTGGACGCCGTAAGGGGCACCGTTGGGTTCGGCCTTGAGCAGGCTGACGGTTTTGTGGTCGTGGTAGACCAGCGCCCGGCTGGACACCATCTCACTGACTGTGAAACCGGCCCCGTGCTGCGCCATCAGGCGGCGGCAGGGCGCATCGGTGAAGCCTGCCATGGGGCCGAACACGGCCCGGTGGGGCAGGGGGATGTGTTGGATCTTCAAAGGTTCCATTGTGTTCCTCTTCTGCTTGACAAAACGATAAAAAATTACTATACTACAAATAGAGAAAGACGCTGGCTGCAAAATGGTCAGCTCCTCCTCGGCTCAGGTGTCAAAAAGAATGACCGCTTGCTTTGTGAGGGCAGAGGCGGTCATTTCTTTTTGCTGTTGGAAATCGTCCATGTAATCTGAAACGTCACAAAAACTGCACCGCCGATCACGGCGAGCAGCTGAAGCACTTCACTCAGCGTCATAGAACATCCCCCCTTCCGCGTTTGCGTCAGGGGAAGCAAAGAAGAACGCGTTCCCCCCAACGCTTCGCCGGGGAGAGGAGCGTGACCACCTGCATTTGCAGACAGCGCCTGTCAGCCAGATGGCTGCAAAAACAGTATATCATAAATGAAAGCACAGTACAAGCACTGTGCTTTTTGTGTTAGCTCTGTTGTTTTGCGCCGATCCTTGCCAGCAGCGCGGCCAACGCAAGGCCGACGGGGGCACTGATCCAGGTGGACAGCCAGAAGCCCGAAAAGCCGATGCGGGGCACCAGCAGAACACAGGCGGCCAGATTCAACCCGATCTGCCCCAGGTTCGAGGCCAGATACAGCCCCATCTTCTGGGCACCGCGCAGCCGGGCCTCGCACAGGTGCTTCTGCGCGGTGAACACATACGAGATGCCCTCAAAGGCCAGCATGGTGGAGCCGTAGGCGGCGGCAGCAGCATCGGTGGTGAAGAGCCGAAGCAGCGGGCCGTTCAGCCCGATGCAGAGCGCTGCCACCAGCAGCGAGTAAAAGAACAGGATGCGCCGCCCCTCCCGCAGGCCGGTGTGCACCCGGTCCGGCTGCTGGGCAGTGGTGTTCTGGGCGATGAAAAAGACGATGGACTGCACGAAACCGTACACCGGCATCATCAGCAGGCTGGAGAGCTTGCCCGCGCAGGAAAAGCCCGCGATGGCCGCGACGCCCAGCCCGCCCAGAAGCCCCTGTTTGACTGTCGTGATGATGGTGCCGCTGGCCTGCTGCAGGGAGTTGGGAGCGGAAAGGCGGAAGATGTCCTTCGCGTAGCTTGCCTTGAGCATCTCCCGGCGGAAGGGCAGACTCAGTTCGGTTTTGCGCAGGTGGGCCAGCATGTACCCCGCTCCGGCGATCTGTGCGGCAGCGGTGGCACCGGCCGCACCGGCGACCCCGAAGGGGCCGACGAGCGCCAGGTCCAGCACAATGTTCATCACGCTGGTGGCGACTACGGCCCGGAGCGGTGTTTTCGAGTCTCCGCAGCCCATGATGCACTCTTTGGTCAGGTCATAGAGCATCAAAAAGGGCAGGCCGACCAGATACACCCGCCCATAAAGCACCGCCTCGGCCAGGATCTCCTCCGGCGTCCGGATGAGCCGGAGCAGGGCGGGCAGGGTGAAAAAGCCCAGTGCGGTCAGGCCCAGCGCCAGCACAAGATCGACGAACAGCAGGTTGTAGAGCAGCTCGGCCATCTCCTGCCGGGTGGCCGTGGGTCGGCCCGCTGCCACCAGCAGGCCGCCGCCCAGCTCCATGCCGCCGGAGATGAACAGAAAGAGCATCAGGATGGTGGAAGCATTGGAGACCGCCGCCAGCGCGTCGGCATCCAGCCGCAGACCGATGATCATGGTATCGGCCACCGAATAGAACTGGGTGGCTACCATACTTAGAATGATGGGCAGGGCGTACCGCAGCAGCGCCGGACGCACCGGCCCATGCAGCAGGGTATTTTCGGTCGGATTCGTGAAGAACACCTTCTTTCGGAAAACTATAATGTGCACAGTGTACGAGCTTTCCGGGTAGAAGTCAAGAAAACGAAAACCGGATTCATCTGAACCATTGCATAGATGAAAAATTCCCTCTTGACTTTACACGAATAAAGTGTATAATGCAATCAAACCGATGAGGCGGAAGAGAACCTGCACAGCGCATCTGCTAGAGAGCCCGGAGGATGGAAACGGGCGAGAGCGGGGCAGGACTTCGTGGGCCGCCGAGGGCCGGGCAAACGAGAGCCAGTGCTTTCCAGTAGCTTGGGACGGAAGCCTCCGTTACAGGGCAGGGGAGTGTTGGCTCTCCGTGAGGGGCTCTGCAGCCAGCAGCTGGCTTGGGCAGAGCAAACAAGGTGGCACCGCAGAATCGTATTTTCGATCCTGTCCTTGTGGATGAACACACAGGGACGGGATCTTTTGTTACCATGAAAAGGCCCGTTCCGCAAGTGGAGCGGGTCTTTTTTACTGCCGCCCGCTTCAGGGAAGGAGCAACCGCTATGAAAACCATGAACATGATCTCCCGCCGCAATTTCCTCAAGGCCGCTCTGGGCGCTGCCGCTGTCTCTGCATTCAGCCTGACCGGCTGTGGTGGTTCGGCCTCGTCCGCTGCCTCCGGCACCGCCTCCAGCGCTGCCGCCTCGTCGGCAGCCGCTTCGGCAGAAGCGGGCCAGACCTTCAAGGTGGGCATCGTCAATTATGTGGACCATGCCTCTCTGAACCAGATCGTCGCCTCCGTTGAGAGCCGTCTGGATGAGGTGGGCAAGGAAAAGGGCGTGACCTTTGATTATGCCGACTACTACGCCAACGCACAGGCCGACCAGACCAACCTGAACCAGATCGGTGCCGACCTTGTGGCCGATGACGTGGACGTCATCGTGGCCGTGGCTACCCCCACCGCCGCCACCATGCTGGCTTCGGTCGAGGATACCGACATCCCCGTTGTCTACTCTGCGGTCACCGACCCGGTCTCTGCCGGTTTTGACGGCGAGGAGAACATCACCGGCACTTCCGATGCCCTGAACACCGACGCCATCATGAACCTCATCCTGGCCGTCAACCCGGATATTGACACCATCGGCCTGCTGTACGACCTGAGTCAGGATGCTTCCACTCAGGCCATCGCAGATGCCAAGGCATTCTGCGACAGCAAGGGCATCCAGTACATTGAAAAGAACGGCACCACCACCGCCGAAGTTCAGATGGCGGCCGAAGCCCTCATCGCGGCCGGGGTCAAGGCCGTCTTCACCCCGACCGATAACACCGTGATGACTGCGGAGCTGTCCATCTATGAGAGCTTCCTCGAAGCAGGCGTCCAGCACTACACCGGTGCCGACAGCTTCGCACTGAACGGTGCTTTCGTGGGCTACGGCGTCGATTACGTCCAGCTGGGCGAGGCCACCGCCGACATGGCGGTCGAGCTGCTCTGCGAGGGCAAGACCACCGCCGACCTGCCTTACCAGACCTTCGACAACGGCATCGCGACCATCAACACCGAGACCTGCGAGGCGCTGGGGCTGGACCTTGAGACCGTGAAAGAAGCCTTCAAGCCCTACTGCACCGAGATCGTGGCAGTGACCACGCAGGAGAACTTCTAAATCCATCTCATTTCATAAAAACAAGAGCGATTCCGTCACAGTGCAGCTGTGACGGAATCGTCTGTTATTAAAAAATAAGGAGTACACACCATGCTGGCGAGTATCTTTTCGCTCAACGTGATCCAGACCGCGCTGGAATTGGGCTGCATCTACGCCCTCGTTGCGCTGGCTCTGTTCTTGAGCTATTCCATCCTGAACATTGCAGACCTGTCCACCGACGGCTGCTTCACGCTGGGCTGCGCGGTGGCCTGCCAGGTCGCACTGACCGGCCACCCCTTTCTGGCCCTGCTGGCGGCGATGGCGGCTGGCGTGTGCTCCGGTTTCATCACAGCCTTTTTGCAGACCCGCCTCGGCGTCGAGAGCATCATGGCGGGCATCATCGTGAACACCGGCCTTTATACCATCAATCTGGCGGTCATGGGCTTTTCGTCCACGCTGTCGCTGGTTAAGACGGACACAGTCTTCTCGCTGGCCAAAACAGCGCTGGCCTTTACGGGCGGCTGGTATAAGCTGGTGCTGGCCGTGGTGGTCATCGCGCTGGCTTGTGCCGGGATGGTGGGCTTTCTGGGCACCCGGCTGGGCCTGTCCATCCGGGCGACCGGCGACAACGCCGCCATGGTGCGGGCGTCCAGCATCAACCCGGCCTTTACCATCACGGTGGGCCTGTGCATCTCCGGTGCGCTGACGGCGCTGTCCGGCGGTCTGCTGGCCCAGTACCAGAAGAGCTGCGATATCAACGTGGGCACCGGCATGGTGACCATCGCACTGGCCTCCCTCATCATCGGCGAGACGCTGGTGGGCAAGCGCACCATGGTGCGCCGGGTGCTGGGCGTCGTGTTCGGCAGCTGTCTGTACCGCTTCATCGTGGCGGTGGCCCTGCGCTTCAATGTCCCGGCGGCCGCCATGAAGCTGGTGTCGGCCCTCATCGTGGCCATCGCTATCTCGATGCCGGCCATCCAGAACCGCCTGGCCTTTGAAAAGCGGAAGCACGCAGCCCAGAAGAAGGAGGCGGTCTGAAATGGAAATGCTGGAACTGAACGACCTGCACAAGACCTTCAACCCCGGCACGGTCAATGAAAAGGTGGCCCTGAACGGTGTCAGCCTCCGGATGGAAGCAGGCGACTTCGCCACCATCGTCGGCTCGAACGGTGCAGGCAAATCCACCTTGTTCAACGCCATTACGGGCGGCTTCATCGCCGACGAGGGCAGCATCACGCTGGGCGGGCAGGACATCACCTTCACCCCGGAATTTGAGCGCAGCCGGGTCATCGGACACCTCTTCCAGGACCCGCTCAAGGGCACCGCCCCGAACATGACCATCGAAGAGAATCTGGCGCTGGCCTATCTCCGCGCAGGCACGGCCCCCCACGCCATCTTCTCCCGCATCTCCCGGAAAGATAAGGCCCTGTTCCGCGAAAAGCTGGCCCTGCTGGATATGGGGCTGGAAGACCGGATGAAGCAGCCGGTGGGCCTGCTCTCCGGCGGACAGCGCCAGGCGCTGACGCTGCTGATGGCGACCCTCGTCACTCCGAAACTTCTCCTGCTCGATGAGCACACCGCCGCGCTCGACCCCGCCACCGCCGAAAAGGTGCTGGAACTGACCCAGAGCATCGTGGCGGAAAAGAAGATCACCTGCCTGATGGTCACCCACAACATGCACCAGGCACTGGAACTGGGCAACCGCACCCTGATGATGGATGCGGGGCGCGTCGTCTTCGACGTCAAGGGCGAGGAGCGCAGCCGGATGACTGTGGACGACCTGCTCGAAAAGTTCCGTGAGAACGCGGGCAAGGCCCTCGACAACGACCGCATCCTGCTCAGCAAGGTGGAAGCGAACAACTGAAAAGAAACTCAAAATGCCTTGTCTGGACCCGAAAGCGTGTCAGACAGGGTGTTTTTGATACAACAAGGAGAAAACAAGATGAAAATAACGATCCGTACCCCGCAAATGCAGGATTATGACCGCTTTTCTGCTATTATGGATCAGGTGCAGCAGATGCATGTCGAGTGGCGGCCGGATGTCTACAAACCGGCTAGTCCGTTGATTACAAAAGGGTTGTTTGCTGAGCTCCTGAAAGGGGACAGCTGGTATATTGCCGAGACGGACGGCATCGTTGTTGGTGTTCTGGAAGTCTTCAAGCGCCATGTGGAAGGCCCGGCGCAGGTAACAAAGGATGTTTTGTTTGTCAGTACCATGGCGGTGGAGGAAGCGTACAGGGGCAAAGGCATCGGCCACCAGTTCTTTGAAAAAGTGAAGCAGCTCAAGGCGGAAAAGGGATGTGACACCATCGAGCTGCAGGTGAACGCCAGAAATAAAAAGGCGTATGAGATGTACCGGAACTACGGCTTTACGGAAAAGTCCATCAATATGGAACTGAAATAAGCAACAAAAAGAGCAGAGCGTTCCAGCCAGCTGGCTGGAACGCTCTGCTCTTTTTAATGCAATATACTGAAAACTCAGAACTTACTTCACATACTCAACGGTGTACTCGAAGCCATACTCTTCCTGCAGCTTCTTGACGGCAGGCTCGCAGTCCTCGATAAAGCTGGGTGCATAGACGGAAGCACCGTTGTGGTCCTTCTTGTAGTCCTCGACGATCTGCTGCAGCTTTGCCCAGCCCTCATTGGCCTTGGCCTGATCGACGGTGTCGGGGAAGTTGATGATAAATTCGCGGTGCTGCGGAATACGAGCTTTCATAAGTGATATCTCCTTATAACAGTTTGGATTTTCAAAGTTGATTTATACAGAAGCTGAGATGAAATTCAGCTTTTGCAGGTGAAATGATGGGGGTGCAACCTCTCAGGCGCTTCGCGCCAGCTCCCCTAAATAGGGGAGCCACTGGCGAGTCGGTAGCGGTCGTACTGGACGAGCGAAGTTTTTCGCTTCCGGGAACGACCGGGCTCCGCTGTCGAGATTCATAACAGTAATACAAATGCCGCTGCCAATGAGGACAGGGCCCGGTGCTTTGCGCCCGATTGGACCCAAGCGAACAGCAGAACTTACCCGGCCTGCCAATGGCTCCCCTACCAGGGGAGCTGGCATCGCGAAGCGATGACTGAGAGGTTATACGGCGTTAAACTTTACAAATGGTAGACCCGCCTTGCATTCTCAGCGGTCTGCCGGAACACTTCCTCAGCAGAAACCCCCTTGACCTGTGCGATGTATTCGCCCACATAGCGGATGAGCGAGCTGTCGCAGCGGGTGCCGCGCACAGGCTCCGGGGCCATATAGGGGCAGTCCGTTTCCAGAACGAGCTGTTCCAGCGGCAGGGCCGCGATGGCTTTGGCGGCCCGCTTGGACCCCTTGAAGGTGCAGGCTCCGCCGAAGCCGAAATAGAGCCCCTGCTTTGCCAGCCAGAGCGCATCGTCGGCACTGCCGGAATAGCAGTGCACGATGCCCTTGGGCTGGTAGCGTTTCAGCAGGGCGTAGACGTCGGCGTGGGCGTTGCGGTCGTGCACGATGATGGGCTTGTCCAGTTCCAGCGCCAGCCGGATCTCGGCCTCGAACAGGGCCAGTTGGGCATCCTTTGGCACCGGCCAGTGATAGTCCAGCCCGCATTCGCCCACGGCCACCACCTTCGGGTCGTCGTAGTAAGGGGCCAGCACCCGCATCTCTGCGGCCCAGTCGCCGCCGTAGACCGACACCGTGGGGGCCGGTCCGTCCGCGCCGCAGTCCTCCGGGGCCAGCAGGCTTTCCGGATGGATGCCGATGGCGGCCACGATCCACGGATACCGGTGGGCCAGCTCCAGCACACGGGGGGCATCCCCGGAGTGGGTGGCCTGCTCGCAGACGCCGACCACGCCCTTTGCGGGCAGGCTGTCCAGCAGGGCGAAGCGGTCGGCATCGAAGGCATGGGCGCTGTAATGGGCGTGAGTGTCAAAGATGGGGCCGGTCATAGCTTCTCCTTCTGGGCAGGGGCCTTGTTTACTAGCCAGATGCCCACGCACACGAACAGCAGCGCCGCCAGATACTGCCAGCGGAACAGCGGTTCGCCGTTGAGCACCGCACTGAGCAGCACATTGACCACCGGATTGACGAAACCAAAGATCGCGATGCGGCTGACCGGGTTGTTTTTCATCAGCAGCGCCCACAGGATATAGCCTGCGCCGCAGATGAAGGCAAGATACAGCATGACCAGCACCGCCAGCGCACTTTGTACATGCAGCCGACCGCCCATAACGGCACCCAGCACAAACAGCGCCAGACCGCCCACAAACAGGTTCAGAAAGCAGACGGCAAAGCTATCAGCCTTTTTGGTGACCGACTTGTTCCACGGGCCGGACAGGGTAAAGATGACGGTGGCTGCCATCATGCAGAACACGCCCCAGCCGCTGCCGCTGCCATGGTTGCCGATGGTGCCGATGAGCACACCTGCAAAGCCGATGGCGCAGCCCAGGGTCTTGGCGGGGGTCATGCGGTCCGCATTGCCGTAAATAAAGTGGGCAAAGATGACTCCTAAAAAACTCTGGGTGCTGTTCAGGATGCCGCCAAAGGCACCGGTGAGCATAGCCACGGCGATGTAGTAGAACGCATACTGCGCGGTGGTCTGCCACAGACCCAGCGCACAACACTCTGCCGCCACCTTGCCCCTGGGGAAATACGGCGCATGTCCCTGCAGCAGGATGCTGCCCAGCAGCACCAGCACACTGCCCAGCATGAACCGCACTCCCGCAAAGCAGAAGATGGAAGCCGTGTTAGCGGGGTCGATGGAGAACAGCCGGTAGCCCAGTTTTATGAACGGAAAGGCTGAGCCCCACAGGACATTGCAGAGAATCGCCAGCAGCACAGCGCACACGGGCGTGCCAAAGATCTTATCCAGCTTTGTGGCGCGGACAGCAGAATTGATAGACATGATCTTCCTTTCTTAGTGGATGCGGGAACCCACGGGGGTGTCCTCGCCGTAGAAGGCGATGGAGCAGCCGCCGTCAGCGGTGTCGGCAGCAAAGATCATGCCCTCGCTGACATACTTGCCCTTCATCATCGGGCGGGGGGCCAGATTGGCCACGATGCCGATCTTCTTGCCGATGAGGTCTTCCGGCTTGAACCACTTGGCAATGCCGGACAGGATGCAGCGCTCGCGCTCGCCGTCAAAGACGGTCAGATGGAGCAGCTTCTTGCTCTCCTTCAGGTTCTCGCAGGCGCGGACCTCGGCCACGCGCAGCTCCACCTTGCAGAAGTCATCGAATGTAATCTCCGGCTCGTGGGTGAAGTCCACGCCGCTCTCTTCCGCAGCAGCGGGGGCGTTCTTGGCGGCTTCGGCCTCGGCTTTGGCCTTGTTGGCAGCCTCGGCAGCGGCCTTGCGCTTCTCGTCCTCTTCCTTCAGGTGGGCGATCTCCTTGGCCACGTCGATGCGGGGGAAGAGCGCGTCGCCCTTGTGGACGGTGTAGGTCTCCTGTGCGCCGTAGACGGTCTTGCTCAGGTCGAGCGCAGAAGCGTCCAGACCCAGCTGATCCATCATCTTGGGAGCGGTGGAGGGCAGGTAGGCGTTCAGCAGGATGCCGGTCACGCGCAGTGCCTCGCACAGGTGATAGAGCACACTCTCCAGCCGCTCCTTGTTGGCCTCGTCCTTGGCCAATGCCCAGGGCGCAGTTTCGTCGATGTATTTGTTGGCGCGCTGGATGACGGTGAAGATCTCCATCAGCGCCTGCGGGATGGTCAGGTTGTCCATGTCGGCGGTGACTTTGGCGGTCAGGCCGTTGATCAGGCCTTCCAGCTCCGCGTCGATGGCCTCGGTGCCCGCCACATTGCGGACGGTGCCGCCGAAATACTTTTCGCACATGGCGACGGTACGGCTGAGCAGGTTGCCCAGGTCGTTGGCCAGGTCGCTGTTGATGCGGTTGATGAGGGCCTCGTTGGTGAACATGCCGTCGTTGCCGAACGGGATCTCACGCAGCAGGAAGTAACGGATGGCGTCCACGCCGTAGCGGTTGCAGAGAATGACGGGGTCCACGACATTGCCCACCGACTTGGACATCTTGCCGCCGTTCATCAGCAGCCAGCCGTGGCCGAAGACACGCTTGGGCAGCGGCAGATCCAGAGCCATCAGCATGGCGGGCCACAGGATGGTGTGGAAGCGCAGGATCTCCTTGCCGACCATGTGCAGGTCAGCCGGCCAGAACTTGTCGTAATCGTGGTAGGTCTCGTTGCCGTAGCCCAGCGCGGAGATATAGTTGCTCAGTGCATCGACCCAGACGTACATGGTGTGCTTGGGGTCGAAGGGAACCGGGATGCCCCACTTGACGGAGGTGCGGGAGACGCAGGTATCCTGCAGGCCCTGCTTGATGAAGGCGATCATCTCGTTCTTGCGGCTCTCCGGCTGGATGAATTGGGGGTTCTCCTCATAGAGCTTCAGCAGGCGGTCGGCATACTTGCTGGTCTTGAAGAAATAGGCTTCCTCGTGGGCATCGTAGACCTCACGGCCGCAGTCGGGGCACTTGCCGTCCACGAGCTGGCTGTCGGTCCAGAAGCTCTCGCAGGGCTTGCAGTAGTGGCCGATGTACTCGCCCTTGTAGATGTCGCCCTGCTCATACAGCTTGGTGAAGATCTTCTGGCAGGACTCCATGTGGTAGTCGTCGGTGGTGCGGATGAAGCGGTCGTAGCTGACATCCAGCAGCTTCCACAGGTCTTTGACGGTGGCGACGATCTTGTCAACGTACTCCTTGGGGGTCACGCCGGCATCGGCGGCCTTATCCTGGATCTTCTGGCCGTGCTCGTCGGTGCCGGTCAGAAACATGACGTCATAGCCCTGCATCCGCTTGAAGCGCGCCAGCGCATCGCAGGCCACGGTGGTGTAGCTGTGGCCGATGTGCAGCTTATCACTGGGGTAGTAGATGGGGGTGGTGATGTAAAATGTCTTGTGCTCACTCATAGGGATATGCTCTTCCTTTCTATCGTGGCTGTGTCACAAAAAAGCTCCCGCCCTGCCGGATGTGCCGGACAAGGACGGGAGCTGAACTTCCGTGGTACCACCTTGCTTCGCCGCGCTCTTGCGAGCGGGGCCTTGTGGGCTGATGAAAGACCAGCCCACGCGCAGTAACGGGCGCACCCGTCGCAGGCTCAATCTTCACCTGCGCGGCTCGGAGGCCATCTTCTGCCCAGCGCTGCCTGCCCGCTTCCATCCTTCGGGCTTTCTGTCAGGTGCCTGCTGTGCATACTCTTCTCGTCAAAGCCAGTTTGTGTGTGTCAAAGGGGCATAAAATCCCCTTTGACATTATAATACGCAAAAAAGGCGGGTTTGTCAATGAGAAACGCTCAAATCATCCGCGCGGCGAACAGGCTCTGATCCATGCGCTGGAAGAAAACGTAGTGGTAATGCGTGCCGGTATAGTCGGCGGGGCAGGCGGGAACGGCGGAACGATCCCATGACAGGCCGGTGGATGCGGCATAACTGTTATCCGACAGAAGGAAGAATGCCTCGAAGCCGGAAGAGTCATCGCCCTGCACATCCAGAATGTACCACTGGCCGTCGATCTTTACGGTGTTCCACTGGTGGCTTGGATTGGAAGCCGCCGCGTCCGCATGAACGTAGCAGCATTCCACTCCGATGGAGTCGCAGAGCGCTTTCATGGCGCGGGCATAGCCGGAACACTGCGCCTGCCGGTAGACCAGCGCACCCCACGCCGTGTTGGCACGGTTCTTCGACCAGTCGGGGGCATAGGAGCAGAACTGGATGAGGTAGTCCCGCGCAGCCATGACCTTATCAACGTCGCTCATGGAAGAAAGCGGCAGGCTGGAAGCAAAGCGGCTGACGACACCGGCCACCTGATCAAGTTCAGTCTGGTTCAGCTTGGGGCCGTAGACCGTTCCCGGTGTATAGTTCCCGGCAGGGTAACCGTTGCCCATCTGCGCCTGTACCGTGGCGCTGGCCGCATTCATAAAAGCGATGTCCTCGGTGAGGATGTTGTTGATCTCGGTCAGCGTGCCGGCATCCAGCGTGGCAAGATTCCCCTTTGCGGAGCCGGTGGCGTAGAGGTTATCCAACACAAGGTCAACACCGTCGTAGTAGGCGCGGACAGAATCTGAAACATTCTGTGTACCCAGCATGACCAGATAGGACTCGTGCAGGTCGGCGAAGTTGTTGTAAGCGTCGATCAGTGTCCGGTAGCTGGCCAGGACCGTATCGCCGGTGACACCAGCGGCCTGAACCGAAAGCGGACAAAGACAAAGGAGCATTGCAAGGAAAAGGGCTGTAACATTCCGAAGTGCTTTATTCATGATGCCATCCTCATTTCGTGCTATGGCTGCATCTCCGGGAGGATGCAGCTGGTGTAAGCATGTTAGACCTCGTAATCCAGGCAAACTCGGTTCTTGTAATAAGGCCGCACTTTGCTGTTAGCCACGGCGACATGGGCCGGATGGGTGGAGTAGCCCTTGAGTGCCTCGGCGGTCTCGAAGGTGGTGTCCAGCATCAGGTCGGCGTTGGAAGAGGGGAGCGCGTCAATGTTGACGCGGATGTTTACCAGACCGGGGATCTGACCGGCCAGTCCTTCCAGTCCCTCTTTGATGCCTGCCTTGACGGCGGCTTTTTCGGTGTCGGAAAGCTCATCCTTGAGCTGCCACAGAATCACATGTTTGACCATAAGAAAAATCCTCCTGCGTTTTTTCTCCATTGTAGCAGAGAACGGCCGAAGGAGCAAGAAAAATTTTGGAAAGGAACCAGGCCGGAACGATTCAATCGGCGCTATGGTTCCAACTCTCATACGCAACGAGATAAAGAAGATCGCCCCCGATGGCAACACCGAAGAGGATGCGGTAGACCAGCGATGTGACAGGTGTGAAGGCCAGGATCAGAAAGGCGAGAGCATTGAGCATGTAGAATACGCCGTTCTTTTTCTGCCAGAACGCGCGGTACTCAGGGTCGCGGACGTACTGATTGAAGGGGAGTTTGATGAGCGGGTCCCTGCCCTGAAAATCCCGGATGCCGGAGATGAACCAGATCACGGCCAGCACAATGTTGAACAGGGTGGAAGACGAGAAGAACGAATCCATACGATACACCTCCATCTTTTTCCACAAGTATAACATAGGGGGGTAAAAAAGCAAGGACGGGATTCAACCCGGAATGGAACATTCTGCCCGGAAAATGTGCGAAGGAACAAACAAAAAACCAGCCGGACGAGGCGGTTGCAAGCCCTCGTCCGGCTGGATACTTACTTCTTCGGAGTCATAAGCCTCTTCTCCCTGGATTTCCTCATTTTCGGAGTAAACGCTTCATAGGGTGACTCTCCTTAGAAACGATCAGAAACTGGGAATCTGGTTCAAGGGGAACTACTCGTTACTCGTGTACATTGGACTGACCCTTCTCTTAACTGTTGGATTGCGGTAGTGAGATCATGAAGATGAATTTCATATTACCACATTCTTTCGAGTTAGATTTGCCGGGGATTCCATTGCTTAGTACATTGGAGTTGCTCCTTTTTGGTCATTCAAATATTCTCGTCCGCGCAAAAGCTTTCATCATGGGGATCACCTCATGCGGATCTATTTGAATCGCCAGGGGATTTATACTCGACAGACTGTTCTGTTTTCGCGTGATGGATGCTCAAGACCGGCTCGTTGTTGTGTTTTTATACGGGGGAAACATCCCGTTTGTGGTGAGCCTCTGTTTTGCCTCTCAGCGAATCCCGACAGTCTGTCCGAACTGTGCGGGTTCCATATCGACCATCGGTCTCGCTCCTTTCTGCTTCAAGTCAGCGGGGTTAGCTCTCGTTTGAGCTTCTGCTGTACTTCTCTGGTTTCTGGCTTTATTATACACGACAAAGGCAAGGTTGTCTATTCGCAGAGTGTACAACAAATGAGACGCATTTTTGCACCAAAAATCCAAAAAACTGGGATACATCAACTGCACCAAAATGTTCGGGCCGTTTGTGGATGATTTGTGGAAAAAAGCGAGAAACCGACGGCGGACTCTTATGTGCAGCGAAAATTTGTGCTATCATAGCAGGCAATGAATGGTAGTCGCGCAAAGAAGTCAGACGAAGGTTCCCTCGTCCGGCTTCTTTTTTTGTTTTGGTGCGGTGAACGTTTTCCACAACCGATAAAAAGGAGCTTATAACAATGCCGAAAACTCTGCTTGAAAAGATCGTCTTCACCATTATCATGGCCGCCATCATGGTCTATGGCATGATCGTTTACAATGTGGCGCTGAACACGGGCGGCGTAACCAACGCCACCTTTGCCATGGCGCTGCATGAAATGCCCATCATGGTGCCTGCTGCCTTTATCCTGGAGTTCTTTGTGGTCGAGAAGCTGGCCACCCGGCTGGCCTTCCGCTTTATGCGGCCCACCGACCGGCCCCAGTTCATCACCTACGCCATCTCGCTGATGATCGTCTGCATCATGTGCCCCGTCATGAGCCTGATCGCGACCGTGCTGTTCAAGGAGCCCAGCTTTGGCACCTGGGTGCACACCTTTGGCTGCAACTTCCCCATGGCGCTGTGCTGGCAGATGTTCTACTGCGGCCCGCTGAGCCGTGCCATCTTCCGCCTGCTGTTCCGCCGGGGCGAAAAGCAGTAAACGGCCATATTAAATCTGTATTACAATTATATAGGAGCAGTATCACAGCCGCGTTTGGGGGCTGCATCGCAGCCGGTCCGCCTATATAAATTTGATATACCGGATATACAAATGGTGAATAATGTGCCGATTTTGCCCCGTTTTTGACTCGGAAAACGAAGCGAAAGGAAGAGAATCCACTTGGAAATTGTGCAATTGGCATAAGACAAGACTGGAAATTTGCACAAAATACACAACACTTCTTCGGCTGTTGTGAAATGGAATATAACAAAACGTAGAATGTTAGGCCGGGGGCTACAAAATTCGGCACAATCGTGCTATGATACGTCACGTAAAAAGCGCCGGGCAAGGCGTGAGCGAAGGAGGATGTGGGACGAGGACGTCTCGGCCTCCTGCTTTTTTTCGCGCATTGCAGCACTTTTTCGGAAAAACGATAACAAGGAAAGGAGATAGAGCAAAAGAATGAATGCGTTGACTGCTGCTTTGAAAGAAGAGCTGAACGTGGAGATGGTCTCGGTGTTTGGGCTGCAGATCCCGGAATCCGTGGTCGTCAGCTGGGGCATCATGGTGTTTCTGGTGCTCGGTTCGATCCTGCTGACGCGGAATCTGCGGGTCGATCACATCACCAGGCGCCAGGCCATCCTGGAAACGGTCGTGACTCTTATCAACGATTTCTTCGTCGGGCTGCTGGGTGAGAACGGCAAACGGTATGTGCCGTATCTGATGAGCGTGGCGCTGTATATCGCGTGCTCCAACCTCATTGGTGTGTTCGGCATCAAGCCTCCCACGAAGGATCTGAACGTCACCGCAGCTCTGGCCCTGATGAGCATCGTGCTCATCGAATACTCCGGCATCCACGCGCGCGGCGGGAAAGGTTTCCTCAAGAGTCTGGCGGCTCCTACGCCGATCATGACTCCCATGAATATCCTGGAGATCGCCATCCGGCCCACCAGCCTGTGTATGCGACTGTTCGGCAATGTGCTGGGCGCGTTCGTCATCATGGAGCTGATCAAGCTCGTGGTGCCGGTGTTCGTCCCCGCAGTGTTCAGCCTGTATTTTGACCTGTTCGATGGTCTGATCCAGACGTATGTGTTTGTGTTCCTGACCTCCCTCTTTATGAAGGAGAGCCTGGGAGACGAAGAGTAACCTCTCAGTCTGCTGCGCAGACAGCTCCCCTGGCATTGCGGAGCAGGGACGGAGAAGGCGTACAAAAGAAAAACGATAAAAAGATAGGAGATTTTATTATGAACGGACTCGTAGCTCTGGGCGCTGGCATCGCAGCGCTGACTGGTATTGGCGGCGGCATCGGCATCGGCATTGCGACCGGTAAGGCAACGGAGGCCATCAGCCGCCAGCCCGAAGCATCCGGCAAGATCCAGACCAACCTGCTGCTGGGCGCTGCTCTGGCAGAAGGTACTGCAATTTTCGGCTTCGTCGTTGCACTGCTGATCATCCTGTTCCTGGGTTGATAACGGAGGCATGACGAATGCTGACACTGAATCTGAACCTTTTGTGGACGGTCGTCAACGTTCTGGTCCTGTTTTTGCTGCTGCGCAAGTTCCTGTACAGGCCTGTCATGAACATCATCGCAGAGCGCCAGAAGCAGGTGGACGCCGCCCTTGCTGCTGCCGAGACTTCCAAGAGCGAAGCCGCTGCGGCACTGAATGCTGCGCAGGATAAGCTGCGCAATGTGGACGATGAGGCCGCTGCCCGCCGCAAGGCTTACGAGCAGCAGGCGGAGAAGGAAAAGCAGCAGCTGCTGCTGGACGCCCAGAAGCAGGCTGACGCCATCCTTGCCGAGGGCAAGACCGCGGCCGAGGCAGAGCGCCAGCACAAGCTGCGCGAGGCCGACGCCCAGACCACGGCTCTGGCCCGTGCAATGTGCGAAAAGCTGCTGGCACGGCACCTGACCGCACAGGACGACGCCCGTCTGCTGGACGATCTGTTGGAGAAAGCAGGTGCAGGCAATGGCAACTGAATTCAGCCGTGAGTTCTTTGAGGAGAACCGGATCGTCAAGGCCGACCTGCGCGCTGCCCACCAGCTGCGCGAAGAGGACATCGCCCGCATCAAGAACGAGGTAAAGAAGCTCTACGACGCCACCGAGGTCATCCTGAACGTGGCCGTCGATGAGAGCCTGCTCTCCGGCTATGTGCTGCAGGTCGGTGACCGGATGTTCGACAACTCCGGCCGCCACCAGCTGGACCAGATGATGGCCGGCAAGCCCTCTCTGGCTACCCTGAAGACCCGCGTGGAGGATTATAAGCCCGCCCAGACCTCGGAAGAGGGCGGCGTGGTCATCGCCTCCGCCGACGGCATCGTGCAGGTCGAGGGAATGGACCGCGCCGTTTACGGCGAGATCGTCACCTTCGAGAACGGTGCCAAGGGCATGGTCGAGAGCGTGGAGCCGGGCCGTCTGGGCATCATGCTGTTTGATGGGGCCGAGTCGGTCGGCGTCGGCACCCTGGTTACCCGCAGCGGCAAGCGCGCGGGCATCCCGGTGGGCGAAAAGTTCCTGGGCCGTGTCATCGACCCGCTGGGCGAGCCCATCGACGGCAAGGGCCCCATCGAGGCAGAGGGCTACAACCCCATCGAGAAACAGGCCCCCGGCATTCTGGAGCGCCAGAGCGTGGACACCCCGCTTCACACCGGCATCCTTGCCATCGACTCCATGTTCCCCATCGGCCGCGGTCAGCGTGAGCTGATCATCGGCGACCGCCAGACCGGCAAGACCTCCATCGCTACCGATGCCATCCTGAACCAGAAGGACACCGGGGTGCTGTGCATCTATGTTGCCATCGGCCAGAAGGCTTCTTCCATCGCCCGCGTGGCCGAGGATTTGAAGAAGCACGGTGCCATGAGCTACACTACCATCGTAGCTGCAACGGCATCCGACAGCGCTCCTTTGCAGTACATCGCGCCCTATGCGGGCACCGCACTGGCCGAGTATTTCATGGACAAGGGCAAAAGTGTGCTGATCGTCTACGACGACCTGTCCAAGCACGCTGTGGCGTATCGCGCCATCTCGCTGCTGCTGCGCCGTTCTCCGGGCCGTGAGGCATACCCCGGTGACGTCTTCTATCTGCACTCCCGTCTGCTGGAGCGCTCCTGCCGGATGCGCGACGACTTGGGCGGCGGTTCCATCACCGCCCTGCCCATTGTCGAGACCCAGGCGGGCGACGTCTCCGCTTACATCCCAACCAACGTCATTTCCATCACCGATGGTCAGATCTTCCTGGAGAGCGCCCTGTTCAACGCAGGCAACCGCCCGGCCGTCAATGTCGGCCTGTCGGTGTCCCGTGTCGGCGGCGCAGCCCAGACCAAGGCCATGAAGAAGGCCAACTCCAACCTGCGCATTGAGCTGGCCCAGTACAAGGATATGGAGTCTTTCGCACAGTTCAGCTCAGACCTGGACGCAGAGACCCGCCGCCAGCTGGAACACGGCAAGGCCCTGACCGAGATGCTCAAGCAGCCGCTCTATCAGCCCAAGTCCGATGCCGAGCAGGTCGTCATCCTGACGCTGGCCTCCCACGGGATGCTGGACACGCTCCCGCTGGCTGAGCAGCGCGCAAAGGTCAACGCCTTTGTGCGGTCCTTCCACGCCGATGTTTCCGGCGCGATGGATGCCATCGCTTCCACCGGCAAGATCACGCCGGAGCAGGTGGACGCCATCCTGACCGCGTGGAAGACCTATGCGGGAGGGGAGAGCCATGCCGTCCAGTAAGCTGCTCAAGGAGCGGATCGAGAGCATTCAGGATACCATGAAGATCACGAATGCCATGTACCTGATCTCCTCCTCCAAGCTCCGCAAGGCGCGGCAGAACTACCAGAACGTTCTGCCGTATTTCACCCGGATGCGGGACACCATCTCCCGCGTCGTGCCGCATCTGCCGGACGAGCCGGTCCACCCGTTCTTCCATGAGCGGGAGAAGGAAAACCCCATCCGTGCCTATGTCGTGCTGACGGCCGACAAGGGCATGGCGGGTGCCTACAACCAGAACCTGCTCAAGTTCCTGAAAGAGCAGTGCGGCAGCGACCCCAATGCCCGCTTCTACGTCATTGGTCAGACTGGCTACCGCGCCCTGCTCCACAAGGACCCGCGCCTGGTGGAAGAGTTCCACTATGGTGCCACGGCCCCCACACTGCAGCGCGCCCGCGACATCACGGTGGACGCCATCGACGATTTCAAGTCCGGCAAGCTGGATGAGATCTACCTCATCTACACCAAGATCCAGAACGCGCTGACCAGTGAGCCGGTGATGGAGCGTCTGCTTCCGCTGGACCGTGAGCATCTGAAGCCCGCCCCGAAAGGTCTGGGCGACCCCCGCGGCGAGGTGGAGATGTTCCCGGACGCCAAAACGGTGTTCGAGCAGACGGCCCCTATCTACATGCACGGCATGATCTTTGGTGCCATGACCGAGAGCTTCTGCGCGGAGCAGAGCGCCCGCATGACCGCCATGGATTCGGCCACCAAGAGCGCCAATGATATGATCCACGAGCTTCAGCTCGAATACAACCGCACCCGCCAGGGCTCCATCACCCAGGAGATCACCGAGATCATCGGCGGCGCTGCGGCGGTGCAAAGTAACGAATAACCAGGAACCCTCTCCGTCCGTGCTGGCGCACGGCCACCTCTCCCGAAGGGCGAGGTTTTGAGCAGAATCGTATCACTTGAAAAAGCTCCCCCTTTGGGGGAGCTGGCGAGCGAAGCGAGACTGAGAGGGTTTATACAATCAGTAAGTAAGAGGCAATCGTATGATACAGGGAACTATTATTCGCGTAGCTGGCCCCGTGGTGGACGTTAAGTTCACCGAGGGCAAGCTGCCTGCCCTGCAGGAAGCGCTGACGGTGACCGCTGAGGGCACCGAGCGCACGATGGAAGTGGCGCAGCATGTCAACGAGACGACTGTGCGCTGCATCATGCTTTCTGCCAGCGAGGGTCTTGGCAAGGGGATGGTGGTCACCGCCACCGGCCACGGCCTGAACGCCCCGGTGGGCGAGGGCACCCTGGGCCGCATGTTCGACCCGCTGGGCCGCCCCATCGACGGCAAGGGCCCGGTGGACGAGCTGCCCCATTGGCCCATCCACCGCAAGGCTCCCAGCTTTGCTGAGCAGAAACCTGCAACCGAGATCCTGGAGACCGGCATCAAGGTCATTGACCTGCTGGCTCCCTACGCCAAGGGCGGCAAGATCGGCCTGTTCGGCGGTGCCGGTGTCGGCAAGACCGTTCTGATCCAGGAGCTGATCCACAATGTTGCCACCGAGCACGGCGGCTACTCCATCTTCACCGGCGTCGGCGAGCGCTCCCGCGAGGGCTGCGACCTCTGGGGCGAGATGAACGCCTCCGGTGTTCTGAACAAGACCGCGCTGGTTTTCGGCCAGATGAACGAGCCCCCAGGAGCTCGTATGCGTGTGGCCGAGACCGGCCTGACCATGGCCGAGTATTTCCGTGAGGAGACCCACAAGGACGTCCTGCTGTTCATTGATAACATCTTCCGTTTCGTGCAGGCCGGTTCGGAGGTCTCCGCTCTGATGGGCCGTATGCCTTCGGCCGTCGGCTATCAGCCCACGCTGGCCAACGAGCTGGGCGCTCTGCAGGAGCGCATCACCTCCACCCGCGACGGCTCCATCACCTCGGTGCAGGCCGTCTACGTCCCCGCCGACGACCTGACCGACCCGGCCCCCGCCACCACCTTCGCCCATCTGGACGCCACCACCGTTCTGAGCCGTAAGATCGTCGAGCAGGGCATCTACCCCGCCGTGGACCCGCTGGCTTCCACCAGCCGCATCCTCGAAGCCGACATCGTGGGCGAGGAGCATTACCGTGTGGCCCGCAAGGTGCAGGCGACGCTGCAGCGCTATCAGGAGCTGCAGGACATCATCGCCATCCTGGGCATGGATGAGCTGAGCGAGGAAGACAAGCTCACCGTCACCCGCGCCCGTAAATTGCAGAAGTTCCTGTCCCAGCCGTTCTCGGTGGCCGAGAACTTCACCGGCCTGCAGGGCAAGTATGTGCCTCTGGCCGAGACCGTCAAGGGCTTTGCCGCTATCGTGGACGGCCAGTGCGATGATCTGCCGGAGTGGGCCTTCTTCAACGTGGGCACCCTGGACGATGCCCGCCAGAAGGCCGCCGAGAAGCTCGCGGAGGAAAAGGGCGGTGCCGTCTGATGCAGAAGTTCATGCTGAACATCACCGCTTCCAGCGGCGAGTTTTATCAGGGCGATTGTGAGAGCCTGACCCTGCCCACCGGCGACGGTGTGTACGGTGTGCAGGCCGGCCACAGCCCGGTGCTGGTGGCCCTGCACATGGGGATTCTGCAATTCACCGTGAACGGTGAGATCCGCGATGTGCTGGTGGGCGACGGCATTGCCGAAGTGACCCCTACCTTCGTTCTGCTGCTGGTGGACAGCGCCGAGCGTCCGGAGGACATTGACCGCAACCGCGCCGAGGCCGCCCGCATCCGCGCCGAAGAGCGCTTGCAGCACAAGCAGAGCATGCACGAGTATTACCAGAGCAAGATCGCTCTTGACCGTGCCATGCAGCGCCTGCAGACTGCCGCAAAGTACAAGCGGTAAATCAGGCCGTTCCGTTTTTCCCTTCCAAGATACAACAAACAACGAACGCCCCCTGCCTGGTTCCGGAGCCTATGCCTCCGGACGGACAGGGGGCGTTTGTTTCATGCACCTTCCGACTCCTTGCCGAATACGCTGTGAGTGAACCAAGCGAACATTTCGGCAAAGGAGTTTTTGTTTATGGCGACTGGAATTCTGCGCATTCAGGCATTTGCGGCCCGGCAGTCGGCACCGGTGGAGGGGGTCACGGTGAACATCGTCGGCGACGGCTTCACCGCGGCCCGGATGACCGACGCCGAGGGCAATGCCGCGGACGTGACCCTGACCGCCCCGGACTGTGCCCTCTCACTGGAGGAGGACAATACCACCCGTCTGCCCTATGCGGTGTGCAGCCTGACGGCTTCGAAGGCGGGGTACCGCACCGTCCGCATCCAGGGCATCCAGGTCTTTGCGGGGCAGGTGACGCTGGCCCAGCCGGAGATGATCCCCGAAACGGAGGAAGGCCGGGACGTGGAGAACCCGCCCATCGTCATCCCGCCCCACCCGCTGTTTGCGGGCGGCGGGGGCAGCGGCAGAGCGCCTGCCGATCCGTGCGCGCCCCGTGTGCTGGACCGGGTCATCATCCCGAAGAACATCACGGTCCATCTGGGCAAACCGGCGGCCTCGGCCCGGAACGTGACCGTCTCGTTCCGCAGGTATATCGCCAACGTGGCGTCCAGCGAGGTCTACCCGACCTGGCCGGAGAGCGCCTTGCGGGCGAACATCCACTGCCAGATCTCGCTGGCGCTGAACCGCATCTACACCGAGTGGTACCCCAGCCGGGGCTACAGCTTCAACATCACCAACTCCACCAGCTACGACCAGTATTACGTCCATGGGCGGACCGTGTTCGATGTCATGGTCCGGCTGACGGACGACATCTTCAATACCTATCTCCGGAAGACCGGAACGGTCAATCCCTACTACTCCGAATACTGCGACGGCAAATCTGTCACCTGTCCGGGCCTGAAGCAGTGGGGCACGGTCACGCTGGCAAAACAGGGCAAAACACCGCTTCAGATCCTGAAATACTACTACGGCAGCAACATCGAGATCGTCCGGACCCACAACATCCAGGCCATCCCGCAGAGCTACCCCGGCTCGCCGCTGCGGCAGGGCGATTCCGGCACGGCGGTGTTCACGCTGCAGCGGCAACTGAACCGCATCGCGAAGGATTACCCCTTCTTCGGCAAGCTGACCGTGGACGGCGTCTTCGGCCCCCGCATGGCGTCCACAGTCAAGACGTTCCAGCGGCAGTTCAACCTGACCGCCGACGGCGTGGTAGGGCGGCAGACCTGGTATAAGATCAGCTATATCTACGTGTCGGTCAAGGACCTTGCCGAACTGACCAGCGAGGGCGAGACCTCCAGCGGCACCCTGTCGGACGGCAGCTGGGGCGGCACGGCCCTGCGCACCGGTTCCACCGGCAGCGCGGTGGAGCAGGTGCAGTTCTGGCTGAATACGCTGGCGCAGTACGAATCCGCCCTCCCGTCCCTTTCGGTGGACGGCCGCTACGGCGCGGCCACGGCCAGCGCGGTGCGGGCCTTCCAGCGGCGGTACGGCCTGACCGTGGACGGCGTGGTGGGCCGCGAGACCTGGAACGCCATCTACAATGAGTTCCGGAGCATCCAGTCGGACAACGGCACCCCCAACGCCTACCCCGGCACGGCTCTGCGGGAGGGGGCCAGCGGCCAGAACGTGCGGCTCGTGCAGTTCTGGCTCAAGATCGCCCACACCGTCTATTCCAGACTGAACGACCTCACCGTGGATGGAACGTTCGGTGCGGCGACCACGGCGGCGGTGAAGCGGTTCCAGACCTACTTCGGCCTGACCAGCGACGGCGTGGTGGGCCGCACCACCTGGAACAAGCTGTACGAGGTCTACAACGACATCGCCAACAAACTGCTGTCGTCCAGCCTGCGGCCCGGCGAGTATCCGGGCATCCTCCGGCGGGGCAGCAGCGGCACGGCGGTGCGGGAATTGCAATTTTACCTCTACCTCCTGAGCGCCTATGAATCCAGCATCCCGGCGGTGGGCATCGACGGCAGCTTTGGTGCTGCCACCGAGAACGCTGTGCGGGCCTACCAGCGGTTTGCAGGGCTGACGGTGGACGGCATCGTGGGGCGGGCGACCTGGGAGTCGCTCTACGGCAAGGCCTCGGCTTTGCGCAGCAGCGGCCCGGTGGTCACACTGAAACGGCTGCCCTACCCCGGTAAGCCGCTGACGGTGGGCAGCGAGGGCAGCGACGTGCTGTATTACACCATCCTGCTGCGGCGGATCGCCTATTACTTCGAGAGCGTGGAGGCGCCGCCGCTGGCCACCGGCTACACCGGGGAGACTGCCGCTGCGACCCGCAGTGCGCAGGTGCTGCTCGGCCTGCCGGAGACCGGCATCGCGGACGCCGAGACCTGGACGGCGGTGGAGGCGCTGAGCCTGCAATTGGCGACCAGGATGCCCAACCCCGACCGGGATGCGGCACGGGAGATGGCATATCCGGGCCGTGCCATGAAGGAAGGGAGCGTCGGCCCGGATGTGATGCAGATCGAACAGTGGATCAACGGCCGGGCGAACCTCTGCTGCGGGGAGGGCTTCGTGCGGGATAATTCGTCCTTCGGCCCGGCGGAGACGGTGGCTGTGAAGGCCGCGCAGGCGCGGGCAGGCCTGCAGCAGACCGGCACCGTTGGCCGCGAGACCTGGGCGGCACTGCGGACGCAGAGCTGCGCATGTGATTTGGAGGAGGGATGACCCAATGGCACGGCTGCTTATTTACGATGCCTACGAAAACAAGGTCTACACCTATAACAGCCTGAGCGAGAACGACCCCATGCCCTACAGCACCGGTCGGACCCTGACCCTGCGGGAGTTCCGGGGCAGATCGAACAGCCCGGTGCTCTGGACCACCATCGCAGCGATGGAGGCCTGGAATCTGACCCGCCGCATGTACGGCCGCGGCATTCCGGTGGGGTATGCGTTCCGCCGCATCTGGGAGGGCGGCCACGGCACCCGCAGCCAGCACTATGCGGGGGTGGCCTTTGATGTGGGACAGAGCCTCAGCCAGACCCAGCGCACGGCCATCTACAGGGCCGCCCGCGCGACCGGGGCGTGGGGCTACGTGGAGCCGCTGAGCCAGACACCCACCTGGGTCCACTTCGACCGCCGCTACGGCACCCCCGCGTGCCGCGGCACCACGGCGGGCTACCCAACCCTGCGGCGGGGGAGCCGGGGCTGCTATGTGATGATCCTGCAGGACGCCCTCTCGACGCTGGGCTACCAGACCGGGAACCGCATCGACGGCCTGTTCGGCACCCGGACGGAAGAGGCGCTCCGGGGCTATCAGCGCCGCACCAGCCTCGCGGTGGACGGCGTCTGCGGCTGCAACACCTGGAAAAAGATCACCACCGCCGTCATCGGCGTGGGCCGGACCAAAACGACGATCGACTGAACGAAAACGAGGGCAGGAACCGGTCTGGTTCCTGCCCTCGTCTGTCAGCGGCGGTGGATCTTCTTGGTCGGTCTGCGGCCATGCCAGACATTGAGCAGCCACCACAGGCCATAGATGGCGAGGGCGAGCAGGCTCATGACGATCACGACCTTCAGGTAGAGACTGTGGAAAAAGTCCTGCACCTTCGAGACGGTGAAGAGCAGAGCGTTCTGGCGGACATCCTGCCCGGCGATGAGGTTGACCACACCGATGGTCTCACCGGCGAGCTTGAGCTCCACCGTGCCGATGACGTCGCCCTGATGGATGGGGGCGGCGGCATAATCAGGAAGATGGAAGTATTTCTGGGTGACGGTGCCGTCGCCGGAGGAGGGCAGCAGGGTCATCATGTTGTCGTCGGGGTAAAGCTGCAGCGTGTCGGTGTCGGATGAATACTTCACCGGGATCTCGGCCAGAGCCTGGTCGGTGTCCAGCGCGGCCTGGATGGAGAAGCTGTCGAACACCCAGTCGATGAGCTTGGTCGTCTCACACAGGGCCGGGCGGCGGTTCGCGTAGCCGTAATCGTCGCAGGTGTCAGGGCTCTGCATGATGCAGAAGATATAGGTCGCGCCGTTCTTGTTGGCCCAGGAGACATAGCTCTGGTCGCCGTTGTCGTTCTTGTAGGCCATCACGTCGCAGAGGCCGCCCTGCATCGCGCTGCGGTAGAACTTGCCGCCGCTCGTTTTGTTCAGGGCCACGTTCTGGCTGACCAGAACGAAGCTCTTGGCGTGTTTTTCCTTGGCGGGCATCGTGAAGGTCGGTGCGCTGGAGATCTCCCGGAAGGCATCAAAGCTCATCAGGTAGCGCAGGATGAGGTACATGTCCACGGCGGTGGTGGTGTTGCCGCTGTCCAGGCCGCAGGCATCGGTCCAGGTGCTGCCCGTCGTGCCGATGCGTTGGGACAGGGTGTTCATCTGGCTCACCCACCCGGTCAGGTCTCCGCCGGAAAGTTCATACGCCAGGCCCATCGCGGCCTCGTTGGCGTTCCGTGTCACCATGGCGTAGAGCGCTTCCCGGTAGGTGAAGGTCTCGCCGGAGCGCATGTCTGCGTTGTCAGAGTTGTGGACGTAATCCGAGATGGCGAACGGCATGGTAAAGGTGTTGTCGAGCTGGTCGGCGTAGTTGGACATCACCAGAGCGATGGTCATGTATTTCGTCAGGCCGCCGGCCGGCACCTGCTTCTGGCTGTCCTTGTCGTAGACGATGATGTTGGTGTCGGTGTTCACGATGTAGGCGCTCTTGGCCTGCACCTCATAGACGGGGCTGGGGTCGAACATGGCGCCTGCCGTCACAGCCAAACAGCTGAACAGGACCGCCAGAGACAAAAAGAGGGCAAAAATACGTTTCATGTGGACAATTCCTTCAAAAAGCGATAAAATAGAAAGACCGGGGCGCAGGATGCGGCCGGATAGGACAACAGGAAGAAGCCGGAGCTTCATTCTTTTATAATAACAGGTTTGCCCTGCGGAGACAAGGGCTTTTACAGCTTTCACACAGGGCGGGAGGAAACGAATGGTATATCTGACGGGAGACACCCACGGCGACATCGACCGATTCAGGCACGGCAGGCTCCGCTGGCTGAGCAGGCGGGATACCGTGGTGGTGCTGGGCGATTTCGGGTTCGTGTGGGACGGCAGCAAAGAGGAACGGAAAAAGCTGGATTGGCTGCGCAAACGCCCCTACACGCTGCTGTTTCTGGATGGCTGCCATGAGAACTACGACCTGCTGGCCCAGTACCCGACCGAGGAGCGGTTCGGCGGAACGGTCCAGGCGCTGGGCGGCAATGTCTACCATGTCTGCCGGGGCAGTGTGCTGACGCTGGAGGGCAAAAAATATCTCTGCTTCGGCGGGGCCGAAAGTCAGGACAAAGAGGAACGGGAGCCTGGGGTCAACTGGTGGCCGCAGGAGATGCCCTCGGATGAGGAATATGCCCGCTGTGAAAAGACGCTGGAAGAAAACGGCTGGCAGGTAGATTATGTGCTGACCCACGACGCCCCAAGCAGGTTCCTGGATTTTACTGCGCTGGCGCTGGGCGAGTCGAACCGGCTGCACCTCTTCCTCGATAAGATCCTGCTGAAGCTGCACTACGAAAAATGGTTCTTTGGCTGCTACCACAAGGATGTGGCGCTTTCCACCAAGAGCCGGTGCGTTTTCTGCGAGATCATTCCCATGAAATAATAGAATATAGAAAACGAGGGGCAGGCCGCTTTTGGCCTGCCCCTTGCTGCTGGTTCAGTTCATCGCACCGGCTTTTTCGAACATCTGCTCGACCTGCGCGGCCAGAAGTGCGTGGTCTGGTGCGGTGAGGAGTGGGTCTTCGGCCAGCAGGGCGGCGGCTTCGCTCTGCGCGGCGTGGAGGGTGCGGGTGTCGTTCATCAGGTCGGCGATCTGGAGGGTGGGTAGGCCGTGCTGGCGGCTCCCGAAAAAGTCGCCGGGGCCGCGCGTTTCCAGATCGTACTGCGCCACGGCGAAGCCGTCTGCCGTGGCGCAGAGGAATTTGAGCCGCTTCTGGACCGGCTCGCTCGTGTTGTCGCTGACGAGGAAGCACCAGCTCTCCGCCGCACCGCGGCCCACCCGGCCGCGCAGCTGGTGCAAAGCGCTCAGGCCGTAGCGCTCGGCGTTCTCGATGACCATGACCGTTGCGTTCGGCACATCCACGCCGACCTCGATGACGGTGGTGGAGACCAGCGCGTCCAACTGCCCGGCCTTGAAGTCCTCCATGACGGCGGCTTTTTCCTTTGGCTTGAGCTTGCCGTGCATCAGGCCGACCCGGCGGTCGGGCAGCAGCGCCTTGGCGATGTCTTCGTAGTAGGTCTTCACGGCATTCAGCCCGCCGTCGGGGGTGTCCTCGATGGCGGGGCAGACGATATACACCTGCCGCCCGGCGTTGATCTCCCGGTCAAGGAAGCCATAGAGGTCCCGCCGTTTCTTCCCGGTGATGCACCGGGTCTTGACCGGCTTGCGGCCCGGCGGCAGTTCGTCGAGGATCGAGATGTCGAGGTCGCCGTAGAGGAGCAGCCCAAGCGTGCGGGGGATGGGCGTGGCGCTCATGACCAGCAGGTGGGGGTTCTCGGCTTTTTCGGCCAGCAGGCCCCGCTGCCGCACCCCGAAGCGGTGCTGCTCGTCCACCACGGCCAGACCCAGCCGGGCAAAGGCGACCCCCTCGCTGAGGATGGCGTGGGTGCCTACCACAAGGTCGGCTTCGTCGTTCCGGATGGCGGCCAGCGTGGTGCGGCGGGCGGCGGCTTTCATGCCGCCGGTCAGCAGGGCGACCCGCATCCCGAACGGGGCCAGCATCCGGTTCAGGTTCTCGGCATGCTGGGAGGCCAAAATCTCGGTGGGGGCCAGCAGCGCTGCCTGATAGCCGCTGCGGATGCAGGCCCAGATGGCGGCTGCCGCCACCAGCGTTTTGCCGCTGCCCACATCGCCCTGCAGCAGGCGGTTCATGGACTGCCCGCCCGCCATGTCGGTCAGGATCTCCGTCACGGCCCGCCGCTGGGCCCCGGTGGGGGAGAAGGGCAGCGCGTCCCAGAACGGCTGCGGGTCGAGAAGCTGCATCGGTGCCCCGGTGGCGGCGCTGCCCCGGTTCTTCATCCGACCGATGCCCAGCTGCAAAATGAGCAGTTCTTCGTAGATGAGCCGCCGCCGGGCCGCAAAGGCGGCTTCCTCGCTCTCCGGGCAGTGGATGGCCCGCACGGCCTCTGCCTTGGAGAGCAGGCGGTATTTCTGGCGCATCTCCGGCGGCAGCGGATCGGGCAGAAGCTCGGCGTGGGGGAGCAGCTGGCGGACACACCGGGCGATGACGCTGCTCGAAAGCCCATCGGTCTGGGGGTAGACGGCCTCGAAGGGGGCGGCAGTGATCTGCGCCTCGGTGCGCACCTGCGGGTTGACCATCTGGCGGCGGAGCATCCCGCCGGTCACGATGCCCTGAAAATAATATGCCTGCCCCAGTTCCAGCTTCTGGGCGGCGTAGGGGTTGTTGAACCAGGTGATCTCCAGGCTGGAAACATCGTCCCCCGCCGTGATCCGCTCCATCCGCCGCCCGCCGGGCAGGATGCGCCCGCCGGGCTTGGCGAACACCTCGGCCTTCACGACGCACTCGGTGTCGCAAGGTGCCTCGGCAATGGAGTAGGGCTTTGAAAAATCCATATATCTGCGCGGATAGTGGCAGAGCAGGTCCGCCAGCGTCACGATGCCCAGCTTCTCGAACCGCTCAGCGGTCTTGGGGCCGACGCCTTTCAGATACCGCACCGGCGTATCGGGGGTCAGGGTGGTGTGGGTCTCGGTGGTTTGAGCGGGCATGGCATACGCTCCTTTCTGCACAGGATACCGCTATTGTAACACGGGGAAGGGGAGGATGCAATAAAACAAAAAATCCCGAACGCTTTCACGTTCGGGAATCTTTTGGAGGTGACGACCAGATTTGAACTGGTGGATGAGGGTTTTGCAGACCCTTGCCTTACCACTTGGCCACGTCACCATATTGGAGTGAATATTTCCACTCCATTTGGAGCGGCCGACGAGGCTCGAACTCGCTACCTCCACCTTGGCAAGGTGGCGCTC
>OHXB01000028.1_pt1 | contig 45230 bp, 44 predicted proteins | sample 1579811 | NCBI WGS metagenome assembly OHXB01 (sample SAMEA3882533, study PRJEB24775) | human gut metagenome | biome: human-associated habitat; feature: intestine environment; material: feces | place: Netherlands | collected 2009/2010 | reverse complement strand
AACCTTCTTTCATCTTGGTTCATTCTCATATCACCCTATATCATTCTACATTTCGTGTTAGATTATGAGAATGTAATGAAATTTTACATCTGGTAGTATTTAATTTCATCTATCCGTTCAGATTGACTTGCCCGGACCAAATAAGTGAATTATAATTTTCTTATAGCAATTCATCTCTCATTTTTGTGCAAACATTGAGAGGAAAATAGCAATTATATTCGCTATGATAAGGGAGGAAATAAATTTGGATTGGGTAAAACAGCTTAATATTGCGATTAGATATATCGAAGATCATCTGACAGGAACCATAGAGTATGACGAACTGGCAAAAATGCTTTGTTGCTCTACTTATCAATTTCAGAGAATGTTTGCCTTTATGAATAATGTTCCTTTATCCGAATACATACGCAGAAGAAAATTGTCGTTAGCTGTGGCGGATATTCAAAAAGGAGAGCGAGTCATAGATGTTGCTTTGAAATATGGCTATTCTTCCCCAACGGCATTTAGCCGAGCATTTCAATGTCTCCACGGGATTACCCCCTCTGAGGCAAGAAAAAAGGGAACATTATTAAAAACATACCCTCCAATTAGTTTCAAGCTGACTATCACAGGAACAGAAGAACTAACTTATCGGATTGAGGAACGATCTGCTTTTGAAGTAGCAGGTGTCTCTATGTTATTGGATAAATCTCTGGAAAAAAATTTTTGTACTGTTCCACAGTTTTGGGATAACGCTGTACAGGATGGTACTCTTGCAAAACTTAATTCCTTAGACAAAGGCGAAGTTTGCGATTTGCTGGGGATAAGTGTTTGCGGGGATTATGAGACATGGAAATACTATATTGCAGTTGCAACATCTGAAACAGCAAAATTTGAATTTGAGAAGTTAATTATTCCTGCGTCAAAATGGGCAATTTTCTCGGGAAAAGGAACAAATGTATCTTTGCAAGACTTAGAACGCCGTGTCATTACTGAGTGGCTCCCATTCTCTGGATTTGAATATGGAAATGCTCCAGATATTGAACGCTATATACAGGCTGATCCGGAAAATGCTGAGTATGAATACTGGTTATCTATCCGAAACGAGAAGGAGTAATTTATGGCAAGATCAAATATTAAAGCTGTTTTTGACGCTGGGAATTTGACATGGAAAATAGCAATATAAAAGGTCATTGGATTGGAATTTTTACTCAAAAGGGCGAAAAAACAGAAATTGATTTTACTGAGGATGTAACTGCAAAAAAAGTTTTAATGAAACCATTTGTTAAGGCATATTTGAAAAAGCAACAGGCAAGATATGTTAAAGATTTGGCGAGAAAATTGAAAGGTAATTATGAATAGCAAAGAAATTATTGATTATCTAAAATCTGAGGCTTCAGAAAAATATAAAGAAAATGTTATAAAAATGGGGATACCAGAAAAATTTTGCATTGGTGTATCAACATCTACACTGCGGAAATTTGCAAAAAAGCTGGATAAATCTAATGAATTGGCCTTTGAATTATGGAATACCCATTACCACGAGGCTCGTTTGCTTGCAGTGCTAATATTCGATCATAAATGTTTATCTTACGACCAAATTGACACACTTATGTCAGAAGTTTTATCATGGGACTTGTGCGATCATTTATGTAAGAATTTAATTATAAAATTAGATTACTATGAGGACTTTATTTTTAATTGGATAGCTGCTGACCATATCTATAAGAAACGGGCTTCGTTTGTTTTAATTGCTGCGTCTACTATACATGATAAAAGCATGACAAAGGAAACTCTTGACAGCTATTTGAAATTGGTATACGAAAATTCTTGTTATGAACATGACCATATAAAGAAAGCTGTTTCATGGGCGCTAAGAGAAATAGGAAAAACAGACTTTGAATATGCCGAAAAAGTTCTTTTGACTGCTTACGATTTATTAGCCAGCGGAAACAAAGTTCAAATTTGGATTGCCAAAGATGTCATAAAGGAATTAGAAACTGTCGTGAAAGTAAAAGAACGGAAACGCTTAATTACTTCTAATTCCAAAATGGGCAGAGAACGATGAAAGAGTAGCCACCCGCAACGGAATAAAAAAAACCGTTGTTTCGGCGGCTGGGTATCTGTGCGCCTAAACAAAATACAAGTAGCCTTACGGCGGTTTTGAAATAACAAATTTCAAGCCGCCGTTTTCTTTTTGAAAAAATGAGAATACGGAGGGTGTGTTAAAGTCGCCCTTTTTTGAGGATACGGCGGTGCTCAGGAGGTATCGCCGTGTCCATTTTTGCCTTTTTTTACAGTACCCATGACCTGCACCAGCTAAAAAAAGCATAGCTCCCCCTCCGGGACAGTCTGGTTATGAATGTGAAATCAGACAATACATCCAGAAGCTCAAACCTATCATCCGCTCTGCAGCGGCTTACGCGCCGCCTGAAGTGGTTGACGGTAAGCCGCCCGTTTATCCCTATACGCCCATCAAATCCGATTTTGAGGACGCAGAGACGGTCGAAGAAATGATGTTATACACCGAACTGCAATCCGCTGTTCATGCCATGATCCAGCGGCTCGAATACAGCTTCACCTTTAATCCCAGCCTGCTCACCAGCCCGAAGCGTAAGAAGCAGGTGGCTGAGATTCTGACTGAAGCCGAAAAATACATTTGGCGAATCAAGGAGGAAATGCGATGCGCCTGAAAAACGACACGAACAATTTTGCCGCTTCTTTCAATATCACCCCACCTTACCAGATGCTGGTGCTTCACAGCAAGATGCTGATTTATCCCCGTGAACTTTATCAGCGGGGCGTACAGCGCAAACGGGTGGAAATGATTGCTGCGGACTTCAACGAATATGTTGCGAACGAACCGAAGGTCAGTTTCCGCAACGGTAAGTATTATGTGGTGGACGGTCAGCACACTATCGAGGGGCGCATCCTCCGTAACGGCGGCAAAGACCTGCCGATTCTCTGTAAGGTCTACACCGGCCTGACGATGGAGCAGGAAGCCCTGTTCTTTGCTGAACAGAACGGTCACTCCGCACCGCTTACTGCTGGCATCAAGCTGCGCGCCAAGGTCGTGGGCGGCGATGCACCTTCCAAAGCATTTCTCGCAGCCACCAACCGGGTTGGTCTGGCGTTCAACTATGACAGCCTGCAGCTGAGCGACTACCGCATCAGCTGTGTGGGCACCGCTCTCAAGCTGTACAACCAGATGGGCGAAAAAATCTACTGCGAATCCCTGCGGCTGATCGTCGCCGCATGGGAGGGTAAGCCTGATTCATTCCGGGCATCTGTCCTGCGGGGCGTGATGCACTTCGTAGAACTGTATCACGGTGAGTTCAGCGAGGAACGGCTCATCCGTGCGCTGGGCAACGTCCATCCTATGGAGATCTACCGTGTCGGCAGGGATAATCCCGCCAAGCTGCCCGGATGGAAGAAATACGTTTTCCCCATCTACATGGCCTACAACGGCAAAGGTCGCAAGGACGCTCTGTCGATGAAGTTCTAAAACATATTCTCTCTGCCAAGGGGCATCTGCAAGCTGCGGATGTCCCTTGTTACATATTGAAAATTACAATATATAGGAGTGATGATACAATGGTCGATAAGTTTTCGCAGGTCGCTGGCAACGTTCCGGTGACCAATAACGACCCGAATCGCCGATATACCGTTATCAATGGCTATCCTGTCGTCCTCAATTTTGCAAAAGAACCCAATCCGGGTGTCTTTGAGCGTGTCCGTGACATCCTGCTCGCCACCAGCTATACCAAAAAGACCAGCTGACATCGTGGACGAGGACAAAAGAACGCGCTATACTGAGGATGGCAGTGGTATTCGGGACAATCCATGAACCACTACCAATCGTTCTTTGATAACCGAATATCGTTTATCCTCGCTTTTATAGCGAAAGTGAGGAACCCCCTATGACTGAAAATAAAAACCGTGTCTGCTGCCTGTACCGTGTTTCCACCGATAAGCAGGTGGATTTCAACTCGAACCATGAAGCAGACCTTCCCATGCAGCGCAAGGCGTGTCACAAATTTGCCGAAGCAAAGGGCTGGGTCATCGTCCATGAAGAACAAGAAGAAGGCGTGTCTGGCCACAAAGTCCGCGCAGAAGCCCGTGACAAGCTGCAAATCATCAAGGAATACGCCCGAAAGGGCAAATTTGATATTCTGCTGGTGTTCATGTTCGACCGTATCGGACGCATCGCAGATGAAACGCCATTTGTCGTAGAATGGTTTGTACGAAACGGCATCCGGGTATGGAGTACCCAAGAGGGTGAGCAGCGATTCGACAACCACACTGACAAATTGCTGAACTATATCCGCTTCTGGCAGGCAGACGGCGAAAGCGAAAAAACTTCTGTCCGTACCCGTACCAGCCTGCGGCAGCTTGTGGAAGAAGGACACTTCAAGGGCGGCAGTGCGCCGTATGGTTATGACCTTGTGAAAAGTGGCCGCATCAACAAGCGCAAGCACGAACTCTACGAACTGCATATCAACGAGCAGGAAGCCGAAATCGTTCGGCTGATCTTCGATAAATATGTATACGAGGGTTACGGCGCACAGCGGATTGCCACCTATCTGAACAATGCTGGATACCGTGCCCGCTCTGGAAAGTGCTGGCATCCGGGCAGCTTGCGAGGAATGGTCGGCAACCTGACCTACATGGGCGTTCTCCGCTGCGGAGATGCCCGCTCCGAATTGATGCCCGAACTCCAGATCATCCCGCAGGAGGAGTTTGAAGCTGCACAGCGTATCCGGGAAGATCGCTCTGCCCACGCAGCGGAAGAAGCCGAACACCATGTTCCTCTTCGTACCCGTGGACAGGCATTGCTTTCCAATAACGTTTACTGCGGCCACTGTGGTGCAAGGCTCGCCCTGACGACCAGCCGGAAATGGCGTAAGCTCTCCGATGGTACTCTGGACGATACGCTCCGCATTCGCTACACCTGCTACGGAAAACTCCGCAAGCAGACGGATTGCACCGGGCAGACCGGCTACACTATGCACATTCTGGATGAGATCATCGACAAGATGGTTCGCCAGATTTTCTCCCGCTTGAGAGGTATCCCAAAAGAGCAGCTTATCACCAGCCGCTATGCGAAGGAAACTGCGGAGCGCAAGAACCATCTGCAAGCCCTTCAAGCAGAACGCGACAAGGCCGAAAAAGACTTGCTCGCCTTAAAAACTGAGATTCTGGCTGTAATCAAAGGGGAGAGTGCTTTTCCGAAAGACACTCTTGCCGAGATGATCGCAGCACAGGAAAAGAAGCACACGGAGTTGGAAACTCTGTGTGAAGAAGCCAGTGCAGAACTGGAGCGAAACGCTGAATTGATGGCAAATGTATCGCAGCTGTACGAAGAATTGATCTCTTACGCAGACCTGTACGATAGTGCCAGCTTTGAAGCAAAAAAGATGATCGTCAGCCAGCTTATCCGCAGGGTAGAAGTTTATCGCGGATACCAAATCCATGTGGACTTCAACTTTGATCTTGCACAGTATTTGGAGAATAGCGATGAACTTGCTTGCTGACAAACACAAAAACACCGTTGACTTCGATTTGAAATCAACGGTGTTTGTAACTCTTATTTGAGCCAATGGTGGAGAATACCGGGATCGAACCGGTGACCTCTTGCATGCCATGCAAGCGCTCTCCCAGCTGAGCTAATCCCCCATAATTTTCCAGAAGTAGAAACCTCTGGAAAAGAGATGCTCAAACAAGAAACGTTTTATGAAATTCAGTCGTGGGGGTGCGTGAGCGCACTGCTTGGGCTCCCAGCTGAGCTAATCCCCCACATGTTTGGTTTCGTGTCTTGCGACGTGAGTTATTATACCAGCATGAAGGGACGCTGTCAACACTTTTTTCGAATTTCCTGCGAAGTTTTTGCAGAGAAAAGCGCCCCGGCGGGCGGTGGACCTGCCGGGGCGCGATGGTGCGTGAAAAATCAGGCTTTGGTGTACTGGCGGTCGAAGATCTGCGGGGCCACCTTGATGAGCAGCACAGCGGCCACCACGGTGAGCAGGGTCTCCGGCAGCATGTAGCTGGCGTTGTAGACCAGGCTGTAGGTCCAGGCACTCAGGCCCTCGTTCAGGTTGCCCCAGACGAGCACACCGGAGAGGAAGCTGCACAGGAAGCGCAGCACACCGGCCATAAAGGTGCCGAAAGCCACGCCGACCATCCGGTTCTTGAAGGGGCGGGCAAACAGCTCAGCCGTGCCCAGCGCCATGAAGGCGATGAGGTAATCCAGCAGGACTTCGCCCAGGAAGTACAGGAAGGTGGGCGTCGGGGGTGCCCAGAAGCCCAGCAGCATCTGCAGGCAGCCGTTGACCAGGCCGGTGAACAGGCCCCACTTGACGCCATGACGGAAGGACACCAGCACAAAGGGCAGCATGCTCAGCAGGGTGACGCTGCCGCCGTTGGGCATGGTGAAGATCTTGATGTTCGACAGCACGGTGCCGATGGCGATCATCAGGGCGCACTCCACCAGAATGCGGGTCTTGGAATAGGAATTCGACATTTTGGATTCGCTCCTCTAAAAATATAGTACACAAAAACAAAATACGCCTGCGATCAGCAGGCGTAGAGGCTTCGTTTGTGAAAGATGGGAACATTCCGCAAACTACCTACGCCGGCATTACCCGGATCAGGTTCAAGGGTACTCCGCAGTGTGCGGATCTCAGCCTTTCGGCGCCCCTGTTTTCATGTCCGTCTCCCAGTATAGTCGTCCGACGCCAAAAGTCAAGCCCTGGCGGGCATATTGCGCCCCTCTGCCTCATATTTTTTACCAAGGAGTCTTGCGGAGGAGGGGACAGGGCATGAAAGTGGAACCGGAACAGCGGGCTGCACTGCTGGGGGAGTACATCGCAAAAAACAGCGCAACGGTGCGGGCCGCAGCGCGGGCGTTCGGGTGCAGCAAATCCACCGTGCACAAAGACGTTTCGTCCCGGCTGCGGCGGGTGGACCCCGACTTGTTCCAGCGGGTGCAGGCAGTGCTGGCCCGGAACAAGGCCGAGCGGCATCTGCGGGGCGGGGCGGCCACCCGCCGGAAATACGGCAAAAAATAAGAGCAGCGGCGCATCCTTATATATAGGTTATATAAGGGTGCGCCGCTTTTGCTGCTATTTGCTGCGGAATTGTTCCAGCGCGGCCTTTTCGAGCCGGCTGACCTGCGCCTGGCTGATGCCGATCTCCCGCGCCACCTCCATCTGCGTTTCGCCTTTGAGGTAGCGCAGCTCCATGATCCGCTTTTCGCGCGGGGTCAGGGACGCGACGGTCTCCCGGAACTGCAGGCCGCTGATCCAGCTGTCCTCGCCGTCGGGGTCACGCACCTGGTCGATGACATACATGGCGTCGCCGCCGTCGGTATAGAGCGGCTCCTCAAGGCTGAGCGGTTCCACCACCGACTCCAGCGCCGCCGTCACCTCCCGGCGGGACAGGCCCGCCTGCTGCGCGATCTCGTTCACCGTAGGCTCCCGGCCCAGCTGCTTTTCCAGCCTCTCCCGCGCCTGCATGGCTTTATAGGCCGTATCCCGCAGCGACCGGCTGACCCGCAGGGCGTTGTTGTCCCGCAGAAAGCGGCGGATCTCGCCGATGATCATCGGGACGCCGTAGGTGGAGAACCGCACGTTCTGGGCCGGATCAAAGTTGTCAATGGCCTTGATCAGCCCGATGCAGCCTACCTGAAACAGGTCGTCGAGATTCTCGCCCCGCTGGGCGAACCGCTGCACCACGCTGAGCACCAGCCGCAGGTTGCCCTCGATCATCTGCTGACGGGCGGCGGCGTCGCCCGCATGGGCCCGCGTCAGCAGCTCCCGCTTCTGTGCTTCGGTCAGGACAGGCAGCTGTGCCGTATCCATCCCGCAGAGCTCGACTTTGTTGTACATCCGCGCCCCTCCGGTTTCGTTTTGACGTTACCGGAAGTATGGGGCGTGGGCAGGGGAATCATGCGTGGGAATTTTTGCCCGCTCAGTCCTCCAGCTTCTTTTTCAATTCCCGGATGATGCGTTTTTCGAGGCGGGAGATGTAGCTCTGGCTGATGCCGAGGGCATCGGCGGCCTCTTTCTGGGTGCGCTCGACGCCGTCCAGCAGCCCGAAGCGCAGTTCCATGATCTGGCGCTCCCGCGGGGAGAGCAGGGCCACCGACTGCCGGAGGGTGGCCCGTTCGGCGCTCTGTTCGAGCCGCTGGCTGACCAGGTCTTCGTCGCTGCCGAGGATGTCGGAGAGAAGCAGCTCGTTGCCGTCGCCGTCCACGTTCAAAGGCTCGTCGATGCTGGCCTCCTGGCGGCGGTTGGAGCTTTTGCGCAGATACATCAGGATCTCGTTGCCGATGCAGCGGCTTGCGTAGGTGGCGAGTTTGATGTTCCGTTCCGGCGTGAAGGTATTGACCGCTTTGATCAGCCCGATGGTGCCGATGGAAATCATGTCCTCGGCAGGGACGCCGGTGTTTTCGTACTTTTTGGCAAGGTAGACCACCAGCCGCAGGTTGTGGGTGATGAGGTCATCCCGCGCGGTGCGGTCGCCTGCCATCATCCGGGCGAGCAGGGCTTTTTCCTGCTCCGGCGTCAGGGGCGGCGGCAGGCTGGGCGCCCCGGCGACATAGTGGGCAGCGCCGGGGCAGACAAACAGGACGTACAGCCGACGGAAAAACGATAACAGGTGATTCAACGAAAAGCCTCCTTTTTGTGGGCGGGATTCTTGGGTGCTGCCAATGAGGGCGGGACTGAGAGGTTCAACGGCTCATCGGAACGCAGCATCGGGCACAACGGCTGGCGAGAGCAGCAGCTCCCAGCCGCCCGGCGGGGGCGGAAGGTCACAGAAGGCTGCATAGAGCGGATGAGCCGGAGCCGAAGCCAGTACAGCCGGGACGGCGGGCAGGATGCAGTGCCCGGACACCGTGGTGCAGGGGACGAACCGCAGGCCGAGTTCGGGCGGCGGCAGGGTGGAAGGGGCCGCGAAGTAAGCAGATAAGTAGGTGCGCAGCGGGCCGGGCAGGGTGTTCTGCACGGCGGCAAAGCGCACGAGTACGACCTCCCGGCCTGAAAGCGGTTCCTGCACCGAGAAACCGGTGTCACAGAAGGCCCGGAGCGGGAGGGATGCGCTGCCAATTTGCAGAGTGACGGGAAACGTCTGCCCGCCGTTCCGGCCCAGAAACCGCAGGATGCCCTGCACAGCCAGATACACGACCCCGGCGCAGACCAGCAGCAGCCCCGGCGAGAGGGGAAGGTAGATGCTGAAATTGTTGGCCTGTGCGCCGGGCAGGAGCACGGCTCCTGTCAGCGCAAAATGAAGGGCCACGAACCATGCCAGAAGCCGCAGAAAACACCGCCCGCCCGGAAACCCATAGCCAAGCAGGACGATGCCGGCTCCGGAGGCCAGCTGATACCCGACTGACACCGGCCACGGCAGGGCAGGAGCCAGCAGGATGAGGGAGGCTACCGCCCCGGCCAGCGCCCCGCCTACGACCCGCCCGCCCGACGTGCTCACGCCGCACAACAGGCCCGCCGCCAGCAGAAAGAGCGCGGTCGTGAGAAAGTTGACCAGCAGAAGAACATCGAGATAGATCACGGCCCGGATAAGCTCCGCCCCCTTTTGGGAGATTATAGCAGGAGGAGAACGAAAAATTTGCAGGAAACGGGGGAGGTGGACTTTCTGCGAGGCGCACAAACCCCCGCCTGAAAGCTTTTTTCATAAATTTTCAAAAAAGACTTGCAAAATATAGGCAAAAGAGGTATAATCCTACTCGCAGCAGCTTTTACCGCTGTAAAGCTCTGGATATATGCCTCTTTAGCTCAGTCGGTTAGAGCACCTGACTGTTAATCAGGGTGTCGCCTGTTCGAGTCAGGCAAGAGGCGCCAACAAATCGGCGGCGGGGATCACACCTGCCGCCTTTTTCATAGATGCGGGCTGTAACTATTTTGTGACATTTTTCACACTTTCTTCAAAATTAACGGTTTCTTAAAAAATGTCCTCTTGAAGAAGCTGTCAGATTGTGGTATACTGCATCTAAGCTTTAGGAAGTTTCCTGAAGCGTTTGGTAGATCAAAGGGTAGGCGCTCCCTTCTTTTTGATAGCAGCTTGGCCTCTGCTTTGCCTTGGTTCTCCGCAGGGCAGGGCAAAGCAGAGGGCTATGCGCTGCTTTTGATGGAGCGTGACAGAACCTTTTCTCCTGCGTCAAAATCTGCATCCTGTCTGCTGTCTGCGTGATGCGTACAAAGTTTTACTTGTACATTTCCGCACAATGTGCTAGAATATGGAAGGCAGTTTTGAATATTAGAACACAGAGAAGAGATCGTTTCCGAAGGTTGTCGGTCTCTTGTAAAGGAAACATCTATGCGTTATACCTATGTGCGGCAGCACGACACGACCGACTGTGCAGCTGCCAGTCTCGCAATGGTGTGCCTCCATTACAAAAAGGAAATCACCATCACCCGCTTACGCGATATGATGGGAACCGACATGAAGGGCACGAACCTCGTGGGCCTGCAGAAAGCCGCCAATGAGCTTGGCTTCAACACGGCCGCTGTCCGAGTGGACCGCGAGAATTTTCTGAGTGATTTCACACTTCCCTGCATTGCGCAGGTCATCACCGACCAGGGCTTGACCCACTTCGTGGTCATCTTCAAGAAGACCACGATCAAGGACGATGATGCCCGCCGCAAGCATGTGTTGAAGGAAGAAGAAAAAAAGGCTGACGCTTCCAAGAAGTACAAGTGCAAGGATTACGTCGTCATCGGTGACCCTGCCAAGGACCTCGAAAAGATCAGCCTGGACGACTTCTATAAAAACTTCACTGGCGTTCTGCTGCTGATGAACCCCACATCGGAGTTCAAGGGCGGCAAGGCAAAGAAAGCTGGCACCAGCATCAACGGCACCAGCACCGATGCAAACGCCAAGGGGGATAAGAGCACCGGCAAGTACCACATGCTCAAGCGGTATATCGACCTGCTCTGGCCCCAGAAAAAACTTTTTATTTATGCTATCCTCTGTTCGGTGATCCTTACGGTCATCGGCATCGTCTCCACAGTGTTCAACAAAGCACTGATGGATGAAGTGCTTCCGTATGGGTTGAAGAACTTACTCATCACCCTGATCCTTGTGTTCAGCGTGGTCAACCTCACGAGCAACCTGCTCAGCACGGTTCGCGAGTGGATCTTGATCTTCCTGTCCATCCGGATCGACATTCCGCTGATGCTGGGCTACTTCGAGCATGTGTACAAACTGCCGATGAAGTTCTTCGCAACGCGGAAGACCGGTGAGATCACCACCCGTTACTCCGATGCAAGCACCATCAAATCGGTCCTGACCAACATCGCGATGACCATCGTGATGGACGTGGTGATGGCCGTGGGCGTTGGCATCGTGCTGTTCCGGATGAACTCCTCGCTGTTCTCGCTCACCCTGTTCAGCACCGCGCTGAGCCTGCTCCTCGTCATCATCTTCAAGCAGCCGTACAAGCGGATCAATGAAGAGACGATGCAGCAGTCCGCAATGCTGAACAGCCAGATGATCGAGAGCCTGCGCGGCATTGAGACCATCAAGTGCAATGCCTGCGAAGACCGCGAGCTGGAAGCTCTGGAACGCGAGTACATCAAGAGCCTGAAAATCAGCCTCCGGTCCAGCAAGATCAGCACCGGCCAGTCTCTGGTGTCGATGGTGATCTCCACCCTGCTGAATATGGTGACCACTTACGTGGGCATCATGCAGGTGTTAAACGGTGAGCTGACACTGGGCGGCTATATGGCATTCACCACGCTGTCTGGTTACTTTACTTCTCCGGTGAGCGACCTGATTTCGATGCAGATGTCGATTCAAGAAGCCGATATCTCCATGAAGCGTCTGACCGAGATCATGGATTATGAATCGGAACAGGCCGAAGATGAAGAGCACACCGAGATGGAACAGATCGAAGGCGACATCGAATTCAAAGATGTCACGTTCCGATATGGCAACCGCAGCCCCGCACTGAACCACATCTCCTTCACCATCCCGCAGGGGCAGAAGGTGGCACTGGTCGGCAGCAGCGGCAGCGGCAAATCGACCATCACCAAACTCCTGCTCAAGTATTATGAGCCGGAGAGCGGCGAAATTGATGTGAACGGTATCAATCTCAATGAGTATACCAACGCATCGGTGCGCCGTGCGATCTCTTACGTCCCGCAGAATGTCGAGCTGTTCAGCAAGACTCTGTTTGAGAATATCCGGATCTCGCGTCCGGAAGCCACCCTTGAACAGGTCAAGGACGCTGCCAAGAAGGCAGATGCACATGAGTTCATCCGCAAACTGCCGCTGCAGTACAACACCTATCTGGAGGAAGCTGGCAACGGCCTGTCCGGTGGTGAGAAGCAGCGCATTGCTCTGGCTCGTGCATTCCTGAAGGACTCGAACCTCTACATTCTGGACGAATCGACCAGCAGCCTGGACTTTGGCACAGAGAATACCATTTTTGATATGATCTACAACCAGCTGGCTGACAAGTCGATGCTCATCGTGGCACACCGCCTGTCCACTGTTCGTGACTGCGACCAGATCCTGGTCATGGATCACGGTGAGATCGTGGAGCGCGGCACACACGATGAACTGCTGGCAAAACAGGGCAAGTATTACGAGCTTTGGAACTTGCAGCAGGGCATCTTCCGCCGCAAGAAGGAAGAGCCGAAACCCATTGCTCACGCCGCAGTGGTCGAGGAAGACGATGACGGCGGTGAGGCAATCACTTATTAAGTTGCAATCGAGTGCGCACTCGATTACATAAAAATGGCTTTGGATGGTTGCGCAGCCTGAAGAAGTCCTAAATTCGATTCAATCATTTGAAGGGAGTAATTCATTATGATGATGCCTGCAAACTACTCTGTTATCGCAGAGAACGAGATGACCTATGTTGTTGGTGGTGGCGTGATCGAGGCTATCGGCGCTGTTACCGCTCCGATCTGGACCGCTGCTAACGTCAAGACCTTCAACACCAACATTGTTACCCTGGTGGGCAATGCTTTTGTTGACAATTTCGTCCACGGCACTTTTGGCTATGTCTTCTCTGAGGGCGCTTCTTGGAAGGGCCTGGGCGAGAGCCTGAAGGGCACCTTCGTTGCTAAGAACGGCCAGGCCGGTGAGACCTTCGCTAAGGTTCTGGGCAACGTTGCTGCTATCTACAACCTGGGCAATGCTACCGTTGCTAACAAGGCTGGCGATGTCACCCTGTTCAAGGCTGCTGACAAGAAGTGGAACAACAAGTACAAGATCAATTCGGATGGTACCATCCAGGTTTGGGGCTAATTTAGGTTAACTAAATAGCTTGAGTGTTTCATTCGCACCGCCCTATGTTGTAGGCGGGGCTGATGATAATGCCTCGTAATGGTGTGCCAGGAGGCGTAAGCCTTCTGGCACACCTTATTTTTATAATGTCACTTATTACGCGAGTAATAGGTGATAGCCCTCTCAGTCACCTTCGGTGCCAGCTCCCCCAAAGGGGGAGCCACTGGCGTGTCGGTCAAGTTATTTGTTGATCCGGAAACAGCCGGGCGCTGTTCTCATTGGCAGCGGCTGCTGGATGAAAAAGCATAGACGAAGCCGGGGATGGTGCAGGTGAAAGAGCGTGTCCTGAAAAACCTGAAAATGCTGGAGACTGCACGGGGTCTGCGAAGAAAAATGACCTCGCAGAAACGAAAGCTGTGGAAAAGTAAGATGCTGCTGCCAATGAGAGCAGGGCGAAGATGCTGACGGGTGAGGAAATGACCTGCCCGACATGCCAATGGCTCCCCCTTTGGGGGAGCTGGCAATGCGAAGCATTGACTGAGAGGGCTATTGCCTATTACCCCCGCACTTGCGGGAGAAATCTAAAGAAACAGGTGGACGATACCATGAGAGAAATTCAAGTTGCAGAACACAAGACCCTGAAGCTGACCAATGTGCTGTCGCGCAAGGTGGAAGTTGAGGATATGGGCAATCTGGCCATTGTGCTGACCCAGATGCAGAACTTTATCCGCAGCCATGACGCCATGCCGGTTGGCCCCATCGTGCAGTGCGTGAAGATGCGCAAGGGCCCCAACCCCACGGCGGAGATCTACTTCATGCAGCAGGTCAACCAGCTGATCCCCCGGCTGGACCCCGGCTACCAGATGGACGCTCTGCTGCGGGTGCGCAACTGCCTGTATGCCCACTACACCGGCCCCATGAGCTACAGCAACCTCGCCAGCCAGAAACTGGATATCTATGCGTTCGAGCATGAGATCGAGACGACCGGCGATTCGTACACCGTCTATGTCAATCAGGACGACGACAACGGTGTGCTCGACGTCTTTATGGAGACCAAGTGATTATGACGACCATTCAGAACCTTTCCGACCTGCAGGATCGCCGCATCATGATGGAAAAGCGTGTGCCGCCCTTTGGCTACGCGATGATCCTTCTGGTGGCGGGCCTGCTGGTCTTCCTGACCATCTGGAGCACCCAGAACTACCGCACCTACGTCAGCCAGTCGACCGGCACGGTGCAGGCAAGCAACAAGACCTATATCATGTCCAGCTACTCCGGCTCCATCACCGAACTCAACATCTCGGAGGGCAGCTATGTCAACGAGGGCGACCTCATCGCCCATGTCAAGAGCACCGACATCGACATGCAGCAGGACAGCTACAAGAGCCAGCTGGAGATCTATCAGAAACAGAAGGCACAGTATGAAAAGCTGCTGAAGTCCATTCAGGACGACACGAACTATTTCAGCGAGACCGACCTGGACGACCAGCCCTACTATTACCAGTATGAGAGCTACAAGAGCCAGGTACAGCAGAAGGCCTTTGATGCTTCGCCCTATCAGGCGGCGGGCTACTCCGACGAGCAGATCAAGGCCCTGATGGAGCAGAACCAGAGCGAGATCGAGGCGCTGTACTACTCCACGCTGCAGTCCATCACCGGCAACCTGACCAGTGTGCAGACCAACATCGACAACATTCAGGCACAGCTGGATACGCTGGCAAGCGGCGCGAACGATTACTACATCTATGCGCCCACGTCCGGCGTCATCCACATGGACACCCCCTATAAGGTGGGCATGGTGCTGAGCGCCGGTTCGGCACTGGCCACCGTGGCCAGCGAGAACAGCGATCAGGAGATCGTGGCGGCCCTGACCGTCAGCGACCGGCCGCTCATCAACGTGGGCGACCCATGCAAGATCGCCATCACCGGCCTGTCGGAGTATTCCTACGGCAACCTGACCGGCACGGTGACTTCCATTGACAGCGATGTGACCTCCACCGAGTCCGGCTCGTACTACAAGATGACCATCAAGCCCAACAGCACCTACGTGGTGAGCAACAGCGGCGACAAGGTCGATCTGGCCAACGGCATGAGCGTGACCGCCCGTGTCGAGTACGACAAGCTGACTTACTTTGAATATGTCATGGAGGCCCTGGGCGTTTTGTTCCGTTAAACAGCGTCCGCAAACTCAACGCCCAAAGAGGTACGATAGAATGAAACTGAACCCGAAACAGCTGGCCGTAAGCGCCGCCCTGCTGGGCCTGCTGGCCGCAGGCGCAGCGCTGCCCGCAGCCGCAGCCAGCCCCATTTCTGCCCCGGCTGCCATCACCTTCCCGTGGAGCCCTGTGGCGGCCGAGAGTGTGGAAACAGGGGACTATGCCCCCACCATGACCGTGGGCACGGCCCAGCAGCTTTCGCCGGTGGTCCAGCCGCAGAAAGCCGCCAGCCGAAACGGCGTGAGCTACGTTTCCGATAACCCGAACATCGTTTCGGTCGGGGAGGACGGCGTGGCGCAGGCGGTGGGCCTGGGCACGGCGAACATCACGGCCACCTGTGGCGATGTCAGCTGCACCTACACCATCACCACCCAGCCCGACAGCACGATGATCGCGACCGAGATGGACATCACGCTGGCGTCCAGCACCATTGCCGTGGGCGACACCACGTCGCTCTCGCTGGCGGTGCTGCCCACCACGGCGGCAAATTATATCAGTGTCTCGCTGAGCTCCTCCGATCCCGGCGTGGCCACTGTGAACAACTTCGGCAAAGTGACCGGCGTGGCCCCCGGCAAGGCGACCATCACGGCCACCGCTGGGGATGTGACCTGCTCGGCGACCGTGACCGTTGTGGCAGCCTCCTCCAGCTCGGCGTCCACCGGCCCGGTGGAATCCATCTCCCTGAACACGAACTACATCGTGCTCAAGCCGGGTGCTTCCGACACCATCACCGGCTCGGTGGCACCGTCTTCGGCCTCCCAGAAGCTGACCTTTACCAGCAAGGATAAGAAGATCGCCACCGTGAACGGAAGCGGCGTCGTGACCGGCGTTGCCACCGGCGCGACCTCCATCATCGTTTCCAACGGCAAGGTCTCTTCGTCGGTGACGGTCATCGTCAACCGCACGGCGTCTGCGTCCAGCAGCGGCACGGACAGCACCGGGGAGGGGACGGCTCCGGCGGAGACCGACCCCATCGTAGCCTCCATCGAGAATGCGGCCTCCGATACCATCTCCTACCCGCAGAGCCAGGTCCCGGTGCTGACCACCGCGATGCTGAACGCCCTGCGCACCACGGGCCGCACTCTCGTGCTGGAAGCGGAGGACTACACCCTGACCGTGGACGGCTCCACCATCCGCAACACCACCAGCGAGGTGAACACCGCGCTGACCTTTGCGCCCGACGAGTACGGCCTGCGCTTCACCCTGAACGAGGGCGAGGACATGCCCTGCGGTGTGACCCTCACCATGACCGGCGAAAATGCCGGGTACAGCCGTCTGTACCTGCACAACGTCGTGAGCGGGAAGTGGCAGTTCCTCAACAGCTACAAGGACGGCGTGGCACACGCCGATGTGGCGGGCGAGTATCTGCTGACCAACCAGAATCTGCGCTTCACCAGCATCAACTGGACCTTCTTCATCGGCGCAGGCATCCTTGTGGTGGCCTGCCTCATCGCGTACGTCGCGGTCAAGAAGCGGTACTGGTTCTGGTAATTCCGCAGGCAGTCAAAGTAGAAAATGCAAAAAAAGCGATGGCTGTTTCGAGCCATCGCTTTTTTTTGCGTTGAAGAGTTTTGCCTTAGAGTTTGAAATACCCCGCCGGTTCATCGTCCTGGCAGCGGTGCTCCATCAAAAAGGTATCGAGCCAGCGGCCATGGCAGTCCCGTGCAATGCGCTCACGGCGGCCCACCAGGCGGAACCCGCATTTCAGGTGCAGGCCTTTGGACGCTGCATTGTCCTGCAAGACCGTGGATTGCAGCGTCCAGTAACCGGCCGCTTCGGCCTGCTGGCAGAGGGTGGTGAGCAGATGATACCCCAGCCCCCGGCCTCGGAACCGTTCGCCGATGTAGATGCTGACCTCGGCCACGCCACGGTAGCACCAGCGGGGGTCGACCCGGTGCAGGGCCGTCCAGCCTGCCAGGACGCCATCGTCCTCCACCACAAGGCGGCATTCTTTGATGTGGGAGGCATCCCACGCGGGATAGGGCGGGCAGTCGGTCTGGAAGGTGGCGTGCTCGGTGGCGATGCCTTCCAGATAGATCTTGGATACTGCCGGCCAATCTTCCGGCGTCATGGGCCGGACTGTGATCTTGTTCATACGTTCCCCTGAACGGAGCCGCAATGCTCCGCGATTCCTCAAAAATTCTTCCGATTCTTTCAGTATAGCAGACTTTCCGGCAAAGTACAATGTTTTTAGCCGGAAACTGCACGCCTGCCCGGCAGTTGGCCGCCGGGCGCGGTGGCTTTGGGCAGGAGGTGGTCTTTTTTTATCCGAGATACCTTTTCGAAAACGGTCGGTTGTGCTACAATAGAAGAAAATTCCAGCTGCTTTCGCTCGTGCAGAGCATGATGGCAGCCCGGTTGGAGGAGACGTGCGCTCCGGGCCGGGGCAGTGTAAAGGAGAGTGCCGATGAAAAACATCCTGAGACGGCTGGCCGTGCTGTTCTGCCTGATGCTGGCACTGGCCCTGCCCGCCTTTGCCGAAGGGGAAAAGGGCGAAGCCAACATCACCCCGCAGACCACGATGAAGGAACTGCGCGAAAACCCCAGCATCAAGGGGTCGGGCATTTACACCTATGTATATGTCTGGGAGCGGGATTGTGGACTGCTGAAAAGCAGCAAAGACAACGATACGATGCTGGATGTGATCGGAAAAGAATCCGTCAACAGCTGTGTGGCCGGGATGAACTTTCTGATCGACACGTATAATACAGGAACACAAATTACGTACAAACTCTATACGCCGGAAGAAATTGCAGAGGACAAGACGCGCGACCATGCAGAACTCTATTATTTCCCGGCAGATAAGCCCAATGCAAAATATGCGGTCGTGCTTTCGGGCAACGCTCTGTTTTACAGCGGCGAGATGCGGGGCGGTGTTTCCACTGCATGGGAACTGCATCAAAAAGGATATGCGGTATTTGCACTTCGGTATCGGATCGGAAGTGAAGCAAAGGACAACGCACCGATTCAGGACCTTGGCCGTGCGATTCAACTGATTACGGCCAACGCAGAAAAATTCGGGGTCCAGACGGAAGATTATGCGCTGCTGGGATATTCTTCCGGTGGTCAGATTGCGGGCGTATTCTGCGGGCAAGAAGTGGGATATCCTCGTTACAATGTGCCTCGGCCCGGCGTACTGCTGTTGGCGTATCCGATCAATAATTTCTATGAAGCAAAACCGATTTACCGTTGGCTGATCGATACGTATTCGGAAAATCTGCGCTACTACGATTATAATATTTCCGGCTGTGTGACACCGGATTTTCCGCCAACATATTTCTGGTATGGGTTGAATGACATTTTGTTGATGGCCTTCAATTATTATGAGCAGGGCCCGGCACTTCAAAAAGCACTGGCGAGAAATGGTGTTCCGTACCACGAAAGTGTGTACAAACGTGCGTTCCACGGTATTGGCATAGCAGAGGGAACGGATGCAGAAGGCTGGCTCAACGATGCCGCCGCCTTCTGGGAAGAGCAGACCGCGCAGGCGCAGCAGCCTGCTGCATAAGGATCAAGAAAGGAAGCGTTGTAGGATGAAAAACTGGAACGAGACGTTCCGCAGCCTGAATGTGGGCCTGCCGGACGATGTGGAGCGGCTGAAAGCCGCCGGGTATTATCAGGAGGCCATCGAGCGGATCGACGCCTATCTGGCCGAGGATTGGACGGTGACCCAGAACAGCCCCCGCAGCCAGGGCGCGGAACCAGTGGGAGAGGAGCTGCCCCAGAACCCCACGCCCCACGGTGTGGAGGCCCTGCGGGACGCGATGCTGGCCCAGCGGGAGATCATGCGCCGCATCCCGGCAGAATACTGCTACACCGAGGACGAAGCCGTGGCCCGGATGCAGGGAATGGTGCGGGACTTCACGCGTGAGGAGTTCCGGCTTCTCGTGAAGGAGGGCCGGGTGGACTGGCGGTTCGTGGAAGGGGAGAAGCACTACCTCGACCGCTTTGCCGAAACGCTGCTGGCGACCCATGCCGATCTCGCCGCCCGCCAGATCGACCCGCCTGCCCCCGGCACTTCGGCACGGGAGTTCCGCAACCGCCAGCATGAACAGATGGAGCGGGACGGCCAGGCAAGCGCCCGCATCACCCTGAAGACCAGCGTTGGCATGTCGGACGAAGCCTTTGCCGCCGCACTGGCCGAGGCAAAGGCGGAGGGGCGGAACAGTGTGCATGTCCGCGCCTGGCTGCCCATCCCGGCCGCCTGTCTTTCCCAGAGCGAGATCGAGCTGCTGGACTGCACCGAGCCGCCTGCCCGCATCGCGGACGAGAACGCGCCTCAGCGGACGGTCTTCTGGGAGGCAGACCTCACCGAGAACCGCCGCTTTGGGGTGGAGTACCGCTACCGGACCACGGCCGTCTACACAGACCCGATGGACATCCGGCCGGATGCACAGCAGCCGACCTTTGACACCGGCGAGGAAGCGCCGCACATCGTCTTTACGCCCTATCTGCGGGCGCTGGCCCGCCAGCTGACCGACGGCATCACCGACCCGGCGGAAAAGGCAAAACGCATCTACGATTACGTCACCCTGAACGTGCGCTACCACTATCAGCCCGCCTACTTCGTGCAGGAGTGCCTGCCCGACCAGTGCGCCCGGAACCGCCGGGGCGACTGCGGCATCATGGCGCTGACCTTCATCACCCTCTGCCGTCTGGTGGGCATCCCGGCCCAGTGGCAGAGCGGCCTGTCCGTTTCGCTCACAGGTGTGGGCTGCCACGACTGGGCCATGTTCTACATCGCGCCCAAGGGCTGGATGTATGCGGACTGCTCGTTCGGCGCGTCGATGGCGCGGCAGGGCGATGAAAGGATGCGCCGCCACTACTTCGGCAGTCTGGACACCGGGCGGATGGTGGCGAACCGTGCCTTCGAGGCCCCCTTCGACCCGCCCATGACCGGCTTCCGCTCCGATCCCTACGACAACCAGTCCGGCGAATGCGAGGTGGACGGCGTGGGCCTGTACGGCGATGCCCTTGACACCCGCAAGGAACTTGTAAATTACGAATTACTGTAAAAAACACCGGGCCCTGCCTTCTGCGGGACCCGGATTTTGATGATAGGAGAAAACCATTTATGGAATATCTGGCAGGACTTTACACCCTTCTGCTGGTCGCCATCTGCCTGGAACTGGCCGTGGTGCTCTGGCGCACCGGCAAAAAGCAGGGCAGCGCACCGGATCACGACGAGTTCAAGCGCTGGATGCAGCAGCAGCTGGATGCGCAGGCTAAGGAGTTTGCGGCCAGGCAGTCGGCCCTTGCTGAGCAGAATCACACCGCCCTGCGCAGTGTCAGCGAGACGCTGCAGACTGCGGTGCAGAACATGAGCACGACGCTGGCACAGGGGCAGGACAGCCAGCAGCAGCTTCTGGAACGCCGTTTGCGTTCGCTGGAAGCATCCAATACCCAGAAGCTGGAAGAGCTGCGCCGGAGCATGGCTGAGAGCATGACTGCCCTGCAGGCCGAGAACAACCGCAAACTGGATGAGATCCGCCACACCGTCGATGAACAGTTGCAGGATACCCTGCAAAAGCGGGTGAGCGAGAGCTTCAAGGCCGTCAACGAGCAGCTGGAACAGGTGTATAAGGGGCTGGGCGAGATGCAGAACCTTGCTGCCGACGTCGGCGGGCTGAAGCAGGTGCTCTCCGGCGTCAAGACCCGCGGCATCCTCGGCGAGATCCAGCTGGGGGCCATTCTGGAAGAGATCCTTGCCCCGGAACAGTACGAGACCAATGTGACCACCATCCCCGGCAGCAGCCAGCGGGTGGAATATGCCGTCAAGATGCCGGGCGTGGACGGCAGCACGGTCTGGCTGCCCATCGACTCGAAATTCCCCGGCGACACCTACGCCCATTTGCAGGATGCACAGGCTTCCGGCGATGCGCAGGCGGTGGAGAATGCCCGCCACGCGCTGGAGCTTGTGCTGCGCAGCGAGGCAAAGGACATCCGCGAAAAGTACGTGGAACCGCCCTATACCACGACGTTCGGCATCCTGTTCCTGCCGTTTGAGGGCCTGTATGCCGAGGTGGTCAATGCCGGATTGCTGGAAGTGCTGCAGCGGGACTATCAGGTGAATGTGGCCGGCCCCAGCACCATGGCGGCCCTGCTGAACAGTTTGCAGATGGGCTTCAAGACGCTGGCTATCCAGAAGCGGTCGGGTGAGGTCTGGCAGCTGCTCGGTGCCGTGAAGACCGAGTTCGACAAGTTCGGGCAGGGGCTCTCCAAAATGCAGCAGCGTCTCCGCCAGACCGACGAAGAGCTTGACAACCTCATCGGGGTGCGCAGCCGCGCCATCAGCCGGAAACTGCGCAGCGTCCAGAGCCTCGACGAGGCCGCAGCGGCCACTCTGCTGGAGCTGGACGCCCCGCTCCGTCCGCTTTCCGGCGGGCAGCTCCCCCAGAGCGGGAGCCAGTGGCAGGACGGCGAACTCTGAGCTGGGCGAAAAAGCAGGAGGTGACGGAGAGGGGAAAGCCAGCCAGACGCAAAGACGCAGTGCCGGTTACGGCCCTGCCATAATCTGCACTGCGTCTTTTTAATCCTCTGTATACGCAAACAATTCTTCCACCGTGGTGTGAAAGACCTTTGCAATGTCCATCGCCAGTTTCAGGGATGGGTTGTACTTGCCTTTTTCAAGGTTGACAATGGTTTCCCGGCGTACCCCGACCAGCTCGGCCAGCTCCGCCTGCTTGAAATTGTCCCGCTCCCGGTATTCTTTCAGTTTTGTGACCAGTGCCATGCTCAGAGTCCTTTCTCGTCCATCAGCCAGAATGCAACCGTGCGCACGACTTCAATCAGGATCAGCGTCCCCATCAGGCAGTAGCCGATGACCTCGGTGGTAAGCACGAGCCGACCGATGGCACAGGCAAAGCCAATCCCAATCAGGGCGGCCCTGCAGACCTTCAGACAGATGCTGTCGCATCGGTGGAGATTGGCCTCGGCCATTTCGTCGGCAGCTTCCTGCTTATATTTCCGCACCCGGATAGCGCGGAATACAAAATACCAGAACGTGAAGCCACCCACAACGGTCTGGATCGTGGGATAAAAATCCTTCCAGTCGTTCCGTGCCCACATCCAGTAGTAGAGCGCGACCAGAACGGCAAAGATGATCTTGTCGGCGACCAGCTCTTTCAACGTGACTTTTTTCATAGGAAAGTTCCTTTCTTGTGAATGAAGATATACCATACAATGAAATGAGGTGAGAAATTTCGCACACCTTGTGTGATAAATATATCACATGGCACAGTGCATGTCAATAGAAAATGTGCGAAAAATATAACTTTTCCAGAACGCATGATGAACAGTCCAGCCTTCATGTGGACGAAGAACCCGGTGACCGTGCCTCCGACTGCGGCGGCATCATGGAGCCGGTGGCCGTCTGGGTGCGCAAGGGCGGCGAGTGGGCGATCATCCATCGCTGCAAACGCTGCGGAAAACTCAGCTCCAACCGGGTGGCGGCAGACGACAATCCCATGAAGCTCATGAGCATTGCCATGAAGCCGTTGTGCGCTCCGCCGTTCCCGCTGGACTATCTTGAAGAAATGACCGCCCTGATGGGCGGCGATGGACGGATGCGATAAGCCGCAGGAGAAACTGCAAGATGGACTATATCAGAGTTACCAAGGAAAACATCGACAAGGAACACATCTGTTGTGCTATGTCCGGCCAACAGAGCCTTGCCAAGAAGGAATGGCTTAAGCAGCGATTTGAGGAGGGGCTTGTTTTCTACCGCAGCGCAGAGCGCGGCAAGTGCTTTATCGAGTACATCCCGGCAGAAAACGCATGGGTGCCCATTGATGCGGCAGGCTGGCTTTATATCAACTGTCTGTGGGTCTCCGGTTCCCTGAAAGGGCACGGCTATTCCAGCGAACTGCTGGAAGAATGCCTTCGGGATGCCAAGGCACAGGGCAAAAACGGCGTTTGCATTCTGTGTGCCGAGGGGCGCAAACGGGAGTTTCTTGCTGACCCAAAGTTTTTGACCCATAAGGGCTTCAAGGTTTCGGACATCTCCGATTGCGGAATCAATCTCATGTACCTGCCCCTTGCAGAGAGTGCCCAGCCGCCAAAATTCAAAGACTGTGCCAAGCATCCCAAGGTGGAGGAAAATGGCTTTGTCCTCTACTATACCGACCAGTGCCCCTACACCTATTATTGGGTGCCAAAGGTACAGGAGGCTGCAAAGGAACATGGAATTCCGTTCAAAGCCATCCACATCACCGAGAAAGAGACGGCACAGAATGTGCCTGCACCGGTCACAACATACGCATTGTTCCGGGATGGGAAGTTTGTGACCCAGAGCATCCAGTCGGACAAGAAATTCTTGAAATTGGCGGCAGAATAATTGAATCAAACCAGACGCCAGACGCAGTGCAGCCCATAGAATTGGGGTGCGCTGCGTTTTTATTCGTTGGGGCTATTTTGCAATAGCCCCTTCATTTTTGCTTGTTTCCGGTGAAAGCTGCGGCGCGGGAACGTTCCATTCAGCGGGCCTTCTTGGGGTCGCTTTCGTCCGGGGCGCTGCCGCTGCCGGAGTTCAGGATCGCCACGAACTGTTGCAGCTGCTTGAGGGAACTGACCCCCAGCTTTTCGTAGATGTTCTTGTTGTGGAAGCGCAGGGTGCTGTCCTTGATGTCCAGCTGCTCCACGATCTCCCTGGAGCGCAGCCCGGCGGCGTAGCCGTCAAAGATGCGGCGTTCGGTCTTGGTCAGGGTGGGGATGCCCGCCACGAAGGTCTGGAAGGCATCGGGCACCGATTCGTTGCGGCACACGTCTGCCAGCCGGGAAAGCTCGGTCTGCATCTGCTGGCGCTCCATCTGCAGCTCGTCCATCCGCCGCCTGGACTCCCGCCGGTCTTCCTCAAGCTGCCGGAACGCAGGCGAAAGGATGTGCCGGTGGAAGTAGATGCAGCAGAATACCACAAAAAAGGTGATGAACAGGCCGATCAGCAGCATTTGCAGATCGCCGGACAAGACCAGACGCTGGTAGTCTGCCATGGGGATGCAGACAGCCAGCCGGTAGGACTGTTTCTCGTTCAGGCGGCAGATCTCCGTGATGCCCGCATAGGCGCCGTCGGCACCGATCAACTGGGTCAGCCCACCGCCCATGCTGCGCAGCACCAGCGTATCCCGGAGGGCATGGTAGTAGCCATCGGTGGTGCCGCTGCTGAGAGCGGCTCCGGCGCTCAGCTCGCTGCCCGCCGGGGCAAGAAGGCAGCTCAGACGATCAAAGCCTGTGGGCTGGGCAAAGTTCTGCTTGAAGTAGCTCTCACTGATCTCAAAGCCGCACAGCCCGTACATTGTGCCGTCCTGTCCCCGCAGGGGCAACACGAACAGCTGCACCTCCTCTGAGGTGCCGGGAATGCTGAACCGCTCGGTCAGCGTATAAGACTGGTACAGCGGGGTGTCGCTGGGGGTCATCCAGCGGTCGTAGTCCGGGAACTGGTCGGTCTGGAACTCCATGCGCCATTTGCGGTGGGGCATCACGCTGTGGGTCTTGCCCACCTCCGCACTGCCCCGGTAGAGCAGCAGGGGCACAGTGGGGGTGTCGGCCCCGCTTTTCTGCACATACAGCCCGGCGCGGGAATGCCCGGCACCCTCCATGCGGGTGTTGACGGTGGAATCCAGCAGCACAAAGGCTCCGGAACAGCTGCTTTGGTGCAGCGTACGGCAGAGCGGCTCGATCATTTCCTCTTCCAGCGCGTTCAGCACTTCGGGGGAATCGTTCAGCTGGTCAAAGGTCATCTCCCGGCTGGTAAGCTGCCTGTCTACAAGGCTGCCCATATCTTCGGAAAGGTTCACGCCCATGATCGCCAGCTGGTCAAAATAGCGTTCCATATCGTTCTGGAACACCGAAAACTGGATCTCCATGCTGCGGGTGATGTCCTTTTTGGTGTTGTGCAGACTGGCAAACAGGAACAGCGCCGCACCAAAGGTCAGCACCAGCAGCACCACCAGAAGCAGGCAGGGCCACAGCAGCCGGGAGCTCATGGAACTCTGGCGGATCTTCTCACGTTGCCGGGCAAAAAAGTGCATCAAAGTCCCTCCTTTCCGGCTGAGCGGCAGACTCAGGCATTGTCACACAGCAGCTGCCATGTCTCCTCGGTCAGAGCCTCCAGCGTTTCGCCATTGGCCAGACGCCGGGGGTAGTCCTTCTGGCGCTGGCGCAGACTGTCGTAGAAGGTTTTCGTCTTGGCATGGTATCCCACGATCCCCGGCTCGGACACCGGGGTATTCTGGATGCGCATCTCGTTGTAAACATCGTACAGCCGCTGATAGCTCGGTTGCTCGAACGGATAGTCCGCAATGGCATCAAAGGCATCACGAGACACCGGCATATACCCGGTATCGGCGGCAAATTCCAGATTGCGCTGCTGTTCAGTGAGCCAGCGCAGGAACACCGCAGCGGCTTCGGCCTTCTGGTCGGTGGTCTTAAAGGCGCACAGGCCCACACCGGCCTGCGGCATCAGGGGCGTGGTGGTGCCGGCGGCGTGGGGCAGGGGGGCCAGCATCAGGTCGGTGGGCTCGGTGGTGTTGTCCGGGTAGGTGACGACATCGTTGTAATAGAGGATGGCCGCAGAGCTGCCAAGGCCCGCCAGCGTCTCGCCGGTCATCACCTGCGTGTTGGAGTACAGGTCCGACACCAGAATATTGCCCTGCACCAGGGCCTTGGCAAACTCCATCCACGAAGCGCGGAAGGTCTCGTTGGTCAGGTCGTACCAGCTGCCCTTGTACAGCTCGCCGCTGCCCTGCTCCAGTGCGTTCAGCTCCACCAGACGCAGGGGGTAATCCAGCGCGCAGAAGGGCTTGCCCTGCGACCACTGCCGGTAGGCACCCGCCATTTCAAAAAAGCCATCCCATGTGGCAAGGGTGGAAAGCTGCGCCCCGGTGTCCGCTGCAAAGCGGGCGTACTGGGAGCCGTTCAAAAAGATGAGCTGGGTGGATTTGGACACCGGGAACACCACCTGCCGCCCGTCAATGATGCCGTCCTGCACAAAGCCGGGCACATAGGCCGCCATGTCCTCAGCGGTGAACCAGTCGTTCCAGTCCACAAGAGTCTCGATGCCCAGCGCACTGGCATCTGAAGCGTGGGCCGAGAACAGATCCGGCAGGTCCAGCGCACCGGGCTTGTCGGCCTTGGCATCCTGCAGCTGACTGCCAATGGCGGCGCTGTTGGTCATGTTGGTCACATTGAGCAGGATGCCCTTCTCCTTTCCCACCGTATCGTTGAACTCGGTGAGCAGGCGGTTCATGGGCGAATCTGCCTGTTCGCCGTACACATGCCAGATGCTGAGCATGGTGGGGTCCTTGGGCGAGAGCAGGGTCTTGCTGCCGCCGCAGCCCGCAAGGATCAGACCGGGGAGAACTGCCGCAAGCTTCAAAAATGTCCTTCGTTCCATGTTCGTGATTCCTTTCCGCATGTTGCAGCCAAGGGAAAACCGGCACAGGCAGGGCCGCAGCTGCCTGCCTTGGCGGGCAGCCGCCCTCAAATCCCCCCAATTTTGGGCTTTTTGGGGGGATTCCTTACGGGGAAGGCTCAAAATCCCCAAAATTTATTTTCAAATTGCCCCCCAAAAACGGATTTTTTAGGGGGGCAATTTTTTCTTGAGTATGATACAGTACAGACAGAAGATTTCCCATGCCGGGTGCGGGATGCCCGTTGTTATGTACAAAGTATCTCAACGAGCGTAGTAATGTTCTGTCTATAAAGATAGCACAAGATGGAACAAACTGCAAGTGCGGAGAACACCCCAGAGCCCGAAGCCCCACCCTCAAAAACAGAGGGAGCAAAGAAAGGAGCACCCTATGAAGGAGACAAAACACCGCAGTACCCGGTGGGCCCTTGGCGTATGGGCGCTGGTGCTGGCTGCGGCCCTGCTGCTGGCAGGGTGCGGCGGTGCAGCGGCCCCCGCTGCGCCCGCAGGCCCCAGCGCCGCTGCCGACCAAAGCTCCGACAGCAGCCGAAGCACCCCCGGCGCGGTGGCGCTGGCCGCCCAGACAGACCGCATCACCGACCAGTTCGCGCTGGAAAAGAACGTTTCGGGCGTGTGGGGGCAAGACGCGGTGCAGTACATTTCCGTCCATGTGCCCAAGCTGGAATGCGGCAGCCCGGATGCTGTAAGCCTGAACAAGGAGCTTGCCGCCATTTATGCGGCGGATTTCCGGGAATATGAGGCCTACGAGGAGGCCGGGCAGCCGGGCGGCGAGTACCCGCAGATCGGTGTGGGCTGGGATGCCTACTGGTACGGCGACTGCGTCAGTCTGGTGGTGCGCAGCCGCTATGACGGCACCGCCCCGTGGCGTTACAGCAGCTGGTGCTTCGATTTTGCCACCGGCCGGCAGATCACCGTGGCCGAGATGCTGCAGCGGATGGGTCTGGACCCGGACACCGTGCAGCAGCAGGTGCAGCGGCAGGCCATGCAGACCTTTGACCGGGAGATGGCGCAGGGAGCATATTACGAGAGCCTGCGTCTCGGCGGAGAACTGTCGCAAATGCGGATGGACACGCTGGAATACAATGAACTGGAAAACCTTTGTCTGCTTTTGCCGGAGCAAAATCAGCTGGTGCTCCGGGGCAGATACAGCGCCGCGTCCGAAGCGGGATGGCAGCAGCTGGATATGGAGATCCCGCTGCAGACCGCTGCCCAGCCGCAGGCGCAGCCGGTGCTGACGGACACCTTCGACGGTGTGCAGGTGCAGCTGAAGGGAACGCAGGCCACCATCACCCTGAGCCCTGCACCCAAGACCGCCACCTGGGACACCGAGCTCAACCTCCGGGTGGAACAGGAGCACAGCTACCCCATCCTTGGCGCTTATAACGAGTATGTGGACGTGTGCATCGGTCAGCAGACCGACTCGGTCTTCCACCCGGTGGTCTATCTGCTGACCAAAGACGGCGTGGTGGAGTATGTCGATGTGCTGCGCTGCCTTCTGTTCGGAAACGCCATGATCTGTCAGGACCCCATCTACATTGCCAACAACGGCGTGTCGCTGGAGCGCAGCGGCAATAGCAAGGTGAACCTGCGCCGGAAGGATGGCTCTGTGTTGGAGCTGGCTGACCTGTCGTCAGAGTGGAGCGTGCAGGATATCCCTTCTTCCATCACCGGTTCCTTCAACTGCACCAACGGAAACTGGCTGGAGCTTAGCAGCGACGGCAGCGTTCAGCTGGGCGTTCAGAACAACCGCCGCATCGATCAGGGCGACGCCGTGTATCTGGGCGTGGTGCCGGAGGGCATGGTGCTGGGCATCTTTACCGACACGGGGCTCGACTTTGTGGCGGCGTTTAAGATGGACCTGTACAACAACCTGACCATGACCATGATCGACGGGCAGAACCCCTTTGCCGAGGGGGAGACCCAGCTGCAAATGACCTACAGCTACGGCTGAGAAAACAAGGAGAACGACCATGAAACACAAACGCCTTACCGCGCTGGTGCTGGCTGCCGCGCTGGTGCTGGCCGGGTGTGGCGGCACAAAAAGCAGCTCCGGCTCCGCTGCCGCCAGCCAAAGCACCGGCAGCAGCCAGAATGCCCCGGCGCTTGCAACCCAAAAGGAACGTATCACGGAGCAGTTCACGCTGGAAAAGACCATCCGGCAGTACGAATGGGACAGCGCACAGAAGCTGACCATCCATGTGCCGCAGCTTGTGTGCGACAGCCCGGACGCCGCCTATCTCAACGATGAGCTTGCCGCCAGGTATGCGGCGGAATATCGGGATTATGAAAGCTATCCGCAGGCTGAGGTGTCGCAGGACGAATGGTGCTCGCAGACTTACATCGACTGGGACGCCTACTGGTACGGCGACTGCGTAAGCCTTGTGGTGAGCAGCTACTACGGCGGTACCGACCCCATCTATTCTCAGGGCTGGTGCTTCGATTTTGCCACCGGAAAGCTGATCTTCGTGACGGAAATGCTGCAGCGCATGGGTCTGGACCCGGACGAGACGCAGCTTGCGGTATACCGCGCTGCCATACAGACTTTTGACCGCAACATGGTGCAACAGGAATATTACGATTCCCTGCGGGAAAGCGGCATGCTCTCCGGGATGCGCGCCGACACCCTGCGGGACAACGGGCTGGAAAACCTGACCGTTCTGCTGGAAAACGAAAATACCGTCACCCTTGTTGCCGGATACCACACCACCGCCGGCAGCGGCTGGCGTCCGCTGAAGGTGGAACTTCCGCTGACCCCGGCCGCCCCTGCCAAAACGCCGGTGCTTACCGATACCTACGGCAGCGTTTCGGTGTTGCTGGACGGCGACACCCGCACCGTTACCATCAAACGCACCCCCGAGACCATCGCATGGGCAGAGGATTATGATATCCGTCTGGACGGCGATGTCACCCTGCCCATCCGCAACGCCTATCATAATTATGTAGATGTGTGCATCGGCGAGCTGGGCGCGTCCTTCCACCCCGTGGTCTACCTGCTTACCGAGGATGGCTTTGTGGAGTATGTGGATGTGCTGCGCTGCCTGCTGTATGGCCAGAGCCTGTTCTGTGCCGACCCCATCTATATTGCCAACAACGGCATCGCGCTGGCGCTGCGGGACGCCGAGGTCAGCCTGCTGTGTGCAGACGGTACGGAAACAGAGCTTGCCCCGCTGACCGCTGAGTGGAACAGCCCGCAGACGGTAGATTCCACCGGCAGCTTCAGCCTTGGGGAAGGGGAGGACTGGTGCTGGCTGGACCTGAATTCAGGCGGCGGCTGCCAGCTGGCCACCCACAACAACCGCTATTTCTATCAGGGTGCTGTCACCTATCTGGGCGCTACCCCGGACGGCACCGCGCTGGGCTTCTCTCTTATCCGCGACACCGAAAACGGCCCGGAATGGGTTGCGTTCAGCGCTGCATTGAAGCTTGATTATCGCATTGATTGCCTGATCCTTACCCCCCTGAGCGGGCAGAACCCCTTGACGAACGAAACGGTCCCGCTGGTGCTGACCCACAGCTACGGCTGATAAACGAGCAGGAGGTGCAAGATGAAACACCTGGCACTGTGCGGCGCGCTGGCGGCTTTGCTGGCGGCGCTGCTGGCAGGCTGCGGGGCAAAGTCTGCACCTCCGGCAAGCGTCGCAGTAAAACCCGCAGAAAGCAAACAGCCTGCCGCACTGACTGCCGCCCCTGCCGAACCGGACAGCATGATGGAACCGGAAACGGTGCTGGAAACCGAAAATGCTGAAACTCCGCGCATCACCGAGCAGATCTCGCTGGAAAAGCAGTGCTCGGCGGGCTATACCACCATCTCGGTCCATCTGCCAAAGCTGGAAAGCGACAGCCCGGACGCTGCCCGCATCAATCAGGAGCTCTGGGAGATGGGCAGCGAGTACATTGACCGCGACCCGAACGCCATTCTGGCGGCGGGCTGCTACACATGGGACGCCACCTGGTACGGCGACTGCGTCAGCATCGTGGTGACCGAGGAAGATCCCGCTTGGGGCGAACAATATCACTGGTGCTTCGACTTTGAAAGCGGGAAGCAGCTTACCAACACCAAGCTGCTGGAGCGCATGGGTGCAGACCCTCTTGCGCTGGAAAACGCCCTGCGCCGTCAGGTAATGCAGACCTTTGATGCCGCGTGGGATCGGCTGGGCCCGGAAATGGACCGCACCGAGTGGCCCTACACCCCGGAAGCGCAGAAGAATTTCCGGTGGAAGCAGCTGATCTCGGTCAGCCAGCCGGACCAGCTGGATGACCTGCCCCTGCTGCTGGACACTGAGGGCAGCGCGGGCGTTCTGGTGCGGGTCTACTACGCCGACACCCGGCAGTACCGCAATACCCGGTTCGACCTGCCGCTGGATGCCGTGGCGGTGCCCGCAGACTGGCAGCAGCGTGTTCTGGGCCAGTGGACAGTTTACCGCACCGAGGTGGACGAAGATGTGACCTATCCTGAAGAGAGCGGCGAACAGTACACCCTGAAGCTGGAAGCGGGCGATAGCCCGGATACCGTCCGTGCCACCCTGACCCGCATCTCAAAATACGGCGATACCACCACCGAGACCCGCACCGGCGTGCTGACCCGGGGCAGCGTCGGCTTTGCCTTTGAGGGCGAATGCTGGCAGCTCCGCTGCCTGCGCCCGGATGACGAAAACTACGAGTGGGCCATCGCACTGCGGGAGGACGGCACCATGACCATGGCGAATATGGGCGGCAATGCCGAGTACAGCTACATCAGCTGGATGGACCTGCGGCGCAGTTGAGCCTGCAGACAAGGAGGTGCAAGATGAAACACCTGGCACTGTGCGGCGCGCTGGCGGCTTTGTTAGCGGCGCTGCTGGCAGGCTGCGGGGCAAAGACCGCAGCCTCTGCCCGCCCGGCTGGCAGCCGGGAACTGAAATCGACCCCGCCGGATTCCATGCACGTCACCGCGGCGATCACCGAGCAGTACACCCTTGAAAAGGTGGTGCAGGCGGAAAATGGCGGCAAGGTCCGACTGAACATCCACCTGCCCCGGCTGGAAAGCGACAGCGCCGACGCCGCCCGCATCAACGCCGAGCTTGCCCGTTCCTACGAAAACGATGTGCTGGACTATGCGGACAGCCCGGCGGCGGCCGACCCGGCCGTGTGGGATTTCAGCATTGAAATGAACTGGGAAGCAAGCTGGTATGACGATTGTGTCAGCCTTGTGGTCAGCAGCAGCTACGGAGGTACCGGCGCCCCCTTCTACGACGGCTGGTGCTTCGATTTTGCCAGCGGAAACCAGCTGACCGTCATCCAGATGCTGCAGCGCATGGGGGCAGACCCCGTTGCGCTGGAAGAGGCGCTTTACCGCGACGTGAAGCGCCGGGATGAGCTGGACCGTCAAGCCGCCATCGAGAGAGGACTGCTGCCCACCGGCAGCCTGAAAGAGGGAAACACCGCATGGTGGACTTCGCTGGACGAGCTGCCTTTTTCGCTGGACGGCAAGGGGAACATTTCCTTTGTAGTCAGCCGGTTCAGCGCCGCCCAGGAGGAATATGTAGACGACAAAGTGACTCTTCCTCTGGACGCGCAGCCGCTGCCACCGGACTGGGAGTGGCAGGTGCTGGCCGAGTGGATGGCAGTCACGGCGGTGACGCAGGGTGAAAGCTATGCCCCCGCCGACCGCAACGAAAGCTGCACCCTGCGGCTGGAACAGACCGAGATCACCGGCACGGTGACCGTCTCCTTCATCCGGGAAACATACGTCAGCCCGCAGATCCAATCCGCTGCCGAGACCCGCACCGGAGAGCTGAATGCCGGCGCTGTGATCGGCTGGGACGGGGAAAAAAGTCAGGGCTGGAACCTGACCTGTCTCAGCGAGGACGGCAGAAGCCGCTGGATCATCTCCAGGATGGAGGACGGCTCGCTGCGGATGCAGTCCACCGGCCTCAAAAAGGGCAGTGAGGTCTGGTACGTTTTTCAACGCACCGAGGCGTGGGACGACATCGGTTTCACCGCCATTCCCCGCAGGCTGTGGGGGACATACCGCGCCGGAGACGAGTCCGCAAAGGGCATCCGCTGGATGACCTTCCTGCCGGACGGCAGCTGCTGTATGAGCGTGGAATGGGACGGGTGGAGCGGCATTCTGACCGGCACCGCAGAGGGAACGCAGGGCCGCACCGAGGACGGCACCGAGCTGCATTTTACATTGACCGATCAGAACGGCAAGCCGTGCGAGTTCTGGGCCATTCTGCTGAACGATGACGGCAGCCCCAGCGGCTACAGCCTGAAATACCGCGCCGGAGAAGTGCTGTTTGACCGGGATACGCGTCCCATTTACTGGAAAAACAACTCCCTGAATCTAACCCTTGTACCGTGATCGAAACCGAACGCAATGCGATGACAAAGCGTTGTCGCTTACACCAAACAAATAACAGGAGGAAATTACTATGGGTCTTATCAAAGCAGGTATGGGCGCACTGGGCGGAACCCTTGCAGACCAGTGGAAGGAATTTTTCTACTGCGATTCTCTGGACAAGGATGTGCTGATGGTCAAGGGCCAGAAGCGCACCTCCCGCCGCAGCTCCAACAACGGCGAGGACAACATCATCACCAACGGCAGCGGCATCGCCGTGGCAGACGGACAGTGCATGCTCATCGTGGAGCAGGGCCGCGTGGTGGAGGTGTGCGCTGAGCCGGGCGAGTTCACCTTCGATGCTTCTACCGAGCCCAGCGTTTTTACCGGCAACTTCGGCGACAGTCTGGCGGAAACATTCCTGACCGTGGCCAAGCGCTTTACTTACGGCGGCGACACTGGAAAGGACCAGCGCGTGTACTACATCAACACCAAGGAGCTGGGCGAGATTCTGTACGGCACCGCCACTCCCATCCCCTTCCGGGTGGTGGTCAGCGAGGAGCGGGGCTACAAGCTCTCGGTGAACCTGCGGTGCAACGGCAGCTTCACCTGCCGCATCTGCGACCCGCTGCTGTTCTACACCAACGTGTGCAGCAACGTCTCCACCCAGTATGACGCATCCGAGATCGCACCCCGGCTGAAGAGCGAGCTGATGAACGCCCTGCAGCCTGCCCTTGCCACCCTTTCGGCAAACAAGGTGCAGTATTACGAGATCCCCGCCCACACGCTGGAGATCTCCGAGGCGCTCAACGAGCAGCTGTCCAGCGTCTGGCGCAAAAAGCGCGGCATTGAAGTGTTCTCCTTCAACATCAACTCCCTGTCCATCCCGGAGGAGCAGCAGAAGAAGATCACCGAGTGGGAAGAGAACGCCATGACCACCGATCCCACCACCGCTGCCGCCCGTCTGGTGGGTGGTCAGATTGATGCCATGAAGACCGCCGCCGGCAACACCGCCGGTGCCATGACCGGCTTTATGGGCATGGGCATGGCAGCCGGTGCAGGCGGTATGGGCGGCATGAGCGCCCAGAACCTGTTCGCTATGGGCCAGCAGGCCCGTCCGGACAGCGTGGACGCGCCCCAGCAGGTCAGCCGTCCCGCACCCGCCCCGGCGGACAGCTGGCAGTGCAGCTGCGGCGCTACCGTTACCGGCAAATTCTGCCCGGAATGCGGCAGCAAAAAGCCGGAGCCGAAGCCCGCTGCGGACAGCTGGACCTGCAGCTGCGGTGCCACCGTCACCGGCAAGTTCTGCCCGGAGTGCGGCAAGCCCCGCCCGGCGGCAGCAGAAGGCTGGACTTGCAGCTGCGGCGCAGTGAACAAGGGTCGCTTCTGCTCCGAGTGCGGCAAACCAAAGCCCGCCGGTACGCCCAAGTATAAGTGCGACAAGTGCGGCTGGGAGCCGGAAGACCCCGCTCACCCGCCCAAGTTCTGCCCGGAGTGCGGCGACCCCTTTGACGACAGCGACCAGACCTAATCTGACAAATACAGAGCAATGAAAGGAGCATACCATGATGGGATTCTTTTCCAACCTGTTCGCAAAACAGAACTGTGCGGTCTGCGGCAAGGAGTGCGGCACCCTGCACCGCTCCAAGCTCCGGGACGGACAGTTCCTCTGCGACGACTGTGGCAACAAGTGCTCCAAATATATCCGGCTCAGTGAGCTGACGCTGGACGAAGCAAAGGAGCACATGGAGTACATGGCCCGGATGAAGCGGGTGTTCGACGAGGTGTTCAACAAAACCGAGTTCCGGGTCAACGCATACCCCTCCACCCCATCGCAAATGGGGCTGGTGTTCTGCGATGAGCTTGGAATGCTGTACATCGACGACCGCACCGGCGGACGGGGCAAGATGCCGGAGCTGATCCGCTACGACCAGATCGCCAGCTATGAGGAGTATCTGGACGAGACTCCCGCCAAGGAGCCTGGTCAGGAACCCACCCTCAACGGCGGCGGTCTGAAGCTGAAGCTGGTGCAGCCACGCAGCATCACCGAGGCCCAGACCCAGCGGGGCATGCGCCCCCACCCCTACATCAAGCAGGAGCTGGTCATCTGCTTCAGCAAGCGGGACCGGCGGGAGATCGGCTATGCCCACATCGCACGGCAGCATCTGGACCACATCTTCGGGGTCCACGATAATGAGACCAGCATGTTCGGCTTCCGGATGTCCAAGGCCGAGGAACGGGAGCTGAAGGGCCAGATGGGCATGATTGGTGCCATGGGTGCCGTGGCATCCGCCGCCATGAAGGGCGGGCAGCTCTCTGAGCAGGAAAAGGCCCGCTTTGTGGAGAACATCAATCTGGCAAACGACGCCCAGACCGGCGGCATGGCAGTGTACAGCCGCCGTGCCGACGAAGCTTTTGCAAAGGTGCAGTGACCCCAAAAGGAGGAACGGATATGAGAAAGATCCAGCGCAGAGATTTCCTCAAGGCCATGGGCCTTGCCACCGCCGCCATCGGGCTGACCGCCTGCGGCGGCTCCGGTGCCGCCAGCGCATCCAGCGTTTCCAGCGCACCGGCTTCCAGCAGCAGTGCCCCGTCCGCTTCGGCACAACCGGAAGCAGCAGAGGACAAAGCCGCCCCTGCAGGGGTCCCTGTGACCCAGTTCCAGACCGGGGAACTGACCATCGGCGAATACACCTTCAAGGCACAGTACATTCCCTTTGACATCCGCCGCGAGGTATGCGGTGCCTATCATCTGATCCACGCGGACAGCTACCGGGGCAATTACTTCTTCAGTTTCTACAACGAGGACGATGAAAAGCAGTCTGCCAAAATCTTCGAGTATGCCATCAAGGACGACCGGCTGACCCCGGTGGAAGAGTACAACATTGACGGCAGCAACGCCCTCAGCATCGACCGCAATGGCATCCTGTACGCCATGGACAACTTTGATGTCTACTGCTACGATCTGAACAGCAGCGACCCGGAGGAGCCCAGCGACGCACTGGACTACTCGGGCAGCTGCTATTCCTCCAAGGACCGGGATCTGACCGTGATCTACTGGACCAACTCCGCGCCGGTGCTGGTGCAGGACGGCGAGTACACCGAGCTGACGCTGGAGGGCGATAACGAGATCGGCCCCTTCTGCAGCATGCCCTCCCTGAACCTCAGCGGGGACGAGCTGCTGACGGTGGGCGAGCTGGACTCCAGCGGCGACTACTACTTTGCTGCCTTTGATCTGGACGGCAATGAGCTGGCCCGCAGCTCGCAGCCGGTGGGCAGCTTTGACGCCGTGATGATGAAGCGCCCCAACGGCTATCTGGTGGACACGGGCTATATGTGGGAGCTGTACGCGCCGGACGGCACTTTTTTGGAAAAGTCCCTCCCCGTGGGTGAGCGCGAGACCCTGTGCCAGCTGTGCGGCGACTTCTGCACCTTTGATGTTTTCCTGCCGCTGGAAGAAAACGCTTTCCTGGCAGTGGGCCACCACGGCAAAGCCACCGAGCCGGACGAGCCGGTGGTGTTCCGCATCACTACGGATTTCTGAGCCGACTGCTTCGGCGGGAAGACCAACGCAAAAACAGCGGGGCCGGGGAAGAGCCCCCGGCCCCCTTTGGAACAACAGGAGGAAACGCTATGGCAGGAATGCTGGAATACAAGTGCCCCTGCTGCGATGGCGCCATCCAGTTTGACAGCGCCACCCAGAAGATGAAATGCCCCTACTGCGACACCGAGTTCGAGGTGGATACCCTCAAGGGCTATGACGAGGAGCTGAAGGACGAAAAGCCCAGCGAGATGGAGTGGGCCACCCCCGGCGGCAGCTGGGCAGAAGGGGAGACCGCTGGTCTGCATACTTACAGCTGCAAGAGCTGCGGCGGCGAGATCGTGGGCGACGACACCATGGCCGCGTCCGCCTGCCCATTCTGCGGCAACCCCATCGTCCTCACCGGACAGTTTGCCGGAACGCTGCGGCCCGACCTTATCATCCCCTTCAAACTGGACAAAAAGGCCGCCAAGGCCAAATTGCAGGAGCACCTCAAGGGCAAGACTCTGCTGCCCCGGGTGTTCCGCAGCCAGAACCACATCGACGAGATCAAGGGCGTGTATGTGCCTTTCTGGCTCTTTGACAGCGACGCCGACGCTCAGCTGCGGTTCACCGCCACCCGGACCCGCAGCTGGTCGGACAGCAAATACGACTACACCGAGACCAACTACTACTCCGTCCGGCGGGACGGCACACTGGGCTTTGATGCAGTGCCGGTGGACGGCTCGTCCAAGATCGAGGACGACCTGATGGAATCCATCGAGCCCTTTGCCATGCAGGATGCCATCCCCTTCCAGACCGCCTATCTGGCAGGCTATGTGGCAGACAAATACGATGTGAGCGCCGAGGACAGCATCGAGCGGGCCAACAAGCGCATCCGCCGCTCCACTGAGGAGACGTTCCAGCAGACCGTCACCGGCTACGACTCGGTCAAGGTGGAAAACAGCAGCATCCAGCTGCACGGCGGCAAGGCAAAGTACGCCCTGTTTCCGGTCTGGCTGCTGAGCACCAGCTGGCGGGGCGAGAACTACCTGTTTGCCATGAACGGGCAGAGCGGCAAATTTGTGGGCGACCTGCCTGTAGACAAAGGCGCGGCCCGCAAGTGGATGCTGGGCCTTACGGCTGCTCTTTCCGCCGCATCCTACGGCGTGATGTGGCTGCTGTGGCTGGCACGGATTCTGTAAAGGAGGGACGAACGATGAAAAAGACTTCCAACCGACTGTACTCCCTCTTTGCGGCGCTGGCAGCACTGGTCCTTGCGGCGGCGCTGGCTGTTCCAGCCTTTGCGGTGGAGGGCGGCTTTGCCGACCTGTACTACCGCATGAACGACAGCGCAGGGGTCCTGACCGAGGACGAGGACCATGAGCTGGAGGATGCACTGGAAGAACTGAGTCTGCGCCAGAGCTTCGATGTGACCATTGCTACCATCGAGTCGCTGGAAAGCGTGGACTACGACAGCATGGAGGCCTATGCCGATGACCTGTATGACTTCTGCCAGTTTGGCTACGGTGCAGACCGGGACGGTGTACTGCTGCTGGTGAGCGTGGGCGACCGCAAGTGGCACATTTCCACCTGCGGCTACGGCATCACCGCCTTTACGGATGCCGGCATCCAGTACCTTGGTGAGCAGATGACCCCCGACATGGCAGACGGCGATTACGCCGCCGCCTTCCGCACCTTTGTCCAGTGGTCGGACGCCTACATCGACGCTGCCCGGTCGGGCCACCCCTATGACGTGAAGAACCTGCCCAGAGAGCCGCTTTCCCCCATGTACCTGGTCCTTGCGGTGGGCATCGGCCTTGTGCTGGCATGGGTCATCGTTGGCGTGATGAAAAGCCGGCTGCGCAGCGTGGCGTTCCAGGAGAATGCCGCCAGCTATGTACGGGAGGGCAGCATGAATCTGACCAACAGCCGGGAGCTGTTCCTGTACCGGGATGTACACCGCACCGAGCGTGTGGAGGAAAAGGATTCCGACAGCTCCGGCGGCAGTTCCACCCACACCTCCTCCAGCGGCACGACCCACGGCGGCGGAGGCGGTTCGTTCTGAAAGGAGCATGTTTATGAACCCTTATCTTTCGGAAAAAGCCCGCGGCGAGATCCCCCGTGTCCTCAAATGGCTGCGGAACGCGGGGCTTGCCTTCTGCGTGTTCTGCTCTGTCGGCGGGCTGTATACCCTCTGCCTGGACCTGCAGGCCAAGGACACCTCCCACGTGGGAGGCTATGTGTTCTGGATCGTGGTGGGAGCCGTGCCCCTCGCGCTGTTTGCCCGCGGGGAGGCCCGCCGCTACCATGCAAGGACCATCGCCCGCCGGGTGGAGAGCTACTCCGGGGCAGAAGTACCCCTGCGGTGGCTGTGCAACAGCGTTGGCATGGACACAAAGGACATTGCATGGTATTTTGAAAACGGTTATTTTGTAAACCTCAGTCTGGATCTGGACCAGAAGATCGTCCGCAGGCGGACCGTGCCCCGCCATGACCCGAACCGGGGCTGAACCCTCACAGCTGAAACAGAAAGGAGTATTTTCATGGGACTTTTTAATAAGATGAAGCAGGCCGTCTCCACCGCCGGTGGAAACCAGACCGTCACCTTTACCTTTCAGGCTCTGCCGGAAAGCCTTGCCCAGATGCAGGCACTGCCGGAGGCCAGTCTGGACACCCCCTTTAAGACCGCAGCCCTCACCGTCTGCGCACTGTGCGCCTACGGTGCCGACAAAAACATCGGGCTGGAGATGCTCAACTGGCTGCGGGGCCCCCGCCCGCTGAACGGGCAGGAGATCTCCTTTTTGAACGACCGCTTCCGGGACGGCAAGAGCTACATTCCCTTCTCCTACTTTGTGGGTGCATCGCCGGAAAACGGCTATACTCCCCGCCAGCCCTTCACGCTTCTGGTGGGCAGTGACCACACCTCCAACACCGAGGATGGCTACTGCAAACTGTTCATTCCCTGCGGCGGTGCCGACGACCCCCGCCCCATCAAGCTGCGCCGCAAGGGCAGCGGACAGTGGTTTTTGTGGGAGCAGTACCTGATGACCGGTATCCGCGTCCCGACATCGGCCGACCCGTGGACATAAAACAAAGGAGCTGACATGAAAGCCATGAAAACTTTTGCAGCACTGCTTGCACTGGCTTTCAGTCTGGCAGGGTGCGGTGCGGTGGACGGCAACCCCGTCCGCCCCGCTCCCGGCAGCACCGGGCAGGGCAGCAGCACAGCGGCTTCCGGTGCCGATTCCGCTGAGCCGGAGCAGCTTGCCGCAATGCGGCAGCTGGCCGGGGAAAACGGAGACCTTGCTGGGGTGCTCTATCTGGGCAGCGTTCCGGAGCGCACCACCGATGTGCATGCCGTGCTGGACAGCTTACCGGAACAGCCGTGGCAGTTCGTTGCAGACATCCCGGCAGACCGCTGGGTCACAGCGCCGGGCGGCGGGCGCGAGCTGTACTGCATCTTTGCCGTGCGCAGGGAGGATACGCTTTTTGTCTATGAAAAACAGGACCCCGCGTATCCCGCGCAGCTGGGGAAAGAACTTTACGGCAGGCAGGGTGGCCAGCCCATTCTGCTGCTGTGCAACGGCAGCAGGGAGGACACCATGGTAACGGTCTATTGCAGCACCGGCCGCCCGCTGGACTGGAACCCGCAGCTTTCCGGCAGTACCGGGCAGCCGGTACTGCCGGAGGGTGTGGCGGACTTTTCTGCCGGTGTGGAACCCGCTGCTGACCATTGACTACGATAACAGCGCTCCCGACCCCATGGGTGCGAGAAAGGAGAACCTATGAAAAAGATCAAACTTCTGGCGGCGCTGCTGGCGCTGACCATTGGCCTTGCAGGCTGCGGCGGGTCGTCCAAGGGCGGCAGCACCCCCAGCTCCAAGCCCGAAAAAATGCTGGACGGAGACAACATGATCGCATCGCCCTCCGCCAAACAGGAATACACCGAGCCGGAGGACGTGACCTACATGCGCCTTCTGGCAGGGGAGGACGAATACCGCGCCTGCGTGCTGTATCTGGGCGGCTCCTACGAGATCACCACCGATGTGCAGCAGGTGCTGGACAGCCAGACCGACCTGCGGGAGCTGTGGGGCTTTGTCTACGACATCCCGGAGGACCACTACGTTGTATCCCCGGATGGCGGGTGCGATTTGTACTGCATCTTCCCGCAGGACCCGCAGGCCACCCTTTTCGTCTATGAGGTAAGCCTGACAGACGATGCCGAACACCCGCTCCAGCGCGGCAAACAGCTTTATTACAGCGAGGACGGACAGCCCATCCTGCTGCTGTGCAACATCAGCGATATCGCCCCCAACACCGAGGTGGAGCTGTACCCCAGCACCGGCGAGGAACTGGTGTTCAGCCCCTCCCTTTCCGGCGAGAACGGCCATGTGGTGCAGGCAGACGGCGTGTGCGATTTTACCATCTACCCGGATGGGGACGACTGGGAGACCGACACCAGCCCCTGGTCGCTGGAGGGCAACTGGCTGGAGACCGGCCGCGACACCGACGAGGGCTATTTTGACACGGACCCCGCAGACGCCGACCGGATGTGCTTTTTGCCCACCGACGCTGACACCGAAGGCAGCCAGCTGCCCTTCACCGCCAGCTACATCACCCCCTACCCGGAGCTGAACGTGGAAGAAGCCGACCTGTTCTATCAGGAGGGCACCCCGGAGGTACCCTTCCGTTCCAATCAGGAGTGGTACGCTACCTTTACCGGGGAGGATGGCTCCCGCTACGCCGTCACCCTGGAGGACGAGGACACCCTTGCTCTGAAGGTCTATCTGGACGGCGAAGAGAGCTACATGAGCCTGGTCAATACTGTCTACTTTGCGCGGCAGGAGGCCATGGGCTGACCGCCGCCGACCCACACCGGGAGGAATGCACCATGAAACACACCAAAAAGATCACCATCCTCCACTCCAACGACCTGCACGGAGACTTTCTGGCAGAGCAGGTGGACGAAAAACTGGTGGGCGGCGTTTCCATGCTGTCCGGCTACATCGAAAAGGTGAGGGCAGAGGAGCCCAACACCATCTACGCCATTGCAGGTGATATGTTCCGGGGCTCGGTCATTGATTCCGAATACAAGGGGCTTTCCACCATCGAGATCATGAACGCCCTTGCCCCGGACGTGGTCACCATCGGCAACCACGAGGTGGATTACGGCATCGCACACCTGCTGTTCATCGAAAAATGCGCCCGGTTCCCCATCATCAACGCAAACCTTTATATCAAAAACACACCCACCCGGCTGTTCACCCCCTACAAGATCCTGCGGATGGACGGCATGAACATCCTGTTCATCGGCATCATCACACAGGACGTGATCAACCAGACCAAATCCGAATCTCTGGTAGGCTCCTTTGTGGACACCGCCGCCGCTGCCGCCGAGGTAGGCAAAATCTGCAACGCCCACAACAGCATCGACATCGATTTTACCGTGCTGCTGACCCACATCGGCTTTGAGGAAGACCGCCATCTGGCCCATCAGCTGGACCCGGCGTGGGGAGTGGACCTGATCATCGGCGGGCACAGCCACACCCTGCCAGAGCACGCGGTGGAGGAAAACGGCGTCATCATTGCGCAGGCAGGCACCGGTACGGATCAGATCGGCCGTTTTGATATCATCGTGGACACGGACAACAACTGCATTGATTCCTACACATGGCACACCGTGCCCATCTGCGCCGAGACCTGCCCCCGCAACCACGCCATGGAAGAGGTGCTGCATCACTTCATCAGCCGCGTGGACGAGAAATACAGCCATATCGTAGGGCGTTTCCGCCGGGAACTCACCCATCCGGAGCGCACACAGGAGACAGAACTTGGCAACCTGTTTGCCGATATCTTTACCCGCAGCCTTGGCATTGACGTCATGCTCATCGGTTCCGGCAGCATCCGGGCGCAAAAGCTTGGCCCCATCGTCACCTACGGCGACCTCATCGAGGGCTTCCCCTACGATGACGGCGTGTTCATGTTCAAGGTGACAGGCCAGCAGCTGCGCCAGATGCTCCACTACATGCTGCGGGAGGAGGCCTACACCGGCCACACCGAATTCTACCAGCTGCCCTCCACATTGCGCCTGCGCTACGACCGACGCAAGGGCGATTTTGATTACTTTACCTACTGCGGCAAGGAGGTGGGCAAGGAGATCAGCGACGATGCCCTGTTCACCGTGGGCTTGCAGAACTACCACTTCAAAAACATCGAAAGCTTTTTCAACATCTCCTACGACACCCTTTGCAAGCTCCAGAAGCCCCGCAGCGTGGCAACCTCCTGTCAGGATATCCTGATGGAGTATTTCCGGGAGCACGAGATGCTGGACGCGGCCGTGGACGGCCGGATGACCATTCTGCCCTCTACCGCGCAGACCGGCTGAACCCCGCAGGGTCAAAAACATGGTTTCGCCCCGCAAAATCTGCGGGGAACACTTTGCAAACAGAAAGGCGCACCCCATGAAACAACGATTCTCAAAACGAACACGCCTTGTCAGTGCCCTTTTGACGCTGGCTACCTGATGCCCGATGAGACCGCCCTGCGGGAGTTGTCAGAGAGCGTTATCGAAAAGCTGAAACTGCTGACCGATGCAGAGTTTGCCGAACTGGAATTTCCCCCGGACTGACTTTTGCCGCCTGCGGGCGGCGTACATAAAGTATTTTGTTCTTCCAAAAGATATGCTATAATCAAATTAGACAAAATTCCTCTCTTCAAGCGATTTCTCCGCAATTTTCCTGTGGCTCTGCTCGTATCAAAAATAAGGGACTGAATTTTAATTGTCAGAACGGAGGAACCATTATGGCAATCTTTGAAAAGACCATCCGAAACAAAAACTTTGACAAGCTGCTTCGGAAGCTGGAACAAGAAATCCCGGACAGCAGTTGGTCGGCAGATTTAGAGGCAGGCAGTGATTTCAAAGAGGGCGATGCCCGGTGCAGTGTCCGTGTGTTTGAACGGTACAGCATGATGGGCGGCAACCGCCTGAGTCTGACACTGACCATGTTCCAGAATGCGGACAGTCCGATTCGGCTGTCTGCCATCACCGCAGGAGGCAGTCAGGCGGTGTTCTTCAAGGTGAACACCCTCGGAGAAGAATCTTTTCTGGACGATGTAAAGGACCTGCTGGAAGAAATTTTGGAGGAGTGAAATGTTTTACGCTGGAATTGATCTGCTGTTCAGCATTCTGTTTCCCATCCTGTTCCTTGTGGTTTTGGGTATGATCCTATACACCATCATCGGAAATATCAGCACATGGAATAAAAACAACCATTCGCCGCGGCTGACCGTTCCGGCAACGGTTGTGGCAAAGCGCACGGAAGTTTCTCGCCACCATACAGACAATACGATGGCGCATACGTTCATGACCTATTATGTGACCTTTCAGGTAGAGAGCGGCGACCGCATGGAGCTTACCGTAAGTGGTTCGGACTACGGAATGCTTGTGGAGGGCGACATTGGAAAGCTGAGTTTTCAAGGCACCCGCTATCTTGGGTTCCAGCGGAACTGAGTGTTTCTGCACTGCTGCCCAACTGGATGAATCGTAAGTTGAACAAGGCAGGATTACACACAAAAAAAAAACATCTGCTGCCCCTTTGCCGGACGTAACAGCCTCCGGCGCGGGACAGCAGATGTTTTCCTTTTTTACGATGCAGTCAGATTCACTCTGCAATGGGCATGGTCTGGTAGAACCAGTCCTCAATGGCCTTGCGGGTCCGGGCGAAGAACTGCTTCACCGGGCAGGCAGCGTCGCGGGCTTCCTGCTCCAGATCCGTGCCTGCGGGGAAATTGCGGATGACGGTATAAGCCACCGACTGCGGCGGCAGCGACATCATCACGGCAGGGTCGTGCACCACACAGATCTGCTCCCCTACTGCAAGGGTAGCGGGATCGGAGGTGGTCTTTTCGTCATGGTCCTGCCACTGGGTGCGCTCAGTGATCACCATTTCATAGGTCTCCTGCCCCTCTGCGGTCACCAGTACAGACTCCACTGTACCGTCCGCAGCGCGGCTGATCTCTTCTACCGTACCATAGTAGTAGAGCCGCTCCGAAAACAGTGCCGAGGCAGCGGGCAGTGCGCTGACACTGAGCAGCAGCACTGCAAGCAGACAAAAGAACGAGCGATAGGTCTTTTTCATAAAAAGCCTCCATTTTTCATGTTGAAGCGGAGCACCCGCCGCATGGCGCTCCCGGATGCCTTATTCTAACACAACTCTTGTCGGATTTCTATATCCAGGCTTAACCGGCGGAAAAATATCGCAAAAGGCATCGCGTCATAACCCTCTCAGTCATCGCTGCGCGATGCCAGCTCCCCCGAGGGGGGAGCTTTATTTGTGCTGACCGGAAAATGCAAAAAAGCTCCCCCTTTCGGGGGAGCTGGCAAAGCCGTCAAGGCTTTGCCTGAGAGGGTGAAAGAGCAAGCCCGGAAGGCACACAGACCTTCCGGGCTTGCACTTTTGGCGATGCGCTGTGCGCATCTCAGACTACTTTACAGCTGGCAGGCGGTATCGTAGCCGG
>OHXB01000025.1_pt1 | contig 46923 bp, 42 predicted proteins | sample 1579811 | NCBI WGS metagenome assembly OHXB01 (sample SAMEA3882533, study PRJEB24775) | human gut metagenome | biome: human-associated habitat; feature: intestine environment; material: feces | place: Netherlands | collected 2009/2010 | reverse complement strand
ATGTGCTGGCGTTCTGCATCATCACCTGCATCGTCAACTCCATCAACTGCGTATGGGTTGCCGTAGCCGGGCTGCTTGTGCCGGACTTTATTTATAACATCGGCACGACGGTTTTGAACGGCGGCGTGTCTATGGTCATTTTCTTCTTTGTCAACAAAATCATCTTCCCTGAAAGCGGGAAGTGAGGGAGAGAATATCACTTTACGAGCGCCGCAGATAACGGATTGCAGTTTTGGATGATAAGCAAGTCCTGCTGATGAAATCCGTCATAGGTGGCTTGTCGCCGTGAATTGTGCACGTCTCGTAAGCAATTTGCGCTTACTATTGACCGACGGATACTGACTGGAGTAAAAAGAGCCCGGAGGGCCTTACCAAATCGGTAAGGTTCTCCAGGCTCTTTTTTCTCGCCGGAAAGTGCATGCAAATGGGTTACACAGAATAACGATACAACACGGAAAGGAAGAAAACTTCTAATTAGACCAATTCTGAAAGATTGTACGAAATACGCACGAGGACTGCCAAAGTGAATCAGAACGGATTCACTCCCACGCCCGCCCTAGCGTAAAAGGCATAAACGTAAAATGCCTGACAATCATTCCATAACCACCTGCATGGATGGTGCAGCCGAACGGGGATATCTGTCTGCCTCAAGGCTTATACATTCTTCACGAGCAGTGCCTGATACGGTTCCAGTTCTACATCCGCCAGCCAGACGGGCTGACCGTCTGCGGAACGGTAGCTGCCGCCCAAAGCGTCAAGACCGGCCCCTGCCGGGTACTCGGTAAAGTTGAACAGTCCCACCAGCGTTTCCTCGCCGCGCTTGCGTACCAGCGCCAGCACACCGGGGTTGTGGCTGTCCCATGTGGTCACCCACGCATCCGGGGCAAAGCAAGGGTCTGCACGCATTTGGCGCAGCTGCTCCATGCCCTGCCACAGCTGGTTTTGCAGCGTGCCCTTCCGGGTGCGCTGCTTGGCATCCTCCCAGTTGAATTTGCTGCGGTGCAGGTTGCGGCTGTCCTCCACACGGTCGGGGTCATTTTTGTAGTCCCAGCCATTGAGCTGTGCAATCTCATCGCCGCAGTTCAGCATGGGGAAGCCCTGCAAAAACGCCATAGCAGTGTGCAGCAACAGGTCGCGCTTCACGGCGTAGTCCAGTGCGGTTTTATCGTCCTTTTCCAGTGCCTGCTCCACGCCGCACAGGCTGGCAGTGGTGCCGCAGCTTCGGGCATCGCCGGTGGCAGGGTCGTAATTGTACAGCTCGCCCTTTGCCCAGCTGCCGGGGAAATTGCCCTCATAGAAGTGGTACAGATATTCTTTGTGTTTCTGCGGGTCGATGCCCAGCCGGTTTTCCACCGCTTCGTCCAGACCCCAGCCGATGTCATCGTGGCAGCGCAGATAGTTCACGAACCAGCAGTTGTCCGGCAGGGCGTGGAGGGCATCCAGCTGCGCCTTCAGCAGCCGGGTATCCCGGCTGGCAAGGGCACCCCACAGGTTGACCATGGTGGACACGTTGTAGAGCATGTGGCATTCCGGCTTTTCCGGGGTACCGAAATAAGCCGCCAGCTCCTTGGGAGCCATGACCACCTCGCCCTTGAGGATGACCGCCGGGCAGACACATTCCAGCACCATGCGGAGCATCCGCACGATGGTGTGCACCTGCGGCAGATTGCGGCAGGTGGTGCCCAGCTGCTTCCAGATGTAGGGCACGGCATCAATGCGGAACACCTCCACGCCAAGGTTGGCGAGGTGCAGGATGCTCTTGGTCATGTCCACGAACACTGCCGGGTTTGCATAATTCAGATCCCACTGGTAGTCGTGGAAGGTGGTCAGCACCCACTTGTGCATCTCCTCACACCATGTAAAGTTGCCGGGTGCAGTGTTGGGGAACACCTGGGGCACGGTCTGCTCGTACTGGTCGGGGATGGTGCGGTCGTCATAGAGATGGTAATACGCCTGAAACCACGGGTCGCCCGCCTTTGCTGCCATGGCCCAGCGGTGGGTGCTGGCGGTGTGGTTCATGACAAAATCCAGACACAGGCTGATGCCGGCTTTCCGCAGCTCCCGTGTCAGGTTTTCCAGATCTTTGTTGGTGCCAAGGGCCGGGTCTACGGTGTCGAAATCCTCCACCGCATAGCCGCCATCGTTGTGGGGATGGGGCATCTGCAAAAGGGGCATCAGGTGCAGATAGGTCAGCTTCTGCTCCTTGAGGTAGGGCAGCTTCTTTGCCAGTTCTTTCAGATTTCCGGCAAAGAGGTCGGTGTACATAGTCATGCCGAACATATTGCCCCGCTTGTACCACTCCGGGTCGGCAGAGCGTGCCTTGTCCAGTGCTTTCAGCTCGGCGCTACGGGCATTGTAGGCGTCTGCCATCTCCTGTTCCAGAACTTCCAGCCCTTCCCGGTTGTGGTACAGTTCCATGAACAGCCATTCCAGCTCATCTTTATGTTTGGCGAACCGGGACGCAAATTCCTGCTTTTCTGCCATGATTCAGCCCTCCACTTCTGCAAGGGTGGGCATGGCGGGGATAGCACCATGCCGACTGGTGGTGATGCTGGCGGCCTTGTTGGCAAAAGCCAGAATGCTTTCCAGCTTGTCCACGGTCAGGGTGTCCAGCTCCTCCTTGCAGAGCTTGGACAGGGCAGCCCCAAAGAAGGTATCGCCTGCGCCGTTGGTGTCGCCTACCTTGCAGGGAACGCCAGCCACATGGCCGGTCTTGTCCCCAAAGCGGTAGAATACGCCGTTTGCACCCAAGGTGACAAAAATCAGCCGGATGCCGTTCTGTGCCAGTTGTGCCGTGCCGCTTTCGCAGTCGGTGGTGCCGGTGAGCAGGGGCAGCTCCTCATCGGAAACTTTCAGAATATCCACCAGCGGCAGGGGTGCCTTCATCTGGGCAATGGCATCCTCTTTGTTCTTCCAGAGGTTGGCACGGTAGTTGGGGTCGTAGGTGATGGTAGCACCCAGCTTTTTGGCGCGGGCAGCAGCGTCCAGTGTGGCAGTGCGGGAGGGGTCGGCGGTCAGGCTGACAGAACCGAAGTGGACGATTTTGGCAGCTTTCAGAGCCTCGTCCGAAATATCCTCTTTGCACAGCATCACGTCAGCGTTGGCACTGCGGTAGAAGCTGAAATCCCGCTCGCCGGTGGCATCCACCGAAACCACCGCCATGGTGGTGGGGTGGTCTGCATCCACCGCCATGCCGGAAACGTCCACCTTGTTTTCTGCCAGAACCTCTTTCAGGTAGCGGCCAAAGGCATCCGCACCCACCTTGCCGATAAAGGCGGTCTGTGCGCCCAGTCTGGAAGCAGCCACCGCCAGATTGGCCGGGGCCCCGCCGGGGTTTGCGGCAAACTGAGGGATGCCGCGCGCATCCTTGCCGGTCTGGGTCAGGTCGATCAAAACTTCGCCAATCGTTAAAATGTCCATGATACTTCTCCTTATTCTTGATGTGAAACCCAACGATCACCGCTGGAACAGATAATGAATGTAAGCGGCTGCACGCTCCGGGTGCGGTGCATTCTGCACCACCCCAAGATAGACCCTGCCAGAAAAACCTGCCTGCCTGACAAACGGCGTGTCCGAAATATCCAGCACGGTCCCATCGGCGTTCAGACCCGACAGTGCATGGAAAGACGCATCCAGTGTCCGCAGATCGAGAAAATAATCATCTGCCAACAGTCGATCCCGTGCATATTCGTCCATCAGAACAACATCTAACCGCTGGGCACTGACTGCACCCAGCAGCTTCATCTCCGAAGCATATACATACTGCTCCTCTGCGTGTTCGCTTTCGCTGAGCAGCAAGCCGGACAGCAGATCGACCTGTTGCTTTTTGGTCAGACCCTGCGCCTCGGCAAAGCCGGTGGTAAGCTGTTCCGTCAGATCAGACCCGGCAGTGATATTTACCAGACCAAGGTAAAGCACATCCTCTTTTTTCGTCACATGGCGGTAGGCTGCATAGCCAAGGATATAGACGACGATGAGCACGATTGCAATGGGCAGCTTGTAATATGCCCAGATGTGCTCCCACTTTTTACGCCCATGGAGAGAGCGGAGCGTATCCCGGTCAGTTTTTGTCATGGTCGTATTCCTCGTATACTGCATCCGGGTCTCCACCGATCAGATAGAGGATCCGAAGCATCAGAAAGGAGCAGAGCATGGCGCAGAAGCCCATGCCCAGCAGGAATGCAGGCGTGAACACAAACACTATGACGTACCCCATGATGCCATAGATCGCCGCCATCAGCAGGGTGCAAAACAGATACCGGACACCCACGAGAAACGCTGTTTTCAGGATGCCGAAGGTGGTGTTTTCAAACCGTGCCAGCAGAGGAAACGCATACAGCAGAACGATGCCGTACAGAACTGCCGCACCAATAAGCGTTGCAGTGAGCAGTGTCCAGAAAATGTTTTCGCTCCACATTCGGCGCAGCACAAAGCCATCCACAGCCAGGAAACTGCCGACTGCCAGCAGGATAAGCCAGAGTTTTGTGGCAGGCTTAAAATTTTCCCGGAACGCCTTAAAAAACATCCGGGTCAGACCATCGTCCCGATCTTCCGCCATTTTGAGCGTGACGTAGAACAATGCGGTCGTAGAAGCCCCTATGGTAACGATGGGCAGGCTGCACACGAGCCATAAGATGTTCAGGTAAGCACTATAAGTCAATTTCGTCAGCACAGCAAACAGCGGCTTGTCCGTATTGCACAGGTCACGCATGGGGGTTCTCCTTTCGCTCAATCTCCTGTGGATTCGCGCAGGATCAGGTTGGTTTCCGTATAGACGGTGCGATAGTTCAGCGATGGCTCTTCGATGCGGGTCATAAGCAGATTGGCAGCGGTGTAGCCCATGATCTGTTCATGGATATGGATCGAAGTCAGACGGGGGGCAAAGTAGGAAGCCTCCTGACTGTCATCGAAGCCGCAGACCCAGATATCATCGGGAACCGAATACCCCAGCTCATTCAATGCCTTGACCAGATCCATGGCAACAAAGTCATTGGCGCAGACAAAGGCCTCCGGCATCGTTTTGAACCGACGTATGGTTTCGTACAGGGATGCCGGATAGTTCTGCTGTCCAGATGGCATCGCACAGGTGCTCAGGCCTTCTGTCAGACCAAGGTACTCCATTGCATCCTTATAAGCCATATAGCGCTCAAAGAAGGACTGACAGTGGTTTTTATCCCCCGCAAAGCTGATGCGTTTTTTGCCGCGCTGGACCATGTGGGCCACCGCATTCTGGATCTCAATGCGGTTTTCCATATAAAGGCGGTCGGCTTTAAGAGGAGGACGCATCTCCATCACAGGGGTGTCTACAAACAGCAGCGGAACATCCAGATCGCACAGCATCTGTGCGTAGTCATAGTCGAACACTTCAAAGCAGATGATGCCGGCTGTGCGCTGGATGTTGAGAGAAGATGGAAGCTTTTTCTCTTTCAGCTCTGTGGGAGAAATGCGATGAATGGTCATGCCGCTGTGCAGATGGTCGATTTCCGACTGGAAACGATCCAGCATCATGGAGGAAAAGTGAGAGCTGCTCAGAAACTGGGTCGTCAGCATGGCGATCTCCCGTTTGTCACTCGGCAGAATGAAAGGCTCTGCTGCTTTTGTGGCGTCTTCCTGAAACAGCGGCAGATAGGCAAACTGCTTATAGCCCATTTCGGCGGCTTTGCGCAGGATCTTCTCCCGTGTGGCATCTGCCAGCACACCGGTGTTGTTGATGGCCTTTGAAACTGTGTTGCGGGAAAGCTGCAGTTCGTTTGCAATATCCTGAATGGTGACCTTGGTTGCCATAAGTCATCCTCTTTCTTTATAATACAGAGGCGGATGTTCTTTCTTTTATCGATAAAGTCTGGTGACGGATCTTATTCTTTATGACTCCAGTATAGTGCAAATGCACAAATTAGTCAAATGCAAAAATGCAAATCATCATTTTGCATATTTGCGCACGTTCGGATTTGTGCATCTGTACGAATCCACAGTAATTGTTGATGTATACCATAAATTATCGTTGACATTCGCTTGCTTGAGTGGTATAAATGAATTAAGGAAGTTTACATTTGCACAATTGAAGTGAAAAACGTAAAATTCAAAGGTGCAAATGTAAAACACAAATCAAAAGGAGGAGAATGATTCATGAAAGCAAAGACGGCCTCGCCGGAAACGGCTGTGCTGACAGCAGAACGCAAGCTGCACAACACATGGGTCTACATCAAACGGCATTGGCAGCTTTACCTGTTGTTCCTGCTGCCTGCCGTGGCGCTGACGCTGGTGTTCAAGTACGCTCCCATGGGCGGTGTGCTGATCGCATTCCAGAAGTACAATCCCTTCAGGGGCATCTGGGGCAGCGAGTGGGTAGGCTTCAAAAACTTTACCCGCTTCATGTCCTCGCCGGACTTCCAGCGTTATCTGATCAACACCCTGAAGCTGAGCGTTTACGGTCTGCTGTGGGGCTTCCCGATCCCCATCCTGCTGGCATTCCTGCTCAACCGTATCGAGAGCAAGAAGATCAAGCAGAAGGTGCAGCTGGTGCTGTATATGCCCAACTTCATCTCGGTCATCGTGCTGTGCGGCATCGTCCGAGTGCTGCTGAGTGTCACCGGCCCGGTGAACGGCCTGCTTCACACCAGCATCAACTTCATGACGCTGCCGGAAGCGTTCCGCCCCATCTACATCATCAGCGGCATCTGGCAGGGTGCCGGCTGGGCCTCCATCATGTACACCGCATCCCTTTCTAACGCCAGCAAAGATCTGAAGGAAGCTGCGATGATCGACGGCGCAAACCTGATCCAGCAGATCATGACGGTGGAGTGGCCCGCCATTAAGGATATGGTCGTGATTCAGTTCATCCTGCAGGCAGGCAACATTATGAGCATCGGTTTTGAAAAAGCCTATGCCCTGCAAACGGACCTGAACCTGAACACTGCCGAGATCATTGCAACCTACGTTTATAAAAAGGGCCTGTTGGACGGCGATTACAGCTTTTCCACGGCAGTCGGTCTGTTCAACACCGTTGTCAACGTCATCCTGCTGATTGCAGTGAACAAGATCGTTGCCAAAATGAACGATGGCAAGGGCTTGTAAGGAGGGGTTTACCATGGCAAAACAGAAAAAATCAAAAATGGCCCTCTACACCAGACAAGATAAGATCATCCTGTACTGCGGCTACGCACTTCTGGGCTTGTTCCTGCTGGCGATTATCGTTCCGATGATCTACATCGTCATCGCGTCCTTTATGGACCCGGTCACTCTGCAAAACAAGGGCATCTCCTTTGATTTCAGCAAGTGGAGTCTGGATGCTTACCAGCGTGTCGTTTCGGACAAGCAGATCTGGGTCGGCTTCAGGAACGCAATCCTTTACTCGATCATCTTCACCATCATCTCGGTAGCGGTGACGATGCTTGCCGCTTATCCCATGTCGCTGCCGGACTTCAAAGGCAAAACGATCTTCAACACCTTGTTTGTGATCACGATGTTTTTCAGTGGCGGTCTGATCCCCACCTACCTGCTCATCAACAATCTGGGTCTGCTGGATTCCATGTGGGCGGTCATTCTGCCGGGAGCATTCAGCGTGTGGAACATGATCATTGCCCGTACTTATTATCAGGGCATCCCGCGTGAGCTGCGTGAAGCTTCGGATGTGGATGGAGCCAGCGAGATGCTTTACTTCTTCAAGATCCTGCTGCCCGTCTGTATGCCGGTGGTGGCAGTTCTGGCTCTGTGGCAGTTCGTGGCAATGTGGAACAGCTACTTTGACGCCATGATCTACCTGAACAGCGCATCGAAGCAGCCGCTGCAGCTGGTGCTGCGTTCCATCCTGATCCAGAGCCAGCCGGAATCCGGCATGATCGCAGATATCCAAAGTACTGCCGAACGTGCGAAGATGGCAGAGCTGCTCAAATATGCAACCATTATTATTTCCAGTCTGCCGCTGCTGGTGATGTATCCCTTCTTCCAGAAGTATTTTGATGCCGGCATCATGGCTGGTTCCATTAAAGGCTGAGGATATTCCAGAATTTTATGAGCCGGTACGCTCATCTGTCACACGAAAAAGAAACATGAAAAAGGAGAAAATACCATGAAAAAGCTGATCTCTCGCCGCAACTTCCTCAAGGTCTGCGCTCTGGCGGGCTCTGCCGCTGCTCTGTCTGCCTGTGGCGGCGGCAAATCCACCGGCAGCAGCAATTCTGCTGCCGCAGCTGTGGACACGACCGGTGCCGTTGAATTTCCGCTGTCCGAAAAGGTCACCTTTACCGGTATGACCAGCTTCCCTGTGGGCAGCGAATCCGAGCCGAACAACCGCACCATCTTCAAGCGTCTGGAAGAGCAGACCAATGTGCACATCGACTGGACCGCCATCCAGTCCGACCAGTGGAGCGATAAGATCACCCTGAATATGTCCAACCCCAATACCCTGACGGATTTTGTTTTTACTGCTGATTTTACCGACAGCAATCTGCTGCGCTACGCAGATCAGGGTGTCATCCTCAATCTGGAAGACTACATTGACAACAATATGCCGAATCTCCAGAAGGTCTTTGAGCAGTACCCGGAGTACCGCACCATGTGCACCGACAGCGAGGGCCACATCTGGGCACTGCCCTGGATCGAGCAGCTCGGCGCAGAAAAGACCGCCATCCAGACCATTGGCAACATGAGCTTCATCAATACCAAGTGGCTGAACTTCCTCGGTCTGTCGATGCCCACCACAGTGGACGAGTTTGAACAGGTGCTGATGGCATTCCGTGATAACGCCGCTTCTATCAAGGCAGAGTATGGCATTGACGGCGACATCATCCCCATGTCCTGCATCGTCAACAACGGCGATCAGGACCCCAGCATCCTCATCAATGGCTTTGGCGAAGGCTACGGCGATGCTGACAAGGACCGCCATATCGCCGTTACCAACGACCGGAAAGTCATCTGTGCCGCCACCCAGCAGGGCTACCGCGATGGTCTGGACTGGCTGCACAAGCTGTATGCCGAGAAGCTCATCGACCCGGAGTGCTTCACGCAGGAGTGGTCCACCTATGTTTCCAAGGGCAAGGCTGGCCGCTATGGTGTCTGCTTCAGCTGGGATGTTGCCAACATTGACAACCTGACCGACTGGGAGCCGCTGCCTGCCCTGACCGCCGATACCCGGAATATCACTCCGCAGAACGGTTCTTTCACCAGCGGCTTTGGCCGCGGCAAGTGCGTTGTCACCGCAAAGGCAGCGAATCCTGCACTGGTTTGTGCATGGCTGGATCAGATGTACGCGCCCCTCCAGTCTCCGCAGAACAACTGGGGTACTTACGGCGACGAGGAAGGCTTTAACATTTTTGAACTGTCCACCAATGATAAGGGCGAGCCCATGCTGAAGCACGCTCCTCTGGGCGATGCTTCTCCCGTGGAAGTCCGTGAGGCGCAGTGTGTCGGCGGGCCTCTGGCGGTTCTGGATGATTACTATGGTGTATACGTTACCTGCCCGGACGATGCACAGTACCGTCTGGACTGGATCAAGGATATCTACACCCCGGATATGAACAACGATTATGTCTATCCCAATGTCTTTATGAGCAATGAGGACACCGAGCAGGTCTCGAACCTGCAGGCCGATCTGCAGACCTACATGAATACGCAGAAGGCTGACTGGATCATGAACGGCACTACGGATGCAGAGTGGAACGAATATCTGAGCAAGCTGGAAGACTACGGCCTGTCCGACTATCTGGGCATTATGCAGAAATATCTGGATGCTTACTACGCATAAGAATTCTTTCCTTTGGAGGATTCCATGAACGATTTAACTTTACAAAAAGCCCGTGCCTACGAGGCCGAGCACGGCGCTGCAATCTCCCCGGCGGAACGCCCTGCCTACCACATGACTCCTTATGTGGGCTGGCTGAACGACCCCAACGGTTTCTCTTATTATAAAGGGAAGTATCACCAGTTCTATCAGTATAACCCCTACGATGTGCGGTGGGCGCCCATGCACTGGGGTCACGCGGTCAGCACCGACCTGCTGCACTGGGAATATCTGCCCTGCGCACTTGCCCCGGATTCCCCCGCAGACAACGGCCCCGGCTGCTTCTCCGGTTCTGCCACCGAGATGGATGACGGCAAGCAGCTGCTGATGTACACCAGCGTGGTGTCAGAAAAGCAGCCCAATGGGGAGATGCGGGACATCCAGACCCAGAGCATTGCCATCGGTGACGGCCTCAACTACGAAAAGCCTGCCTGCAACCCGGTGCTGACCCAGAAAGACCTGCCGGAAGGCTTCAGCAAGTTCGACTTCCGGGACCCCAAGATCTGGCGTGAGGCCGACGGCACCTACTCCGTCGTCACCGTCTGCCTGGCCGAGGACGGCAGCGGCGCAGCGGCACTGTTTCAGAGCAAGGACGGCTTCGACTGGCACTTTGTCACGGTGCTGGAACGCTGCAACAATCAGTACGGCAAAATGTGGGAGTGCCCGGACTTCTTCCCGCTGGATGGCAAGCAGGTCCTGATGCTTGGCCCCATGGAGATGCTGCCCAAGGGCGAGTTCCACAACGGTCACAACGTGATTGCTTTCATCGGCAACTACGACAAAGTCACCCACACCTTCACCAAGGAAAACGTGCAGCTGATGGACGGCGGCATCGACTTCTATGCCACTCAGACCACCCTTGCCCCGGATGGCCGCCGGATCATGACCGCATGGCTGCAGACCTGGTCGGACACCGAGGATAAGCCCAAGGGCTGCAAGTGGTTCGGGCAGACCATCTGCCCGCGCGAACTGCACATCAAGGACGGGCGCATTGTTCAGACCCCGGTGCGTGAACTGGATGCAGTTCACGGCAAGCGCACCTTCCACGAAAATGTGACGGTGCAAGGCGAAACTTCTCTGGAAGGCATCAAGGGTCGTGTGGCCGACCTGACCGTCACGGTGCAGCCCGGCGAATACCGCTCCTTCACCCTGAAGCTGGCCGCTGACGCAGACCATCACACCAGCCTGACCTACGACCCCTACACCTCCGAGCTGACGCTGGACCGCAGCCATGCCGGTTCCCGTGCCGACATCGTTCACCGCCGCAGCTGCAAGGTGCGCAGCCAGAACGGTGCCCTGAAGCTCCGCATCCTGTTGGATAAAAACAGCGTGGAGGTCTTTGTCAACGACGGTGAACAGACCATGACCGCATGGATCTACACCCCCCAGTCTGCCGATGGCATCACCTTTGCTGCCGATGGCAAAGCGACTGTTACGGTGGAACAGTTTGAGCTGAATCTGTAACCTGATATTCCCTTCATTTCTCCTTCATAAAAGCACAGCCCCGCTTTGGATCCTTCTTCACCAAAGCGGGGCTGTGTTTGTTATTTGCAGTCAGTTTTACGGTTCGATCACATTGAAAGTCTTCTCGAACTTGGAGGCGTACGCCAGAAGACGCTTCAGGACGGTGGCATCGCCTGTGATCTGGACCTGACCCGCCTGCTGACCGGTCATCAGAGCAAACAGTTGCAGCCGCCGACAGGTAACGGACGCCTGCGCATCCGGGCGGATCTCGCCCGGATAGGTCAGCAGCACGCCGTTCTTGCGGGTGACATAGAACTGCTCGTTCTCATCCGTTACGGTTAAATTCAGGGTCAGGTCATCGTTCTGCGCAGCGTTGGCATCGGTCAGGATGGCGATATAGTCCAACAGCATGGAGACCGTCATTGCGCGCATACTGTTGGTGAGACCATTCGCCGTGCGGGCACGCCCGGACAGATTGCCGTTCCGCAGTTCCGCTGCGCCCATCAGATAGGCATTGCGCCACGCACCGGACTCTGCCTGATAACCCAACTGCTCCAGCGCATCGGCGCACAGGTTGCGCGCCTTCTGGTTGGATGGATCTGCAAAAACCAGCTCCTTTGTGATCTGCGCCACCCACTGATACTCGCCCTTGTTGTAGTCCTTTTTTGCCCGAAGCAGAACGGCTTCCGTACTGCCGAGATACTCCACCATCTTTTTTGCTGTTTCGCTGGGCGGGAGCGGGTCCAGATTGACCGGGTTCGCATCGTACCAGCCCAGATATTTCTGGTAGATGGCTTTGGCGTTATGCGGCAGCGTGCCGTAATACTGGCGGGTATACCAGACTTTTTCGAGCGCATCCGGCAACGAGATCATGGCGGCGATCTCGTTGGAGGTGTACCCCATGTTCATATAGTGCAGGGTCTGGTCGTGGATGAACTTGTAGATCGCAGCCGTGTTCAACAGATACTCGTGGATCTCCTCGCCCCAGTGCGGCCAGTTGTGGCTCTGGAACACCACATCGGTCTTGTCACAGAAGCGCTGGTCAGCCTCGATGATGTACTTCGCCCAATCGTTGGCATCCCGCACCTGTGCGCCACGCAGGGTGTAGAGGTTGTGCAGGGTGCCGGTGCAGTTTTCGGCCATCCAGAGGGCACGGTACTTCGGGAAATAGGCGTTCATTTCGGCAGGGGCTTCGGTGCCGGGGGTCAGCTGGAATTCGATCTCCAGTCCGTCGATGGTCAGCTTTGGAACATCTTCCCCGATCTCGTAGGTAGGAGCGATGAGGGTCACCGTACCGGTAGACTGTCCCATGCCGATGCCGATGGAGAGTGCTCCTTTCTCTCCTTTTTCCAGCACTGTACCATACTGATACTGCGCACGCCGGGCCATTGCGATGCCGGCATAGACGTTTTCGCTGATGGCGTGTTTCAAAAATCCTTCCGGTGCAAGGATGACCGTTTTGCCCGAGGCAAGCTGTTTGTCAATGGAAAGGCTGGGGTCCGCTACATCGTTCCGGTCGATCGCACCCTCTGCGCCGCCAAAGTGATCCACATGGCTATGACTGTACAGCACAGCTTTGACATCCAGCGGTCCGAACCGGTTTTCCATCAACGCTTTTGCTGCCTGCATATTTTCTTTGCACATCAGCACGTCAAACACGATCCAGCCATGGTCGGTGCGGATAAAGGTCGTATTGGCCATATCGAAGCCGCGCACCTGATAGATGCCGTCGCACACTTCAAACAAACCGGCCTTGGCGTTCAGCTGCGTGTTCCGCCACAGGCTCGGATTGACGGTGTCCGGCGCATCCCGGTTCAAATCGCCGTAGCTCTGCAGATCCCATGCAGATCTGTTATCATCACCATCGATGATCCTGCCTTCCGCGTTGTCCAGCCAGCCGCGCTCTGCGTTGGCAAACTCCCGCCGGTCGGAAAAATCCAGCGTTTCATACCATTCGGCGTTCTTTTCTGCCGTGATAGCCGTTGCCTCTTCGATCTCGCCCGGTTGGGTGGAGTCCTTGAAAATGTCTGTGATAAAGTTCAGACTGTTTTCGTCGGTGCTGCCTGCTGCATGCGCAGTCAGGGATGCGCCGCAGGCCAACGCTGCAGCTGCCGAAGCGGAAATAAAGTTTCGGCGGGTCATCTTCATAGTAGGTTGCCTCCTTTATATCTGAGGTGATTTTACACAGACCGTGGGCGGCTGCCAGCCGCGCAGGGCATTCCAGTCGGGCTTATAGATGCGCAGGAAGAGATGAAATTCAGTCTCTCCGATGGGAAGCCAGTTCTCCGTGTTTTCCGGCATCGCATGGGAAAGTGTGACATCCACAGAACCGTCTGCATTTCGATTCAGGACAGACCGGTCATTGATGCAGTAGCGATTGATGGGATTGTCGATGAGAAAATCGTCCTCGCCATAGGCGGTAACGGACCAAAACCCCTTCTCTAATGTCGGAGGGAACGAATCGAAATGCAGTGTGTAGGTCTTTTTACCGGTCAAGACTGCACCGGTATGGTCTACATCTGTCTTGGGATAGATGGCAATGTCGGTCGTGTTGGCACCAAGTCCCATCAGAGCCACCATTGCACGGTAGGTGTATGCGGTGCCAAAATCTCCGATCGGGTCACCGTAATAAATCCACTGACCCATTTGCTGCGCGTAGTTCTCTGCTTCAGTTTTCAGCTTGTCCTTCAGCTGAAGCAGCATAAGCTTCCACCGTAGTGTTCCGGCGAAACCAAGAGCCTTTTTCTCAAAGGTCTCGTTGGGGCCGACATGGAGCGCAGCGAGCTTCTGAAGCATCGGTGCATCCGCTTCTGAAGGTGGATTTGCTTCCATCAGGTGGTTGGCAGTGGTAAAGAAATCCTCTGCACACATTGCGAGGACATGCTGCACCGGCACAAAATTATAGGCCGGGTCGTATTTTCCGGCAGGGGCAGTCCAACTGTCCATCTGGTATGCCGACAGCGGCATCAACTGCATCCTATCCTGAATGGCCCGGACGTTGGGCAGATCTTCCTGCCCGGAGAGCACGATGCGGGCAATGGTCCAGACCATATTGGTCGGCACATTGATCCGCTGCACCCCTTCCGGCAGTTTGCCCTGCCAGTCCGAGCGGGTGATCGCGTAAAGGCCCGGTGCTTCCAGCACTGCAACGGTATTTGTCCACGCATCCAGCACCTGTACATTGAAAAATCGGTCCGTCTGCGGTACACCGTAAAGCATCGGTTCTGCGCTGACATCGAGAAATGCCTGCGTATAGATGGTATCCACATTCGGCGTGACGACTGCGCGAGATGCGGCGTCTGCCAGCTTTTTCGCATGGATGAACTGGTTGATCGGCGCACGGGTATCGTTCGGTGTTTCTGTGTTGGTTGAAACCTTTCGGGTCGCATCCATCAGAACCAGTGGAAAGGCGTACAGATACGCCTGTTCCAGAAGTTCCTGCGCCGCCATCGTCTGCTGTGCTGCGGCGGCTTTCTCTACGGGCAAAAGTGTAGCTGCGCAGACCACCGCAGCCGCAGTGGAAATGTTCAGAAATTCCCGGCGTGTCAGTTTCATGACGTGAAACCTCCTGTTATGCTTTTTGCTTTATGCGTATGCGCTTTATGGGGAAAACCATTCGGTGTTCTGCGTTCATCATACGAAAAGAATGCTGAAAAGTCAATAGCTTCTATGCGAGACACGCAAAAACGTGAGTTTTAACAAAAAACACCTCGGATTATTGTTGAAAGCTCCATTGAGCTGCGTTTTTCACGAATCCTCCTTGTCGGCCGCACGGCAGTATGTTATACTAAAGTCATCAACTGACGAAGGAGCACTGCAATGAGCGACCTGAATAGATGGATGCAAAAACACAATCTCTGCCCGGAAAACATTTTATATCTTTACCGCAGCGACCGGAAAACGGTCCTTCACCGCATGGACGGCGGGGAAGCCGCGCTGTATGCGCCGATGCACGGCGTCCTGTCTGTTCTGCCGGAAGATCAGTTCCTGAACATCAGCAAGGGAATCGCAGTGAACCGCAGCCAGATCGTAAACATCGGCAACGATGGCGTTTATACCATGTCGGATGGCCGCACGTTTCAGGGACGCAAGCGCGGCCTGAGCAGCCACCGCCGCCTGCGCATGGAGATCGGGCTGTCCGACACGAAGCCTCGACCCATGAGCATGAGCCTGCTGGAAAAATGCAGCCTGCTGGACGATATGCCGCTGGCGTTCTGTGTCATCGAGCTGGTCTTTAATGAAGATGGACACGGCGTGGATTTCATCTTCCGCTATTGCAATGCGGAAATGGCCAATATCGAGGGTGTGCCGGTGGAGGAAATGCTGGACCGCTCGTTTTACAAGGTGTTCCCCAATGGGGATAAAAAGTGGCTGGTGTCCTATGCAGATGTGGCGCTGAACGGTACGAAGCATACCCTCCACGATTACAGCCCGGAGGTGGACAAATATCTGACCATCCACTGCTATCAGCCCGAACCGGGGTATTGTGCCTGTGTGCTGCAGGCAAACGAGCCCTGAAGCAAAAGGCGACGTGGCCCATACAACGGGTCATGCCGCCTTTTGCTTTTGTTTTGCACCGCACACGATGAGGCCAATGGGGGAAAGGTTGACGATGCTGGGATGCAGGGCAGAGTGCCATTGCTCCGGGCAACGAACTGCTGGTGGTGCCCTGCGTCAACCATTTTTCCATGAATGTGGGCAGCCGCTTCTGGGTGATGGGCAAAACCGACATCAACCGGATGCTTCCCGGCTACGACCAGGGCGAAACGACCCAGCGCATCGCGGCGGCCCTGTTTCAGGCCGTGCAGGGGTACAAATACGGCATCCACTTTGCGTCGTTCTATCTGCCCGGCAATTTCGTACCCCATGTGCGCATCATGAATACAGGCTATCGGACGGTAAGCCTGGGCAACCTGTTCGGTCTGCCCTATGCAGATGTTGTTCGTGTGCAGGATTTCTATCCACGCCCTCCGTGAGGAGGGCGACTCCTTGCCGTTTTCAGACAGGAAGTTGCTTTTATATTTCTATCCATGCCCTCCGTGAGGAGGGCGACATGCACAACAACGAAAGAAAGAACCATAGCACAGTATTTCTATCCACGCCCTCCGCGAGGAGGGCGACCCGCGTGGATGGCGAGCAGATTGAGGACTGGCAGATTTCTATCCACGCCCTCCGTGAGGAGGGCGACGCATCAACAACAACCCCTGCGACGGCTTCATAACATTTCTATCCACGCCCTCCGCGAGGAGGGCGACGATGAGGGCGGCGTTTACACCATCACGCTGGAGGCATTTCTATCCACGCCCTCCGTGAGGAGGACGACAGCAATCCCCGAAAATCCTAGGCGTGGCCTAGAAAATTTCTATCCACGCCCTCCGTGAGGAGGGCGACCCGAAACCGTCGGCCTGTTCGACCGGGCACTTGAATTTCTATCCACGCCCTCCGTGAGGAGGGCGACAGGGGGCCGGGCCCTGCAGGAGCGGCGGCGCGGATTTCTATCCACGCCCTCCGTGAGGAGGGCGACGCGCCCTCATCGGCAAGCTGACCGACGGTCTCTTCATTTCTATCCACGCCCTCCGTGAGGAGGGCGACTGTGACCGGCTGTTCGCGGAGATTGACACCGTTCTATTTCTATCCACGCCCTCCGTGAGGAGGGCGACCGCAGGCCGTCCAGAGCGTCGCCCCGGACGACTACATTTCTATCCACGCCCTCCGTGAGGAGGGCGACCGAAATGCTAAAATTTTTTTAGCTTTCAGGCGAAATTTCTATCCACGCCCTCCGTGAGGAGGGCGACCCAACGGCCTGAAAACATAGGCCACACCAACAAATTTCTATCCACGCCCTCCGCGGGGAGGGCGACGATTACAGGGGCCTTGCCCCTGTACCCCCTCAGAAATTTCTATCCACGCCCTCCGCGGGGAGGGCGACCGAATCCGAGCAGTAGCGCACAGCAAACAAACGAAATTTCTATCCACGCCCTCCGCAGGGAGGGCGACTCAGCATTCCGGGCCTGATTGACCATCACTAAAAGATTTCTATCCACGCCCTCCGCGGGGAGGGCGACGGTCGAAACGCCGGGGCTTTCACTGTCCTATGGTATTTCTATCCACGCCCTCCGCGGGGAGGGCGACCCTCCGCAAGCGCTTCCCGCACTGGCCCTATAAATTTCTATCCACGCCCTCCGCGGGGAGGGCGACCAGGTGGCAGGCGTCAATGGTGCCCTGGCCGGTGTATTTCTATCCACGCCCTCCGCGGGGAGGGCGACGTTTCGTAACGAAACACGGAGGGAGGAACACACATATTTCTATCCACGCCCTCCGCGGGGAGGGCGACCTGGCCCGGGCTGGACAGTTTTACTTGAACAACATATTTCTATCCACGCCCTCCGCGGGGAGGGCGACGGAGAAAACGATAGCAAGCTTGCATGCACAGAGCTATTTCTATCCACGCCCTCCGCAAGGAGGGCGACTTTAGATTTCAACCTTGCCGTTTTCATCGTACACGTCATTTCTATCCACGCCCTCCGCAAGGAGGGCGACCCCACGCTTACAAGGACTACGCCTCCATTATCGCATTTCTATCCACGCCCTCCGCGAGGAGGGCGACGTCTGATGTGCTTCAGCTGCGAACCTCAGACCTCATTTCTATCCACGCCCTCCGCGAGGAGGGCGACTGTCAATGCCCGGAAAATATAGGCCGTGCCTACAAATTTCTATCCACGCCCTCCGCAAGGAGGGCGACCATGTCAGGCAATGAAACCACCTCCAACCAGCGTCATTTCTATCCACGCCCTCCGCAAGGAGGGCGACAGTTCAATATTTACGGTTCTTTGCGAATCGCTGAATTTCTATCCACGCCCTCCGCAAGGAGGGCGACACAGCCCGGTTTTATGTTGCAGGAGATCAGAAATATTTCTATCCACGCCCTCCGCAAGGAGGGCGACTTTCGTCCAGCGGTACGGGCGATGCCCCGTTTGTATTTCTATCCACGCCCTCCGCAAGGAGGGCGACCGCCGTCACCGGGGCCGGGTATAAACTCGGCAAGATATTTCTATCCACGCCCTCCGCAAGGAGGGCGACAGTGGAACAAGAGGAGCCTGAGCTGGGACATGAATATTTCTATCCACGCCCTCCGCGGGGAGGGCGACTAATTGGGCGGATGGAAAATTTCCAGAAATATATAATTTCTATCCACGCCCTCCGCGGGGAGGGCGACGTTGCGCAAAAGCTCACAGAGCGGATGGAAAAAGAATTTCTATCCACGCCCTCCGCGGGGAGGGCGACGAGGCTCAAAGCTACCAAGGGAGCAACGACAAAGTATTTCTATCCACGCCCTCCGCGGGGAGGGCGACTAAAAGGCTATCTTGACAAGCTAAACGCTGAAGGAATTTCTATCCACGCCCTCCGCGGGGAGGGCGACCCTTATGATGTATGGCTTGCAGCCTACCGCAGCAAATTTCTATCCACGCCCTCCGCGGGGAGGGCGACGCGCTATCCTTACGGCTGGGAAAAGGTATCGAAAGATTTCTATCCACGCCCTCCGCAAGGAGGGCGACGCCGCCCATGGCGTGAATCCGCGCAAGATGCTGATTTCTATCCACGCCCTCCGCAAGGAGGGCGACGAGCCTGTTTTCTGCCGCTACCGCAGACGACAAGGATTTCTATCCACGCCCTCCGCAAGGAGGGCGACCCGGCAGTCACACTACGGACATTGCCAGCATGAAATTTCTATCCACGCCCTCCGCAAGGAGGGCGACCCCGCCGGGGTGAATCCAACACGAAAAGGAGAACATTTCTATCCACGCCCTCCGCAAGGAGGGCGACCAAACGGTTTCTATTCTCTTAATGGAAGATATCGTATTTCTATCCACGCCCTCCGCAAGGAGGGCGACAACTCCCCTGCCGGGGGCAAAGTCGCAATTTGAGCATTTCTATCCACGCCCTCCGCAAGGAGGGCGACTGTACTTGCTCCCGGCTCCGCCGTAGCCGTACAAAATTTCTATCCACGCCCTCCGCAAGGAGGGCGACTGGTCTGCTCAAGCTGGTTCTTCTGGAGCTCGGCATTTCTATCCACGCCCTCCGCAAGGAGGGCGACAGATTGGAGACCGTAGATTCTGCGCCGCCCAGCACATTTCTATCCACGCCCTCCGCAAGGAGGGCGACCTACGGCGAGCTGCTGCGCATTGCCCAGCAGGCCATTTCTATCCACGCCCTCCGCAAGGAGGGCGACGATAGCAGACCTAGACATAGTCATATCCTCCTTATTTCTATCCACGCCCTCCGCAAGGAGGGCGACTTTTGAGCTACCTTGTCAGGAACACCGGCGTAAAATTTCTATCCACGCCCTCCGCAAGGAGGGCGACAGATCAACAGGCCTAGCGGCTCGTTTCCGACGGTATTTCTATCCACGCCCTCCGCAAGGAGGGCGACCTTGCTTTTGTGACCTAAGTGTATCGCAGTAGAAAATTTCTATCCACGCCCTCCGCAAGGAGGGCGACCTCATCCAGCCAATTGCTTACTAGTTTGCCAATTATTTCTATCCACGCCCTCCGCAAGGAGGGCGACGTATCCCGGATGTAATCCGTGAGCAGATACGGAATTTCTATCCACGCCCTCCGCAAGGAGGGCGACGTTTGGACACGCCTTTACGGTTTGGTCAGAGCTTCATTTCTATCCACGCCCTCCGCAAGGAGGGCGACGGCGGCCGCTGCGGCTGCATCCGCCTCATACTCACATTTCTATCCACGCCCTCCGCAAGGAGGGCGACCCATCGAGGGCGATAAGACCTACGAGAGCGTCAAATTTCTATCCACGCCCTCCGCAAGGAGGGCGACGATGTGATTGTTGTTCATAGTGTTGTCCTTTCTGTTATTTCTATCCACGCCCTCCGCAAGGAGGGCGACATACCTTGCCCCGCCGGGATGCCCGGTATGCGTCATTTCTATCCACGCCCTCCGCAAGGAGGGCGACGTCATCTTCGTCGTCAGGGACGTCCGGGATGCAGGATTTCTATCCACGCCCTCCGCAAGGAGGGCGACAGATTTGCCCGGCGGGCTTGTCCAAAAGCTCCATATTTCTATCCACGCCCTCCGCAAGGAGGGCGACCGATAACATGTTGATTTGTTTTGATACTAGGATTATTTCTATCCACGCCCTCCGCAAGGAGGGCGACCGGCCAACGCAACCGCCCGTGACCTGACGGACGGTATTTCTATCCACGCCCTCCGCAAGGAGGGCGACGTTATCCATGGTTATTGTCCTTTCGTTGATAGAGCTATTTCTATCCACGCCCTCCGCAAGGAGGGCGACTTAGAGATTATCTTTTAGCCGGATTAAAACAATCTGATTTCTATCCACGCCCTCCGCAAGGAGGGCGACAGCAAAAACGGAGAAAAACATCTCCGCTTTTGTTTCATTATAAAACGATCTGCACAGATTTGGAAGAGCTTGTCCAAAAACATCCGAAAAAACAGCTGCGATCTGCACAGAACGGCTTGAAAACATGGTGCGAAGGAGACGGAAAAGGGGTGAGTGCTTTCCATTCGCACCGAGGGAGAGGGCTAGAAAATCAGCACGTCTCCGGATTCAAACAGGGGATGCACCCCGATGTGCTCGACCTTGGTCTTATAGTTGTTGCCCAGTTGATAAAACCGCAGACTGTCCAGATCGGGGTCGATGAGGGCGGAAAGCTCGGACTTCAGAACAGCAAACTGCGCGGCGTCCAGCAGGCACTCGAAGACAGAATTCTGCACCCGCTGCCCGTGGTCCACGCACTTTTTGGCGACTTTGCGCAGGCGTTTGCGCCCAGCAGCGGTCTCGGTGTTGACATCATAGGTGATCAGGACCAGCATAGACGAACCTCACTTCCAGAAGAATGGCGGATACAGTTCCAGATCACCGCGCAGAGTCCGCGCCAGAAGGAGCGCCTGCACGTAAGGCACCAGTCCCCAGGGCAGTTTCTCTTTCAGGAAGGGATGGGTGATCTGCTCCTGCTTTTTGGTCTGCCAGGCTTTGAGAAACGCGCGGCGGCCATCGTCGGTCAGGAGGACAGCACCATTCTCCTGTTTCTGGAAGTGCTTCGCTGTCAGCAGTTTCTGGTTGATGCAGGACAGCACGAACCGGTCTGCGGAAACGGCGCGAAGCTCTTCCATAAGGTCCAGCGCCAGACTGCGGCGTCCGGGACGGGCGCGGTGCAGGAAGCCGACATACGGGTCCAGCCCGACGCTGCTCAGTGCGGAAGCGCAGTCGCGGGCCAGCAGAGAATAGGCAAAGGAGAGCAGCGCGTTCACATTGTCCAGCGGTGGCCGACGGTTTCGGGACACGAACGGAAACGCTTCATGCTGCTGTAAAATGAGGGAGTCGAAGCAGTCAAAGTAGCGCTGCGCTGCTTCCCCTTCCAGACCGCGCAGCTGGTCGAGATCGTCGCACTGCTCAATGAGCGGGAGCGCCGCCGCAAGCTGGGCACTCGTGCGTTTGAGTTCCTCTATGGGTACGCGCTGCGGGTGGTCGCGGGTGGCGCGTTCCAGTACCCAGCGGGCGTTGTAAACTTTGCCAAGGATGAAGTACCGCGCATAGCGGCAGCTCAGCGCTTCGCTGTCGGAGATGCGGTACTGGGTCTGCCGCAGCAGGACATTGCCGCGCTCTTCGCCGACGGTGCGGGCCAAAAACTGGCCGTAGGGGCTGAAAAAGCAGAGGTCGATGCCCTTGGCCGCGCATTTGCCCATGAGTGCCGGGCTGGCACCGGAGCGGCTGAAGCAGACGATCCCTTCCAGCGTGTGGAGCGGGACCCGCCCGATCTCGGTCTTCTGGCGGCTGACCACGACATTTTCGTCGTCGAGCGAAAGATAGGCGTCTTCCGAAGTGACGTAAAGCTGGGTCAAAAGCTGTCTCATGGCGTGTCCTCCGCTTGCACTTCGTCCAGATAGGCTTTCAGGTAGGCCCTGGGGTCGGCGCGTTTGTACAGTGCGGGCAGGCAAAGCTCTTTGAGGGAGCAGGCGTTGCAGAAGGTTCCCGGCTTGACTTTTGGAGTGTAGCCGCGGGCGAAATACTGGTTCATCTCGTCGGCCATGGCCTGCGTTTTTTGGCGCAGCGCGTCCGTCAGCGGGACGAGTTCCCGCCGCCGCGTCTCCTCGTAGAAGAGCGCGGCCTGCGGGATATCACAGGCCAGCATCTCTTCCAGAGCCATGGCCTGCGCACAGAGCTGCAGCCGGTCGGCGTCGTTCTCCTTGGCGCGGCCATGTTTGTACTCCACCGGCATGGGCCGCCAGCGGCCTTCGGTGTGCTGCAGCGGGATGCCCTCCGGGTCTGCCCGGAATTCCACAACGTCGCAGTCTCCGCTGAGCCGCAGCCGGTGGCTGACGACCTTCATCCCCCGCGTGATGAGCAGATCGCCCCGCCGTTCGGTCTGCGCGGTGTCATGGCAGCGGGTATGTTCCAGCCTCCCCTCTGCAGTGCGAAGGTTCTCAGACCATTGCTGTTCGAGGTGGATGAGCGCCCACTGACGGCGGCAGAAGCAAAAATGCTGGATGCCGGACATCAACAGGTAATCGTCCGGGGCGGACATCAGGACATCCTCTCGCAGGTGACTCCTTCCGGAAGGGCGTCGGATACGGTGACAGTGTAATCACGATAGCTGCGCGCCGGGGTGGTGGGGTCTTTGCGCTGGACGGTCACGGCATCGAACAGCTTGTAAGCGGGGGCGTTGCCAAGCTCCGAAGAATGCTTGAAGACGATGAGCTCCCGCACGGCCATTTTACCGCGCGCAGCACTGTGATCGTTCTCGAACATGTTCAGGATGGCCTCCCACAGCAGCTGCAGATCATCTTCCGAGAAGCCGGTGGTCTTGCGGGCGAGATTGGCGGAAACATAACCTTCTGCACGGTAGAGGGCATAGGGGACGATGTGCTTATGGCCGAACTCGGTATCTTTGTTTTCCGCATCTGATTCTTTTGTGATTGCCACACGAGTAAGCGTGATGTTGCGGGGCTCAATGGGGTCGATGGAATGTGCAAAGCCGAACTGAACTGGACCACGAACCTGGCCGCAGTTGAGCGCGCCCTTCACAAAGGTGGTCATAACAGCGCCAAAGGTGCGGATATCATAAAAGTCGGAACACATGAAGTTGCGGATTTTGATGTCGATATCCGGGTCTTTAGATTTGAGCTTGGAAGCAACTGCTTTGGCTTCTTTGGTGCTGGCCTTTTGGATGGAAACCAAATCATCGTGGATGCCGAGTTCATCGCCAGCGGTCAGGTCGCTTCGATTCAGCGTAACACTGTCCTTCACATAAATCCGATAACCGGGCGCATCTTCTTTTACGGTCTGGACGTAGTTCCGAATCTTTCTCTTCAAGCAGACGTCGGTCACGATGCCGTAACCCGTTTCGGGGTCCATGCGAGGCATGTTATCTGCATCGGGATCGCCGTTCGGATTTCCGTTCTCAACGTCGAATAGAACAACAAAGTCGTAACGATTTTTGATGGGTTCAGACATAATTAGTCCTCCTTATCCTTTTTGGTGTAAAACTTTCGCATCTGATGATAGTAGCCGATTTGGAAAGCGCCCTGTTCGGGAAGTGTGGTGTGTGCAGGTAAGGTTTCATCGATTTTGGAGAAAAGGTGCGTCAGAAGCTTATTGTAATTGATTTGTTGTGCAGGTGTCAGCTTCTTCAGATGCTTTTGTGCGAGATTGATCAACGTGGGAAAAACAACTTCGGGGGTTTCGCAGGCGGCATTAAAGTAACGGTCCCGAATCGTTGTGTTGATTTCGGAATTGGCGTCACTTTGAATATGCTCTAACGTGGCAAACAGGCGGCCGAGTACGTAAGGGCAGTAATTCGAATCATCGTTTAACTTCATGTCCAAAATCTCCTTGTGATTTGAAAGAGTAGATGCGTTCCTCAGATAATACGCTTTCAGAATGGCGGCACGATTTGGGGTGACTTTCTGGTCAGCGTGGATTCTGGAAGCAATGCTGTGAAGGAGGGTGGAAGGATAAGGGGCTCCTGTAAGGGCGGCTCGCAGAAGCGCACCAGAAAGCTGGGGGGATGGTTTGGGATTGCGCTCTTTGAAGTTTAATGTTTCGCGGACGATTTTTGAAATGGAGATAAGTGGTTCCTGGTCGTAAGGAGGACGGTCAATCTCCAGTGCTTTCGCATGCTGCTGCAAGTGTGCGGCAAATTTGCCCATCGTATCACGGTAGAAAAAACGTACCGAAATACGCGCCGCGTTGGGTGAGAGCCCCAGCACATAAAAGTGCTGGTCGGGCAGTAGATTTTCTCCCATCCAGCTGCAGGGCTGCCCTTTGGCAAGGCAGCCCAGAGCTTTGCTCAGATCGTCCTCGGTAAGACCGTGGTTTTCCGGGATGCCGAACATGGCCATCATGCCGAGGGAGGAATAGCTGGGGGACGCGTTTTCGGCCCAGCAGACCACAGCGGTATCGCCGAGGATACGGCAATGATCCCGGTCGGCCAGCAGCGTGTTCAATGCAGTGGTGTAAGCAAAGGCGGCATATTCGCTGACAGGGGCATTCTCGCCCTGCTCGTGCCCATAGGAACAAAATGCCGGGGCGTTGAAGGAAACGAGCGCGGCTCCGGAGCTCTGTGCGCCGGGAACACCCTTGATGGAGGGATGCAGCCGGGCGGCTGGGGCCTGCTGGCCGGTCACGAGACACTGGACCAGCGGAGCGTCGGGCGAAGCGCTGCTGTAGTGCTGCTGCCATGCCGCTCGGATCGCTTCATCTTCAGTGGACAGGATGCTGCCCTCCGGCCCTTCATAGTCGAACAGAAGGTTGGCGTTTCCGGTGATATCCTTCCAGCGGTCAGCCAGTAACGGGTGGGCCGATGCTTCTTCGGGCTTCCAATGGTCAAAAAACGCAAGGACCGCTCTGGCCGCAGGGGAATCAACCCCATCCAGAATGGCATGGTGCAGCTTTGCACAGGCTTCGAAGCACTGGATGGAGCGCTCCGGCTTGCCTTTTTCGTCTGCACCCAGCAGATAGGTGGAATTGTCACACAGAAAATTTGCAGCAATGCCGGAAGCTCGTTTGACATGGGCAGGAACTGCCATTTCCCGCGGGGCGAGCACTTCTTTTTTACCGCGCGGAACCATCTGACGGCAGTCCACGAGGTCGATGAGCTGGCCTTCCGCGTTGATGCGGAGCCAGTAGCTGACCTTGAACTGATTCTCCCAGCCGGGGGCTGAGATCTGTCCGGTGCGGAGCAGCTGCTCATAATAAGCAGTCAATGCCTGTAAGATCATGTGAACACCTCCACATCCCGGCAATCCATCACCCCGTTGACCAGCTTTGCCCGGAAGAACTGCGAGCGGATGTTGGCCGGGTCAGAATAATCCAGATCATACAGCATGAATCCGAGGTCCTGCGTGGCTTCTTCCAGTGCAGGAATGTCGCCGCCGGGCCACTCCCGGAAGTTGGCAGGGAACTCGCGGCAGCCAAAACAGGGCTGATGATAGCACTGGCCTTTGCTCAAACGGCGGCGAAGGATATCCTGGAATTTTCCGGGGTTGTCGCTGGGGGCTGCCTTGTCGGTCATGGTGAAGTGACACTCGATGACATAGTGGACGTTCTGCAGGACCATAGCGGCGCGCTGCTGGATGTCCTGGCTGGTGTAGAGCACCGGCGGCATTCCTCCCTTGGCGGCAGACAGTGCTGCGGAAGCCAGCAGGGTGGAGCGGACCTCGTTTCGCCGGATGTTGGTGAACTGGATGGGACTTAATAAGTAGATGCGGTCAATGTGGTACTTCAGGCCAGGGTGCCAGTAGATCGCTTCAACGAGCCCTCTTGCGGCCGACGGCGTGATGATGTCGTAACTGACACGTTCAGTCTTCATTTCGGGCCGGGAGAAGCATCCATAGGGTCCCCAGACTTCAATGCGCATGGACATGCGCATCACCTCCTTTCAAACGGTTGTCGGACTTTCAGGCGAACATCGAATTTGCCCATTGCAACCACCTCTTTGTCTCAACTTCATTTAAGAGATATGTAAATTATATCTTCTGGCTCTGATTATAACATGGGTAAAAATGGAAATCAAGGACTTTCTGCAAAAACCTTGCGGTACATAGTAAAATCTACTATAATAAATTTGGTCATTCTGCCAGTTTTGAAGAAACTGATGGGAATGTGGATTGAAATATTTAGGAGATTTGTAAAGCCTAGAGGGAAAAGCAGTGGAGTCGCGTGCTCTGCTGCTTTTCCTTTTCAGAGGATGATCGCCCTGCCTTCTTCGATCTCCATCGAAAGGCCGGTCCTGCGGCTGTACAAGTCTGGATCAGCGAGGATGGCGGAGTCGTCGGGGAAATCCGGAGAACGTTCCAATGCACCGGCGGCGTCCAGCGAACGGAACTGCTTTTCATAGCATTCTACGCTGTAAATGCCCAGGCGGCGGAGCTGAGCACGGCTGATGTGTCCGCCGCGAAGCGATGCGCAGAGGTCGGCACCTTCCTCAATGGGAAGATAGATCGTGTAAGTGTGGTTATCAATGAGGTGGAACTTTCCGGCAACCTGTGCAAAGGGAAACTGACATCCCTTGATACCATGCTGAAAAGCGTCCAGAATGTTCTGTTTGTCAAGCGTTGCACGGGTGCGATAGAAGGATTCAAAATAGCTGTGAATGGCATTCGGTGTGTCGAGCAGGTCGTAGGCCCGCTCGGTGGCATTCATGGCGTTGACATTCTGCGAAAGCATGGGGAGCGGTGCCAGATCTTCCAGCTGGAAAGAAGCAACGATGCTTTTTTTCGGGTCATGTCTGCCCTCCCGGTTGCAGCGCCCGGCGGTCTGGAGCAGGGAATCCAGCCCGGCGGCTTCACGGTAGGCGAGCGGAAAGTCCACATCGACGCCTGCTTCAATCAAAGAGGTGGAGACGACCCGGCAGGGAAGCCCTGCCTTGAGCCGTTGACGGATCTCGTCCAACTGTCGGCGGCGGTCAGCGGCACAGAGGAAGGTGGTCAGGCAGTAGCTGCCTTCGGCGGGGAGCTGTGCAAACAGATCCTGGGCGGTCTTGCGCCGGTTGACCACACAGAGCACCTGTTCGGCAGACGAAAGCTGTGCGCAGAGGGCCTCAGCGGAGAGGATGCCCAAATCTTGCCGGGTCACGCGGCGAAGGACTTCATAGAGGTGAGCCGGGTCGGGGCTGAGTTCTTTTGCGGTCAGGCCGGGGGCAAGCTCCTGAAGCAGCGGCGTCAAGGCGGGCTGCGTTGCGGTGCAGAGAACGGCGGTAGTGTGGTAGTGCTGGACCAGCTGTGCGATGGCGGAAACGCAGGGCTTCAGGTAATCGGTAGGGAATGTCTGTGCTTCATCAAAAAGAATGACGCTGTTGGCAATGTTGTGCAGTTTGCGGCACCGGCTGCTGCGGTTGGCGTAGAGGGATTCGAAGAACTGCACAGCGGTCGTCACCACGATGGGAGCGTCCCAGTTTTCACTGGAAAGCAGTTTCCGGTACTGAGCAGGTGTCAGGTCGTCTTTTTCGGTCAGCTTGTAGTCTACACCGGAAAAGTGGGCCAGCACATTGTCTTCTCCCAAAAGATCTGCGAACGTCTGCGCCGTCTGGTCGATAATGGAAGTGTAGGGGATGACGTAAATGATGCGCTCCATCTGCGGCTTTTGTGCCACAGCATGTTCCAGCGCAAAGGCGAGGGACGCGAAGGTTTTGCCGCCGCCCGTGGGAACTGTGAGCGTATAAAGCCCCTGTGGTGCATGAGTGCCCTGTTCCATGCAGGCCCGCAGTACTTTGTTCCGCTCCTGCGCGACAGGGGAAGCGGCAGGGCTGTCAAGGTAGCGTTTGGCCTGTGCCCGGACTTTTTCCAGCAGAGCGGAAAGAGGTTCCCCCATCCCACGCGGGGCTGCTTTACCGTCCATGAAGGTCTCGGTGTCGATGAAATCGGCATCGACCAGGCTGGAGTAGAGCATCCGGGTGAAAAAGGCCATGGTCAGGTTGTCCGGCTGGCGGAGCAGCCACGGCGGCAGAGCGGCTTTGGCAGGGGAGATCTCCTGTTTCCACTGGGAGCAATCTTCGATACGCCGCTTGGAGCGGCCGACCAACGTGCTTTCGTCGGCAGTGTCATGCGGATTTCCGAGGTCGGGGATGCCACTGTGATGTCCGGCAATGGCCAGCGCGGCGGGAATGTTTCCGTCCTGGATCGCGGCCTTGGCTCCAGCAGTGGAGTGGTCAACGGGCGGGCCGCCCTGCAAGCGTTGCTGGAAACCAGCGCTATATTTTCCGATGTCATGAAGCAGGGCGGTATACGCTGCTTCTGCTTGTGCGCCAAACGCTGCGGCAAAGTTTCCGGCCAGTGCAGCCGTGCTGGTCAGGTGTTCTTCGATGGTCTGTGTGCGGGTCTTGTCATCACTGATGTGCGCGAGCAGCTTCATAAGAAATCCCTCCTGAACGATATGATACCGTTACCATACGAGAAATGGAAGTTGTTGTCAATTGGCATCCTTCCTATAATTTCAGTATAAATTCTGTTGTGTCCCATAAATCGTACTTCCGCGCTCCCTTCTCAAAAAATCTTGCCTTTTCCCCCAAAAAGGCTTACAATAGCCTCGGCAAACCGAAAAGACAAGGAAACAATTTCGGAGGACAGAACAATGGCTTGTACTACAATTTTAGTCGGCAAAAACGCATCATACGATGGCTCCACCATGGTCGCCCGCAACGACGATTCGGGTTCGGGGCATTTCACGGCCAAAAAGTTCGTGGTCGTGCAGCCGGAGGAGCACCCGGCCGTCTATCGGTCAGTGATCTCCCATGTGGAGGTGCCGCTGCCCGGCCATGCGCTGCGGATGACGGCCATGCCAAACGCGGTGGAAGGCGAGGGCATCTGGGCGGCAGCGGGTGTCAATGCGGCCCATGTGGGCATGACGGCCACCGAGACCATCACGTCCAACCCGCGCGTTCTGGGCGCAGACCCGTTGGTGGTGTACCAGCCCGCCAAAGAGGAACGGCCGGAAGTGCCTGGCGGCATTGGCGAGGAGGACATCGTCTGCCTCGTGCTGCCCTATATCCGCTCGGCCCGCGAGGGCGTGGTGCGCCTGGGCGAGCTGCTCCGGACGTACGGCACCTATGAGATGAACGGCATCGCGTTTCAGGATGTGAACGAGATCTGGTGGCTGGAGACCATCGGCGGCCACCACTGGATGGCCCGCCGTGTGCCGGACGACAGCTATGTCGTGATGCCCAACCAGCTCGGCATCGACAGCTTCGACTTTGCCGACGCTTGTGGCGCACAGGAAAACTACATGTGCTCGGAGGACCTGAAGGCCTTTGTGGACAAGCACCACCTCGACCTCTCGCTGGACGGCAGCTTCAACCCGCGCGATGCCTTCGGCAGCCACGACGACGCCGATCATGTGTATAACACACCGCGCGCCTGGTTCATGCTGCGGCATCTGAACCCCAACACCTGGGTCTGGGAAGGCCCCGATGCAGACTATACCCCGCAGTCGGACGACCTGCCCTGGTGCATGGTCCCAGAGCGGAAGATCACACCGGAAGACGTGAAATACCTGCTGTCTTCGCACTATCAGGGTACACCGTATGACCCGTATGCCGCCTATGGCGACTCGAAGAGCAAGGGTGCCTACCGTACGATCGGCATCAACCGCAACAGCTTCATGGCGCTGACCCAGATGCGCCCGGATCTGCCGGAGGAGTTCCGCACGGTGGAGTGGATCGCCTATGCGTCCAACGCCTTCAACACGATGGTGCCGTTCTATGCCAATGTGGACACCACCCCGGCCTACCTCGCCTGCACCACCGGCGAAGTCTCCACCGAGAGCTTTTACTGGGTCAGCCGGATGATCGCTGCCATGGCCGATGCCGCTTACGGCAAGTCCATCTTCCATGTCGAGCGCTACGAGGAAGGCGTCCTCTCCGCCACACGCGCTCTGTTGAACGCCTACGACGAAAAACAGGCCCAGGAGGCCGACCCGGCCCGCCGTGCCGCCCTGCGCACGGAGGCCAACGAGGCCATCGCCAAAGAGCTGAAGGCCCGCGCCGCCGATACGCTGGACAAGGTCCTCTTTGAGCTGAGCTGCACGATGAAGAATGCCTTCTCCCGCTCGGATGCCTGAGCAGACAAATGAAATAAGAAAATAAAAAGGGAGCGTCTCCGCACAGAAACTGTTTTGTGCGGGGGCGCTCCTCGTTGTGCCGGGAACAGCATTTCATAGGGATCTCCCGATGCAAAAAAACTCAGAATGATGGATATAAATCATAAAGAAAATAATTTTTGTATGCGTTTCATATTTTCGGGGGGGGGGTAGGAAAAAATGAAAAAACATGGAGGAAAACATTGACAAATAGCTAAAAAAGGTGATATTCTATGAACGAGGCTTTATACCTCGGACGTCATTGTGCCCTGAGGAGGGGAAAAACTTTTTGAAACGATATGACCAGGCAGGAAAAGCAAAGTGGCTGATCCTGGTCATTGCGGCAGGCATCCTTCTGCTGGGTGTGATCCTGTATGCAGGGGGACGCTGGCTGGAGACCAGGAGCGTTGAAGAAGCACGCGGGGATCTGACCCAGACGGAAGCGGTGGAAACGCAGGAGTACAACGGCGTCACATACCAGCGCCGGGAGGGGCTGACCTCCATCCTCGTGATGGGCGTAGACCATGACAGTGCTGTGGAGAGCGAGGGCGCTTACCAGGGCGGCCAGGGAGATTTCCAGCGGCTGATCGTCATCGATCCGGAACGTCAGGTCATCCGTCAGTTGAAGATCGACCGGGATACCATGACAGAATGCACTGTGCTGGGCTACCTTGGCAGCCCCATCGGCACCAAAGAAATGCAGATCAGCCTTGCGCATGGCTTCGGCGATGGCAAGGAGGAAAGCTGCGAGTATGCCCGTGAGGCAGTGGAAGGTCTTCTGCTGGGAGAATCCATTGATTTTTACGTGGCCATGAACATGGATGGCATCTCGGAGCTGAACGATCTGGCAGGCGGTGTCACCGTGACATTGGAGGATGATTTCTCCTCCATAGACCCTGCAATGACCAAGGGCACGACCCTGACGCTGCATGGGGACCAGGCCGAGACCTTTGTCCGCAGCCGGATGACGGTCGGAGATGGGACCAATGCCAGCCGCATGGAACGTCAGGAGGCGTTCCGTGGTCGCGACCAAGAAGACTGCAAAGGTCTGAGTTTGAGAAAGTACCTTTTGTAGGTTTACAGAAGGCAGTGGCATTTGCTGCCACTGCTTTCTTTCTGCTTCAGAATAAATCAAAGGGAGAACAAAACTATGTCAGAATACCAAATGCCACCCCCCAATAAGGTGAATTCGCCCCAGCCCGGCAATGGAGACGAGGAGACCATTGACCTCCTGGAGCTGCTTTATGCGCTGCTGGGAAAGTGGCGGGAGATCGCAGCAGCAACCGTGGCCTGCGCCCTGATCGCAGCCATTGGGGTGCTGTTTTTTGTGACGCCCAAGTATCAGGCGTCGTCCACCATTTACGTCATCAGCCAGAAAGACTCGGACATCAACATGTCCGATCTCCAGATCGGCACGGCCCTGACCGATGACTATATCCAAGTCTTTCATATGTGGGAGGTGCAGGAGAAGGTGATCTCCAACCTGGACCTGCCCTATACCTACAGCCAGCTGGATAAGATGCTCTCTGTGACCAATGCCTCCAACACCCGGATGGTGGAGATCACCGTGACGTCGGAGTCTGCGCAGGAAGCAGCAGACATCGCCAATGAGTATGTTACCGTGGTGCAGGACTACATTGCCAAAAAGATGGCAACGGACAAGATCTCTATCATGTCCACAGCACTGGTTCCTACGGAGCCGGTCAGCCCGAACAAGACCAAAAGCATCCTGCTGGGAGCATTGCTGGGCTTTGTGGTCAGTGCGGGTGTCGTTGTTGTGATCACAGTGCTGGACGATACCTACAAGACGGCGGAGGACATCAAGAAATACACCGGGCTGGTGACGATGGCGGTGATCCCGCTGGAAAAGAGCGATGAGCCAAAACACCAGAGGGCAGACAAGCAGATCGGCCTGAAGCTGCCGGGAGGGAAAACGCTGTGAACAGACTTGAATTTCGAAAACTTCCCCAGTTGAGCTACCCGGTCAATGAGGCCTTCAACACCCTTTCCACCAATGTCTCCTTTTTGGGTCGGGATATCAAAAAGATCATGCTTACCAGTTCCCACGCATCCGAGGGCAAGAGCTTTACCAGCATTACGCTGTGCCGGAAGCTGGCAGAGCGAGGCAAGCGGGTGGTCCTGGTGGATACGGACCTGCGGCGGAGCATGATCACCACTGTTTATGGGGTGCAGTTTGCGCCGGGTTCCAAAAAGCAGGGCCTGTCTCACTATCTGGCTGGCATTGCCGAAAAGGAGGAAGTCCTGTTCCACACCAACGTTCCGGGCATGGACTTTATCCCTATGGGCCACGAACTGCTGAATCCCATCCCGCTGCTGAGCTCTGAGCGGTTTCAGAACCTGCTGGATGGACTGGCAGAGCAGTACGATTACGTGATCGTGGATGCGGCTCCGGTGGGCGTGGTCATTGATGCTGCGGAGATCGCCAAGGTCTGCGATGGCATTCTGCTGGTGGTGAGCTACAATCAGGTCCATCGGCAGGAGCTGATCGACGCAAAAAACCAGTTGGAACAAACGGGCTGCCCCATCCTCGGCACCATCCTCAATCAGGTGGATTACGAGGGCTTTGCCAACAAGAAGTATTATTACAAATCGCATTATTCCAGTTATTACAAGGCCTACGAAAAAGAGGCAGAAGAAAAGAAGAGCTGAGCCCATGACAGAACAGTTTTTGGATCTGCATACGCATGTGGTCTATGGAGTGGACGATGGTGCCCGCACGGAAGAACAGATGCGGGCGATGCTGGACGCAGCTGCCGCCAACGGCATCACCACATTGGTGGCCACCACCCACGCGACACCGGGCCTGGAGGCCTTTCCACAGGAGCGCTACCAGCGCCACCTGGATGCAGCACAGGCCTATTGTCAACAGCAGGGGTATGGATTGCGGCTGTACCCCGGTGCGGAGCTGCTGTACAACCCCATGCTGCGGGATGCGGCCAGAGAAAACGGCCTGCCCACGCTGGCCGGTACGGATTGGGTGCTGATGGAGTTTTTACCGCAGACTTCCGCCAAAGAGCTGGAAAACGGGCTGGAAGAAGTGGCTGTGTGCGGCTACTCCATTCTGATGGCCCATGTGGAGCGCTACCGCTGCCTGGAATCGCGGGGCCTGCTGGAAAAGCTGAAGGCCCGGTATCCTGTGGCCTGCCAGATGAACGGTTCCACGGTGCTGGAGCCGGGCAGCTTCTGGAAGCGGCGGCGGGTGGAACGCTGGCTGAGCAGCGGTGTCATTGATGTGGTAGCATCGGATGCACATAACACTACGTCCCGGCCGGTCAATCTGCGGGAAGCCTATCAAAAGCTGAAACTCACCTTCGGCGAGGAAACAGCGGACCGTTTGACCGGGCGCAGCGGCCTATGGAAGGAATTCCGGGACGCCTTAGCACAACAAAAAACGACTTGACGATCCAGCAAAGTGCTGGGGACCGCTTCCTTCTGCAAAGTGCGTATCATGTTGGGGGCGGGTGTGCAAGACGCAGAAAAAGCAAAACAGCGGCAGTTTTCCAAATTGGAAAGCGGCCGCTGTTTTTTGAAATCAATATTGTTAGAATTTGCTAAAATTCTTTGAACTTATTTGTTTGCACAAAAAACTCTAGATGCAAAATTGTTGCATCTAGAGCAAAAATAAAAAATCACACCCCCGATGCGCCGTAGTTTGCCAGCACACGGGCGGAGGGATCGTTGACGTTGCAGCCGGGCCATGCCTTGTTGGGCATCCAGAAATCGACGATGGTGCGGCTCTGGTCGTGGTAGTATTTCTCGAAGATCTCGCGGTAGAACAGGCTCTCCTTGGTGAACGGCATGCAGTGGGCCGAATAGTTTGCCCGGCGGAGCTGGAACTCCTCGTCGGTGTAAAGGCTCTCGGTATACTCCTTGATGTCGTCTACCATGCTGTGGCCCACGGCGTCGGAGAAGGCGGCCTTTTCACGCCACAGGATCTCCGGCGGCAGCCAGTCGCCCTCGAAGGCTTTGCGCAGCAGGTACTTGCCCTTGCCGTAGCTGTTCAGCTTCTTTTCGGGGTCAATGGCCATCACGTAGCGGACGAAGTCCAGGTCGCCGAAAGGCACACGGGCCTCGATGCTGTTGGAGGAGATGCAGCGGTCGGCGCGGAGGACATCGTACATATAAAGCTCGCGGATGCGCTTCTGGCTCTCCTGCTGGAAGGCGTCGGCGGTGGGGGCATAGTCGGTGTACTTGTAGCCGAACAGCTCATCGGAGATCTCGCCCGTCAGCAGGACACGGACATCGGTCTGCTCGTGGATGGCCTTGCACAGCAGATACATGCCCATGCTGGCGCGGATGGTGGTGATGTCCCAGGTGCCCAGCAGGCGGATGACTTCTTCCAGGCTCTGGAGGACCATCTCCCGGTTGATGATGACCTCGTGATGCTCGCTGCCCAGATAGTCGGCGGTCTGGCGGGCGTACTTCAGGTCGATGGCGTCGGTGTCCATGCCGATGGCAAAGGTGCGGATGGGCTTGCCCAGCTTTTTGGCTGCGATGGAGCAGACCAGCGAGGAGTCCAGACCGCCCGAAAGCAGGAAGCCGACCGGTGCGTCGGCGTCCAGACGCTTTTCCACACCGGCAATGAGCTTTTCGCGGATGTTGGTCAAGGTGGTCTCCATGTCGTCTTCCATGGGGGCGGGCACATCGGCGATGTCCTCATAGCGGACGAAGCGGCCGTCGCAGTAGTAGCTGCCAATGGGGAAGGGCCGGATGTCGTCGCACCAGCCGATGAGGTTCTGCATCTCGGACGCGAATGCGATCTGGTGGCTGGACTTGGAGTAGCCGTAGAACAGCGGGCGGATGCCGATGGGGTCGCGGGCTGCGATGAGGCGGTCCTTGCGGGAATCGTAGAGGATGAGGGCGAACTCGGCGTCCAGATGGCGGAACATGTCGAGGCCGTACTCATAATAAAGCGGCAGCAGGATCTCACAGTCGCAGTCGGACTGGAACTTGTAGCCCCGGCGCTTCAAAATCTCTTTTTCAAAGCGGAAGCCGTACAGCTCGCCGTTGCAGACCACACAGTCGGCTCCGCGGTAGAACGGCTGCATGCCTTCGGGCGTCAGGCCCATGATGGCCAGCCGGCCAAAGCCCATCAGGCCGAACGGCCCTTCCACGACCCGCTGGTCGTCCGGGCCGCGCATCACGGTGCGCAGCAGATAATCCTTGAACTTGGCGGCACTCAGATCGTGCCCGGTGTAACCCATTACACAACACATATTTCTTACCCCTCTCAAGTGACCTCTCCGTCATTGCTTGGCAATGCCGCCTTTCCGGATCGGAGCGGTCTCAAATAAAAAAATACGGCAGCTTTCATCCCACTTTGCTAGGACGAATGCTGCCGTATCCGTGGTGCCACCTAAATTACCGACACGCTGGGCATGTCAGTCACTTTTGTGCGCTCTCCCCGTTGAAAGCACTGCCGCGATAACGAGCGGCGCACGTCTGCCCCTACTTGCCGCCTTGCGCGGGTTCAGGGGGAAGCTCACAGGGGTTCGTTCGGGTCCGGCTCTCTGCGCGGCTCACACCTGCCCGCGCTCTCTGAAAAAGAGCGGTTGGACCTTACTTTTCCCGGTCAACGCTTTTCTTGCCTGAATTGTATCACGGCTTTTTGTCCGTGTCAACAGCCGAATTTGAATTTTCTGCGGTTTGTTCAGCCTGCTCATTTTGCTGCGCACAGCGGCGGCAAAGTCCGTACAAAACGCTTCCCTCGCACTGGAGCGTAAAGCCGTGTTCGGCCATCAGATGGGCGCGCACCTCGTCCATGAAGTGGCAGTCCAGGTGATAGATCCGCCCGCACTGCACACATTTGAGGTGCAGATGCTCCCGGCAGTGCCGCCCTTCGTCCACATACTGGAACACAGCTTTTTCGCCCTTGTCAGCGACGTATTTCATGATGCGCTGTTCGCCCGCCAGCTTGTCGAGATAGCGGTAGACGGTGGTGGGGTTGGGGCTGGCGCCCTCGGCCTCCAGATGTTCCAGAATATTCGACGCACTGACCGCGTGCTGCCGGTTGTTGATGAGGTAATCCAGGATGAGCTGCCGGGTTTTGGTGTTGTATCCGCCGCGACCTGCCATGATATCCGCCTTCCTTTCCACATCAAGTGTATCACAATTTATCCTTCGATGCAAAACAAGATGGGAGAGTTGGTGACAAGCACAAAAAACTTTGTGAATAATGCGAGAAAATACGGCAGAATATCTGTGCAAAACGGAAAAGCTCCCAATCTTTTGGAAAAACTCTTGTAAAGATTGACAAGTTGTGTGATAATATTCGTATGAGATGAGTTGGATTATTTCAGGGATACAAGCTGCCTTTTGGGCGGCTTTGCGTTGTTTGAGACGAACATCGGAACATCGGAATGAAATGATCTGTTCGGTTAGGAGATTGGAAAGATGAAAGAGATGGAACAGCAGGCAAAGCAGAGCTTGAAGCTCCAGGCCTACCAGTACCTGAAAACAAAGATCCTGAACTGTGAGTACCGTCCCAATGAGTTTCTCAACGAGCAGAAGCTCTGTGCGGAGATGGGAAATATCAGCCGCACCCCCATGCGGGATGCGTTGGGCCGGTTGGAGCAGGAGGGCCTCATCACCATCCTGCCCAAAAAGGGCCTGATGGTCTCCGGCATCACGGAGGACGATGTGCACAGCATGTTCGAGATGCGCCTTCTGGTGGAGCCGTATGCGCTGCGCAATTATGGCAACCTGATCCCCCGGCAGGCACTGGAAGACTATAAGGAACTGATGCACCACCCGGACCGCATCGACGACTTCTGCAAGTCGGACGACGACTTCCACGAGCTGCTGATGAGCAGCCTGCCCAACAAGTACCTGCGCTCGGCCTATGACCGCATCACCGGCCTGAACACCCGGTTCCGCATCATGACCGGCAAGGTGAGCATGATCAATCAGGACCAGACCTGCGAGGAGCATCTGCACATCCTGGATGCGGCCCTGAACGACAACTGGGACACCGCCGCCGATGCGCTGCAGCACCATCTGGAGCTGGCCCGCGATAAGGCCGAAGGCGTCATCAAGGTCATCCGGCTGTGGTAAGACTTACCCTCTCAGGCGCTCCGCGCCAGCTCTCCCAGAGGGCGAGCCACTGGCGAGCCGGTTCTGGTCGTGCTGGATGAGCAACGTTTCTTGGAATCATAAAATAGAGTGCTCCGCTGTTTCGATTTACAGCATCCGTACAAACGCTCTTTTGTCAGAGCCATTGTATCGATGCCGTTGGTCTTGACGACGGAGCACTTTTGTTTCCAATTCAAACCGCTTTCAGCATCCAGCAGAGCCTGTCCGGCCTGCCAAGGGCTCCCCCATCGGGGGAGCTGTCAAACCCACAGGGTTTGACTGAGAGGGTGCTTTTTTGCACAAAAACAGAACATTTGTCCAGAAACAGTGGGATATGTATAAAAAATTCATAAAAATCATAAGAATTTGACATTGCATAGTTTTTAACAATGTGGTAAAGTAAAAGGCAGAGAGACCCGGCTGAAAACGGGTACAAAGATTTGGAGGATCGTAATTATGGCTGATCGTATCGTACTGAATACCATTTCCTACCATGGCCACGGTGCCATCGAGAACATCGTTCCCGAACTGACCGCCCGCGGCTACAAGAAGGCGTTCGTCTGCTCCGACCCCGACCTCATCAAGTTCGGCGTGACCAAGAAAGTCACCGACCTGCTGGATGCGGCAAACTTTGCCTACGCTGTGTACAGCGAGATCAAGCCCAACCACACCATCGCCAATGTGCAGGACGGCGTGGCGGCCTTCAAGGCTGCTGAGGCAGACTGCATCGTGACCATCGGCGGCGGCTCCTCCATGGATACCGCAAAGGCCATCGGCATCATCATCAACAACCCGGAGTTCGCGGATGTCCGCTCTCTGGAAGGTGTCGCACCCACCAAGAAGCACGCCGTCTTCACCATCGCTGTGCCCACCACCGCCGGTACTGCGGCCGAAGTCACCATCAACTACGTCATCACCGATGTCGAGAAGAAGCGCAAGTTCGTCTGCGTCGATACCAACGACATCCCGGAGATCGCCGTCGTGGACCCCGATATGATGTCCTCCATGCCCAAGGGCCTGACCGCTGCCACCGGTATGGACGCTCTGACCCACGCCATTGAGGGCTACATCACCAAGGGCCATTGCACCATCTCCGATATGTTCCATCTGGAAGCCATCAAGCTCATCAGCGAGAACCTGCGCGGTGCCGTCCAGAACACCCCGGAAGGCCGTGAGGGCATGGCGCTGGGCCAGTACATCGCCGGTATGGGCTTCTCCAACGTCGGTCTGGGCATCGTCCACTCCATGGCACACGGCCTGTCCGCTCTGTATGACACCCCGCACGGTGTGGCCTGCGCCATTCTGCTGCCGGTCGGTCTGGAATACAACAAGAGCGTGGCCGGTGAGCGCTACCGCGCTGTCGGCAAGGCCATGGGCGTCCAGGGCATCGACGAGATGAACGACGCCGAGGCAGCCGATGCCACCATCGCCGCCGTCAAGCAGCTGGGTGCAGATGTGGGCATCCCCGCCAACCTGCACGGCATCCTGAAGGAAGAGGACATCCAGTTCCTGGCAGAGTCCGCTTACGCCGACGCCTGCCGCCCCGGCAACCCGCGTGACACCAGCGTGGAAGAGATCGTGGAGCTGTACAAGAGCCAGCTGTAACCCGCTCCGGTCCGGCCCGCAGTAATATCCAAAACCTCAAAATGCCATCTTCGGCCGCAGCGCCGGAGGTGGCATTTTTGCGGTTCGGGCTTGTCAAGCGCCCCGAAACCGGGTACAATCAGAGTATACTTTGTTTCAGGAGGGCAACAGCCGATGGAATTGAATTTCTATACCCTCAGCGTCATCTATCTGGTCTACTCGTTTTTGGGCTGGGTGGGGGAGACGGTCGTAGCCACCGCCAAAGGCCGCCGGTTCACCAACCGCGGTGTGGCCTCCGGCCCGTTCTGCTTCGTCTACGGCACGGCGGGCGTTCTGCTGGCCGTGGGTCTGGCCGACCTGCGCAACAACTGGTTCGCGCTGTTCGCGGGCAGTTTTCTGATCGCGACTGTGGTCGAGTGGATCACGGCGAAGCTGCTGGAACGGGTGCACCACCGCCGCTGGTGGGATTATTCCGATAAAAAGTTCAACCTGGACGGCTACGTCTGCCTGCAATATTCTGCCCTGTGGGGCGTGCTGGGCGCAGTAGCAGTCCGCTGGGGCAACGACCTGCTGCTGCGGTTCTGCGCCTGGCTGCCGCCGCTGCTGCTCCACATCGCGGTATGGGTCAGCATGACGGTCGCCGTGCTGGACCAGATCGGTGCGGTGGTGGTCGTGGGGCAGTATGCCGCCAGACACCCCCGGCTGGAACAGCTGGGGCAGGAGCTGGGCAAGGGCACCGACCGGCTGCAGCAGAAGATCGCCGCCCGCGTGGAGCGTCGCATCCAGCGGGCCTACCCCGCAGCGGCCCGCCCGGAGCCGACCACCAGCGCCGAAAAGGCGATGAGCGTATCCGACCTGGTCTGGCTGTTCGTGGTGGGGGCCTTCCTCGGTGATGTGGTGGAGACCCTGTTTTGCCGCATCACGGCCGGTGTCTGGATGAGCCGGTCGAGCCTGGTGTGGGGCCCGTTCAGCGTGGTGTGGGGGCTGGCGCTGGTGCTGGCCGCCGTCCTTCTGCGGGGCAGCGAGCACCAGAGTGAGAGCCGCATCTTCTGGTTCGGCGTCATCCTCGGCGGTGCGTATGAGTATGTGTGCAGCGCCGTCACCGAGCTGCTGTTCGGCACCGTGTTCTGGGATTACAGCGGCTTCAAGTTCAACCTCGGCGGGCGCATCAACCTGCTGTATTGCTTCTTCTGGGGCATTGCGGCGGTGACCTGGATGCGGTACGGCTACCCGATGGTAGCAAAGTGCATGGGAAAGCTGAAATCCCGCATCCGCCCCTGGATGACGGCGGCGCTGGCCGTCTTTATGGCAGTGAATATGCTGGTGTCAGCGCTTGCGCTGGCCCGGTACGATGCCCGCACCAGCGGCGTGGAGGCGGCGAACCCCGTCGATGTGGTTCTGGATGCGCACTTTGACAATGCCCGGATGGAGCGCATCTATCCCAATGCGAAAAAAGTCTCTTCATGATCTGCATCTATGCCGCCTTCTGCGCCGCACAGTTCGCGATGGGCTGACCGCTGCCCGATAACATGAAAGCCCCCGCCGTTCGTCGGCGGGGGCTTTCTGTGTCGCAGGAAAAGTTACTGCTGTGCGAAGATCTTTACGTCGTCCTTGTCCATGAAGGCAGCACCGGCGAAACCGGCAGCTTCGAGCTGACCCAGCTGTTTGCCGAGCTTCTTGCCCTGGGGCAGGATGGTGACTTCGTAGTTGTCGCGCAGAGCGGCGGCTTTGGCGAGGACGGCGGGGAAATCTGCCTCCTTGCCGTAGAGCAGGGCGATCTTCTGCTTGGCACCGGGGATCTGATACCCCTGTTCCAGCAGGATGCCGCAGACGCGCTCGAAGCCGATGGAGAAGCCGACGGCGGGCACCTTGGTGCCCAGGAACTTGCCGATCATGTTGTCGTAACGGCCGCCGCCCGCCACGGCACCGCTGAACTGCGGACAGGTGATCTCAAACACCATGCCGGTGTAGTAGCCCTGACCGCGGACGAGGCTGGGGCAGTAGGCCACAGCGAAGCGGCCGTCGGCGATGGCATTGGCCGTGGCGAGAACATACTTCAGATCGTCGGCGATGGCGGGGTCGGCGCAGCGGGAAGCGACGGCATCCAGCGTGACGTCACCGGCGGCGATGAAGTCGGCCAGTGCCTGGATGGCGTTCTCCGGCAGCTGCTTTTCGGTCAACTCGGCTTTGACGCCCTCGGCACCGATCTTGTCCATCTTGTCGAAGGTGATGCAGACGGAATCCAGCGTATCGGCGGCAAAACCCATGCTCTCCAGCATCCCGCGCAGGATGCGGCGGTCGTTGATGTTGACCGTGAAGCCGGTGAAGCCGATGCGCAGCAGGGCGCGGGCCGTCACGTCGATGAGCTCGACCTCGGCGTTGGGGGATTCGTCGCCCAGAATGTCGATGTCGCACTGGACGAACTCGCGCAGACGGCCCTTCTGGGGGCGCTCCGCGCGGAAGACGCGGTCGGTCTGGATGACCTTGAAGGGGTGGGGGAGCTTGTCCTTGTTGGCCGCATAAAAGCGGCTCAGGGGCAGGGTCAGGTCGTAGCGCAGACCCATGTCGGACAGCTGCTTCGGGTCGCCGGAGTCCAGCGCGCTGGTCAGCTTATCGCCGCGCTTGAGCACCTTGAAGATAAGGTTCAGGTTGTCGCCGCCGTCGGATTTGTCCAGATTCTCCATATCCTCCAGCATGGGGGTGGAGATGCGCTCGAAGCCGGAGGCGCGGTAGGTTTCCAGAATTTTGCCCTGAATGTAGTCGCGCAGGGCCTGCTCGGCGGGAAGAAGGTCCCGCATACCCTTTAATGCCTGTGTTTTCATGGATGATCCTCTCTCTATACCCTCTCAGTCACGCTTCGCGTGCCAGCTCCCCCAAAGGGGGAGCCATTGGCATGTCGGGCAGGTCTGCACGTTGTCGCCTTCGGCTCTTACGCGGCTGAGCCTTGTCCTCATGGGCAGCATCTGCCTGCCCTTTGCCGCAAGGCCCACGGCTTTTCGGAAGGATGGGCCTGAGCAGCCAGCAGGGTCAGAACCGGCCCGCCAGAGGCTCTCCCTTTGGGAGAGCTGGCGCGAAGCGCCTGAGAGGGTTATTCTTTTCATAGTACCTACAATTATAAAAGAATCTGCTCGTTTGTCAATCAAAAAGGGCAGACTAAGGGCAGAGGTGATGCAAAAATGCAGCAGTTTTCTGCAAAACATCCGTGGGCCATCCTGGCGGCGGGGGCCGCCATTCAGGTGTTGACGGGCCTGCCCGCCGCGTGGGGCGTATTCCAGCAGCCGGTGATGGACGAGTACGGCCTGAGCGAGCAGGGGGCCGGGTATGCGTTCGGCCTCCTGATCGCGGCGTTCGGCGTCGGGTGTGTGATCGGCGGCTTTTTGCAGGACCGCAAAGGCCCCCGGTGCGCTGCGCTCTGGGGCACGGCCCTGCTTTGCGGCGGTTTCTTTGCGGCGGCGCTGCTGCCGGGGGAGAAGGGCGGCTTTTTCTTTGGGGCGTTCAGCATCCCGGCGGGGCTGGGCACGGCGTTTCTGTATCCGTCCATCCAGTCCTGCGCCCAGAAATGGTACAAGGGCCGCAAGGGGCTGGCCACCGGCGTCATCGGGGGCGCGGTGGGCCTGTCCGGCGCGTTCCTCACCGTCTTCGTCCGGACGGCGCTGAAGGGCTTCGGGCCGGTGCAGGGCATCCGGGGCGCGTTCTGGGCGCTGGGGGCATTGACCCTTCCGGTCTGTCTGGCGGGCAGTCTGCTGCTCGTTGACCCGCCGCCCGAAAAGCAGCGGCCGGAAGAACAGGGCCGGGGCAGGAACGCCCCGCCGCTCGACCTGGCTCCCTTGCAGATGCTGGGCACGAAGCAATACTGGCTCTGCGCGGGGGCGGTCTGCTGTTCCACCCCGGCGGTGCTGCTGTTCAGCCCCATCATCCTGAAGCTGGGCATGGAGCGGGGGCTGGATGAGCGCGCGGCGCTGTGGAGCGTGGTGCTGGGCAGCGTGGGCAGTGCGGCCGGGCGGCTGCTGATGCCTCTGCTCAGCGATAAAATTGGCCGCCGCCCGACCGATCTGCTCCTGTTCGCGGCGTCGTTCGTGCTGTCCGGCGTGTTTCTGTTTGCGCAGGGGTGGGCCGTGGCGGCAGTGTATGCCAGCCTGACCTTCTGTTACTCGGCGCTGGCGGCGGTGCTGCCTGCCCTTTCCACCGACCTGTTCGGTCTGCCCCACGCGGGGGTGAACTACGGTTTTCTGGCCCTGGGGCAGAGCGTGGGCAGCCTGGCGTTCCCCTTTGCGGCCAACCTCTGGGGGCTGGAGACCGGGCGGCACTGGCTGGCCATCGGCGGGGCGGCGGCAGGTTTTGCAGCCATCTGGGCCTTGCAGCCGGTCCAACGGCAAAAACCACCAAAGAAAAACTGAACCTTTTGGCAGACCTGACAAAAAAATATCAAACGAAACGGGAAAAGCATAAAATGTGGCGGTTAGCTACAAATAACCGTCAAAAACTTTGTAGAAAAATTGTCGGAAACGTCTTGAAAATTGCGAAAAGGTCCTCTATAATGAAGCTATGCGTGGTAGTACCGGGCGTACCGATGAGAGCGGCGGGCCCGGTCGAATGCAAACGGCAGGGGAGCCCCCCTGCTGCGTGGCATCAATTTGTCAAAAGGAGAGTATGATTATGACCTATTCGCAGCAAGTACAGAATATGTGCCCGATCACCAAAGGTCCTAAGCATGGTCCGGCTCCCATCCCCGAAGAGGGCGCATGGGTCAAGGCCTATGAAGTGAAGGACATCAGCGGCTACACCCACGGTGTGGGCTGGTGCGCACCGCAGCAGGGCACCTGCAAGCTGTCCCTGAACATCAAGAACGGCGTCATCGAAGAGGCTCTGGTGGAGACCATCGGCTGCTCCGGCATGACCCACTCTGCTGCTATGGCTGGCGAGATCCTGCCCGGCAAGACCATCCTGGAAGCTCTGAACACCGACCTGGTGTGCGACGCCATCAACGTGGCTATGCGCGAGCTGTTCCTGCAGATCGTCTACGGCCGCAGCCAGACCGCTTTCTCTGAGGACGGTCTGCCCATCGGCGCAGGTCTGGACGACCTGGGCAAGGGCCTGCGTTCCATGACCGGCACCATCTTCTCCACCAAGGAGAAGGGCGTCCGTTACCTGGAGCTGACCGAGGGCTACATCAACAAGCTGGCTCTGGACGAGAACAACGAAGTCATCGGCTACCAGTTCGTTAAGCTGGGCAAGATGATGGAGGACATCCGTCACGGCAAGACCCCCAATGAGGCATACGAGAAGAACGTGGGCACCTACGGCCGCTTCAGCGCTGAGCAGGGCGCGGTCAAGTACATCGACCCGCGTGAGGAATAAGAGAGGAGGAACAACGCATGGCAACTTTTGAATCTATGGATCGCCGCATGCCGAAGATCGAGGCATGCCTGAAGGCCAACGGCCTGGAGTCTCTGGACGCTTGCAACGAGATGCTCCTCGCAAAGGGCATCGACTGCGACAAGATCGTCCGCGGTGTGCAGCCCATCTGCTTTGATAACGCTGTCTGGGCATACACCCTGGGCACCGCCATCGCTGTGAAGCGCGGCCTGACCGACGCTGCCGAGTGCGCAGCTGCCATCGGCGAGGGCCTGGAGGCCTTCACCATCCCCGGTTCTGTCGCAGAGCAGCGCCAGGTCGGCCTGGGCCACGGCAACCTGGGCGCTCGTCTGCTGAGCGAGGACACCACCTGCTTCGCTTTCCTGGCAGGCCACGAGTCCTTCGCTGCTGCTGAGGGTGCCATCGGCATCGCCCGCACCGCAAACAAGGTCCGCAAGACCCCCCTGCGCGTCATCCTGAACGGCCTGGGCAAGGATGCTGCTTACATCATCTCCCGTATCAACGGCTTCACCTATGTGCAGACCGAGTATGACATCCCCTCTCAGACCCTGACCGTCGTCAAGGAGATCCCCTTCTCCACCGGCGAGCGTGCAGCCGTCAAGTGCTATGGCGCAAACGACGTCATGGAGGGTGTTGCCATCATGAAGAAGGAGGACGTTCAGTGCTCCATCACCGGCAACTCCACCAACCCCGTCCGCTTCCAGCACCTGGTCGCCGGCACCTACAAGAAGTGGGCCATTGAGAATGGCAAGAAGTACTTCTCCGTCGCTTCCGGCGGCGGCACGGGCCGTACCCTGCACCCCGATAACGTCGCAGCCGGCCCTGCCAGCTACGGCCTGACCGACTCTCTGGGCCGCGTCCATGGTGATGCGCAGTTTGCAGGTTCTTCTTCTGTGCCTGCACACGTTGAGATGATGGGTCTGATCGGCATGGGCAACAACCCCATGGTCGGTGCTACCGTCGCCTGCGCTGTTGCTGCTGCTCAGGCAAACGCATAAGTTCGTTTTTGAAATAAGCGTTTCTGCGGTCTCCCGGAACACTCCGGGAGACCGTTTTTGCATTTTCAAAGGCCAAAACTCCACAAAATCTCCCCTTTTTGTTAAAAATGTGGGGAAATGAAATTTGGACGCTTGTGCAAGCTGGGAAAATGCGATACACTACACTTATACAAGTCTGCAACCTGCCGGGTGGTCTGCCCGGACATATAGGAGGAGCATAGCAACATGAACTGGAAAAAGAAGAAGGACACCCCGGAAGCGCAGACGCCCGAAGCGGCTGCCGCAGGGAAGGGCCCGGTCCCGTTCCTGAAAAAGAACTGGAAGTGGCTGGTGCCGGTGCTCTGCGTGGCAGTGGCAGGCGGCGTGTTCCTGCTCCGGCCCCAGCAGGCCAAGCCTGCGAGTGTGGATGCCAGCTACACGGAGGCCGCCCCGGAGCGCCGGGATGTGACCAACACCCTGAGCGGCACCGGTACGCTGAACCCCGCCAATACCTACACCGTCAAGAGCCTGGTGGATGGCAAGGTGCTGACCGGCACCATTGAGGAAGGCGACATCGTGGAGGCCTTCACCATGGAGCAGATCGAGGTATAAGCAACAGCCGAGGGGTGGGCAAAGCCCACCCCTCTCTTTCTTGAGAGGAGGAACGGTCTATGGCCGGAAACCGCATCGGGCGCATCAATGAGGAGATACGCAAGGAGCTGAGCGCGCTGCTGCGCACCGTGAAGGATCCCCGCGTGTCGGAGGGCATGCTGACCATCACGCGGGTGGACACCACCAGCGACCTGCGGTACGCGCGGGTGTATATCAGCGCCCTGAACTGCACGGATGAAAAGGGACTGATGAAGGGTCTGAAGTCCGCCGCCGGGTATCTGCGGCACGAGCTGGGGCAGGCCATCGACCTGCGCTACACGCCGGAGCTGCAGTTCTTCATGGACGACTCCATCGCCCACGGCGCGCACATTCTGGACCTGCTGAACCACGTGAAGCCCGCCAACCCCGCCAACGCGGACATCGTGCTGCCGGAGGACCGGGAATGAGCGCGCGGCTGACGGTGCAGGAGACGGCGGACTTTCTGCGGACGCTGGACGGCGTGCTGATCCTGACCCATGTGCGCCCGGATGGGGACACGGTGGGCTGCGCCGCCGCGCTGTGCCGCGCCCTGCGGGCGCTGGGCCGGACGGCGTATCTGCTGGAAAACCCGGAGATCACGGAGACGTACACGCCCTACGCCGAGGGGCTGTGGGCACCGAAGGGCTTTGTGCCCGGGGCGGTGGTATCAGTAGACATCGCGGCGCTGAATCTGCTGCCGGAGAACGCGGTGCCGTATAAAAACGACATCTGCCTGGCCATCGACCACCACGGCTCCCAGGAGTTTTTCGCGGAGCGCACCTGTCTGGACGCGGATGCCGCCGCCTGCGGCGAGGATGTCCAGATAGCCCGCGTCGTGCAGCTTGAGCGCCAGCTCGTTCTGCCGCCAGCCGCCGAAGATCAGATGCGTGTGCGAGTCGACCAGACCGGGCG
>OHXB01000013.1_pt1 | contig 66972 bp, 30 predicted proteins | sample 1579811 | NCBI WGS metagenome assembly OHXB01 (sample SAMEA3882533, study PRJEB24775) | human gut metagenome | biome: human-associated habitat; feature: intestine environment; material: feces | place: Netherlands | collected 2009/2010 | reverse complement strand
TTTGGGGAGCGCATACCTTCGGCTTGCACGGCCTGTGCCGTGTGGTTGGGAGCTATGTTTTGCTTGTCGCGATTTGTCATAACCCATTTATCAGGTGGCTATGGCGGCGGGGTCCCACCTCTTCCCATTCCGAACAGAGAAGTTAAGCCCGCCTGCGCCGATGGTACTGCAATGCAATGCGGGAGAGTAGGTGGCCGCCCCCTTTCAACAGGAGAGCCTTCGAGCATTATGCTTGGAGGCTCTTCTCATTTTATATATATACACGCCATCCCTGATGGGCATGAAGGTATGCGCTTTCTACATGCTTGCGGAATCTCTTCCTCCTTTAGTACTTACCAGGAATCTCTCTCTATTTAGGTATATACTCAAGTATATAAGGTGGTGGCCAGGTCTGTATTTATGATCAACGTATGATACAACATAGAAAACGCGCCACCCCAAAACTGGAATGGCGCGCTATCGTGCTTTGTTACCTTTTGTCGAATGAATGGACTTTCGCAAGCCCATGTCCTCCTTTCTTAGAATACAATCAATCTACCAAATAACTAACCTATAAAACTGAAACAATCAATCTACCAAAATATAATGACTAACCTAAACTAATGCTCTTGTTTTTACAGTTGCAAAGGTACGCAGTTTCTCGAAATAGAAGAAATATATGAGGGTGAAAATTGATTTTTTTCTCGTATTTTTGACTTAAGTCAACAACATGTGTTCGTACACAATGTAATCAAACGCTTTCTCCTTAGCTCTCCTTTGTCCTGTCCTATGGTGAATTTTGATGAGAGAAGACACTCTGGTTTCATAGTCGAAAGTAAGAAATGTAATGATGCCGCATAGATGCGGTTGTAAAAATTATAAACAGATAACCACTATTCTTCATTAAAGTGTAAAGTTTTCCGTTTGCTTTTGATAACCCACTGTAAACCAGCGATGAAACATACTTTAACAGTCAAAAAGTTGTCCGAAATGGTTAACTCTCCAATATATTTTTATACCTTTGTCGAGCAAGAAATGAGGGGCAAATACCCCCTATAATAACAACCCACTAAGGCATAGCGTTTTACGCATTGCCGTTTATAAATGACTTTAAAAGAATGATACTAACAGTGGTGAAACGCGACGGTCGTGTCGTGGGATTCAACGAGGAAAAGATACAGGCCGCTATCCGCAAAGCGATGATCCATACCGAAAAGGGTGAGGACGAGCAGTTGGTGGCACGTATCAGCACCCGTGTCGCTGCACGCGGCAAGGAGCAGATGGGCGTGGAGGAGATCCAGGACCAGGTAGAGCGTGAGCTGATGAAGAGTTCGCGCAAGGACGTGGCCCGTGAGTATATCTCCTATCGCAACAAGCGTTCGGTAGCCCGTAAGGCCAAGACCCGCGATATTTTCATGAGCATTGTCAATGCTAAGAAGAACGATATCACTCGCGAGAATGCCAACATGAATGCCGACACGCCTGCCGGCATGATGATGAAGTTTGCCTCCGAGACCACCAAGCCGTTCGTGGACGACTACCTGCTCTCTGAGGATGCGCGTCTGGCTGTGGAGCACAACTATCTCCACATCCACGACAAGGACTATTATCCCACCAAGTCGCTCACCTGTGTGCAGCATCCGCTCGACGTCATCCTGCGCAACGGATTCACGGCAGGTCACGGATCTTCCCGTCCGGCCAAGCGCATCGAGACGGCAGCCGTACTGGCTTGCATCTCCCTGGAGACTTGTCAGAACGAGATGCACGGAGGTCAGGCCATTCCGGCTTTCGACTTCTACCTCGCTCCCTATGTGCGCTATACCTATGAGGAGGAAGTGAGGTCGTTGGAGCAGTTTGAGGGTCGCAGTCTTGATGGTCTCCGCACGGCAGAGATCAAGGACTATCTGGAGGCTCCGCTCGATGGTCTCGATGGCGACGAGCGCTTGCGCCAGTTTGCCATCAACAAGACTGTGGGCCGCGTCCACCAGGCCATGGAGGCGTTCATCCACAATATGAACACGATCCACTCCCGTGGTGGCAACCAGGTCGTCTTCTCCTCCATCAATTATGGCACCGACACTTCTGCCGAAGGCCGTTGTGTGATGCGCGAGATACTCAAATCGACCTATCAGGGTGTGGGCGATGGCGAGACGGCTATCTTCCCCATCCAGATCTGGAAGAAGAAGAGAGGCGTCAACTATCTGCCGGAGGATCCTAATTATGACCTCTACAAGCTCGCTTGCAAGGTGACGGCGCGCCGCTTCTTCCCCAATTTCCTCAACCTCGATGCCACCTTCAACCAGAATGAGAACTGGCGTGCTGACGATCCCGACCGTGCGCGTTGGGAGATTGCCACGATGGGATGTCGCACCCGTGTCTTCGAGAACCGATTCGGACCGAAGACGAGCGTAGGCCGTGGCAACCTCAGTTTCTCCACTATCAATATCGTGAAGCTCGCCATTGAGTGTATGGGTATTGAGGACCAGCAGGAGCGTGTGGATAAGTTCTTTGAGAAGCTCGACGAAATGCTCGATGTGGCGGCCCATCAGCTCGACGACCGCCTTCAGTTCCAGGCCACTGCCTTGGCCAAGCAGTTCCCCATGCTCATGAAGTATCTCTGGATCGGAGCAGAGCAGCTCAAGCCGGAGGACACCATTGAGCGGGTTATCAACCAGGGCACGCTTGGTATCGGCTTTATCGGACTGGCCGAATGTCTTGTGGCCCTCACCGGGCATCATCATGGTGAGAGCGAGGAGGCACAGAAGTTGGGACTGCGGATCGTGACCCACATGCGCGACCGTGCCAACGAGTTCTCTGAGAAGTATCACCACAACTACTCCATCCTTGCTACGCCTGCCGAGGGTCTGAGTGGCAAGTTCACCAAGCGTGACCGCAAGGAGTTTGGCATCCTGCCCGGTATCACCGACCGCGAGTATTACACCAACTCCAACCATGTCCCCGTCTATTACAAGTGCTCAGCGCTTCACAAGGCCGAGGTGGAGGCTCCGTACCACGACCTCACGCGTGGTGGTCATATCTTCTACGTCGAGGTCGATGGCGATGCCACCCACAATCCTTCTGCCATCATGCGCGTGGTCGATATGATGGACCGCTTCAATATGGGCTACGGTTCGGTGAACCACAACCGCAACCGCTGCATGAAGTGTGGTTATGAGAATGCGGATCCTAACATGGAAGTCTGTCCGAAGTGTGGCAGTACGGACATTGACCGCCTCCAGCGCATCACCGGCTACCTTGTTGGTACCACGGAGCGCTGGAACTCTGCCAAACTTGCTGAGCTCAAGGATCGTGTCACCCATACGCTATAGCATCGTGCGATCTACTAATTGATAGAAACATATAGGGTGGGGGTGTGTCAAAATCGGCTTTTGGCGCACCCTCTTTCTTAAGCATATAATTCCATGAACGAATCTTCCACCAAACTACAGGACACCATCTCCGTCCTTCAGGTCGTCCACGACACGATGGTCGATGGACCGGGCATGCGTACCACGGTCTATTGTGCCGGCTGCCCCAACCATTGTCCGGGTTGTCACAACCCCGAGTCGTGGGACATCCAGCATGGCACTCCCGTCTCTGTCGCCACGCTCCTTGACGAGCTCCTGGCCGATCCATTCGCCGACGTCACCTTCTCTGGAGGTGATCCGATGTTTCAGGCCGAAGCCTTCGCACGCCTGGCCGATGGCTTGCGCGAGCGCAGCCGCAAGACCATCTGGTGCTATACGGGTCTCACCTTCGAGCAGATCCTCACCCATCCCAGCCAGCGTGCCCTCCTCGAAAGGGTCGATGTGCTGGTCGATGGACCCTTCATCCTTGCACAGCGTGATCCAGACCTGGTCTTCAGAGGCAGCGCGAACCAGCGTGTCATCGACGTACCCGCCTCGCTGCGCCGTGGCGAGGTGGTGACAATACCGCATCCCGAGGACCTTTTTTGAGGCTGCCTCCCTGTAGGAGGACAACGAAAACAGCGTACGACAAGAACCATGCTTCGCAAGGACTGCATCCTTGTTTTGCAAAGCACAAGAAACAACGGGAGGGAGACAAGCAACCTTGTCTCCCTCCCGTTGTTAGAAGTCTATCACCGATTGGCGATAGCACAGGAATCGTAAAACTGTAGGTGTGGGCTTACTTCTTCACCGGACGGATAGAGAAGCCGAAGTAGCGGTTGTAGCAGGTCACTTCCTGTCCGTTGGGTGCTATGCAGAGATACTTGGCCTGCACATTGGCCTTCTCGTTGAGGGAGGAAGTCCAGTAGTAGCCGGAAGCGTTGCTCTGGAAGAGGATGCTGCCATACATACGGCCAGCGAACGGCATGAAGATGCTATTGCCATTGGGGCCGGTCACTCTCAGACCGCCCACGCCCATGTCGTAGTCCTCCTCCCAGGTGCAGTCTTCGATGAGCTCCTGCATCTCCTCTGGGGTCGGCATGCGCCATCCGTTGCCGAGCAACTGTGCGGCAGCATCGTCGCTCTCGTCAAGCACCTCCTTATTGTCGATGAAGCCGTCGAGGCCGTAGCCCACCGACGAGACATACTTGGTGAGCTGGTTGTAGCTCGTGCCGTGCTTGTAAGTAGCCCATTCATAGTTGTCCTTGCCTTCTATTTCGCCCCATGCGAAGTAGGTGCCGAAGTCCCACGGGTTCTCTGCGCCGAGGTTGCGCTGCGCCCATTTCACGCTCAGACCGAGATCTACGGCCTCCTCATCGCCTGCCGGCGGCGTGGTGGGCTCTGAGAAGGTGATGCTGTCGGCGTTCTCGATGAGGGTCTTCTCACCGTCCACCCATACATACACATTGTGCTTTGTCTGTGCCTGCATAGCCATCGAGAGTGCACAGGCGAAAAATAAGGTCAGTATTTTCTTCATAATTGTTTTGATTTTTGGTAAAAGTGGGGCCGCTTGCAGCACGCTTGCTTTGGGCGGCCCCTGCTGTTATCAAATGAAAATTAAGATGATGTTTTACTTGATGATGATCTTGCGACCCTGCTCCACGACCACGCCGCGGTAGTCCTTGCCGACGCGCTGTCCGGCGAGGTTGTAGCGAGGCTGATCACCCTGCTGTCCGTTGGCTGTGATCTCGGCGATGCCGTTGACGTAGAGCGTGGCGTCGTTGGAGAAGGAAGACTCGTTCTCCTCGTTGGTGTCGCTCTTGTAGAGGGCCGTCACGTTATAGACATGGTCTCCCGTGTTCACACCATGGTCGTCGAAGGTGGTCTGCGTTCCGCTGACCTCTCCCACGCGCTTGGCGTCGCGGTAGATGTAGTACTTCGTGATCTGATCCTTGGCGCCCACGACACCCTTCTCGAAGGTCACGTCGTCGATACCGAAGAGGAAGCTATTGTTGACGTCGCTCTTGTGGTGGATAGCGAGGAATTTCGTTCCCTCCTCCACATCAACGGTGATCTCCTTCCAGTTGGCCTCCTCAGAGATGGCGTTCGTGCCGTCGGCCTTGTAAGAGTTGATGAATTTGAAGTCGCTTGTCTTCGTGCCCGTCTTGGAGGAGAGCACGTCGAAGGCCTCGTTGTAAGGCAGCACGTTGCCCCACTCATCGACTACCGTCACGTTGAAGGCATAGAACTTGATGGTCTGTGCCTTGCCCGAGAGCTCGGGGGTGATGAGCCAGTTGTCGGCAGCGATCGGCATGCCTGCCACGCTGTTGGCATAGGGAGCACCAGCAAACTGGGCTCCGCTCTTCGGCGTAAGACCCGGGTTGCTTATCACGACGGGGAATGCGTCGGTGATCATGTCGGGGTTGAAGGCGAAGAAGGCGAGCGGCAGGTTCTGTCCGGGATAACTGTAGTTTTGGAAGAAGCCGCCTGCCAGACCCTTGTCGCCGTCGATGAGCGTCCACTCACCCAGTTCGGGGTCGAAGGCTGCATAGTCCTCGAAGTCCTCAGTGACAACCTCGGGCTGCGGCATGGACGGTCTGCTCCAGGAGAGCTTCACCGTGCCGTCGTCACCAGGAGCCGTGGCCTTCAGGTCGCTGACAGCAGAGTAGGAAGAGCGGCGGATGCGTACGGTGGCCTCGTCGGTGGTGTTGTCCGTATCGAGCATGTCGCCGTCAAAGACCACTTGGGCCTTGAGGGTGGCGTTCTCGCCGAGGTTGACGCCAGCATGGAAACTCAGCGTCAGGGTGTCAGACTCCAGCACGCCGAGGGCGCGGGATGCCGTAACGGTATCTACGGGGAAATTGTTGCAGTAGAGCACGACGCTGTATCCGCTGGCCTTCTCCGCGCCGTAGTTCTTCACGGTCACGTTGGCCTCGAGTGTCTTTCCACCCGTCACGCTCTTCGGAGTAGCGAGCTTGATGGCGGCGAGGTTGTGCTGCTTCTGGTCGAAGACGTTGATGTCGTCGATGCCGACGTAGGTCTTCTCGGGATCACCGTCGCAGATGGCGCGGAACTTGATGAGGACGAACTTCTCGTCGGCCCAGGGGGCGAGGCTCAGTTCCTTGCGCTCCCATCCATCGGCGGTCACCGTCGAGAGGTCATAGGTGTGGAGCTCGCGCTCCTCGGCGTCGGGTGTCTCGATGAGGATGCGCAGGCGGGCGCGCTCACCCTTCTTGGCGTAGAGGCTGAAGAAGAGTTTCGGATTCTCCGCGCCGTTGAGTGCGATCTTCGGCATATTCATTGATACCTCGTCGCCGACCAGGATGTCATATACTCTGTCGCCGAAACCGGTATCTACGCTATACTGTCTCCAGCGCAGGGAACCAGCGTCGCCGTCGGAAGGATTGTCGTTGACGAGCATCCAGCCGGCAGGATTCATGCGGCTGTTGTGGATGTCATTGCCCTCGGTCCATACGAAACCGTTCTCCAGGTGGCCGTTGCTCAGGCTCTCCTTGAACGGGAGCGTGATGGCCGGGCCAACGATGAGCGGGTGGGTGCCGTAGTAGCCGCTGTTGCCCGCGGGGTTGTCGGCACGTGCGCCGAGCTGGAAGATAGACTGCGTCACGCCGTCTCCAGCTTGCGACTCGTCGGGATCAACAGGCAAGGTCATCTCGGTCACGCCCGGGTCGCTCGTGGCTACGAGGTCGCCGATGCTCATACCGTAGGTCGTCTTGATCATCTCGAAGAGCGACACCGTGACCTGTGAGGGATCGACATAGCCCTTGTTGGCACCGTAGTTGCGCGCCTCGGGCCACTGTGCGAGCACGTTGTTGCCGTTGTCGAGGAGCTTCACGCCCTCCGGGCTCAATGGGATGTCGAGTCCGATGTAGGCCGAGCTGGACGCCTTGGATCCTTCCTCGCCGTCGAGCAATGCCGTCACACGGTAGCTATGGTAGCCGTTGGAGGGCACGTCGTTGTCTTCGTAGGTGATCGTCTGGCCAGGCTTGCCTGCGCCGAGGGTAGCCACCTTCACGCCATTGCGCTTGATGATGACGCCGTCCACCTTGGAGAGCGGCTTGCCATCGACGGTCGTCGTCGGCAGCATGAAGCTCACCGTGGCCTTCAGCTTGCCCTGCTCGGCAGGAGTCACCTCCAGGTCTTCCACGGCTGCGGGCGACGTGGACAGCGGACCCTTCTCGATGCTGAGGTCGTCCAGGAACAGCCAGTAGCGGTTGGCCTCGGCAGTATTGTCGTGGAATCCGAAGCGGTAGGTCACCTCTTCGTCGAACGTCAGATAATAGGTACGGGTCTCGAAGTCGTCTCCCTTCGGCTCAAAGGTCGGCTGGAGGGTCTTCGTAAACTGGGCGGGGTTGTCGCCCTCGCCGTATTTCACCTCGAAGGAGTTGACCCAGTTGGTGGCTGCGTTGCGGATATTAAACTTGATGATATACTGTCTTCCGGGCAGGAAATGGATGGGGGGCGTGACGAGCCAGTCGTCGTTGCCGTTGTTTGCGCTGTACTCGCTGCGCATACTTCCATCGTAGGAATCATTCCATCCCCATGTCAGTCCGTCGTTGTTGGCGTCGATGACCGTGAAGACATCGGCATCATCGGTCGTGGCGAACGAAGTCTCCCAGTCCGGCTCGATGGGCTGGTCGGAACCACGAAGCGGGGCTTGCACCTGCTTGGCGGGCACTTGCTTCTGTTTTACCACCGGCGCGTCCACTCGGGTGAAGCGCGATGCATCAGGGAAGATCACGGGTGTGGGTGTCTTCTGGATTGCTGGTGCGTCGTCCGTCTGTGCCAACGCTGATAGTGAGGCCAGCGACAGCGGCACGAAAGCCAGTCTGAATAGTGATAATTTCGTCATCTTTAATATAATTAGAACATTAAGTGTATGATTTCATTTGATAATCGTCTCACGTCGATAGTCTGTCCGCAAAATTAAGACAATATTTTGATATGACCAACGATTTCTCCTGTTTTTTTCTCATTCCGCACTTTTTGGGACAAATATCGATGCACATTCCCATGAACGCTCTGTTTTTTTACCAGAAATCTCCCGTTGTCAGTCATGAGATACCTTTTTGAACACTTTTAAGGAAATAATTGCTAACTTTGCCCCACCAATGAAACAGAACTACCTATTGACCCTGATTATGTGTCTGCTTCTTAGCTCTTCGCTATGGGCACAGGACGCGCGAAAACTCGTTGCCGACTTCGATCAGAAGGGCAGCGTGAAGGCCGCCAACCGCTTCTTCGACTACCTCGATCAGGAGCAATTCACCGACGAAAGAATACAGTTTGCCACCAACACGCCCACAGACTCTCTGCGCAAGGAGGTGTGGTATTGGGCTGGAGAGTGGTTCAACGATACCCAGGAGTATGGGCTCGCCCGCCAATATGCGCTCCGCGCACTGCCCCTCTACCGTCATGACAATGCCGCCAAGGGCGACTGCCTTAATCTGCTGGCCATTATCGGTGTGCGGCTGGCCGACTTCCCTGCAGCCGCACAGTATGCCACGCGTTGCGTCCGCATCTACAAGAAGCTGCGCGATCCCGACCAGACTTCCTCCGCCCTCAATACCTTGGCGGGCATCAACCTGGCTGCCAACCACCCGAGACAAGCTGAAAAGCACATCCTGCAGGCGCTGCGCTATGCCTCCCGCGCAAACAACCGACCGCGACAGGCCGTCATCAATGGCATGGCGTCGGAAATCTACTATAAGCTCGGCAATTACCAGCGTTCGCTTCAATATGCGCAAAAGGCATACGTAATCGACTCTCTGCTTGGCAATGAGGGAAAGATGGCCGTCCGGCTCACCATGCAGGGGGCGGCACTGGGCGGAATGAAGCGTGACGAAGAGGCTGTCGCTGCTTATCAGAAAGCCATTCCCACGCTCCGCAGTGTGGGCAATATCCACTCCCTCGGCATCGCTCTCAACCAAATGGGTTTTATCCTTTTGAGACAAAAGCAGGAGCAGGCGGCCGTGGAGGCTTTTCGCGAGGCATCCGGCATCTTCTCGAAGATGGGTGACCTCTATAATGGGTGCACCGCCCGCAAGGGCCTCTATGAGGCTTATTGGAACCTCAACCCCGATAGTGCGCGCCATGAGTTGGAGCGGTTCAACGCTCTCCGCGACTCGCTCTACTCCACATCGACGGCCAAGGCGTTGGCTCGCTACGAGGCAGAGTTTGGCAACGATCAACTGCGCGAGGAGGTCTCGGCGGGTAAGAACGCCCACTTACGTGACCTGCTCATCTCTGCAGCCGTCTTGTTGTTGCTCATCGGCCTTTTCCTTTGGGTGCAGCACCGTCGCACGCGGGCCCATCGGGCACAGTTGCGCCAACTCTTCCGGGAGTTGCACCGTCTCGAAAGTCTTTCTGCCCCTGCGGCAGCCGAGACCGTTGTGAATCCTGAGTTGACAGCGCATTCTTCCGCTGCTGATACAGAGGAAGGCTCTGCCACGCCCATTCCTTCCTCCCAAACGACACCATCGCCCGATAGTGTGCAACCTTCCGTGGAGTCGTCGCCCGCCGATATGGCCGATACGCTCTGTCGCCAGGTCATCGAGGTGGTGCGATCGGGAATGGCCAAGGGCGAGGTGAGCGTCACCGCCGTGGCTTCCAAAATCAATATGGGCGAGCAGACCTTCCGCCGCCGCTTTGTCTGCGAGACGGGACAGCAGCCCAAGATGTTCATCACTGCCATCCAGATGGACCTTGCCGCCCGTCTGTTGCTTCAGGATAGCTCGCGCCCCGTGGGCGAAGTGGCACGCGAATGTGGTTTTGACGAGGCCAGTGCTTTCTCCCACGCTTTCAAGAAGGCTTACGCCTGTTCTCCGACGCAGTATCGCCAGAGTGCTTCGCCGGCATAAACATATATATATATATAATAAGGTATAACGCTTCCCAAGGAAGCTGATTAGTTTTCCTCAAGAATGTCCTGCAAGTCGTGGATGACGGTTTGCAGGCATTGTTGTATTTGTGGTTGCTCCAAATCGTTGATATGCTCGGGCGACAAGGAGGTGAGGGCGTTGAGACAACCCATTTGCATCATCGTGGCAATGGGTAGGAGCTTATGGGCGATCTTGCTGATATCGGTGGTGGAAGAGGGCGTCTCGGTGGGGTTTGCTGCGTCGGTAGAGCTTGTGGATGGGTTTTGTATCTGTTGTAACAAGACGAGATACTGCGCCAACTCTTGACGGACCGTTCGGACAATCTCCTCGGCCGCCTCGGGGTCATCGTCTGCAAAGGCAACGAGCGGTGCAAAGCGAGGAGGTATGGAGGTTGACTGTGAGGGTGATGGAACTGTATATGAGACGTGATCCTGCGAGACACCGAGAACCTTGGCGAGCGCATCGACACGAAATGGTTTGAACAGGCAGTCGTCGAAGCCTACCTCTTTCAGCTGGCTGAGGATGCTGCTGTCGTGTGCCGTCATTGCCACTACCCGCATGTGGGTGTGGTTCAGGTGCTGGATGATCTCCATTCCGTTCATCTCTGGCATCTCAATGTCCATGAGCATGATGGAGGGTTTCTCGTTGTGGAGGGCGGTGAGTGCGTCGGTGACATGATGGCAGACGATGACCTTCTCTGGGGCGATCGGCAGACGGCGCAGCATCTCTTGCAGCAGTTGCAGCTGCAAGGGGTCGTCATCGAGCAGGAGGATTTTGGAGTCTTCCCATTCCGCAGCGGGTAGGGTGGGAGTAGCCTCGGCGGTTTCCTCCATCTCCACATCCTCTGTTTTCTCTTCTAGCGGAATGGTCACGGTGAAGGTCGATCCGTGGCCCACTACCGACTCCACCTGGATCTCACCGTCCAGGAGCGAGGCCAGCTCATGGGTGATGGACAAGCCGAGTCCAGCCCCCTCGATGCCTTGTGCGTTCTTCAGTCGGGTGAAGGCTTGGAAGACGTCGTGCTTCTCCTGCGTCGTCATACCTTTCCCCGTGTCCTTTACCGCCACCGTGAGGCGGAATGCCTTCTCGTCTTCGTTGTCGTTGGCAGATAGGGTCGCTACGACGCTGACGCCGCCCTGCGTTGTATATTTTACCGCATTGCCAACAAGGTTGTCCAATATCTGGCGGAGGCGGAAGGCATCGGCGCGGCAGATGGTACCCTTTCCGCCCTGCTCCGTCTTTCCGTCTGTCTTATCCTGCCATGCCAGTACCATTTGCAGACCCTTTTCCTCGGCCTTCAGCCGATGGCCTTCCACACACTCCCGAAGTAGTTGCGAGGGCGAGAAATTGACGGGGTGTACCTCCATCAGTCCGTTCTCCAGCTGATGGTAGTCGAGGAGTGAGGCTACGAGGTGGGAGAGGTGTCGCGCCGAACCCTGGATGTGGTCCAGACACTCCCTGCCACGGGGTTGATCGACATAGTCTCTCATCATGTCGATGAAACCTGATATGGAGGCGGCGGGTGCCTTGATGTCGTGGGTGATGGTGAGGAGGAGTCGCTCTCGTTGTTGCATGATGCGCTGGATCTCCTCGTTGGCGTCCTCCAGGTTCTCCCGATAGATACGCTCTCTGCGGTTGTCGCGCCAGACATAACCTATTAGGATGACGGCGGCGACGACGGCGACGATAGCCAGCATCCCCATCTGCCACAACAGGTGACGCTGTGCCGTCATGGCCTGGTTGATGCTTTGCTGTATCGATTTGCGCTCCCGACGGTGTACTTCGCGGAGCTGCTGGGTCGATTTCAGGGCGAGTTGGGCGTTGATCACTTTCAGATCGGCCATTTCCTTGTGTACCGCCTTTGCCTGGTGGCCTGTCGTCACCCGTTCCTTGCGGTCCACCTGCTTGAGGATGGTGACCACGTTGCTCGCTACGTTTACCGGGGTGACGACCGTGTCTATCACGGCCGTGTCGTTGTCCACCTTGATGCTCACCGTATCGGCGCGCTCCTTACGGAACACATCCGCCACCCTGCGGAAGAAGCCCTTGCGCGTCTTGACCACTTCTACGACCGTACTTTTCTCCTGCACCTTCTGTGGGGTCTTGGGGTGAACGACGACGGAGTCTTCTCCTTTGTCGAGGCTCTCCACCTTTTCGTGCAGGTAGTTTTTCCCAGTCCTTTCCTTCATGGCCTCCGAGAGTTGTTGCAGATTGGCCTGTTCTGCCTTGAGCAGCGAGGACATCACGCTGTCAGCGGCCTCCCGCTTGCGGATATATTCCCGCGAGGCGTGATTGATGGCAAAGATAGATTTCGTGTTACTATAGACCAAAGCGATGGCCAGGAGCAGCACGACGGCCACGGCGCAATAGCCGGCGGCGACCTTGAAGGGGATTGTATTGCGGTGCATGATGGGTGTTCTGTCGTTTCAGGATGCTAAGATAATACAAATCTGCGACGTGACAAAACTTTGTCGGTACTATTATCAAGATGGAGGTGGATAGCAAAAAGAGCAGGCCATTCCACAATGACTTGCTCCCCTTGACTGCCTATACCTTGGAAGGCAATCCGTAACACACTTTCCCAAGAGGTGTCCTTACTCTGCCGTCTGCTCTGTTTCGGCAGGCTGATCTGCCGGCTCTGCGGGCTGATTTACCGTGTCGTCGGAGTCCGTTGTGACGACGGTATCTGCAGGAGCGACGAAGCTGATAGAGTCGGACTGCATCGTACTTACTGGCTCATTCTGAGCGAAAACGTTACCTACTGAAACCATAACCAACGCTGCGACTGCTGCAAAAACTAACTTCTTCATAATGTTTATCTTTTAAATCGTGAATATTAATTGTTTTGTTGAGCTGCCTCGTTGTGTCTCCATTCCTTGGCGGGCTCACTAATTATATCACAATCTGCGTGCCAACTTTTGGCATGATTTCGTAAGTCGTTGATACATAGCAAGAAAATGGTTTTGGCACGAAAAACGGTGGTGTGGAAAGTGTGGAAATAGTGTGGAATTTTTCTACAAAAAAGTGTGGAGATGCCACCGTGGCATTTCCACACTTCCCCATAGGTGGGGACGAGGCCCCATCCCGGCATGCAGGTTCACGCCGTCTTATATCCCGTATTTCTTCATCTTATTATATAAGGTCTTGCGATCGATGGCGAGGAGCAGGGCCGCCTTGCTCTTGTTGCCGTCCGCGGCTTGGAGTGCATGGACGATCCGTTGCCGCTCCGTCTGCTCGTCATGGAGGGTGATGGGGTCTGTAGGCTGGGCATGGTTCATACACTGATCCAGTTCCTTCACACCGATGTAGTCGCCTTTGGTCAAGAGGACGGCTCGCTTCATCACATTGTTCAGTTCGCGGAGGTTGCCGGGCCATCCGTAGGAAGCTATCCGTTCGGTAGCCTTTCGGTCGAAGCCGACGACGTGGCGTCCCAGTTCTTGGTTGGCCTGGCGAACGAAAAGGTCGGCAAAGAGGAACAGGTCCGTTCCGCGGTCGCGCAGGGCGGGCATGTGGATTGTAAACTCGTTGATGCGGTGGTAGAGGTCTTCGCGAAACTTACCCTCGGCCACTCGCTGCTCCAGGTTCTCGTTGGTCGCGCAGACCAGACGCAGATCGATGTCGATCTCGTGGGTGCTGCCGACGGGGCGTATTTTGCGCTCCTGAAGCGCGCGGAGCAGTTGCACTTGTACTTCGTAGTTGAGGTTCCCCATCTCGTCGAGAAACAGCGTGCCGCCGTTGGCCGTCTCGAAGGCACCCTTCTTGTCTTGGTCGGCCCCCGTGAAAGCTCCCTTGACATAGCCGAAAAACTCCGAGGCTGCCACTTCGCGCGGGATGGCCCCGCAGTCGAGGGCAAAGAACGGTTTGTCGGCACGCGGACTCAGCTCGTGGATGCGACGGGCGACATACTCCTTTCCAGTGCCACTGGCGCCGAGGATGAGTACTGACATGGGGGTGGGGGCTACCAGCGACACGAAGTCGTAGAGCCGTCGGGAGGCCTCGCTCTTGCCCTCGATGTAGCGGGGCACGGTGTCTCCTCCCTCCGTCGTGCCATTTGTTGGCTGGGCAGCTGGTGCGCTGGCATCGGACAGAGGGGTGGGGGGCTGTGTGGACGCATGAGCCCTCAGCGCCTCCTGGATCTTCTCCAGTAGAATGTCGGGCTGAAACGGTTTGGCGATATAGTCGGTGGCACCCGCCTTCATGGCGAGGACGGCGTTCTGTACCTCGGCATAGCTCGTCATCACGATGAAAGGAATCCGCAGGTTGTGGTCCTGCGCCCATTTGAGCACGGCGAGGCCATCGTGGTCGGGCAGGCGGAAGTCGGAGAGGATCAAGTCGCGATCTCCGTCCTTCTCCAGCAGGAGCAACGCGCCCTTGACCGAGGTGGCTTTCTCCACTTCGAATCCCTTTTTTCTCAACCATGTCTGAATCAGGGTGCCAAACGACAGGTCATCCTCCACAATCAGTATCTTTGCCATATCTTCAGGTCTCTTGCTTATTTGTAGATGCAAAAGTAAGGGATATGCTAAAGTCTGGCAAGAAAAAAATAATAAAAAACAATAAGGCTTATCAGGAAAATGGCGTGACAAGGTCGTTGTGGAGTAGGGGAAGTGGTGGGTGAAACCATCCTAACTGGATGAAAAATGGTATAAAGTCGTGTGAAAAATCTATCACGGCGGCTAAAATGGTAGCTGCAGACTTGGAAAAAGGCTACAAAATACGTGTAAAAAAGGCTTTTTTAAGGTCTTGATACTTTTTTGCAACACTTTGTATGATTTTTACAACAACATAATTTCCAACAAGTTATACCTTTGCCGCCAGAAACTGAAGTAAAATATCTGTCCAGTGAAGAAAGAAGACCACGACATCCGCCACCAGAGGCTTCCCCATGAAGCCCATGCGCATCTTCCACGTCGTCCATCCCACGATGAGTTTGTGCACAATGTGGTACGCCTGATTATTGCCTCGATGCCTGTCCGCAGGCATGGTGTGGCTGAGATCGCGTCGAGCCTGTCGCTCGGCGAGCAGACTTTCCGCCGCCATATCTTTGCCGCCACAGGACTTGCGCCGAAAGATTTCATCACGAGTGTGCAGATGCGCGAGGCCGCAAGGTTGCTCATCGATTGTCAGGATGTTCGGATCCGGGATGTGGGTTGCCGCTGTGGATTCGACGACGCGAGCGCATTCACCAACGCCTTTAAGAAATGTTATGGCATGGGGCCGAGACAATTTCGCAACCTACACAACGATGAAGCAGAATAATAAAAGAACGGAAGCGAAATCGGGGTGTAAAATGTACAAACAGTTGTGTTTTTCAGAAAAAAGTTAGCAAATTGCGTTATCAAAGCGAATGTTTGCGGTTTTTGTAAGATATTTGCAACTGTTAATTTGGGCCTTTTACTTAACTTTGCAGCGTGATACCACGTATTGCAGACTTAGACAATCACTGAACATAAAAAACTAAATAGAGTATGCCGAAGAGAAAGACCATTTGTACCGCCTTCCTCCTCCCGCTGACACTCACCGGTTGGAGTCTCCACTGCACCGCGCAGAAGGAGCTCTCTTGGGTGGGCGGCACCGTGTTCGTCTTCGGCGATGTTTTCGAGGCGGGTGGGACCGTTCGCCACCGCTTTCTGCTTCGCAATGCTGGCGAAGCCACATTTCATATCCTCTCTGCCCGTCCTGGCTGCGACTGCACGTCGGCGGTCTATGACACCCGCAGCGTGCAGCCCGGTGACACGGCGTGGGTAGAGGTCAGCTATGACCCGCATGGACAGGAAGGGCCCTTCCGGGAGCGCGTTCGTGTCGAGACCGACAGTCCCGCTGGCTGCAATACCTTATTTATTAAGGGGACGGTAGTGCCGTCAGGCGATGGGGGAGACAGGCCATCCGCCGCCCGTCAGGAGGTCGGGACGGCGGAAGGACGCGACTGAAGAATCACTATTTTCCAATCAATTTTACCCATTAGTCTATGAAAAAAAACATTCTATTCATGATGACGCTCCTGTTGTCCACTCTATGGGCGCAGGCAGCGAGGGACTGGAATCCCCCGTCGGGGAATCAATATCCGTCCCATGCCGTAGTTTATGCGACGCTTTTTGATGCGTCGGGGCAGGAGGTTGACAATGTCGCCGATATGCGTGTTGGTGCGTTCATCGATGGTGAGTGCCGTGCAGCCGCAAACCCAGTAGTTCGCGAAACCCCTAACGGGGGGCGGTATATCTACACGCTCCGCATCGGTGTGAACGATGCCGACAAAGGCAAGAAGGTACAATTTGTGCTTCAAGACATTCCAGGAAATGAGTATGTACTTCCTGAAACCATTACCGTGACGGGTGGTGACGAGACGGTTGGGGGTGTTCCTTCAAATCCCTTCCATCTGACGTTTACTCCCATAACGGCGATCAATGGACCATCAGAGCTTCATGTCAACATGGGTGAGACGGTCAATCTGCGCGAGAAATTTAGTTTCGAGCCAGAAGGTGCGTCGCTCCCCGAAGTCCTTCCGTGGGTTAAAGATACCTGTAGCAGCTTTACTATCGTGAATGACGTCCTGACACCTGTACGAACAGGCAGCTGGGCTTACTTCGACCTGTCTATTAGTGGCTGTTGGCATCGTACGGAACTTTTCATTCACCAGCCGATCACGGGTCTCGCTATCAACGACACGGATTATCCTGGCGGCGTGATCACTGTCCCTGTGAATGGAGATGGTATGCTCAATAGGGCGTTGGAAAACATTTTGATAATCCGTCCGACCAACGCTACAGAGAAGGTGAAGTGGACCCCGTCAGACTCCACGGCCATTGTCGATATGCAGAAAGGATGGTGGAATCCTGTCAAGGCGGGAACCTATACAATGACGGCCACTGCACCGGGTGTAGATCCCGTGACGGTGACGGTCAAGATCATCCAGCCTGTCGAAAGGATGACTCCTAATTACGAGCAGATCTACCTTCGTGTGGGTGATGAGCTGACACAGTATCTCCCCTATACCTATACGATTTATCCCGAGAATGCCACCGACAAGGAGGCTGGCATCTCCTATGGCATCAGCAGCGAGGATGGTATCTTGCAGCGCAATGATGATGGTACCATCAAGGCGGTGAATTCAGGAAGCACCACGGTGTGGGTTTACCACAAGGATATTCCTAACGGTCCCATTAGCCTTTCGGTCTATGTCATTGACTTCCCATCGAAGGAGTCCTTGGCGGTCAAGAACGACCCGTTCTCCGTGACGCTTGCAGATTATGAATTGTCCAAGGTTAATATCTATGAGCGCCTTGTGGGCAACATCGAAAACACGGGCACAATCAACTTCCCCCATGAGCTCGATTTTGCTGAGGACACCGCGGGTGAAGGTATTCTGACATTGAACACCGACGGCGACGGCAAGGTAAATGAGGTTTTGGCCAAGCAATATGGCTCTACTGCCGTGAAGTGGACTTACAACCGAACCGCCATGGGCTTCAACGAAGATGGCTCTTTCAATGCAGACAAGGAGTACAACTTCTCCGTTGGTTTCAAGCTGAACATCGTGGAGGGTCTTGCAGACGTTTGGTTAGATTGGTTGCAGATGGACGTCAATGACACCGAGGCTGTGATTGTAATTAAGACCAGACCCGAGAATTTCTTGCTTGATGAGAAGCAGCTCACATGGAGAATTCCTCCTTATAGTGATACGGACGATACACCCGTTTTGGAAATCGGCGATCGCATTGAGGGAAAGAACGAGTGGAAGGTCACGGCCAACCGCCTTGGAAATTACAACGTGGGTATCTCCTATGGCCAGATTGTCCAGGAAGGCAGTGTGGAAATCGGCCAACGTCTCTTGCTTGGTGAGGGATGGAGTTGGATCTCGCTCTTTGCCAACAAGGTCGGCCAAGATATCTTCTACAAGTATTTCTATGACGCACAGGAGATTCGATCGCAATATATGCTCGTTTATAACGATCCCGAATATGGATTCTTTGGCGACCTCATGGAGTTGACCACGGCGGAAGCCTATAAGATTTGCGTCAAGGATGGTGCTCACTTCGATATGTTCCTCTATGATGGCGGTGTGTACAACTACAACACAGGCCGTGATATCAACCTTATGCCTGGCTGGACGTGGGTGAGCAATCCCTACTGCTTCGACCACGATTTGCAGGTGGCTCTCGGCAAGGCAACCTTTGCCAACGATTCGCGCATCGTCTCCAAGAATGATGGCTTCGCCACCTTCCAGGACGGCCAGTGGGTAGGAACGCTCACGCGCTTCAACGCAGGCGAGGGCTATCTGGTCTATAACGCTGCTGCAGAGAATGCCTTTGTGTCGTTTGCCGCCGAGGGAGTGATCCCGAAAGCCGAGCCGCTCAGCGTGGCTTCCGCCCGCCGTGCCGCCGAGCAGAGCGTGTGGAGCTATGACGGTAGTCGCTTTGCCGATAACATGAGTGTCATCTGCCAGCCCACGACGGAACTTGAGGCCGACCGCTACACCATCGGTGCCTTTGTCGGCGACGAGTGTCGCGGAGAAGGCCGGATGATCAATGGCCGCTTCTTCGTCACCGTCCATGGCGAGATGGGCGAGAAGGTCAGCTTCCGCCTCTATGACGCATTGACGGGCGAATACTTCGTCCTCGACGACGCTGTGGACTTTGCCTCCACCGTAGGCACCTATCAGCGTCCGATGGCACTCAACACCCCGACGCTCACGGGCATTGACAGCGTCACGGGCGACCAGGGCGTAGCCGTCTATCTCGATGGTGGCCGCGTGGTCGTGGCGGGTGTCGCCGCGGAAAGCGTTGAGGTCTATAATGCCTCGGGTATGCGTGTCGCTGCCGAGGGCCTGGGCACGGGCGTCTATGTCGTCCGCGTCAAGACCGCCTCGGGCACCATCACCCGCACCCTCTTCAGACGTTAGTCTCTCTATGGGCCTCCTCCCACGCCACCGCCAAGGAGCGGAAGCGCGGCGGGAGGCCCTTATAAGATATGTGACCACCGAATCCCAAGAATAACCAAAAACCGACCACGCAATGAGACAGAGCACGCCAGGGCACAGACACCGACTCGCGGCAAGACTTTCAGCAGCCATTCTGATGGCCTGCTCTTGGGCCATTGCGCCCGTCTGCGCGCAGGACATTTCGCAGATAGCCAAGAGCGACCCGCTCATCATCACCGGCTCCATAGGTACTAACAACACCTACTTCCACAGCTCTGCCGGGCTGGGATATATGTCGCCGCTGAGCAATAGCTTCTTCGCCAATCTCAACTTCAACATCTACGGGTTCTCGATGCCGTTCTCGATCTACTTCTCGAACGACAACCTGAACTTCAGCTATCCACAGTTCTCGTTCAACCTCAGTCCGTCGTACAAGAACTTCACCGCCCACATCGGCCAGTCGTCGATGCCCTTCTCCCAGTATGTGCTCAACATGTCGTTCAATGGTGTGGGACTGGAGTGGCGCGACAAGCAGTTCCGTGCCTCCGCCTTCTATGGTGTGTTGCGCCGCGCCGTCAATGACAACCCCGATGATCCCACTGCCCGCATTCCACAGTACCGACGTTACGGTTGGGGAATCTCGGCAGGCTACAGTAAGGGCGGCAATAGTATCGACCTCTACTTCCTTCGTGCCTACGACTCGGAGAGCTCCATCGATGAGCGGTGGCGTACCCGTGTGCGGCCGCAGGAGAACCTCGTCCTCGGATTGAAAGGACAGTTGAGCTACAAAAACTTCCTCTCGCTGGCCGCTAATGTGGCCACGTCGGCTTTCACCGCCGACCGCGAGTCGCAGCAGGTCATGACCGACGAGGCACGTCGGTTTGACAAGATCTTCGAGACCCGCTACACCTCGCGTCTCCGCTTTGCAGGCGACGCCACGCTCGGACTGACGCTGAAGGGTTTCAACGCGAGCATTTTCTATAAATACATCCAGCCCGACTACGTCTCGCTTGGAACGTACTACACATCCAACAACTACCATACGCTCGGCCTCAGTGCCGGGACGACCCTCTTCCGTCGCCTCACGCTCAGCGCGTCCTTCTCTGGACAGGAGGACAACCTCGCCAAGCAGCAGCTCTATACCACCCGTGGTTATGTCTATAACGCGATGGCTTCGCTCCGCATCAGCGACCGGATGAACGTCACGGCGATGTACAATGGCTACCTGCAGTCGCAGGGCGATGGTACGGCACAGGTCAACGACACCACCGAGATACACCGTGTGCTCCACTCCTTCAGCCTCGTGCCGACCTACAATCTGCCCGGCGAACTGTTCGACCACACCATCTCGCTCTCGGCCAACTACACGGAAAACCGCGACCTCAACAAGTTCTCCGTGGGACAGACCGACGTGAAGACGCTCGCCCTGGGTGCGTCCTACAACCTCAATGTGAAGCCTTGGGAGACCAATTTCACCTTCTCACTGAGCCACCAAAACACCAAGGGCTTCAATTCGGAGTACTCCTCCGACGTGGCTTCGATCTCCACGGGACGCTCCTTCCTCAAGGAGAAGAACCTCAGCACGTCGGCCACGGTGTCGCTCAACTACAACGAGGTGCGCCACCACTCCAAGAGCCTCTCCATGGGCGTGGACCTGTCGGCGAGCTACACCCTCAAGAAATACCACTCGTTCAGCCTCGGAGCCTCCTTCAGCCAGTATGGCGACGTCAATCTGGAGAAGACGAGGAGCACGCTCGACAACCGCGACGTGAGGCTGACGTTCAACTACCTCTACACCTTCACGCTCCTCCAAGTGAGTGCGAAGAAGAAGGATAAGAAGGAACAGAAGGAGAAAGGCAGCAAGGGCCGGTGATCCCATCTCCCGCCCCAATGCCTCGACCGCCACACGATACCGTACAGGATCGTGATCCCACGCCTAAGCCGACCTCCGTTGGCAGCTGGCGTCACCAAGACCACCCTCGCCGCCGACCCCGTTCCGGCGGGAAGGCAGGAAGGAATGCCAAGAGACCATCATCCTCCAAATACCACGGCCCGACGTGGTAGGCGGGGGGAAACAAAACCAATACATAGAGAACATGAGACTGCGAAGATACACCGCCACACTGATGCTGGCCCTGTTGAGCCTCGCCGCTGCGCTGGCCCAAAGCGTCAACGTCAATGTCATGCCCTTGCGCGACGTGCTGCCGCCGCAAGTGATGTACTATCTGTCCAACCCCGGACAGTACTTCAACATCACCGTACAGAATCCCTCCACCGAGGCCCAGCAGATCTTCTTCGGCGCGGAGCTGCGGCAGGTCACGCCAGCCTCGGGGCTTGAGGTCGTCGTGCCGGCCAAGACCATGCCGCGCCAGCCTATCGAGGTTGGTGCGGGTGCCACGCGCGTTCTCACCGCAGCGGAGATGCGGACGATGTTCAACCACGTCCGATCCTCGGACGTCTCGATGCCGTCCAATCTGTTCTCCGATGTCACCTCTGGTTCCTTCGGCAACCTGCCTGAGGGTACCTACGAGATCATCATCAATGCCTATCAGTGGAATCCGAACACCACCACGCCTGTACTGATCAGCAACCCTGCTCTCAGCCGTACGATGTTTCGTGTCTGCTACCAGGCAAAAGCTCCCGAGTGGCTCATGCCCGTCTCCACGGGCGACTTTGAGAACCGCGACATCGCCACTCTCGTCAAGCAGACCCCCATCCTCACATGGACTGCGCCGCAGGTCAACTGCGACCCGAAGCCGCGCAACTATACCTACGACCTGAAAATCGTACAGCAGATGCCACTCCAGGATCCCCTGGAGGCCATCGAGCGCAACCCCGTGGTCTATCAGGTCACGGGCCTCACCGTGGCGCAGTGTATGCTGCCTGCGAGCATTGTCAACGGATTATCTCCCTTTGAAACCTATGTCGCGCAGGTCACGGCACGATCCAATGCCACACAGATCGGTGCGCTCGACTATATCAATATCCAGAACGACGGACGCAGCCAGTTGCGCCTCTTCCGCATCAAGGACTATTCCTCCAGCTCACCCGACGGGCGTGTGACCTTTGCGCCGCCCGTGGTCAGTGACCCGATGATGGCAGCAGGTGGCGACACGCTCAGCGCCCAGCGATCTGTCACTATCGACTGGAAGGCACCCGTCTCGGACAATCCGTCGGTGCTTCCCGTCACCTTCTCCTATGAACTGAAAGCCGTCGAGGCGGTCAAGGATATGGATCTCTCCAGCGAGGCGGCCCGCCGCAGCTTGATGGAGAGCCAGCCAGCCCTCTACGAGGCCAAGAACCTACGGACGCTCAGCCATGACCTGCCCGCCGAGACCTTTGCCAAGGCCAAGGGCAGCATGGATGTCCTCGTGCAGGTCACGGCACGTCCCGACACCATAGCGGGCTCGCACCGTAAGTATATATTCACAGACGAGGGTCGCTCCGCACCCGTGCGCTTCACCGTGGGCAAGGGTGGCATCCGCATCGTCGGACTGGGAGCCGACGGCGACGCTCCCGACTCGCTATACGTCTTTAATAACCCGCGCATCACGTCACCCTATTTCGCCCCTGACGGAGGAGCGAGAAAGCTCTTCGTGGGCGACGCCCTCAATCTCAATTGGGAGCGGCCGCGCTACTACTCCGGTGACGGTGTGCGACAGGACACGATCCGCTTCAGCTACGACGTGGAGCTCTATGCGGCCCGCGAGTACAAGGATCGGGAGGAGATGCTCAAGGAGAAGCCTATCTACACCAACCGGAATCTCACCCAGCGCAGCGACTCCATCGGCTGGTCGGTGCTCGGTGAGAAGGTTGCCAAGGGCGACTATCTCTTCCTGCGCGTCGTTCCGAAGTCGCTCAACGAGGAGTCGATCCACTTCCTCAACGACTCGCTCAACACCTTCGACGCGGCCATGGCGGAACGTATCAGCCACAATTTCTTCAAGTGTCGCAACCAGATAGACATCGAGAATACGAACCCCACCGCCCGGTCTGCCGACGACTTGCGTGGCAGCGAGGTGATGGTAGGTGAATACAAGCTCATCCTCGATGGCGACCTGAAGGCTGTGGAGGGTAAGCCCGGTCACTTCTCGGGCAACGGCCACGTGGTGTGGTCACCTCTGCTGCTCACATGGAAGCTTGCCGTGGAGTTCTCCGACATAGCCATCAACACCGAAGACCAGGTTTATGAGGGTGTGGTCGAGACATGGGGCGGCAAGGAAGGTGTGAAGATGCGCTCCTCGGAGGTCGTTGACAAACTCTTCTCCGACTGGGGTATCGACAACCTTATCGGTGACACAGGACTGCCCTATGCCGACCGTCTGCAGGAGGAGGCCAATGGCAAGATACGTGGTCTGGCCGATGACCTGCCCGAAATCGCAGAGTACTACCAGGACTTCCAGAAGGGCAAGGCGTTTGTCTCCAACCTTCTGAAGGGCAATCTGGAGGACGTGACCTTCCCGCTGGAGATCCCCGAAGAGTATAATACGACGCCCGTCGGACTGACCATCAACAAGATGAAGTTTGCTCCGACGTTTGCCACGATGGATATCTTTGGCACCTGTGTCGTGCCCGAGAGCGAGGTCACGCAGAAGCAGATCCTCGTCTTTGGTGCGCCGCGCCTCTGTATCAGTCCGTCCAGTCTCATTCCCGAGGGTGGCATGGTGGCCCTGCTCAAGGACTTTGTCATCGAGGAGAAGAAGACGGGATTTGAGTGTACTTTCAAGGCGCCGACCGATGTCATAGAGCCTGCAGACGGCTGTTTCGTGGCTTGGAGCGATAACAAGTTTGTCGGTCTGACTCTCGACGTCGATATGAAGATGCCCGAAGATCTCAAGAAGGTCGATTCCTCTGGCAAACCGACGGAGGAGAGTCCCATGCTCCATATCAAGACTACGCTGTCGAGCTGGGACGACTTCCTCGTCGAGGCCAACCTCGATGAGTTTGAGCACGTCGATCTGCCGGGCTTCACTTTTGGCGCCTCGACGGTCGTCGTCGATCTCTCTGCCACGCGCAATGGCGACGGCATGGTCTTCCCCAAGGAGGACTTTGACCGTGCCAAGGCTGGTATCTCCACGGGCCAGGACGAGCTCTGGGAGGGACTCTTCATCAAGAAGATCAACATGCGCTTCCCCGAGTCCATCAAGATTGGCAACGGCGACGACCCGATGTCCTTCACGATGGAGAACATGTTCATCGACCGCTCCGGCATCACGCTCGACGCGGGTCTGAAGAATATCATCGACTACTCTACGGGTAAGGAGGGTGAGATTGATGGTTTCAAATATACACTCGACCACCTCTATATCTCCATCATCCAGAACAATTTCAACAAGTTCTACTTTGATGGACAACTCAACATACCGCTCTTCAAGGGAACGGTCTATTACACTTGTAATATCTATAACCAGTCCTACACCCAAAAGGGTACGGGTAAGGGCTATGCCTATGTCTTCAAGACCACTCAGATCGAGGACCTCGACTTCGATTTCATGCTCGGTGAGCTGAAACTCGATCACAGGTTGACCTACTTCCTCATCGAGGCACTGCCCGATGCGTCGGGTGAGCTGAAGACCAATGTGGAACTTTGTGTCGGTGGCGGTGTCACCGTAGCAGGAGCGAAGACTGTCAACAAGAAGCTCGCGAAGCTCCCGTTTGACCTCTCGCTTCCCCAGTTGAAGTTCTGTAATATGCGTCTGGCCAACGGCAAGCGTTTTGAGTCGGTCTATGCCGATAGTTTGCAGAAGCGCGACCGGGCGGCTACTGAGGTTATCGTCGATGCCGTCGCGGAGGGTAGCTATGGTTGGTGGAACGAGGCCAAGGATATTGAATTGTGTGGTGGCAAGCTGGTCCTCAACTTTGGCCAGTGGGGTGCCATCGCTATGAACTCTGACCCGTCCAAGCCTTCGGCAGGCGAATGGTTCGAAGGACTCCCCGACGAGGTCAACAAGGCCGTCGATGATGCCATCGAAAAGGGAAAGAATGCGGTCGATAATGCGATTGATGCTGCGGGAAAGGCCGTGGATAATGCTATCGACGCTGCTGGCAAGGCCGTCGATGCAGCGGGTAAGGCGGTTGATAATGCGATTGACGCAGCTGGTAAGGCTGCCGAATCGGCAGGCAAAGCCATAGACTCGGCATTTGACAAGGCCACTGGAGGCAGTGGTGGCGGAAAGACAAAGAAGTTCCTGGACTACGACGAGAATAATCCGGGCTACGGACCCAGTGTGGCCGAGGTGCCCTATGAGGCGGTAGCTCCGGCTGCTGCGGGATCCAACAAGTCGTTGAGCTGCAAGGTAGGACCGTTCCGCTTTGCACTGACCGACTGGGGATTTGACTATGTCGTCACCGACGGTGAACCCTATCTGGCCATCAAGATTGGTGGTGATATCACGTTCAGCGACGATCTGGATGTGACGGCAGGCACGACGCTGGAGATCCAGTCCTACGTCAAGAACATCAGTAAGCCCAGCGAGATCTCCTTAGAGTATAAGGACCTGAAGTTCCGCGAGGCCCGACTCGACATCGAGACAGCCGTGCTCTCCTTCCAGGGTGTGCTGGCGGTCGATGGCGACGCGGGAGGCATCGGTGGAACGGACAAGGGCTACAAGGGCAAATTGTCTTGCAAGGTCAAGGGCGGCATCTTCGAGATGGACGTCCAGGGCGGTTACTTCAACCACAAGGAGGAGGGCAACAACTTCTCCTGGGGCTTCTTCGATGTGATGGTGGGTGGCAAGATGGGTATCCCCATGCCGCCAGTGGCCCTCAACAACATTCGTGGAGGTCTCTACATCAACTGCGTCTATAACACGAGCGACAAGCTCAATCCTCGTCCTCGCAAGGGTGCGATTGGTCTTGTCTTCGGTATGGGCATCACGACGAGCGATGGTGAGGCCATCAAGGGCCGCCTCGACCTGACCGTTGCCTTCGACACCAAGAAGAAGACGCTCACCACGTTCCTGTTCAATGGCTCGGTGACGGCGGTCGGTGGCATCGTCAAGAGTAAGGTCAAGCTCGTCTATGAGGACAACGAACAGGAACGCTACTTCCAGCTCAACCTCACCATGGATGCTGCTTTCGACGGTGGCGAGCTCAAGGAGATTATGAACGAGCTCAATGGTGCGCTCTCCGAAGTGAAGAGCCAGGTGGATGCTGTCGCAGGAGAGTTCAAAGAAATCAAGGAGACAGCTGAGGAGAGCTTCAAGAGCGGAATGGGCGACCAGAGCAAGAAGAAGAATGAGGATTACGAAAAAGACATGGCCTCCTATGAGAAAAAGAAGGCCGAAGACAAGGACAAGAGCGACGATGGCACATCGTTTAGCGGTCCTTCGCTCAAGGTGAGCCTTGATCTTTATATCGGCCACAAGAAGCCTGGTGGTGCGACCAAGTGGCACCTCTACCTTGGTGAGCCCGACCACGACAAGCGTTGTGAGTTTACGCTCGTCAACTTTAAATCGAAAATCGTTTCGGTGGCTATCGGTGCCAATGCCTACTTCTGTCTGGGCAATGAGCTGCCCAACAATGGACAGCTGCCCCCGATACCCGAAAAGGTAAGAAGGTTCCTCGACGGTGGAGAGAAGGGTGGTGTGAAGAGCGACAATATCTCTGAAGCCAACGACGCCCGCACCAAGGCGCGCAACGACTTCCTGGCCAATGCGAAGACCAGTGGTGGCGTGATGCTCGGTGCCTCGGTATGGGGTTATGTAGATGTGAACCTCGGCCTCTTCTATGGCGACATGGGTGCGACGGCGGGCTTCGACGTCTCTATCCGTCACCTCAAGGGCAACAATACGTGTATGAACCTTGGCAAGGCTCCGGGTATCAACGGTTGGTATGGCGAGGGACAGCTCTACGCCTACCTCTATGCCAAGTTTGGCCTGAAAATCAACCTCGGCTTCTTCAAGAAGAAGTTGGATCTCTTCAATGCGGGCATTGGCGGTGTACTGAAATGTGCTATGCCCAATCCGAACTATTTCACGGGTAAAGCCCGCGTGAAGGTAGAGCTCCTCGGTGGCCTCGTGAAACTCAACAAGAAGTTCAGTTTCGAGTGTGGCGATGTGTGCGAGATGTTCTACGGCAACGCCCTCGACGACTATGTCCTCTTCGAGAGCTGCAACATCGGCTTGAAGAGTTGGGACGAGGCCGAGAAGGCGAAGATCAGTTGGGATATCCAAAGCAATCCCATTGTGATGACGCAGGCCGACCTGAATGTACCCATTCGCGTCGTGGATCCCACACAGCTGAATCGCTTGCAGAACCATTCCAGTGGCGATGGCAAGAGCGAGGAGACGCTCAAGGACCTGGCAAGCCGCCAGTTCCGGTTCAAGATGGACGCCTCTTTGCCGCCTACGCTGACGGAGTATAGTTCGCTCTCTGATGCCAAGGCCAATCGCAATGGCGTGGTGTATGAGATGACGCACCATATTTATAAGGAGAAGGTGACGCTCTCTGTGGACCAGCTGCATCGCAACAAGTACTATAAGGTCACCATTTCTGGCTACGCACAGGAGTTCTACAACGGCTCATGGCGCGATCCAGAGACGTATGACACCATCAAGAACAAGTACGTTGCCCAGGCATGGAAACAGACCAAGGAGTTCTATTTCGCCACCAACAATGCGGAGATGAGCTTCAAGGATGACGAGGACCTGTATCCGCATGTAAAGGTGATGTATCCCAACCTTGGCTTGCCAGGCAACACGGAAGAGACCGTGTTCAACATGCCCGCCAACGGCAAGGACTACAGATGGACTTATACTCCCGCATATTGGGAGGACGTGAAGCAGCCGATCGTCTCGCTGGCCCGGCCGATGAAGGGCAAAGCCTACACGAAGGGTAAGCTGAAGTGGTATCTCTACTCTAACGGAAATCTGCTTTCTTCCCGCGATAACGTGTGGATAGAGACCAACGGCATGTCCCTCCTCACCCCGCAGTCGGGATTCGCCAATGTGCCCGTGACGAACAATGCCAACTACGTCATCCGCCTGCGCTACGAGTGGACGGAGACCAAGACCTCGCCTGCCACATGGGTTGTAACCAGGACCTACAACGTATGGGGCACTTCGGCAAAGCAGGTACGCACCAAGGCGATGAAGGACAATGGTATCAATGCCTATGGTAGGGTCCTCAACAAGAAGGTGGAGGTCTCTGAGGCAGGCCTAATGAATGTCAATGACAACGATACCATAGGTGCAGGAAGGCGTAAGTTTATCGTCACCGTCTATGAGCGGAAGGCTGGAAAGGTCACCAACACTTTCGTCAAGGACCTGTTGGCTCTCCGAGTCACAGTGACCAAGCAGGGCGTCAATGGAAACGCGTTGTACAACGATCCGCTCAACTACTGCAGTAAGTTTATGGCCACCCGTCTCGACAAGATCACCTATGACGGTCAGAACCTGGACATGAACGACGACCAGTTGCTCATCACGAGTGCCAACCAACGAGGAGGATTTGTGCCGTATTATAACACGGAGAACCCATTTATCTATCTCTCCTATATGAGTCGGATGTTCTTCATCGGAGGACATAAGTTCGTCTCTGCCAAAAAGAACCTCAACCTGACGGTGCAGAGTACGCAGTCGCTTTGGCTTGAGACGCCCTATGGCAGTTGGAGAGACGGAATACTCCAGAACAGGCACATCGGACAGATTCGTGATGGTCGCAAGAGCATCGAGTTCGCCCTCACGATGGGCACCTACCGTTTCGAAAACGAGTTGGGCACCTCGTATCCGCTCTACAGCGTGAATGCACCGAGTTACACCAAATGGTTGGGTCAGGCTAATGGACTGTTCGAAGGACATAAGCTGACAGAGGAAGCCTACGCCCGGGTGTTCACCGAGGTGTATAACATAGCCGAGGAGATGCATGATTACATTTCAAAGCGTGTCAACTTCCAGATCTATTACGACATACCGTCGATGCGAAACTGGTTGGCGACCTATGCGGGCAGCAACAATGAATCCTTCAACGATACCCAGTCGGATGTTATCGCATTTGTCCCGATGTATCAGTGGGGTGTGGTATGGAATGCGGCCAGTCGCTGCGGACTGAATATCAGCAAGACCATTGAGATGGACAAGGCCTCCAACAAGTATCGCCACGTCCGTATCAGGGGTGACAAGGGAGACTTCCTCGGACGAACGCTCTATTTCGCCTATGTCGATAAGGACCATAAGAAGTATGTGGACAAGGACTACCGCGGTCAGTCCCAGGTCCTCGACTTCAAGGCAAAGAAGGCGTTGGACAACAATAATCTGCGTCTCTACTTCATACGCTATCGTGTCAATGCTTGGGACTACAAGAGGCGACAGTGGACGGTGTATCCTCTGCAGTATTCGCAGAAGAGATTCGCTTCCAGCTACAACGTCTCCCTCAAGAATTTGGTGGAGAGATATAATCTCCCCTTGCACGGCAGGAGCAAGAAGTCCAATTCTGGCAAGGGTGCGAGTAGCTATAAGAGAGGCAACAACAACCTTGTAGGAGGCTCAAATCCTTCAGGAAGACAGGGTAGAGGAGGAAGGTAAAGAGTATAAACATCTAAATAGACGTAAAGCGATGATGAAACAGCAATATAATAATATGAAGGCCCTTGTTTGGCTTTTGGCTGCCGCCGTGTGCGTGCCGTGTATGCTCTCTTGGGCAGCGACTATCCCATGGCGCGCCCCCTTGGGCGTGGCTGTCGGCGACACCATCGTGCAGGAAGCCGATGACGACGACCTGCTGCCGGGCACCTATCCCGTGGGCACTCTCTCCCGGGACAGCGTCGAAGACTCCATAGAGGATCTCTACGTCTATATCAAAGCCGTGGGCCGCACCTATGGCGACAGCGTCGTCCTGCGCTGGGCGGTGGAGTCCTATCCCGAATGGGATCGTCTCAACCGCACGGGCTATGATGTTTATCGCCACACCGAGGGAGAGGAGGGATTCCGGCTCGACACCCTTGCGACAGGCATCCGCCCGATGAGTCTCGCCGACTTCCGTCGTTGCTATCCCGACACCATCGATTCGTTGGCCTATCTGGCCATGGGCGCCATCTATGGCGAAGGCGACATGACCCCGGAGATGACCAACTACGAGCCCGGTAGTATCGGGGCCCTCGTCGAACTGGAGCAAGACCAGAAGACGCGCCTGTTTGGTGCCTTCCTCGCCGCGGAGTGGAGACCCGACCTCGCCCAGGCGATGGGACTGCGCTATGTTGACAAGACGGCGAAAAAGGGTGAGACCTATACCTATTTTATTATGCCATCCGTGCCCGACACGACGGGCCGTTTCTTCATCATGCCGGCACAGGTGGAGAACCTCCACAACGTGAAGTACGTCCCCGACCCCTACGACGTGGCTATCAGCGACACCATCCTGGAGCACGGATCCGTGGCGCTCAGCTGGCGTGACGATCTCCACGGCACTTTCGACGTGTTCTGGCGCAAGATGGGTGAGCAGCAGTGGCGCAAGGTAAACGAACTGCCCTATGCTCCGCCGTTCCGTGTCGATCAGGAAGATGCGGATGTCATCTTCGAACATTCCCCCGGTGTGGTCGGTCTCTACGAGTATGCCGTGCGTGCCTACGATGCCTTTGGCGATCTCACGCCGCTCTCGGCACCCCACAAGGTGTTCTTCCCCGACCTGATGCCGCCGCTCGGGCCTGAGATCACCTCCATCGTCATCGACCGTCCGGGCAAGACCCTCTACGATGAGGTCTATGCCACCATCTACTTCCATAAGGACAGTCTGGAGGATGATTTCGTTCGCTACGTTCCCCTCTACTTCAACGACCGCGACTCCTCGAAGCAGTGGAAACTCCTCACCAACCAGTATATTGCGCCAGGAGATACGATGGTCCGCATCGACGTGACCAACATTTCGACGGGTATGATCACCATTGCCGCCGTTGATACTGCCGAGAACATGGGCTACGCCTATCCGAAGCTCCTGCGTGTGAGGGACGCCCGCCCACCCGAGGCACCCACCCAAGTGCGGGGTCTCCCCAGTCTGGATGGCACCATCGCCATCCTTTGGGAGATGAGTGACACGCTCGACGTACACCACTACGATGTCTTCTGGGCCAACTCCCCCGACGATGAGTTTACGATCCTCAATCGCCGTCATGTCATCCCGCGGTCCTATACTGACACGGTGGCGGTGGACATCAACCAGCGGTACATCTACTACTATGTGCGTGCGGTCGATTACGCCACCAATATCGGTGCGCCTTCCGACACCATCGCCGTCCTCCGTCCCAGTACGGTGCCGCCCTCGCGACCCCACCTCGACTCCGCATGGGTTGACAACCGCATGATCCACACCCGCTGGATCGGTGGAAGCGACGAGATGATCTCTCACTACAACGTCTATCGTCGCCGCCCCGGCGCAGCATGGACGCTGCTCCGTGTGGCCGATGGTGACTCCGTGCGTGCCCATGGCTATGCCCTGCAGATCGACGATGCACCGCCCGCCCCGCTGGGAGCGCGCTACGAGTATGCTGTCGAGACCATCAGCCTTTGGGATATCAGCTCTGGTCTCTCGCCCGCCTTCTCCGGCCGTGTCAACTACGACAAGGTGCTACCTCTCACGCCGACCCTCTTCGCCGACTATGACGTACCTTCTGGCGAGGTCAAGCTGGCCTGGGAGATGGACGACAAGGACGCGGGGGGAGCGGAATACTACTACTGCGTCTATCGCCGCCGCAAGGGGCAGGAGACGTTCCGGTTCATCACCGACGTGCCACAAGGCGTCCATACCTATACGGGCGACCTGCTGCAACCTGGCGAGTGGGCCGAATACTACCTGACGGTGCGCTTCCGCGATGGCCGCCAGGGACAAGTGTCTAACCGGGTGACGGTGGCCGCTCCGGCCAATCCGCCGTCAACCACAGAACAATGATCATGGACATGAAACCTATCCGCCGACTTACGGCCTCCCTATTGAGGCACCGCGCCGCGCCGTGGCTCTGTGCCCTCGCCGTCCTTGCGCTCACTTCCTGCGGCGACTTCTTCGAATTTGGCGAGGAGCGCGCGACGTGGGACGGCAAGATAATCTGCCAGAACGACAGCTCCGTGGTCATGGTGGGTGACACGATGACCCTTTCCGTGGACTTCTCGCCACCCCGTCCCGACAGCCTCTCTGTCTTCTGGAGTGTGACCAGCGACGACTCCATCCCGCCGGCCTACGTCCTTGGCGACCGCTTCATAGGTGTCAGTCCGGGCACGGCTCGCGTCATGGCCGTTCTTTCCAACGCCATGGCCTCCGCCTCCTGCTCTGTGCGGGTCATAGGGCGGTGGGAGCAGCCCGACTTCAATCGTCTCCATCCCCACGACATGGTCATCTATGCCCATATCACCGTGAGAGGAGAGGAATGGAATCCCGACTCGATGATGGTCGGTGCCTTCATTGGCGGGCAGCTCGTGGGAATGGCCGTGCCAAAGACGGCCCACGACATCAACTATGCGCTGCTCCGCATCTGGGCGAAGCATGACACCCATGTGGGACGCATTCTCCTGCGGTGCTATGACCGCCGCCGCTTCCGACTCTACTCCGCGCCGCAAGACTTCGAGTTCGACACGGGTAAGACCCTCGGAACGCTGTCAAAACTCTATGATATAAACTTTTAGACAAATAGTACGACTATGAAGAAGATACGCTGCCTGCTGCCCCTGCTGCTTCTCGCGCTCTTTACGGGATGCACGCTGATGATAGACGAGCCGGAGACCGCCACCACTCCTCAGGAGACCGAGAACGGCGACGGCATCACCTCGCCACGCCGCCTCGTGAGCGATATGGGAGAGGTGAGGTACCAAATTGGGTCAGAAACGAGGATGATAGACAAGGACTATCTGCCCTACCTCCTGACCTACAAGACCGACACGCTTGATCGGGTGACGGAGATCTACTTCAACAAGTCGATCCCCCTGGAGTTGCTGCCGCAGCGTGGAGAGTTTCTTGCCACGGACCAAGCCGATGCGATTCCCAACGGACTGGTCCACCAAGTGAACCTTGTCCGCACTACCGACAACGGCTATACGGTCGAGGTGTCTCCCGCGTCTTATAAGGACGTGTATAAGGTATTTGATTTTGTGACAGACTTCGATATAATAAGAGAGCCTGTCAATCGATCCAATGCCTACGGCTTTTGGCAAGTGGCAAGTGATGAGCCTGAGTATGAGTACAAGCTGCGAGGCACCTACCTCAACCCTCTTGCAAAGGCAGGTCCTTACCTCTCGGACGAGTCTAGTGAACGGGAAATTCCACTTCTTACTTTATATCTGGGATTGAAAAATGGCAATTACAAAGGAATGTTCAAAAAGTATGTGAAGCATGATCCGAAATGGGATTATGACCCATTAGGAGGTAAGAAGCTTATCAATCCCTACTTGGATGGCGAGATTGATTTATATGCTAGTGCAAATTTGTATGCGCATGTCTTCAGTGAAACCAGAACGGAAGACCAGTATTCGGAGACCTGGCTTTCTCTTGAATATGACTTGAAATGTGGATTTGGAGGACAAGAAGCAACGGCAGGTATGACATTTCCCATTATGGGCAACAGGTCTTGGGAAACGATACTGTGGAACTCTCAAAGATTAAAAAGGATGGACATTGTAAAAGATTTGTACCAACGCCCAATCTCAAGAATCAACACCGAGGATTATTGGATACCTCTTGACTTCCCAGAGCATAGATTCATTTTGTACGGTGTGCCTTGTTCAGTTGGTCTGAGTGGTGCCTTTACTATAGACTTCTATGGATTTTTGAAAATGGCCAGGCCTTTTTCGCTGGAGACAGGCATGAAAGGAACGCTTTTTAAAATAGGTTATGTAAAAAACGCAAAGGAGACCTACTTTCTTCCTAAGTCAGGAGAAACCGTGGAAAATAGTCCTAAGACCTATACAGAAACTCCTTTCAACGAGATAAGTTCGTTGGGAATTGGAGTACGACCCAATATGAATATTGGAGTTTTAATTAGAGTTGCAGAATTGTTAAAATTGGAGCTTGGGCCTTCTATCAGTTTCCCTATGGAGTATTCATGGGATTTTGTCCCACCTAGAAATGTGGTTGATTTTGCAGGTTGGACGCCCAAAGACATTAATGGTAAGAAGCTGGGTTATGCGGGTAATTCAGGACTCTATGTCACTCCTACGATCGGTTTGGATATCAAAGGCACATTAGATGCCAAAATATGGGAAATCCCACTGCTGGAATGGAAAAGTCCTCGTTGGACTTTTTGGGATGGATCATGGCGAGCTAATCCTAAAATAAAGGTGGACAAGATCTACCCCATACCCGACAAGTCGAATGCCGACTCTACCTGCTATTATGCTACGGTAAAAACTGAAAATGTAACCTTCCTCGATACGCCTAACGGGGTTCCCGAGTTATATATCTATAATAGATATCATGATGATGGGAAGCGTGTCACTTGTATTGGACATGAGAACGAAAATTTCGACTCAAAGGCAACTTATGAGTATGAGTTCTATCTCCCTAAAGTGTATAGGGACGAATTTTACTATGCAACCCCTGTGGTTGATGGAAAATTCTATGACCCCGAGAAGTTTACACGCTTTGGCAATACGCTAGAAATCAAAAACATCGAGCGAGTGCAGATCACGGGTACAGGCAATGTGCTCTCTGAGGGAGAGGAGGCCGTCGGAGTAAAGCTGAATCTCAAGGGAAAGGTAATCGACCAATGCTCCTCACTGGAATTGATTGCATTCGTAAAAGACCAGCAAGGCCGTCAAGTCTCAGCCCAGACATTCTATCTCGACGTGCCACAGTTTGGCAAAGAGTATGTCAAGAACCTTCTCTTTGTCATCGCCTACACGGATAGCCCTCCTGGTAATGTGAGTTTTGCTCTTCGTTATTATGATGCAGAATTGAAAGAACATGTTCTGAGCTTCAAAACTTTTGAATTTAGCGATTACGACTTCAGCGGCGACGACCTCGATCTCGACGACATGAAGAAGTGGACGAAAAAGGGCTACGAGCTACTACAGTAAAACGAGCCACCCCGTAGATTCCTACAGTTCGTGCCCTGTCGCGCAGCAACGGATCCTCCTTTGCTGCACGACAGGGCATTTTGCATGATCGTAGCCCCGAAGTCAACATTGCGCAACGAAAGCGGTGGAGTGGGGGAGTGCTTGCGCTTCCTTTCATACCTATACCCCGATAGGGGCGCGCGAAGAAACTTTCGGCATGAGACGCAAAAAGAGTTGAAAAAATTTGTCCCTTATACAAAAAAATCTTAACTTTGTAGCTGTATGCCAGTTTCGAAGCCACTAAACGGCAAGGACGACACGTTCGACCTCTTGATCCCCCACGAAACACCATACTAAAACAATAAGAACCAATAACGACGAATTTTATGAAGAAACTCACCACCAACTCAAAACTGATCGGGTGCCTGATGGGCCTCAGTATCGTGGCGTTGGGCACAGGATGTACCGACAGCGACTACGATTTGTCCAGCGTCGATTCCACAATCGGCGTGGGCGGCGAGGGCCTGGAGCTGCCAACGAGCAGCACGGAGAACATCATTCTCGACGACGTGCTGAAACTAAACAACAGCGACTTTGTGAAGATAGCGGCCAATGGCGACTACATGTTCAACAAAGACGGCGACGAGGCCACGCCCTCCCATCCCTACATCAACAAGATCTGGGTGGAGAAGGCCAACGTCAACAACAACTTCCGCTTGCACATCACGCTGCCGAGCCAGAGTGCAGGAGCACGCAGGACGAAGCTGAGCAACCCCGTCACGGCAGAGGGCAAGCTGGCCGAATTCCACTACACCGGTGCCGCCTCCAACGATATCCGCGAATTAAAAGAGGCCAGTGTGTCGTCCGACGTGGAGATCAACGTGGCCGTCAGTGCCGATTTGAAGCGTGCGGTGAAGACCTTCAAGACCCTCACGCTCACCGTACCCTCCTATATGCGCCTCGACCTGCGCCAGTGCTCACCATCCCAGCCCGACTACGATGCGGCCACGGGTGTAGTGACATTTCACAACGTGAGCAGCACGGCCAACATCAAGCTCCGTGCCGCGGTCAAGACCTTGGACTTCCAGAAGCCCGCCACGACGGACAACAAGCTACGCTTCACGCCAGGACAGAATGGCAAGGATGGTCAAGTGGACCTCAATGGCGTGCTGAATGTGGGTATCTCTTTCGACGAGATCGATTATGCCCAGAGCGGTGGCGACCTCTACCTCTCAGCCAATATGTCGATGGGCTCCATCACGGTGCATGAGGCCACGGGTAAGTTTGATCCCGAGATCTCACTCCGCGACCTGGGACGCACCACCATCGGCTCCGTGCCCGACTTCCTGACCGACGGCGAGGTGTCGGTCAACCTCTACAACCCCCTCATCGACATCAATATCCAAAGCGACATCGACGTGGCGGGATTTGTCTCCGGCACACTCTATGCCGAGGATGCAAACGGCCAGGAAATGGCCAGGGTACGCATCCCCGAGTTCTACATCCGTCCGGATGGCTCCACCCATGTCTGCATCTGCAAGTATGCTGAGGGTGTGGACGCCTCCGCCTACGACCAGGTGGTGGCCGTTCCCCAGCTCTCCGACATCATGCGTCGCATTCCGAAGACGGTACGCTTTGCCGCCGAGGCCCGTGCCGATGCCTCCCGCGAGGGCACGATGGAGCTTGGCAAGAGCTACACCATCCAGCCCGCCTATTCCATCATGGCACCGCTCGCTTTCGACGAGGGCGCGCGCATCGTCTATAACGACACCATCGACGGATGGACTGACGACCTGGAGGACATCGACCTCATGGCGGGCAGCGCCATCGAACTGACGGCCAATGTGGAGAACAAGGTTCCCGCCTACCTGACCGTATCAGCCACGGCCATCGACGTCCAGGGCAAGCCGATCCCCGAGAACCGCATCAAGGTAGAAGTGTCCAACGTCATCAATGCCTCCGAGGACGGCAACACTCCCGTCGTCACACCGCTCAAGATACGACTGACCGAGGGCGAGCCGGGCAGCGTGGCTCTCGTTGATGGACTCACATTCCGCATCGAGGCGGCCTCGGGCGAGGAGGGTGCCAAGAGTATCGTAGGCCAGACCATCAACGCCTACAACCACACGCTGAAGGCGCGCGACATCAAGGTGCGACTCGTCGGCAAGATCATCGTAAACAAGGACTGATAACCACTTTTAGACCCAACACAACATCATGAATAGAAGCAAGAAATATATGATGGTCGCCGCACTGGCCACACTGTCCTGCGGCGCGATGGCCCAGGGACTCAACACGGGCTACTTCATCGACGGATATGCCTTCCGCCACAACCTCAACCCGGCGTATGGCAACGACCAGAACTACGTCTCGATACCCGCTCTCGGCAACATTCAGGTGCGCACGCAGGGCAATTTCGGCCTCGGCGACGTACTCTTCGACAACCCGCGCTATGGCATCGACAGCGACAAGAAGAAGACCACCTTCATGAATCCTTATATCGCTGACGGCGAGGCACTGAATGGCTTTGCCTCGGGCAACAATCGCATCAATGCCGACGTGGATATCACGCTGCTCTCTGCGGGCTTCAAGGCCTGGGGCGGCTACAACACCATCTCGCTCGACGCCCGCACCAACGTCGGTCTGTCGCTGCCCTACGAGCTCTTTGCTTTTGCCAAGAACACGGGCAACCAAAGCTATGACATCGGCGACATCCACGCCCATGCCCAGTCGTTTGTGCAACTTGCTTTGGGCCATTCGCGCCAGATCGACGACCGCCTGCGTGTCGGTGCCAAGATGAAGTTGCTTTTCGGTGTGGCCCGTGCCGATGCCGAGATCAAAGACCTACGTGCCGACCTCAGTGGCCCGGACAAATGGACCATGACGGGACAAGCGATGGCCAATGTGTCGATGAAGGGCTTCACTTATAAAGAGGAGCAGAAAGAGTACAAGGTCGATGGGCAGGGCACCTACCGTCGCGTGAACGACGTGGATGTCGATGGTGCCGGCCTGGGTGGCTTTGGTATGGCCTTCGACTTCGGTGCTACTTACAAGATCGACGACGACTGGACGGTGAGCGCCGCGCTGCTCGACCTTGGCTTCATCGGATGGAGCAACAACATGCAGGCCGTCAATCGCCAGACGAGTTTCGAGTTCAACGGCTTCCATGATGTGGCTGTCAAGAAAGAGGACGCCATGGGCAACCCGAAGGACAACAGCCTGGAGTCGCAGGGCGACCGCTATGCCGACCAGATTGCCGACTTTGCCAACCTCTCCAGCGATGGCGACAAGGGTAGCCGCAGCACGGGTATCGGTGCAACGATGAATTTCGGATGCGAATACACGCTCCCGGCCTACCGCCAGCTGAAGTTCGGCTTCCTCAGTTCCACCCGCATCAATGGCAAGTATAGCTGGACCGACGCACGCCTGAGTGCCAACGTAGCCCCGCTGTCATGGCTCGATGGCGGCATGAGCTTCTCGGTCAATAGCTTCACGGCCAGCATGGGATGGGTCATCAACGCCCATCCGAAGGGCTTCAACTTCTTCATCGGCATGGACCACATCCTCGGCAAGACGAGCAAGGAGTTTATCCCCCTCAGTTCCAATGCCAGTCTGAACCTCGGTATGAACGTCACCTTCTGATAGTCAGCTACGGTTCGCCCAGACGGCGACCTGGCATGATTTCCCATAGCTGCGCCCGCCATCAGCCCTCACAGGCTGTTGGCGGGCGCATCCTTTCGTCAGCGACTCCATCCTTTTGTCCCGTCTTTTCCGTCGCGATCTTCCTCCCATTTTCCATCATTTCCACCGCCATTTTAGTCCCTTTGCCGCCCCGTCACGGCACCCTGCTGCCTTGTCCCCAACATTTCTCCCTCATTTATTTGGTCGTTTCGGAAGAAAACTGTAATTTTGTCGCATATTTTAAACAATCTCCTGAAACAAGACGAACATGAAAGATGTAAGAATTGTAGAGTGTGTCCCCAACTTTTCCGAGGGCCGCAACATGGACGTGATTAACCAGATTACCCGCGAGGTCGAGTCTGTCAAGGGCGTCAAGCTCCTCGATGTCGATCCGGGTGAGGCCACCAACCGCACCGTGGTGACGTTTGTCGGCTCGCCCGAGGACGTCTGTGAGGCTGCTTTCCGTGCAGTCAAGAAGGCTGGCCAGCTCATCGATATGCGCCAGCACCATGGCGCACACCCCCGCTTCGGTGCCACCGACGTGTGCCCGCTCGTACCTGTAGCCGGCATCACGCTGGAGGAGTGTGCCGAGTTGGCCCGCAAGTTGGGTGAGCGTTTCGCCAACGAGTTGGAGATTCCTTGCTACCTCTACGAGGCTGCCGCACAGACCGAGGAGCGCAAGAACCTCGCCGTCTGCCGCCGTGGTGAGTATGAGAAGCTCGCCGAGCGTCTCGGCACGGAGGATGGTCCCGACCTGGGCAACCGTCCCTTTGACGAGAAGGTGGCACGCACGGGCTGCACCGCTGTCGGCGCACGCGACTTCTTGATTGCCGTCAACTATAACCTCAACACCACCTCCACCCGCCGCGCCAACGCCATCGCGTTCGACGTGCGCGAGAAGGGACGCCCCATGCGCGAGGGTGGTAGCCTCACGGGCAAGATCCTCCGCTACGAGAATGGATCACCCATCATGCAGCCGGGCACGCTGAAGGCCACAAAGGCCATCGGATGGTTCATCGACGAGTATGGCATCGCACAGGTCTCGATGAACATGACCAACATCAATGTCACCCCGCTCCACAAGGCCTTCGACGAGGTTTGCCGTGCCGCCGCCGAGCGTGGCGTCCGCGTGACGGGTACGGAGATTGTCGGTCTCATTCCGAAGCGCGTGCTCATCGAGGCTGGTGAGTATTTCCTGCACAAGCAGCAGCGTTCCACCGGTATCCCCGAGGAGGACATCATCAAGATCGCCATCCACTCCATGGGTCTGGAGGACCTCAAGCCCTTCAACCCGAGAGAGAAAGTCATCGAGTATCTCCTGGAGGATGAGGACAAGACGGCGAAGCTCGTCGATCTCACGGTGAGCGAGTTTGCCAACGAGACTTCCCGCGAGAGTCCAGCACCGGGTGGTGGCACGATCGCCGCCTACATGGGTGCGCTCGGAGCTGCCCTGGGCACGATGGTGGCCAACCTCTCCGCCCACAAGCGTGGATGGGACGAGCGTTGGGAGGAGTTCTCTCAGTGGGCAGACCGTGGTCAGGATATCGTCCGCCGCGCCCTGCACCTCGTCGATGAGGACACCGAGGCCTTCAACCGCATCATGGATGCCTTCGGCCTGCCCAAGGGCACCGAAGAGGAGAAGGCTGCCCGCAGCCAGGCCATCCAGGACGCCACGCTCTATGCCACGAAGGTGCCTCTGGAGACGATGAAGACCGCCTATGCCGCCTTCGACATCTGCCGCGCCATGGCACAGGAGGGCAACCCCGCCTCTGTCAGCGACGCAGGAGTAGGCGCACTCGCCGCTCGCTCGGCAGTGCTCGGCGCATGGCTCAACGTCCGCATCAACGCTGCTTCTCTCAAGGACCGTGCCACTGCCGACGCCATCTTGGCCGAGGCCAAGGAGATGGCCGAGAACGCACAGCAGCAGGAGAAGGAGATCCTCGCTATCGTCGATACGAAGATCGAGGGATAAGACACCATACCAAAGCCCTTTGGCCAAAGACGCCAAAGGGCTTTCACCATTGAACAAAAAGTAACAAAATAATGACCTTAGCAGAATTTCAGGCCGACATCCGTGCCGGCATTCCCGCTGAGCTGCCGGCATTGCAGCCCTACGACACCACCATCAACCATGCGCCCAAGCGTAAGGATATCCTCACCCCGGAGGAGAAGAAGCTCGCTCTGCGCAACGCGCTCCGCTATTTCCCGAAGGAGCTTCACGCACAGCTCGCCCCCGAGTTCGCCGAGGAGCTGCGCCAGTACGGTCGTATCTATATGTACCGCTACCGTCCCACCTATGAGATGAAGGCCCGCAACATCTCCGACTATCCCCATCGTTCGGAGCAGGCTGCAGCCATCATGCTGATGATCCAGAACAACCTCGACCCGCGCGTGGCACAGCACCCGCACGAGTTGATCATCTATGGAGGCAATGGCGCCATCTTCCAGAACTGGGCACAGTATCGTCTGACGATGAAGTACCTCTCCGAGATGACCGACGAGCAGACCCTCGTGATGTACTCTGGCCATCCCTTCGGCCTCTTCCCGTCACACAAGCGCGCACCGAGAGTGGTCGTCACCAACGGTATGGTCATCCCCAACTACTCTAAGCCCGACGACTGGGAGCGCATGAACGCCCTCGGCGTGAGCCAGTACGGACAGATGACGGCTGGTTCCTATATGTATATCGGCCCGCAGGGCATCGTCCACGGCACGACGATCACGGTCCTCAATGCCGCCCGTCGTGTGATGCACGATCCCGCCCGTGGTGCCAAGAACCCCATCCCCCTCTTCGTCTCCTCTGGCCTCGGTGGCATGAGCGGTGCTCAGCCCAAGGCTGGCAACATCGCCAAGGTGGTCAGCGTCGTGGCCGACATCAATCCGCTCGCTGCCGAGAAGCGTCACGAGCAGGGTTGGGTCGATGAGCTCCACACCTCGCTCGACGAGTTGATTCCCGCCATCCGCGAGGCTGTGAGCACCAAGACGGTGAAGTCAATGGCCTACGTCGGCAATGTCGTCGATCTCTGGGAGCGCTTGGCCGAGGAGGATATCGAGGTCAATCTCGGTTCCGACCAGACCTCTCTCCACAATCCGTGGGCCGGTGGCTACTATCCCGTGGGTCTCACCCTGGAGGAGAGCAAGCGCATGATGGCCGAGGATCCGAAGGAGTTCAAGGCCCGTGTCGAGGAGTCTCTGCGCCGCCAGGTGGCTGCCATCAACAAGCTGACCGCCCGTGGCATGTACTTCTTCGACTATGGCAACGCCTTCCTCCTGCAGAGCTCACGCGCCGGTGCCGACATCATGGCTGCCGATGGTCACGGCTTCCGCTATCCGTCCTACGTCCAGGATATCATGGGTCCGATGTTCTTCGACTACGGCTTCGGTCCGTTCCGCTGGGTCTGCACCTCTTGCGATCCCGCCGACCTGGCACTGACCGATAAGATTGCCGAGGAGATTATGATGGACGAGCGCAGCCATGCCACCCCCGACATCCAGCATCAGCTCGACGACAACATCCACTGGATCCGCGAGGCAGGTCCCAACCACCTCGTCGTCGGTTCACAGGCCCGCATCCTCTATGCCGACTGTGAGGGCCGTACCCGCATCGCGCTGGCCTTCAACGAGGCCGTCAAGGATGGCCGCCTCAAGGCACCCGTCGTCCTGGGTCGTGACCACCACGATGTATCCGGTACCGACTCTCCCTTCCGCGAGACCTCCAATATCTATGATGGCTCTCAGTTCTGCGCCGACATGGCCGTACAGAACGTCATCGGCGACTCCTTCCGTGGCGCCACGTGGGTGAGCATCCACAACGGCGGCGGTGTAGGCTGGGGCGAGGTCATCAACGGTGGCTTCGGTATGGTAGTCGATGGCTCCGAGGAGAGCGGCCGCAACATCCGCGAGATGCTCTTCTGGGATGTCAACAACGGTATCTCCCGCCGTGCATGGGCCCGCAACAAGGGATCCATGGATGCCATCCAGCGTGAGATGGACCGCACGCCCGACTTCCGTATGACCATGCCGAACCTCGTCGACGACAACATCATCGACGCTGCGTTCTAACATATTGTCTGGGGGCCGCAACAGGCTCCCAGTCAACCTGTTGCGCGATATGTTTTCAAGCAACGACAAAATCAAAACATCAACTCATCGGGCCTTCACGGGCCTGACAACACTTTAAGAAAAAAAAAGCAATGGAACGTAAAATCCATTATATCAGCGCAGAACATCTGACGCTCGATACCGTCCGCGCCATCATCCGCGAGGGCTATGAGCTGCGTCTCTCCGACGACGCCAAGGCACGCATCATCCGCTGCCGTGAGTATTTGGACAAGAAGATTGCCACCGCCGAGGCACCCATCTACGGTGTGACGACAGGTTTCGGCTCCCTCTGCAAGGTGAGCATCGACGAGGACAAGCTGTCCCAGTTGCAGATCAACCTCATGATGAGCCACGCCTGTGGCGAGGGCGACCGCGTGCCGACGGATGTGGTCCGTCTGATGATCTTCTTCAAGATCCAGTCGCTCTCCTACGGCTACAGCGGCATCAAGCTCGACACCGTGGAGCGTCTCATCGAGTTCTTCAACCACGGCGTGTGCCCCGTTGTCTATCAGCAGGGTAGCGTGGGCGCCTCTGGCGACCTCGTGCCGCTGGCTCACCTCTGCTTGCCGCTCGTCGGCCTCGGCCATGTAGAGTATGAGGGCAAGATCATCACGGGTGAGGAGCTCAACGAGAAGATGGGATGGAAGCCCATCCACCTCGCCTCCAAGGAGGGTCTCGCCCTCCTCAACGGTACGCAGAACATGCTCGCCTTCTTCGTCTGGAGCGTCCTGAAGGCACAGGATCTGTCGAAGTGGGCCGACCTCATCGCCACGATGTCTCTCGATGCCTTCGACGGCAGAATCGAGCCGTTCCTGCATCCTGTCCACGCCGTGCGCCCCCATCGCGGCCAGATGGAGACGGCAGACCATATCTACGAGCTCCTCCAGGGTTCTGAGCTGATCAAACAGCACAAGACCCATGTGCAGGATCCCTACTCCTTCCGCTGCATCCCGCAGGTGCATGGTGCATTCAAGGATACGCTTCATTATGTGGAGGAGGTCTGCACGACCGAGATGAACTCCGCCACCGACAACCCCACCGTGGTGCCCGAGGAGGATATGATCATCTCTGCCGGTAACTTCCACGGCGAGCCCATCGCCCTTCCAATGGACTTCCTGGCCATCGCCCTCAACGAGTTGGGCAGCATCTCCGAGCGCCGTATCTACAAGTTGGGCGACGAGCAGCGCGGTCTTCCCTCCATGCTCGTTGCCAAGCCGGGTGTGAACAGCGGATTCATGATCACCCAGTATGCTGCCGCCTCGATCGTCAGCCAGAGCAAGATGCTCTGCATGCCAAACTCTGCCGATAGCATCCCCACCTGCCAGGGTCAGGAGGACCACGTCTCCATGGGTGCCAACGCCGCCACGAAACTCTATCGTGTGGCTGAGAACACGGAGCGCGTCCTTGCCTTGGAGCTCTTCAACGCCGCACAGGCCCTCGACTTCCGCCGTCCGCTGAAGTCCTCGCCCGCGGTAGAGAAGTTGCACGCAGAGTACCGCAAGATCGTCCCGTTCATCGAGATCGACCGCGTGATGTACCCGCTCATCGCCAAGAGCATCGAATTCATCGCCAAGAATCAATTCTAAACGTTTTATCCCCATCGATCGTTAGGCGCAGCCTCATGATCGATAGGGAAACTAAAACGATAAAAAAGTAAGATCCGTGCGGGGGACGGCAAGGGTGTCCATGACGGGCGCGCTTGCTCTCCCCCGCACTTTTTTTATTGGTATCATCATTATTTATATTATACGAAGACAATGAGAACGATATACACCAACATCGCCCAACTCTGTGGCATCACCCACGGAGAGCTGCGCAAGGCGGGACAGGAGATGGCCCGCGTAGAGACGATGACAGACGCATGGCTCGCCGTTGAGGACGACAAAATCTTGGATTTCGGTACGGGAAGCGTGCCTGCGAAGCTGACGCAGGGCGCAAAGGTCATCGACACCAAGGGCGCCTTCGTCATGCCGCGCTTCTGCGACAGCCATACCCACCTGGTCTGGGCAGGCAGCCGTGAGCAGGAGTTTGAGGACAAACTCCAGGGATTGTCCTATGCCGAGATTGCCGCCCGCGGCGGTGGCATCCTCAATTCTGCCGACCGTCTCCACGAAACGAGCGAGGAGGACCTTTTCGAGCAGACCATGCGCCGTGCCGAGGAAATCTGGCAGAAGGGCACGGGCTGTGTGGAGATCAAGTCGGGCTACGGACTGACGACCGAGGACGAACTGAAGATCCTGCGTGTCGCCCAGCGTGTAAAGGCCCATTCTCCTCTCCGCATCGTGACCACCTTCCTCGGTGCCCATGCCGTCGGCCGAGCCTACAAGGGACGCCAGTCAGAATATGTCGATCTCGTCATCAACGAGATGATGCCCCGTGTGGCTGCCGAGGGACTGGCCGACTTTGTGGACGTGTTCTGCGACGAGGGTTTCTTCACGCCAGAGGAGACCGACCGCATCCTCGAGGCTGGCGAGAAATATGGCATGAAGGGTAAGATTCATGCCGACGAGCTGGCCTTCTCGGGTGGATCCCGTGTTGCCATCGCTCATGGTGCACTCTCTGCCGACCACTTGGAGGCACTACCCGAGGAAGGCATAGAGCAGTTCCGTGGTGCCGTCACCATGCCCACTGGTCTGCCGGGTACGTCCTTCTTCCTTAATATGCGGTTTGCCCCGGCCCGTGGTTTCATCGACGCTGGCCTGCCCATCGCCCTCGCCTCCGACTACAACCCAGGCTCCACGCCGTCGGGCGACATGAAGTTTGTCTGGTCCCTGGCCTGCACGAAGATGCGTCTCACGCCCGAAGAGGCATTCAATGCCATCACCCTCAACTCCGCTGCCGCCATGGGCTTGTCCGCGGAGTATGGCAGTGTGGAGCGTGGCAAGCACGCCTCCCTCCTCTTCCTCCGCGACGTTCCCTCGTTGGCATGGCTTCCGTACCAATACACGACACCGCTGCGCCACGCTACATTTTAAGACCAAGCGCTTCAACGTCCGCAAAGAGGTCACACACCGTTGCACATAGCAGGGTAGTGGAGACTTTATACGATAGACAAAGCCACATTCGCAAGGGAGAAACCCGTTGGAATGTGGCTTTTTGCATCCCCATCGGGATGCTGCAAAACACTAATCAAACACAAAAAAGCTTGTGTGAGGAATGGCTGGCGACCGTGAAGGCAGAAGCTATGGACAGCATCTCCATCTCCTGCGGTAGCCTACCTCAGTATATCTTTGAAGGCGAGGTTGGCCAGCAGGGCTGTCGATTGACTGAGCATGCGGATAAACTCTTGGGCCGACGACTTCATATAGGAGTCGCGCAGCAAGTGCACACAGCCGTCCATCTCGTTGCCCTCCGCATCGATAGGGATAGCTTTCATACCCGGCTGGGTGAGCGTGGTGGATTCCGAGAGGATGGAGACGAGCGAGCTGCGGCTCAGCAAGTCAAAGATGATATTGACATTGTTGACCTCCACCATGATTTTGAAGTTGTTGTCACGCCCCTCCAGCAGGTGCTCGAAGGCGTTGCGCGCCTGCAAGCCCTTGTAGGGCAGAATGAGATCATAGCGTTCAAGGTCAGCGAGGGTGACGCTCTGCTGCCTTGCCAGCGGGTGGTGATCATTGACGATTGCCGCCAGGCGATTGCTAAAAATCGCTCTGCTGTCTATCGCCTTGTCCCGCTTGAGCGGCTTGAAGGCCAGCACAAGGTCCAGTTCACGCTTCTTCAGTCCGTCCATCAGTTCCTGCATGGAACGATAGACGATGTTGAGCCTGACGTGGGGATAGGCGTGGATAAACGCGATGAGCGTCTCGGCCATAATGTTGCTGAAGGAGAATGTCACTCCGATGTTGAGTTCTCCAGCCAGCATTTCGCGCAGGTCGTTCATGTGGTCCGCACAAGCCCCGGCCGCATTGACCGTCTTTTGGGCGTAGGGCAACAGTTCTTTTCCCGCCTCCGTGAGATACACCTCGTGGGAATTGCGCTCAAAGAGCGGCATTCCTATCTCCTGCTCCAGATGGGAAATCTGCTGCGACAGGGTACTCTGCGTGACGTAGAGCTTTCGCGACGCCTTGGAGAAATTGAGCGTTTCGGCCACCTGGAGGAAATATTTCAATTGTCTGATTTCCATTCTTATCGGTCTAAATCCGTTTGCAAAGATACTACAAGAGTTTCTATTCGTGCGTATCGCGGGCATGATTTTTCTCCTTTCTTGTCCTTCTGTGTGCCCCCTGTCTCACTCCCACGGCATGGGGCGTGACAAACTCTCCGTTGCGCTTTTTTCGTTCCACGAGCATGGCGAGCAACTTCCGCTTGCGCGTATCCTCGATGAAACGGCGGAAAAAGAGATTGGGCACAGCCACGCCGAGGGCGATGCAGATGATAGCCAGCGAAGCTTTGATGGCATTGTTCATGCCCACCGTGACTTCACCGACGACACCGTGCATCTCGATGAAAGCGAAGAGGGCGCGATACATCAGCACACCCGGAATCATCGGGATGACACTCGGGATGGTGATACACTGATGGGGCACATGAAACCAGTGGCGCGCCTTGATGACAGCGATACTCACCGTCGTGGCTCCCGCCAGCGACCCGATGGTCAGTCCCATGTCCAGGCCGAGGTTGCCATTGCTCGGACCAAGGTTGATAAAGTTGCGCACACATACGGCGATGATACCACCCACGGCCACGACGGGCAGCAGGCGTCGCGGGATGTTGAAGATGGTGGAGAATCCCATGGCCGACACGGCGGCGGCAATGGCATACTCCCAATACTCATGATGGGGTGTCATGGTGAGCGTCTTGGCAAAATTGTCGATGCCGCAGACCTTGATGGCAAAGGCGATGCCGAAAGCCATGGCCAGCACCATGAGCAGCGTATTGACGGCACGGATGAATCCGGTCTCGATATAGCCGTCGAGCATGTCGCTCACAAAGTTGATGAGCGGCACACCTGGTACGATGAATAGCGCACACGCCATCAGTGGGTGCCATGGCGTAGTGGAGATCATCCACGACGGCATGCCCGCCATCATCGCTGGATCAGTAGAAAGGAGTGCTGTCGCCCAGGCCAGCAGCGTGGCCACAAAGGCCGAGATACCGATGGCGACGTAGTTGTTGCAACCCATCGTGGGGAGAAACATCCGCAGGCGGAAACCCAGGATGGCCGCCAGGGAGCAATAAAAGAATGCGGTCCAATCGCAGCCAAACTGGATGCAGAAGCCACCGCAGGCAAAGCCGCCACCTATCGCCACCTGCCAGGGGGTGAAGCCACGTGGCGCATCGTGGATGTCGTCGAGGGCCTTCTCATACTGCACGAGCGAGAAGTCCTCGCGGATGGCCGTCCAGGTGAGGCGGCTCACCTTGGCGATGGTGGCCAGACTGATGCCGTGACGCTCGCAGCGCTGAAACTTCGTAAACGAGTGGAGCTCATCGCTGTAGTTGACCATGAGCACGTTCCAGTTGACATAGAGGTGTATGTAGCGCTCGTCCAGTCCCAGGAAGGCCATCGCGCGCTTCATCGTCCGCAGGATGCGCGAGGTGTCGGCCGCACTCTCCATGAGCAGGCTCCCTGTGCGTAGCAGCAGGTCGAGCTTGTGGCAGAGTTCCGTTTCGGCCACTCCGCGCCGCCGCCTCGGCTCTTCTACTGCCGAGGGGCGCACAGAAGGATTCTCTGTTTTGACGTTTCTCATTCGTTTATCCGAATACAAAGATCAGTATCTGAATCGTGACGATGCGCAGGAACATAGCGAAAGGATAGACCGTGGCGTAGCCCACGGCGGGCGCGTCAGCAGAGGTCTGCTCGCGAACGTAGGCCAAGGCTGCCGGATTGGTATGGGCACCAGCGAGCACACCGAGCATCGTGTAGTAGTTGATGTGGAAGACGTAGCGGCCTATCAAACCACCAACCAGGATGGGCACCATCGTGATGGCGGCACCATAGGCAATCCACTGCGCGCCCTGACCCATGGCAAGGGTTTGTACGAAGGGCGCTCCCGTTCCCAGTCCGACACAGGCCAGGAAGATGCAGATACCCACCTCGCGCAACATCAAGTTGGCCGAGATCGTATTATAGGTCACGAGGTTATATTTCGGGCCGAAGAAACCGATGAGGATGGCCACCACCAGCGGGCCGCCGGTGAGTCCCAGTCGCAGGCTCTCGTTGATACCCGGAAGGAAGAAGGGGATGTTGGCCACGATACAACCGAGCATGATACCAAGGAAAATAGGGATGAGGTTGGGCGCGTTGAGCCGCTTCATCTGGTTGCCAAGGAGTTTCTCCGTATGAGCAATAGCGAGCTCCGTACCCACCACCGTCACACGATCACCAAGCTGCAGTTTCAGATGCGGGGTAGCGATGAGGTCCACACCGTTGCGGTTCACTCGCGTGATGTTCGTGCCAAGGCTCGTGCGGATACCCATCTGGCCGATGCTCTTGCCGTTGACACCCGGCTTCGTCACAAGGATGCGACGCGTGATCAGATCCTTGCCAAAGGTCTCGGGCGCCACCTCTACCTTTTCGCCGACAAGGGCCACGATGGCCTCCACGGCCGTAGGATGGGCCACCACCTGGAGTAGGTCGCCCTCGTTGACTACCGTCGACCCGTTGACTACTTCACTCTTGCCACTGCCGTCGCTATGGATGATGCGCGAGATCATGAAGTCGCGTTTCAGCACTTCGTGGATCTGGCGCACCGTGTCGCCAGCCACCATTTTGTTGGTCAGGCGCACGGAGAACGTATGGAGCGTCATCTCCTTCAAGTGACCTGCGCCCATCTTGGCAGCGTCCTCCTCATGGTGTCTGTCGATGCGCAGGGCATAGCGGAGGATGACAAATGAGAGGATCACACCCAGCACACCCACAGGGTAGGCGATGGCATAGCCTGTGGCGATGGATGGGGCGTCAATGTGGCGCAGGTCGCTGAAAGCCTGCTGTGCCGCACCCAGTCCCGGGGTATTGGTCACGGCACCCGAGAGGATGCCGACGAGGGTCGTAGCGGATGTGCCAGAGAAGGAATAGACCACGAGGGTTGTCACAATGCTCAATGCCACAACTACAATACTGAGGATATTGAGACTCTTGCCACCTCCACGGAAGGAGGAGAAGAAGCCCGGGCCCACCTCAAGGCCGATGGAATAGACGAAGAGTATCAAACCAAACTCCTTGAGGAAGTGGAGCAGATGCTCGTCGATGGTGATGGGAAGGTTGCCCATCAGCAGACCGATAAACAACACCCAGGCCAGCCCGAGCGAAACTCCGCGCACCCGAACCTTGCCCAAACACAGGCCGAGCGTGATCACCAGGGCAAGAATCATCACCGAGTGGGCCACGCCTCCTCCCCACAACTCGGGGAATCCGTAAAACAACTTTTCAAGTATTTCCATTTGTACTTTCTTATTTTGATTAATTTCCTCTGCCTTGTCGCAGCGCCACACCTGTCTGAAGTGGCATCCGCGATTTTCGATTGCAAAGGTATAGACAATGACGAAAGCCGCAGATCATCGGCATTTAAAAAGCGCAAATGCAGCTATAAGCATTTTCGATAAAGTAATTTCTGCTTGTTTCCTTTCCATTTTACCATTGTATATCAATAGGTTACACGCTGCTTATACGCCGTCACACTCTGTTTCTTACCACCCCATACTCCTACTGACTTTCATCCACACATCGCCCATCGCATTCTAAAAGACTGATAGCCGCATACGGATTTACTTTCTTTACTTGCAAATTCTTGATTCAAAAATCGAATGGAAAAGGGTAGATTGGATGGTAAAAACGCAAAGAGGGGCACCACGATGGGTGCCCCGATAAATTTGATACATATATATATATATTGTGTCCAGTAAGTAGAGCCCGCAGTCGCTGCGGGTGTGCCGTTCCGCTACGGCAACTAATCGTGTTTCATATATTAATGAGGAGAAAATGGGAAAAGTAACCCCTGTTTTGAGAAAAAAAATCAAAAAAAGTTTGTTTAGATTTGGTTATGCGATTTTGTTTACTACGGTTTTGTATTGAATATCAGCAGTTTAACGGGTCTTTTTCGTAAATCCTCTTTTTTATTTCGTAGATGGTTTTTTCTAAGGCTTTTGTTCGTGAAAGCTATCAGTTTGGGTCGTGAACAAGGGGAGGGGATGCAAAACGGTGGGAGACGAACCCGACTTCACAGCCGACATTCGTCATCCCACCGATGGAATGAATTCATAAAGGGAAACAGCTTACGAGATTTTCACAAACCCCAGTAAGCGTAAAAACCCCAAACGAAGTTATACTTCCAAGGTTGTTTCCTTGAAGTCAGAATGATGAGAAACCGATCGTAGCCCCGTTGGGAACAGGGCAAGTCTTTTGATAATACTGGAATCCAAACAACAGGCAACGATGCATGCGCTGTCCATTTCACCTACTTCGCCGACTGCGCTTTGATTTCCAAAGACCTTCCAAAACATCGAGAACTGACTTCTCCGGTTCAACTGGAATTGATAGTATGGTAAACTCTTTTACCATAAGGCTGGCTCTAAAATCAGACCGATAGACCTTTCACCCTCAATGGTTTCGAAAGTCCCCGAACTAATTATTAGAACCAGCCTTAACAAGCATTGATTACTTGATATATACTTTCTTGACACTTCCGTCAGCATGACGGATCATATATATGTTGCCCTTGCAAGGAGCCTCGACCTTCTGGCCGCCGAGCGTATAGAACGTTGCGCCCTCGCTCATCAGCCTCTGGATGGAACCGATGCTGTTAGCCTCTGCCGCAGCCTTGGCATCAGCGAGCAACTGCTCGATAGCAGTCTTGATGGTCTCCAGGTCGATGGTGCTATTCTCGTCGAGTTCCACGGCCTCATAGAGAGCCTTCAGCTCATCCTTCTTCTTGTTGATGTCATACTGGATGCTGGACTCCACACCGACAAACTGTGCGGCCACGATGGCGTAGTCCTTCTCGATGGTGGCCTTCACCTCGTCGAGGCGAGTCTGCACAGCGGCAATCTCGTCGCTCAGGCGCACATAGGCAGCCTCGTTGGCTACGAGCTTCGCATCGGCGGCCTTCGCATCGGCGAGAAGCTGCTCGACAGCAGCCTTGATGGCCTCCAAGTCGATGGTGCTATTCTCGTTGAGTTTCACGGCCTCATACTGAGCCTGCAGCTCTGCCTTCTTTTGGTCGATATCGCCCTGGATAGCGGCCTCAGTATCAACAAACTGTGCGGCTACATTGGCATAGTCCTTCTCGATGGTGGCCTTCACCTCGTCAAAACGAGCCTGTACAGCAGCTACCTCCTCGGTCAAACGGACATAAGCGGCCTCGTTAGCCAGTTTCTTCAGATGCTCTGCCTGGGCGGCAGCAGCTTCCTCCAGATATTTGGCGATGGCCTCATTGACACCCTTTACGGCCTCGGCGTCCAGCGTAGAAGTCTCCGTGAGCGCACAGTCGGCGTTCTTGGCATCAAGGTCTGACTGGATGGCATCGATCTGAGCCTGAATGGTCTTCACCGTCTCTGCAAAGTTCTCGGCCACATCCGGGCAGTCCTCGGCAACCTTAGCCTTGGCGTCGTCGAGGGCCTTCTGCAGGGCAGCCACTTCCTCGGTAAGGCGCGCATAGGCAGCCTCGTTGATGGCCTTGAGACTCGTCACTGTGACATGAGCGTCCGTGATGTCGAGTGAGTACTCCGTCGTCTCATTGGCAGCAAGTACATTGGAGAACACGATGGCAGAGTTCTCGTCCGTCGCAAAGTCCGGGTCGGCCACGACATTGAACGAGAAGATCACGCCGTCGCCATCCTTGTAAGGCTGGATCTTGTCGATAGGCAAAGAAGAGAGTGCGACGCGCACGATGCCATTCTTCACTCCGGAAGAGATGGCGAAATTGCTTGACAAGCGCTCACTATACTGGAAATTCATTTTCCCGTTGCTCTTCTTCTCGATATGCAATCCCTCAGGCAGCGTGATGTCGGCCTGAAGGCCACAGAAATAAATATCGTTCTTCAGCACAACGTCCACCTTGTGGGTACCGCCAGGCTTGATAGAGAACGCCTGCTCGCCCGTGCAAAGACTTCCCACCATCGGCGTGATAGCCTGATAGTTGGGGCAGTCGATAAGCACCTTCTTGCCCTGGCGGTCGCCTCCACTGCAAGTGGAGAACTCAATCTGTGCATTATCAGCAGAAGAGAAGTTGGACGTAGCACGAATTTTGAACGTACCCAGTGCGCCCTCAGTGCCCGCGATGGGGGTGAAGTCCTTGGTAAGGAGGGCGATGCGCCACTTCATATCAGGCTGCTGGATCATCGTGGCGATAAAGCACTCACGGTCTATGCGGTCCTCGTTGATTTTGAAGCTACCCGGCACAATCTCGACATTCGGGGAAGTGAAGTCCATATCAAACTGCATCGCATAGATCACCTCGTCATTGACGAGGTTCACCGTGATCTCTTTCGTCTCGCCCGGCTTGATGGCAATGGGACCACCGTCGTTGAGCACAAGTCGGTTGCCAGCAAGGACAGAGATCGTCCCGCTTATGGCCAAGACCATCATCAAGGCCATTCTTTTGAAACTTGTTGTAATCTTAAACATAACCATTTACGTTTAGAAGATGTATGTTGTCGTTGTTGTTATCAAAAATAGGCGCGGCTGTCACATACGTGGCAACCACGCCCTCGTAATTGAGAAAAAATTACCGATGTATATGATTATTTACCAGTAACCTTCTGGGTCTTGCCGTTGGCGTTGCGGACAATGTTGATGCCCTGCTTTACCTTATCCAGCAACTGACCGCCCACGGTATAGATCTTCTGCTTCAGGCTGCCCTCGGCCTCCATGCCGCTGATACCGGTCGCATCACTGCCCGTGATCGTCGTCTCACGGCCATTGGCCTCGGCAAAGATAACCTTGTCGAGCGCCACCTTGTCGATGCTGCCGCCCTGCACGTCGAGGTAGAGGATGGCGGAGCCATTGGTGAAGCTGTTGTTCTCTATCGTGGAGATGACCACGCGGTGTACGCCGTCGATGTCCTTGGAGTAGAGTGCGTGGCCGTTGGCACGGTTGCCCACGCTCTCACCCACCACCGTCATGCCTGCGGGCAGGATGATGTCCATCTGGCAAGCCACATAGTCCTTGCGGTTTTCGAGATTGATGGCGATGCGCTGTACGCCGTTGTTGTCTTCTGCCGAGACGGTGAGGTTTTCGGATCCCACCATCGGAGCGTTCAGAGTGCCACCCAGCGACGGCCAGAGACCATTGGTCACCTTGGCTGCAATGAGGGTCACATCAGCGATGGAGATCTTGCCGTCGCGGTTGACGTCGGCAGCGGCAAATACCTTGCCACCCTCCAGGGTCTCCGGATCGAGCAAAGCGTTGAGCACGGCGAGGTAGTCGTCGGTCAGGACAACGCCGTCCTCGGTGACGTCGCCGAGCACATACGTGTTCTCCTCGACGGAAGCTCTGAGAGCGTTCATTGACTCTATCAACGACTGAGACGTAGCAGCAACCAGCTTCACGCCATACTCCTCGTCCTTCGAATAGTCGATCTCCTTTTGCCAAGCCTCGCTACCATCAGGATTCAGCCATGCATTTCCGTTGATGTCCTTCGTGGGAAGAATACGGTAAATGTCAGCGAAGTCGAGATAACTGTCGAATCTTTGACAAGCGCGCTCCAAGTTGTTAAACTGTTCCCACAGCGAATTGTCCTCGTCATAGATGTTCGTTCCAGATTTATTGAACGAGTTCTCCATGGCGTAGCGAGCGCTGTTAACATTGACCTGATACACGCTTTGTGTCTCTTTCCAAGCTCCAAACGCCTCTACCGTTGCAAGCTTCGCATAGGCCTCGTTAAGGCAACCGTCCTTGTACGACTCCACCTGGCTATCGGTCAGAATGGCCGACACAGGGCCTTCCTCCAGTGTCTTGGCAGCCTGCTCAAGGACGCCGCTGACCACCTCGGCCTTCTCGCTGGCAACATTGAAGAACATCTTCTCGTAGTTCTCCATGTAGGACTTGCCGATCTCAAAACAGAACATCTCACCTAACCCTTGACATTCTGGGTATCCAACCTCTCTGGAGGCATGCTGGTAAGACGCTATCAGCTCCTTCACCCTGGTCTGCTCAGCCACCAGAGCGTCATAGGCACTCTGAAGGTCCTTCATTGCCTTGGCGTGGGCAACATAGGGCTTGTTGGCCTCCATGATATCCGTGCGGGTAGCACCCATGCGATCTATCAACACGTTGAGGAGGTGGATGACCTTCGTCTTGTAGGTCACGATCTCGTCGCCATAAGAGGTGATGAGGTTCTTCACGCCATCGAGTTCGTTGCGGCAAGCGTCCAGTGCAGACTTGTACTCCACCTTCACGGGCATATATACTTCGCTGTAGGTATTGTTGACAGTACTATAGGACGACTCGGCCTGCGATACCAGCATCTCCAAACTGCTGGCTACGCCCTCGATCAACTCGGCATTCACGAGCTTGATGAGACCCATGCGAGCCTGGGCCACCTTCTTCTCCAATGCCAGCAAGCCAGCGTCTTTCTTCGCCTCTGCCGGGGTAGCGTTTTCGACAAACTCCTTGAGCAGATCGTCAAGTTCCTTGGCGAGCTTCTTGCAGTGCTCGTCATAGTATGCCTTGACCTCGTCAGCCGCCGTTCCCGTGAGGTTGTCCAAAGCCTCGCGCTTCTGGGTCTCGATGGCAACGATGTCGGCCTTGATCGCATCGACCTCGGCCAGGTTGGCCGCGTTGTAGATACCATCGATGCTGAGGATCTTGATGCTGTGGCAGTCGTACCACTGCTTGTCCTCGCCGATAGTCAGGCCATAGACGCGCTTGCTCATCTCCTGCGAAGCGTTCTGGCGTGTGAGGTCAGCCTGCCAACGCTTGACCTGGTCAAACGTCGAGGCAATATTGGCCTCTATGCGGCTGCTTGCCACATTGAATGCACCATAATAGTCCTGCGCAGCCTTGATGCGCTCCGTGACGGTATTGTAGTCGATGGTCAGCTGGTCGAAGTTCTTGATATTGGCATCGTATGCGTCAGCCTTGGCCTTGGCGCTGGTATAGACAGCACCTGCCTCTGCGTAGAACGCATTGATATAGCGCTGCAGGTCAGCGATCTTGCCCGTGAACGTGCCGTCGGCAGCCTTGGCAGCCAATTCCGTGGCCGGAGTGAGGTATTTGGCGACGCGGTCCTTGTAAGACTTGAGATCGTCATCCTTGCCCTCATAGGCGAAGCCTTCCAGGGCGGCAAGCCACTTCTCGTTGTCGGCCTTGGCACCAGCGTAGCGGTCGTCGCCCTCTGTCAGCGTGCCGTCCACACCGACATAGACACCCTCGTAGAGGGCCTTCCACTCGTTCTGTGCAGCCTGCTCCAGGTCGGCGACGAGCAAGTTGGGCACCATGCCAAAGAAGCTCCAGTCGTCATCGAGGTTGCTCACGAGCAACTGCGACTTCTTGTAATCGTCGGCACTGACTCTGTCGTAGAACTCCTGTACGTTCGCAAAGGCGTTGTCGCGTACGTTCTTGTCGTAGGAAGCCACCTTCTCCTTGGCGGGAGCGAGCTGGTTGTCGTTGAGGTTGGCCAACATCTCCTCCAACTTGGCTCTCACAGCCGTATTGACTGCCAAGTCAAGATCCTTCTTGTAAGCCTCGATCTGAGCCGTGTACTCCATGGCTTTCGCAGCGTTGGCTTCGTCGATATCCCAAAGAGCGGGCGACGTGGTCTTCGCGTAGGTGGCAGCAGCATCGTCCTTCAAGTTCTTGATGAGGGCGGCATACTTATAGATGTTCTCCTGGGCAGCGATGATGCTCTCCACATTGACCAGCTCCTTGAGCTCCTCCGTAGAAATATTCTGGTAGCCAGCAATCTGGGCCGTACCCTCACCATACTTGTTCTCCGTCTCCTGCACCTTGGCACAGAAGGTATTGTAACGGGTGAGGTTGTCTCCAGCAATGACAGCGTTGTAGTCGCTATTGCCCTCGATGAAGGCCTTCAAGCCGTCGAGTTCGAGCTTGATGGAACGGTAAGCCTCGCTGACCATCGAGATGTTGGTGGTCGTCAGACCCTCGGCATAGTACTTCTCCACCAGCGCCTTCTGCTCCTTGATGCGCTTCAGGAGATCGCCGAGCTGACTGAGATAGGGCTTCAGCGTCTCAGGACGGAGATCGGAAGCGTTGAACAATCCGTTCACCTCGTCCCAAAGGGCCTGGCACTTGTTGCCTTCGTCCACCTGAGTATAATAGTTGGTACAGTCATTATAAGCCTGCTTGGGAAGTTCTCTGAGCACGTTGGAAAGATCCGTCATACGTCTGGCTATCCCCGTATTGAGCTCCGGCTCATTCTTATAGGTATTGTAATTGTACTTGAAAGAACCTGTCCAGGCTTTGCCTGCCTTGTAGGCGGCCTCGATGGCCTGCTTTATAGCCTCGCGCTCCTTGAAGTGCACGCCGTCTGGATAGGCGAGCAGTCCGAGGTAATAGGCTGCGTTCGTACCATCCGTCTTTTGGTTGATGCGCGTTCTCACAGCGTCGAAAGCATTGGCAAAGCCATAGTGCGTCGTTGTGTAATCTCTGCCCCAAGAGCTATAGTTCCAAATATCTATCCTCTGTCCAGCAAAGTTGTCCTTCAGCTTCTGATAGGCATCATAGTTGGCCGTAGAGTCGATGGCCAGTGCCTTGAGCGCATCGGCCTCCAGCTGCAAGTCGTTGAGACGACTGGTGATACCCTTGACGACATGGCCCTCGGCGTCATAGCTATCCTTGCATGATTCCTGAAGGATCTCCTTGGCGCGCGCCGTAGCAGCCTCCGCCTTCAGTGCGTCGAGCTTGTTGGTCGTAGCCTGAATCTGTGGGTCGATGCTCTCGCCGGGGATAACAAATGCGTTCTTTGCCTCCGTCAGCGTACGGCTGACCAGCTCAGCACCCTTCGGGTAATAATAATACTGATTTCCGATGAAGTCGGTATATGCTTGCTTCTCCGCATTGACATGTGCTTTTTGGGCGTTCACGCGCGTCAGCAACTCGCTCAGTGCGTCGTTGATAGCATCAACGTCACCCTTGATGACGCTCAACAAGGACATAGCCTCTACTGCGTTATCCTCGGTGATGTCATCCTCGGTGGCTGCAACAGCCTGGATCTTGGCCTTCTGCGTGTTGGTGCTGGCCTCGATCTCGTTGAGATCCTGGAGCAACTCGTCATACTTCAGTCCGAGGTTGTCCTCCGTCCACGTCACATTGTAATACTCATAGGGCACGCCCTTGTACTTGTCGATGTCGGCCTTGATGGCGTCAACGACTTTGCTGGCGGCATCATACATCGCCTTGGCAGCCTCTATCTTGGCAGTCTTGTCGGAATTGACCTTGTCATTGGCGAAGGCAGCATTGAGGGCCTGGGCGTCGGTGAGGATGGTCTCCTTGAGTTGCACGGCCAGCAAAGCGGCAAGAAGGTCGGCATCGAGCTTCTCCTTGGCAGCACTGAAGTTGTCTGCCACACGGTCGATCTCTGTCTGAAGCTTGGTGATGCGCTCTCCGTAGGTCTTGCCTGTGACCTCCGTGGCCGGAGTGGCAACGACGAGCGTCTTCGGGCCGACGGTCTCACGCAGCGTGGTCAGTGCGGCCTCGTAGTCCTTGATGGCGGTGCTCACCACATCGTAGCGGTCCAGGGCAGCCGTGGCGTCATCCTGATATTTGACGACGGCCATAGCAGCAGCGTCTATCTGACTCTGGAAGTCCCCGCGCACCGTCTCGGTCAGCGTCTTCTCCTGATAGCCCTTCTCAACAGCGGACTTGATCTGGTCGATGGTCTTCTGCAGGTCGGCAGCCGTTTTCTGGAAGTGGGCAGCCATATCATACGTATCCTTCTCGGCGGCTGGCTTCATCTTGGCCACAGCAGTCTTGGCGTCGTCGAGCTTCTTCTGCAAGCCCGTCTCAGTGCCCAGCGCCTTGAGCAACTTCTGATAGTTCTCGTAGTTCTGGATGATGGCACCAGCATCGCTGCGCAAGCTGCTGATCTTGGCCTGGATGGCATCGCGATCGGCATCATAGCTGGCCGTGCGGATATTGTGGGGTGCCTTGTAGTCCTTGGCCACCTTGTCCTTGAGGGCATTGATAGCGGTACGGATCTCCTTGACGCGGTTGGCATACTTCTGGTTCACATCGTCGCTCTTCTCCAGATACTGGAAGTCGTCCTCCAGAGCGGAAAGGAGCTGGTCGGCGGCAGCCTTCTTGGCCTCGGCATCGGCATGCTTGGCAAGATACTTGTCCTTCGTGGCATTGATTTCCAACACTTGTGCTTTCTTCAGTGTGCGGAAGTTCTCCTCCAGCTTAGAAGCCTTCGTCTTGTCGGCATCGATAGTCTTGTACAGGTCGCTCACCTTCTTCCACGCTGAGCGCATGGCGTTGAGGGCCTCTGCGTTCCAGTCGGCATAGTTGCCGTCGTCCGGCATCTGGGTGTGTATCTCCTCCTGAGCGGCGTTGAAGACGCGCAGACCGTCCTGATAGACGTCTTTGATATTTCTCCAAGCGTCACCAGAAACACCAATGTTGGTCTCCAACTCATTCAACATGCGGTTGAAGTTTTCCGTAAACTCAGCCGTTTTCAGTTCCTTGGCCGTGCCAGCGTTGTACTTCTGCTGTGCCAGCACTTTAAAGTCGGTGATGCTTTGCTGTATCTTGTTGTAGTCTGCCTGATAGGTAGCTTGGATTTCTTCGGCTGCACCATACCACGAATAGAAATTTCTAAGCCGATATTCAGCAGCCTCGTAGGCGTTCCGTGCACTATTGTAGGCATTCTCGTTGTCGTTGGCAGCCTCTACGACCTTGGCAAGGGCAGCAATACCATCGGTCAGTGCACGAAGCTCGGGACTGTTCTTTCCCTGCCAAAGGTGATTCTTCACATAGACTTCATAATCACCCTTCTCAATGATGTCAAGCTGGCTGGCATAGTCGGCCACCTGCATCTCCAGGCTGGGCTTTCCGTCCTTGCCCTTCGTCCAAGCATCGGTTCTACGGAAGTAGTCGCTGGTACCGCTGACGATTTCGCCGAGCTGCGCACTGAGCTCCTTCACCGGAGCAGCGAAGTCGAAGATCAAGATAAACTTGACACCGGAGAACTTGAATTCGCCCGGGGTCACGGCACGAACCTTGACTTTTACTTTCGCTGGCGCGTCACCATCGATAGTAAAAGCGACGCCGGGGGCATACTCCTTGCCCTTATAGACAGCGACAATCTTGGCATTGTCGGTAAACAACTCGGGGGCATCCTGCAGCTTATACTCGCCAGGAGCCAGTTCTTTCTCGATGGAAACTTCCTTTCCTGTGGAGACGGTCACGGAACCGTCTTCCGATACGGTCAAATCATCTCCTGTCCATGCGGTCTTGTCGATCACAACATCGGCGTCGGCCAATGCTGCAACGGGGGCGCCTGTAATGGCGAGGAGAGAAATCAGTACATCTTTTCTCATAATCTTATTTAATTGTACAAATTAATTATTTTCTTTTCAGCTGTTCTTCCCTAATATATAATAAGGTAAAGAGACGTTGATAGACCACTTTTTGTCAGTGCAATCGTGTACAAAATTATACATAATCCATGGAGCCATGCGAGATCGCAATGGCCCTTTTCGTGAACCATCGTGATTTTTTCGTGAATGAAAATACGCCACAAAGGGTGTCTCCCATCTCACACTATGGGAAATGTCCATTCAATCCACGGATGGGGGGGGGTAAATCCACACCCCTTTCCTTCGTCAGGATCGAGGTCAGGGTCGTCGGGCTCATCCGACGGCAGCGTCGCATAAGAGCTACGCGCGTCCTGCATCAAGCTTTTGAGCGCAGGTTTCGATACATTGAGTACGACCACCTGCCCATTGGAACCGTAGAGCGACACCGTCTGCTTGAGGGCATTCATGTGGAAGACCCGGTTCTTATTGATGATGTATTTCCGGCCCATCCTGACCAAATTGTTGTGGTCTGGAAACCTCGTCCGAATCTCCCGTTCTATCTCCCCGAGGCAGAAGGGCACCATGATCTTGTTGCCATACAGATTGTGTATTTCCGTGTAGTGGTCATCAGCCTCAAACAGCAAAGCATCATCAAGATTGAGCATATAAATCTCACCACAGAGGATGAGGCACATATTGCTTTTGTGTTCCATTTCGTTTACGTTGTTTATTTGTTAGTATCTACTAGATGGTAGTATCTCCTAGTTGTTAATGTTCGTTTTGGTAAGGAAGTAACTCCGTCCCACTGCAAAAATAGAGAAATTCTTACTGCCAAATCTATCATCCCATTCTGCTTTTCGTGAACCACGCGCTTTCCTTCGTGAACGAACGCATAATAGCTTTCCCATCGTGAAAACATCTACTCAATTCGTGAATATAGTCCGAGGCTGGTTTGCAAGGATCCAATGACTGTTGGAATAGGTGGTTTTGAGACGCAAGAGGGATTTTATGTGAAAAAGTGCGACGAAAATCGGTGGTTATTTTCCTAAATTGTCCTAAAAGATTGTTTGAGCGTCTGCGCACACAATCTCCCGTTACATGGGGGATTCGAGGCGATTTTAGGGTAGGGGAGCGGTTTTTTGCAGAATGTGAAGAAATATTAACGGGCTGGTTTTCAGCCCTATTTTTTACTACCTTTGCATCACGAACATGAAACGAAGGCGCTGCAGGAGCGGTTTTCCTGGATAGAAACGCGCTATGGTGGACACCCCCTTTTGTCGGGTTTTCGGCCAAGTTTCAAAACCTTATTTTATGAAGCAATACAGAAAAGAGACCAAATTAGAGAGCATTGTCTATCAAGTCATCATCACGCTCACCCTCATTGCGCTGCCCGTCTTCGGCCATGCTGCCACGACGGAGCAAGCACTACCCGCCGAGGTAACGGAGACAGCGGGCGATGGAGACGGATTTGACTGGAACAAGCTCATCGATGCCATCGCCCATTTCGAGAGCAAGGGCAACGCCCGCGCCGTAAACGGCCAGTATGTGGGCCTGCTGCAGATCTCGCCGGTGCTGGTCCGCGAATGCAACAACATCCTCAAGGCGCGCGGAGAGAGCAAGCGCTACACCCTCAAGGACCGCTACAACGCGGAGAAGTCGCGCGAGATGTTCGCCATCATCCAGTCGCACCACAACCCGTCCAACTCCATCGAGCGCGCCATCCGAATCTGGAAAGGTGGCATCGGATACAGCATCCGCAAAACACAAAACTACGTCAACCGCGTGCTTGAGCGCATGGGACTGTAGGCCGCCACTTGTTCTTCGTTGATAGGGTTGAGGGAGATCGCCTATGATTGTTGCGATCCATCCACGGCAAAGAATAACCGCTAAAAATGTGGCGGATTAGGAGGAACTAGAAGAAAGATGAAGCGTCGGTGTTCATTTTTTACTATTTTTGTTAGGTTTTTGCGCAGAAAATATTACTTTTGCATCCGAAACATGGTCTTTCGGACACGCCTTGCGCACTCGTCGGCCTCCGTTTCGCCCCCAACGGGGGGACAACCCAGTTTGTTATCAATGAAAATTCAAAAAATGATCAACTACCGTATCCGTTCCATACGGATGCTTTTTGTCATACTTATGACCCTCGCTGCGGGTGCCCAGATGGCGCATGCAGCCAAGGGCGGACGCTCCGACTTCTACCAAAAATATATGTCGCGACCCTCCGAGGAGCTGATACGCATCGGTAAGGACTACCGCCTCAGGAAGAACAAGCCCGACTCGGCACTGCTCTTCTTCACCATCGTGGCTGGACGCTACACGCCCAACATGAGTGCAGAGGAGAAGAGAGAGGTGGTGGAGGCACTGAACATGAACTACTTCATCTACAGCTTCACCTACCTCAACTATCCCAAGGCTTACGAAAACCTGCTCCGCGCCCACACCATCTCGAAAGAACTGGGCGAGACGAGTGCCGCACTCTACTTCAACCTCGGATCCATGTACCAACTTGTGGCAGGACAGGGACGACAGTGGAAACTCTACAGCAAGGCCCTGGACTGCTACCGGAAGGGTGTGCGCCAGGCCCTGGCGAAGAAGGATATGACCACCGCCGACATGGCTTTCACCAACATGACGACGCTCGCCGACGTGGTGGGAGAGTTTGCCAACACGAAGAAGGAGTGGGACCTGTACCGCAAAGCACACACGAAGCGCAACACGGAGCACTACAAGTATAACATCACCCTCTACGAAGGCACAAGACTGAAGATAGCGGGACAGCTTCAGAAGGCTGCCGAGGCCTACGGCCGGCTCATCGATATCGTGCCAGACACGGAGCGCAACTGCCGCCGCCGCGCATTGGCATTTGTGGAGGCCGCGGAGGTGCAACGACTCTTGCACCACTTCGACCAAGGACTGGCCCTCGTGGCGGAGGCGGAGAAACTCTATGTCAAATACAAGATTGGCGACGGCATGCAGAGCGTCTATCAGACCTACGCCATCTTCTATGAGGACATGGGGCGCAAGGCCGACTACGATCGCAGCATGTACCGATACTACCAGATCAACGACTCGCTAAAGGCATACTCGCTGCCATCCAACGTATTTAACATGGGTCTCAACGAGAAGGTAATCGAGCTCAACCAGGAGATGGACGGCATGAAGGAGCGTCAGACGCAGCACCGCATCTTGCTCATCGTGGCCGTACTGACCACGCTCTTCTTCGTCATCATCCTGCTCGTCGTGATGCGCGAGAACCGGGAGCTGCGCCGCCGCAACCTCGCTCTCTACCACCGAAGCTTGGAGGTGCTGAAGAGCGATGAAATGGCGGGAAAACAGCGAAAGACAGTCTCTGCACCCGCCGTGGAGGAGAACAATGCGGCTACGGCTTCTTCCAAATACCACCACAGTACGCTCTCCGATGCGGACAAAGACTGTATCGCACAACTCGTGCAGCAGGTCATGGAACAGACCGAGGTCATCATACAGCCCGACTTCACGGTCGAAAAACTGGCGCAAAACATCAGTACGGGACAAAAGTATGTGTCGCAGGTCATCAACGAGACCTTTGAGTGCAACTTCAACACGCTGCTCGGACGCTACCGCATCCGTGAGGCTTGCCGCCGCTTCAACGATCCGCAACGCTATGGAAGCTATACCATCGAGAGCATCGCAAGGGATCTCGGGTTTAAGTCGCGATCCAATTTTGCCACCACTTTCAAGAAGCATACGGGTCTGAATCCGTCGGAATACCTGCGCCTGGCAAAGGAGAAAAACGGACTTTAATCCAGGATTTCATCTGCCTCTGCTGCCTCTTGCTATTTACGGCTATTTTTGCCCGAAAAAAGTATGTTGACTTCATAAGCTGATGAATATAACTTCAGAGGCCTACGAAGTTAACTTCATCGGCTTATGAAGTTATATTCATCGGCCTCTGAAGTTAATATGCTAAAAAGGGGTGAAAAACTGCGTCTTTTGACTCATGCAAATAGCTCGGTCTGAGGACTTGTATTTTTATTCCACAATCGACATTATGATAAATAACAAATTCGCATTTGGGGTTTCTTTGCCTCATTTTCCGCTCCTCCGAAGATGCCTTCAGTCGGAGTTCGTCCGAAATCAGTCGGGATTCGTCCGAAAGAAACGCTGGCGACAGATAGATTAACTGAGCTTTGTTCCGAGGTGCCAAAAATATTTTGTATATTTGCACATTCATTTCAACGAAACACAGGTATGAAGGACTACATAGAGGTAAAAGGAGCAAGGGTGAACAATTTGAAGAACGTCAGCGTCCGCATTCCCCACAACCGTCTGGTCGTGCTGACGGGCGTGTCGGGATCGGGCAAGTCGTCGCTCGCCTTCGACACCCTTTATGCCGAGGGGCAACGGCGCTACGTCGAGAGCCTCTCGTCCTACGCACGCCAGTTTTTGGGTCGTATGGCCAAACCCGAGGTCGATTTCATCGAGGGATTGCCTCCCGCCATTGCTATTGAGCAGCGGGTCGTGGCCCGCAATCCGCGATCCACGGTGGGCACATCGACGGAGATCTACGAATATATGCGCTTGCTCTACGCCACCATTGGCCGCACGTATTCACCCGTGAGCGGACAGGAGGTGCGGCGTCATACGGCGGAGGACGTGGTCCGCACGGCGCTCTCCCACGAGGCTGGCACGCGCTATGTGGTGCTGGCTCCGCTGCGTGTCGCCCAGGGGCGCACGCTGAGACGCCAACTGGAGATGGAGATGCAGGAGGGCTACGCCCGTATCTATACGGAGGGCGACTTTGCGCGCATCGACGACTACATGGAGACGCTTTCCGAGGAGGACGACGGCAAGGACAAGACGCTCTACCTGATCATAGACCGCGGATCGGTCGATGAGGGCAAGGATGCCATCGCGCGGCTGACGGATAGTGCGGAGACGGCTTTCTACGAGGGCGACGGCGCGTGCCGCCTGCTCTTCATACCGTCGCAGGAAGCCTTCGACTTCTCCACGCGCTTCGAGGCCGACGGCATCACCTTCGAGCAGCCCACGGACAATCTCTTCTCATTCAACTCGCCCCTCGGCGCTTGTCCCACCTGCGAGGGTTTCGGATCGGTGATCGGCATCGACGAGCGCCTGGTGATTCCCAACACGTCGCTCTCGGTCTATGAGGGTTGCGTGCAGTGCTGGCACGGCGAGAAGATGGGCCAGTGGCTCACGGAGTTTTGCCGGCGCGCGAAAGCAGACAACTACCCTATCTTCAAGCCTTATCACGATCTGACGCAGGAGGAGAAGGACGCACTGTGGCACGGACTGCCCAGCGAACAGGGACTGCCGCCGCAGGAGCGGGTCTGTATCGACTCGTTCTTTCAGATGGTGAAGGAGAATCAGTACAAGATACAGTATCGCGTGATGATGAGCCGCTACAGGGGGCGCACGATCTGTCCCGACTGCCACGGTGCCCGACTGAAGAAGGAGGCCTCGTGGGTGAAGATCGGGGGTCGGTCTATCACGGAACTGGTCAACATGCCGGTCCGCGACCTGCGGGAGTGGTTTGCCGCCCTACCCTTGTCGGACCATGACGCCGACGTGGCGCGGCGACTGCTCACCGAGATATGCCACCGCCTCGACTTTCTCTGCGAGGTGGGACTTGACTACCTCACCCTGAACCGTCCCTCCAATACGCTCAGTGGTGGCGAGAGCCAGCGTGTGAGCCTCAGTACCGCTCTGGGCAGTCCGCTTGTCGGGTCGCTCTACATCCTCGACGAACCGTCCATCGGACTGCATAGCCGCGACACGGACCGTCTCATCCACGTGCTGAGCGACCTGCGCGACGAGGGCAACACCGTGGTGGTGGTGGAACACGACGAGGACATCATGCGGGCTGCCGACCAGATCATCGACGTGGGACCCGACGCAGGACGCCTGGGCGGAGAAATCGTGTACCAAGGAGAGGCCAAGGAACTGACGCCCGCCAACCGGGACCGGCTCAAAGACGAGCCGTCCTACACCGTGGCGTTTCTTACCCATCGCGACCAGATTCCTCTCCCTGCCTCGCGCCGGCAGTGGACGAGTGTTATCCGGCTGAAAGGCTGCCGCATGAACAACCTCAAGGGCGTGGACGTCAGTTTCCCCCTCAATGTGCTCACCGTGGTCACGGGAGTGAGCGGCAGTGGCAAGTCGTCGCTCGTCAAGGGAATCCTCTACCCCGCCATGAAGCGCCGGCTCGACGAGGTGGCCGAGGTGCCAGGCGAGTATAGTGGTATGGAGGGAGACTGGCGACAGGTGCGCCATGTGGAGTTTGTGGATCAGAATCCCATCGGAAAGAGCACGCGATCCAATCCAGCTACTTATGTCAAGGCATACGAAGAGGTGCGCCGCATCTTCGCCGACCAGCCCCTGGCCAAGCAGATGGGCTTCACGCCCCAGTATTTCTCGTTCAATACCGAGGGCGGACGCTGCGAGGAGTGTAAGGGAGCGGGCGTGATCACGGTCGAGATGCAGTTTATGGCCGATCTCACGCTCACCTGCGAAGCCTGCCACGGCGAGCGCTTCAAGCGTGAGGTGCTCGACGTGCGCTTTCATGGCAAGAACATCAACGACGTGCTCAACATGACGGTGGCAGAGGCCATCGACTTCTTCGGGAAGCATGGGGAACGACTGGTGGCAAAACGTCTCAA